>Ga0268298_10000293_pt1 | contig 65686 bp, 55 predicted proteins | sample WWTPWeurt_MetaG_FD_194462 | JGI IMG/M metagenome (GOLD analysis project Ga0268298, IMG submission 194462) | Activated sludge microbial communities from WWTP in Nijmegen, Gelderland, Netherland - WWTP Weurt | ecosystem: Engineered > WWTP > Aerobic digester > Activated sludge | place...
GTGCGTCCCTGCACTGTTCTGACGGCGATGAGCGTAGGCCTGCGACTCAGCCCGGGCCTGTTATCAATCTCAAGGAAAGTCGCAGTTACTCGTGCGCAAGGCGGGTGATCTCCGCCGGGATGTTCGGAGCCCTCGAGGTTCCTGACAAGGTAGCCAGTGCCACGGCACGTGAGACGAACCTAGTCTGGTGCCAGGCAAACTGAGACTGGCCGGCCCGGCCGTCTCATTTGTCGCGCCTAACTCTTTGATTTGCGCTCTAACTTGGGACACCCCGATTGATCGCCTACACCCGGCGCAGGATCTCCGTTTCGAGCTCTGCCGCAAGATGGAGCGCGTGATGTGCATCGAACCAACGCTGGTGGCCTGGCAGAACCGCAGGCAATGGCCGCTTCCGGAAAGCCTTCGCTGCGCTACTGAAGGACCGCTCCTGGCCGGTCCCGGCCTGCGGGGGCCGGCGCCACAAAGGTGCCCTTCGCCGACCGGTCCAATATAGTCTACCGACCGCTATCGGCGAACATCGGGAACCGCGGCTCCCGGCCAGAAGCAGTCAGTAGCAAACTCCGCTGCTTGCCCGGCGACGGGCATCCGATATGCTCTCACGCTGTGCCGCAGTCAAGAGTTCCCGCTAGGCATTGCGCTGCTGACAGCCTTTTGTGAATCGAGCGTCTAAAACTCCGGGGAATGGACCAGAGTCTTGACCACAGCCCACGAGCTGGCTGAGGCAGAAAATCGATAACCGTCCGCCCAGGGGTGGCCTTGCCCCTCGAGCGTCCGATAACGTGAAGGTGATCTGCTCGTTGCGAGGGGTCGCTGAAATGCGGAGACTTCATGGACCGAGCAGTCGGCCAGTAGCCGTCCTCGTCTTGGATACGGTCGCGTATGGAGCCAACCGTGGCCGCAGTCACTCGAGGTCCGCCAGGCCGGAAGCCCCGCACCGTTGGCGACGAACGCTTCTTTCTGATCGCGTCCGCGATCATGGTGATGGTGGTTGTCGCCGGCTTCTTGACCCTTCTGCTGCGTGGCATTTCGACCTTCGCCGCGCCTTGGCCCGTCCACGTGCATGCGGTCCTTTTCATGGGCTGGGTCGGCTTCTTCATGATGCAGGTGTGGTTCGCTACCACTGAGCGCGTGCACCTGCACAAACGGTTAGGATGGATTGCCGCGGTCTACATGCCGGCGCTGCTGATCGTCGGCGCATTGATCCTGTTTCGGATGATGCGCAACGCCGCAGTGCCGCCGTTCTGGACCTATTCCTATTTCATGGTCATGAACCTGATGTCGCTGCTCGCCTTCGCCGCGCTTGCGATCGCAGCGATCGCCTGGCGCAAGCAGACGCAATGGCATCGGCGGCTGATGTTCTGCGCCATGGCGGCTCTGGTGATCACGCCCGTCAATCGGCTGATGCCGGATGCGGTCCTCGCGCAGCACATGAGCTTCGGATCATCGGTTGCGATTCTGCTCTTTCCGCTTTCCGGCATGGCGGCGGACTGGCTGCGAGACCGGCGCATCCACCCCGCGTGGTTCTGGGGCCTCGGCGCCTTGATCCTCACCGGCCTCACCACGGAACTTGTCGGGCGCCTGCCGTTGGCAGGATCGCTCGTCACGCTCGTCACCGCCGGCAGCCCGGGAGCGCAGATCGACCCCTTCGTGCAGCATCTGCCGACCAGGTGACCCGGGTCGGATCGAGTTGAGCGTTCCTCCGCTGCTTTCGGGAACGCCAGCGGCATCGGCTCTTGGGGCAGGCTTGAGGACCGCTTGGGGTCGGTATTCTCCGTTCACCGTCCGCTGCCGCGTGCAGGTTCAGGGTCGTCCTCGGACGGAACGCGGACCCGGCGGCAGGCCGCCGGCGCGGTCCGCGCGACTGCGCTTTGGGTTGATTCGGCTTAGGGCATGGAGACGGGGCGCCCAGAGCCGGAAAGCCATATATAGATATGGTTAAGTAACCACATCTGTGTTAAAGAAGCCGATGGTTGCGAGCTTTGAATGGGACCCCGACAAGGACGCGGAGAACCAGCGCAAGCACGGCGTGTCCTTCGCACAAGCTCAGGCTGCATTCCTCGATTCCGGTCGTGTCATAGCCCGGGACCTGGAGCACAGTCGCACAGAGCCGCGCTTCTATTGTTTCGGCCGTGTGGCCGACGGGGTTCTCACGGTTCGATTCACCTACCGCGCAAATGTCATTCGCATCATCGGTGCCGGATACTGGCGCAAAGGCAGGAAACTCTATGAAGCACACTCGAAAGCACACAAATGAACCGCTCGGTCGCGTAGAGGTGGTGGAGGACTTCCTTCCACCGCCGGATCAGCTTGTCTTGAGGGAAGACGGTGTGAAGGTCACCATCTCTCTCAGCAAGAAGAGCGTCGATTTCTTCAAGGCGCATGCCGCGCAGTCGAAGGTTCCGTATCAGCGGATGATCCGGACCTTGCTCGACAGTTACGCCGACAAGTATTCCGAGCGCTCTACAACTCCGCGTTCCACCGGACGTCGGTCATCGTGACGAGAGCATGAAGAGGACCTGTCGCCGGCACTGAACGCAGGCGTCGCTCGACGTCCGATTGGTGGCGCGGCGAACTTCCGCTTCGGGTCGGAAGCAGTCCTCGAGGACCATCGCCGGCCGGGTCGTGGCGGCAAGGCGGTCATCCCCCCGTGTTGCCTCACGTAACTCTGTTACCGGCTGCCTCACCAGCGATGTTACCGGCCGGGCTCGGCCTTTTGGGTTGCGGGGCTTTATCAGCGGTAAGACGAAGCCCAGTCTGGACGCCGAGGGCGGCAGAAGCCGGGCTTGCATGGACCATGGCCATCACGCTGGCGCTCCGGGGCTGACATCCTGTGTATGGTCCTGCACCCTGCAGATCAGTCGCTGAATAGCCTCCCGGCGCCAGACCTGCACACGTCGGCGCAGCGTACGCGCAGAGAGCTCGTCGAACAGTTGCGCGGAGGTGATATTCGGACAGCCTTCGAGGCGGCGGCACACCAGTGGCCAGATCATGGTGAACGCGTGGTAGACCGGCTTGCCGGGTTCGGCGTAGATCAGCTGAGTCCGGCATCCGTGCGACATCGGATTGAACCACTGACTGCAGACCGCGCAGGTAGCGCGGCTTGGCTTCTGCGGAAAACGTGCGCCGAATTTCGCCCGCACGCCACGCGCTGGAAAGACTGGCAACGAAACCGGCGAGGTCGGGTGGTTCGGCAATCTTGCTGGGAAGGTGGCTCCCACCGGCGAGTGTCACCAGATGCGCCTGAACCGCCGAAGGATCTGGACGCGCTCGGCGTCGTACTCAAGTCGTACTACTGAGCTGACGGGGCCAGGCGCCCGACCAACCACAACAGTTCGAGGTTGCGTCGAGCTTCCTGCTCAAGCCGTCGCGTCGACTGGATGCGGTTCAAGTATCCATACAGGTCGATCTTGATCATCGTCGCCGGATGATAGGTCGGGCGGCCCGTCGCCTTCGGCCCGACGCCGGCGAAGCCAAGATCAGCCAGATCGAGTGCGTCGACGAACGCGTCGATGCCCCGGACCGGGTTCTCCTCCGCGACGTACTCGTCAATGCTCACGGGAAGCAGCGTGCCTTGGGATCGGTCGGCTTCGGCGATGAACCGGCTCATGGTCAGGTCTCGAGCGGGAACACGCGGAAATGGTAGGCTTCAACGTGGGGCTTTCACACAGCCTCGGCCGATTACGACCGTTCGGACACATGTATGGCGCGCCTGTTCCTCACTCGGATCAGGGCGGTGCCGTTCGGCAGTCATGGGCAGTTCCTGAAAAGTGAGTGACCCGGCACCGCTCCCTTACTGCTATTCACACGTCACCGCCACCAGCCACCCGCCTTCCATGCCCTCCCACTCCGACGACCGCCCGCGCGCCCGTTCGCTGGGCCCGCTGCGGGCGCTGCTGCCCTACCTCGCGCCCTACCGCGGCGTGCTGTTGCTTGCGCTCGGCGCGCTGCTGGTCGCCTCCGCCGCGATGCTGGCGCTGCCGGTCGCGTTCCGGCACCTGATCGACCACGGGCTCTCCTCCCGGAGCACAGAGACGATCAACCAGTACTTCGTCGCATTCCTCGCGGCGGCAGGCGTGTTCGGCGTGTTCGCGGCGCTGCGTTTCTACCTCGTCACCTGGCTCGGCGAGCGCGTCGTGGCGGACATGCGCTCGGCCGTGTATGCGCGCGTGATCCGCATGGACCCGGCGTTCTTCGAGGTCACGCGCATCGGCGAGGTGCTGTCGCGGCTCACGGCGGACACGACGCTGGTGCAGTCGATCGCGGGCGTGAACCTGTCGATCATGCTGCGCTCGACGATTTCGCTCGCCGGCAGCCTGGTGATGCTCGCGGTCACAAGTTTCAAGCTCACGGGCGTGCTGCTGGTGCTGATCCCGGTCGTGATTGTGCCGCTCGTGGTGCTCGGCCGGCGCGTGCGCCGGTTGTCGCGCACCTCGCAGGACCGCATCGCCGACACCAGCGGGCTCGCCGACGAGACGCTGAACGCGATCCAGACCGTGCAGGCATTCACGCTCGAAGGCGTCAACGCGGGGCGCTACGATGCCGCGGTCGAGGCCTCGTTCGGCGCGGCCGTGCGCCGCACGCGCTCGCGCTCGACGCTGACTGCACTCGCGACCATGCTTGTGTTCGGTGCGATCACCTTCGTGCTGTGGCTCGGCGCACACGACGTCGTGCGCGGCACCATGACGGGCGGCGAACTCGGCCAGTTCCTGCTGTATGCAGGCTACGTCGGCATCGCGGCCGCGAGCCTGAGCGAGATGTGGGGCGAGGTGCAGCGTGCGGCGGGCGCGATGGAGCGGCTGATCGAGCTCGAGCATGCGGAGCCCACGATCCAGCCACCTGCGAACCCGGTGCCGCTGCCGGCACCGGGCCGCGGCGAAATCCGCTTCGAGCAGGTCACGTTCCACTATCCGTCACGCCCGGAGACGAAGGCGCTCGACCTATTCGACCTCGCGGTCCGTCCTGGCGAGACGGTCGCGTTCGTCGGCCCCTCGGGAGCAGGCAAGAGCACGACGTTCCAGTTGCTGCTGCGCTTCTACGACCCGACCGCTGGGCGCGTGCTCGTCGACGGCGTCGACGTCGCGAGCGCCGACCCGCGCCAGGTGCGCGCACGGATCGGTCTCGTGCCGCAGGACACCGTGCTGTTCGCCGCCACGGCGCGCGAGAACATCCGCTACGGCCGGCCGGAGGCCAGCGACGCGGAGGTCGAAGCCGCGGCCCGCGCCGCCGCGGCTGACGAGTTCCTTCGCCGCCTGCCCGAGGGCTACGACACGTTCCTCGGCGAGCGCGGCACGCGGCTTTCCGGCGGGCAACGCCAGCGCATCGCGATCGCGCGCGCAATCCTGCGCGACCCGCCGATCCTGCTGCTCGACGAGGCGACGAGCGCGCTCGACGCCGAGAGCGAGCGTCTCGTGCAGGGCGCACTCGAGCGGCTGATGCGGGGCCGCACGACGATCGTGATCGCCCACCGGCTCGCCACGGTCCTCGAAGCCGACCGCATCGTCGTCATGGATCACGGCCGCATCGTCGCGCAGGGTACGCACACCGAGCTGCTGCGCAGCAACGAGCTCTATGCGCGGCTCGCGGCGCTGCAGTTCGCGGACGGTGGCGGCACCGACGGGCAGACGATGCCGGCCGCCTGAGTCGCGCAGGAGAAGCACGACCATGCCGGAGAACGTCGATCATCCATTGCCAGGCTGGACGCCGCCGCCCGTTCCGGCGCACACGCCAATGGCCGGACGCCACTGCTCCGTCGTGCCGCTCGATGCCGGCCGGCACGCAGCCGACCTGCATGCGGCGAACTCGCTCGACGCGGCGGGCGACATGTGGACGTATCTCGCCTGCGGGCCGTTCGCGACCGTCGACGCGTATCGGACATGGGTGAAGGACAAGCAGCACTCGAGCGACCCGCTGTTCTTCGCGATCGTCGACGCCACGACCGGGCTCGCCACGGGCGTTGCCTCGTACCTGCGCATCGACCCGCCGAACGGCGTCATCGAGGTCGGTCACCTGGCGTTTTCGCCACGGCTGCAACGCACGCCGGCCGCGACCGAGGCGATGTACCTCATGATGCGGCAGGCGTTCGCGTTCGGCTATCGGCGCTACGAGTGGAAGTGCAATGCGAACAACCTCGGTTCGCGCCGTGCGGCCGAGCGGCTCGGCTTCACGTTCGAGGGCATCTTCCGCCAGCACATGGTGTACAAGGGCCGCAACCGCGATACCGCGTGGTATTCGATCCTCGATGCGGAATGGCCGCGTGCCCGCGCCGGGTTCGAGCGCTGGCTCGATCCGGCGAACTTCGATGCGCAGGGACGGCAGCGGCTCGCGCTGTCCGAATGCCGGAAGCACGGGGCATCCACCTGTTTCCGGGGCGGGGCACCTGCTTCCGGGGAGGCGTCATGAAACGATGGCTGTCGTGCATGTGGACGTCGATGCTGCTGTTCGCGCCAGCCGGGCCGGCCGCTGCCGACACGCTGCTGGTCGTGCGCAAGTCGGCCGACGCGCTCGATTTCGTCGACCCCGGCTCCGGCTTGAAGCTCGCCTCCGTCACGGCCGGCCACGGGCCGCACGGCGTCGCGTGGTTCGCACCCGACCGGCGCGCCTACGTCGCGAGCATCGGTTCGGGCAGCGTTATGGTCGTCGCCCCCGAGGACGGCTCGGGCCCCTGATCGCGGGACACCAGACCGTCAGTCCGGCCTCCCCTTCCGGCGCGCACCGATCCTGCGTAGTCTGCACAGGATTCTGTACCTTTCACCGTGGGAGCCGGCCATGGGTTTCAACGCCCGCGACGTCGTGCCGTTCACTCAGGCACGCGCCAACCTGTCTGAGCTCGCCGAACAGGTGAAGGCCGGCGCCGAGAAGATCATCACCAGGAACGGCGAGAGCTACGTCGCACTGATCGATTCCGACCGGCTCGACTACTACCACCGCCTGGAGCGCGAACGCATCCACCTGCTCTTGATCGACGATGCGCGCCGCGGCCTGGAGGACGTGGTGGCGTTTCCCGAGCATGGGCCACCGCTACCTGAATCGGCCGCCGCAGTCCGCCGAAGCGATCGCGCAACTCGCGCAGCTGCCGCCCGGTGCAGCCGACGACCTGCGAGTGCTTGGCAGTGGTGACTACCTGATCCTGTACGCCGGCGAGAGAGTGACCGGACCCTGTACCTGCTGTCGATCCGCCACCACCGGCAGCTGAGCTTCGATTTCGCGAGGTTGTGGCCGGGAGCCGAGTAGTGGCGTGTGACGGGTTGCGCCACGACATGGACGTGGGCGACCCGCCCGAAGCAAATACAAATCGTTTCTTCAGTCTGGATGCTGCACCGCAACATCATGATTCATAAGTAGTTTCCCCACTGCCGCGTCATGGGCTGAGTTGAAAGCATCGCGAGGACAACGCCCGGGCCCGGCACCTGGCGGGCCCGCAAGCAGTGGGACGCCGCGCACCGCGGCGGCGCTCCCCGCACGACGACGCAACGGGAGCCCGCCATGCCTCATGCCGAGACGTTCTACGACGTCATTCGCCGCCAGGGCATCTCGCGCCGGAACTTCCTGAAGTTCTGCTCGCTGAGTGCCGCCTCGCTGGGCCTTGCGCCCTCGTTCGCACCACGTATCGCGCACGCGATGGAGACCAAGCCGCGCGTGCCGGTGCTCTGGCTGCACGGCCTCGAATGCACCTGTTGCTCGGAGAGCTTCATCCGCTCGGCGCATCCGCTCGTGAAGGACGTCATCCTGTCCATGATCTCGCTCGACTACGACGACACGATCATGGCGGCGGCCGGGCACCAGGCCGAGGCGTGTCTCGAGGAGATCCGCACGCAGTACAAGGGCAACTACGTCGTCGCCGTCGAGGGCAATCCGCCGCTCAACGAGGATGGCATGTACTGCATCGTCGGCGGCCGGCCGTTCGTCGAGCAGCTGCGGGAAGTCTGCGCCGATGCCGCCGCGGTGATCTCGTGGGGCTCGTGCGCGTCGTGGGGCTGCGTCCAGGCGGCCAAGCCCAACCCGACGCGGGCCACACCGATCCACAAGGTCATCACCGACAAGCCGATCGTGAAGGTGCCCGGCTGCCCGCCGATCGCGGAGGTGATGACCGGCGTGCTCACGTACTTCGTGACGTTCGGCGAGCTGCCCGAGCTCGACCGGCAAGGCCGGCCGAAGATGTTCTACAGCCAGCGCATCCACGACAAGTGCTATCGCCGGCCGCATTTCGACGCGGGTCAGTTCGCCGAGGTGTACGACGACGAGGGCTCGCGCAAGGGCTACTGTCTCTACAAGGTCGGTTGCCGCGGGCCAACGACCTACAACGCCTGCTCGACGGTGCGCTGGAACGAGGGTGTCTCGTTCCCGATCGGCTCGGGTCACGGCTGCATCGGCTGCTCGGAGCCGGACTTCTGGGACAACGGACCGTTCTACGACCGGCTCACCGACGTGCACCAGGTCGGCATCGAGTCGAATGCCGACCGGATCGGCGGCACGGCGGCGACCATCGTCGGCGTCGGCATCGCCGCCCACGCCGGCCTGACCGCCCTGCGCCAGGCGCGCGTCAATTCGACCGCGCCGCGCAAGGAATCCGAGTCGGCCTGACGCCCGAGCACCGGAGCCAGAGACACCATGAGCATCGCAATCCCCAACGGCTACAACCTCGACAACTCGGGCAAGCGCGTCGTCGTCGACCCGGTGACCCGCATCGAGGTCACCTTCGCATCGAGGTGAACGTCGACACGGACAACGTCATCCGCAATGCCGTTTCGACCGGCACGATGTGGCGCGGTCTGGAGATCATCCTGAAGGACCGCGACCCGCGCGACGCCTGGGCGTTCACGCAGCGCATCTGCGGCGTGTGCACGGGCACGCACGCGCTCACCTCGGTCCGTGCTGTCGAGGACGCGCTCGGCATCGCGATCCCCGAGAACGCGAACACCATCCGCAACATCATGCAGCTCACGCTGTACGTGCACGACCACCTCGTGCACTTCTATCACCTGCACGCGCTCGATTGGGTCGACGTCGTGAGCGCGCTCGGCGCGGATCCCGTCGCCACATCGCAACTCGCGCAGTCGATCTCGAGCTGGCCACTCTCCTCGCCCGGCTACTTCCGCGACCTGCAGTCGCGGCTGAAGAAATTCGTCGAGTCCGGGCAGCTGGGGCCGTTCCGCAACGGCTACTGGGGCCATCCAGCGTACCGTCTGCCGCCCGAGGCCAACCTCATGGCGGTCGCGCACTATCTCGAGGCGCTCGACTTCCAGAAGGACATCGTCAAGATCCACACGATCTTCGGCGGCAAGAACCCGCATCCGAACTGGCTGGTCGGCGGCGTGCCTTCGCCGATCAACGTCGACGGCACGGGCGCGGTCGGCGCGATCAACATGGAACGCCTCAACATGGTCACGCGGATCATCGGCGAGGCGCAGGCGTTCATCGACCAGGTTTACATCCCGGACCTGGTCGCGATCGCGTCCTTCTACAAGGACTGGACGTTTGGCGGCGGTCTCTCGTCGAAGTGCGTGCTGTCGTACGGCGACATGCCGAAGACCGCCAACAACTATGCCGGCGACAACCTGCTGCTGCCCCGCGGCGCGATCGTCGACGGCAACCTGAAGGAAGTGCATGACGTCGACATGCGTGCGCAGCAGGAGATCCAGGAGTACGTCACGCACTCCTGGTACAGGTACGCCGACGAGAAGATCGGCCTGCACCCCTGGGACGGCGTGACACAGCCGGACTTCGACCTCGGCGGCGCCAAGGGCGCCAGGACGAAGATCGAGGCCGTCGACGAGTCGGCGAAATACTCGTGGATCAAGTCGCCGCGCTGGAAGGGGCACGCCATGGAAGTGGGTCCGCTCGCCCGCTACGTCGTGGGCTACGCCAGGGGGCTGCCCGAGTTCAAGGAGCCGGCGGACGCGCTGCTCGGCAAACTCGGCCTGCCGCTCACGGCGCTGTTTTCGACGCTCGGCCGCACGGCGGCGCGCGGTCTCGAGGCGAGCTGGGCGGCGCAAAAGCTCAAGGAAGAACAGCAGAAGCTGATCGCCAGCATCAAGGCAGGCGACACGGCGACCGCGAACAGCGAAAAGTGGTTGCCATCGAGCTGGGCGAAGGACTGCAAGGGCGTCGGCTTCACCGAGGCGCCGCGCGGCGCGCTCGGCCACTGGGTCCACATCAAGGACGGCCGGATCGAGAACTACCAGTGCATCGTGCCGACCACCTGGAACGCCGGCCCGCGCGATCCCGCGGGCAACATCGGCGCGTTCGAGGCCGCCCTCCTGGACACGCCGATGGCGAACCCCGAGCAGCCGCTCGAGATCCTCCGCACCATCCACAGTTTCGACCCGTGCCTCGCCTGCTCGACGCACGTGCTCGACATGGACGGCGAGGAGGTCACGAAGGTGAGGGTGTGCTGAGCCCGGAGGTGCTGTCATGAGAACCATCCAGCCGGTTGGGACGGCGCCCGAGAGCCGCGTGACCGAGGGCAACTTCGGCGAGGCGCTGCTGCCGGCCCGGGCGCAGCCCGCACCGGTCTACGTCTACGACGCCGCCGTGCGTCTGTGGCACTGGATCACCGCGCTGTGCATCTTCGTGCTCGCCGTGACCGGCTACTTCATCGGCAGTCCGCCGCCTTCAATTGGCGGCGAGGCCTCGGAGCACTTCATGTTCGGGTACATCCGGCTCGTGCACTTCGCCGCGGGCCAGGTGCTCGGCGTAATGTTCGTGCTGCGGCTGTACCGGCTGCTGGTCGGCGGCCCGCACGCGCGCCAGATTTTCTACGCGCCGGTCTGGAACCTCGCGTGGTGGAAGGAGGTCTGGTACGAGATCCAGTGGTACCTGTTCCTGAAGCCGCGCGCCAGGGACTACGTCGGCCACAATCCGCTCGCGCACGTCGCGATGTTCTTCGTGTTCGTGCTGCCGCTGGTGCTGATGCTGCTCACCGGATTCGCGCTCTACGCTGAGGGCGAAGGCATCGACAGCGTCTGGTACGCGGCGTTCGGCTGGGTGCTCGGGCTGCTCGGCAGCTCGATGACCGTGCACACGGTCCATCACCTCGGCATGTGGGTGATCGTGCTTTTCTCGATGATCCACATGTACATGGCGATCCGCGAGGACTTCACGCGCCGGCAGACGACGGTCAGCGCCATGGTGAGCGGTTGGCGTTACTTCAAGTGACTCCGGCACCGGCATTCCCGGAGGTAGGCGGTTGGTGACCGGCAGGATCGTCGTCATGGGCGTCGGCAACCTGCTGTGGGCCGACGAGGGCTTCGGTGTCCGCTGCGCCGAGGCGCTCGACGCGCAGTGGGTCTTGCCCCCGCACGTCGGGATCGTCGACGGCGGCACGCAGGGGCTCGCGCTGATCCCCGTGCTGCAGCAGGCGGAGCGCGTCATCCTGTTCGACGCCGTCGACTATGGCGGCGCACCCGGCTCACTGATCGTCGCCCGCGACGAGGACGTCCCACGCCTGATGACGCGGGGCAAGATGAGCCTGCATCAGGCCGGCATGAACGACGTGCTCGCCTGTCTCGAGATGCTCGGCCACGTGCCGCAGGCGTTCACGCTGATCGGGCTGCAGCCCGTGGAACTCGAGGACTACGGCGGCAGCCTGACCGCGCTGGCGCGCGCGCGCGTGCCTGCGGCACTGGGCTTCGCGCTCGCGGAACTGCGCGCCTGGGGCGTCGAGCCGGTCGCCCGCACCGCTGCGGATGCCACGTCACCCCTGACGGGCAGTCTCGCCCTTGACCGCTACGAGGCCGGGCGGCCATCCTCCGGGCAGGCCTGCCGCCATGGCGACGAGCGGTTCCTCGCCATCCGCGCGCGCTCCGTGAGCGAAGCCGGCCAGACCGACGCTTCGTCCACGGAATCCGCCGCATGACCGATCTCATCGAGGAGCTGGCCGGGCGCCCGGCCAGCGTCATCGTTCGCCGGGCCGGCTTCGACGAGTTCCTCGCCTGCCAGACGCACGCGCTGCTGTTCTTCACCGGCGACGTTGCGACGCGGCCCGAGGGGCTCGACGTCGCCATCGTCGTGCGCGAACTGCTCCGGCAGTACGACGGCCGTCTCGCGCTCGGCATCGTCGACCGTCGCGACGAGACTGCACTGATGGCGAAGACCGGCGTCGTTGTGCTGCCGGCCGTGGCCTTCGTCGCCCACGGGCAGCCCGTCGAAATCGTTGCGCGGATGCGCGACTGGGCCGCCTACGCGCAGGCCGCCGAGCGGATGTTCCAGCCGGGAGAACTGTCCACATGACCGAGCACGTCCTGACCTGGCATGCACGGCTGTCCGGCCGCACGGACGCCACGCCGCCGGACGGGCAACCCAGCCTGCTCGGCATGCCCGCCGGCCTCGTGCGCCCGAGACGGCAGATCCAGGCCGCGGACTCGCTCACGCCGGCGGCGAGCGCGGTGCTCGCGGAGGTGCTCGCGTCGCTGCGCCGGTTCGGCGCAGCACCTGCCGCGTCCGAGCGCATCGCCCTGCAGTCGCTGTCGGCAGATGATCGTGCGGTCGTGCTCGACCTGCTCGGCGAAGGTGACGTGACCGCAGACGTCGGCGGCGGCGCGCATTGGCGGGTACAGGAGACCGTCCTCACGGGCCTCTGGCGCGTCGAGGCACACGAGGCCGATGACCGGCGGACGGAATGGCTCGAGGTCGCGACCGTGCCGCAGGCGGTCGTGCAGGCGGCCGACCGATTCTCACGGGAACGCGTGGACATCCCCGGGCAGTGGCCGCGAGGCGCGATGAATGCGCCCGCGCTGATCGCCGAGCTGCACGAACGCGCGCGGACCTGGCGGCCCGGCGAGATCAACCACGTCGTCAACTTCACGCTGCTGCCGCTCACCGACGTCGACGCCGACGTGCTCACGACGGTGCTCGGCCAGGTGCCCATGGTCATCCGCTCGGAGGGCTATGGCAGTTGCCGCGTGTTCGCGACCGGGCTGCGGCACGTCTGGGCCGTGCAGTATCTCAACTCGATGAACGCGGTCATCCTCGACACGCTCGAGGTTGGCGACGTACCGACGGCGGTGCTCGCGGCGCGCGAGGACTTCGAGGACTCGGCGGCCCGTCTCGCCGAGATCCTCGGCGCGTATTCGGCATGAATTCACGCTTCGAGGGCAGCTACCTCGGCGACGCGTCGAAGCTCGACGACGACGCGCGTCTCGAGTGCGGCATCTGCTGGTGGATCTACGACCCGGTGGCCGGCGACGACCTGGGCCAGGTGGCGCCCGGCACGCCGTTCGCGCGGCTGCCCGACACCTGGCGCTGCCCGAACTGCGACGCCGACAAGAACAAGTTCCTGGTGATCGGCAGCGCACTCGGCGACGCGCGGCCGCTCGACCCGGTCACGCGGCTCGTCAACTACTACCGGCACGCCGCGATGCACATGATGGGCATGCCGATCTACAACCCGACGCTGGCCGTCGAAGGCGTCGGCTTCCGCGAGCATCTCGGTCGCCCGGTCGGCGTCATCGTGACGCCCTGGTTCATGAACCTCACGGTGCTGCCGTCGCCGCTGGATCTCGGCACGTGGCGCCCCGGGGAAGTGACGCGACTGGCGTTTCCTTCGGGCCAGTACGACTTCGTCGTCAGCGAAGCCGGCGACAACGGGCTGATCGCGACCTGCTCGCTGTTCTCGCCGATGCAGGACTTCAGCGATCACGAAGCAGCGCAGGTCGCGGCTCTGGCAGCCGCCGGCGCGCTGTTCGAGCCCGATACGTTTGACCAGCCGGCGGAACCGAAGCCCGCACCGGCCATGTCGCGCCGGAAGTTGCTCGGCGGCTGACGCCCGTCGACGGTCACATTCCCTCGGCGCCGCCTCCGTGCCGGTGTGGATCTGCCGTCAAAACGAGTAACCGAGCGAGGTCACGATGCCGTAGTCGCTCTGCTCGGCGCTCTCGAGCGGGGGTGCGCTGTCATAGCTGCCGTACAGCTTGAGCTCGAAATACAGGTCGTCGACAAACTCGTACTTCGCGCGCAGGTCGGCTTCGGCGCGGACGCGGCCCGACTCGGTGAGGCTCGGCAGGACCGCGAGCGAACCGCCGATGTCCGTCTCCGGAAAGTCGTGGCGGAAGATCGAGAACGCCGTCACCAGCACGGCTTCGACGCTGTCGAGGGTCTCGCCGCCGGCGTAGTTCTCGTGCGTATAAGCGAGACCGGCACCGCTCACCCACTCCGCCGAGTTGCTCTGCACAAAATAGCGGCCGTAGCCCGCGCCGAGCAGCGTTCGCAGGTTCAGGTCGAGTTCCGTGTTGCGCTCCAGGCCCCCGAAGCCCTGCCAGAAGTCCCGGTTGCGCCAGAAACGGCGCCAGGCACCCTGCAGCTCGTAGCGTTCGCTCGTGTCGTCCGCGCCGTCGTCCGTCAGATTGGCCGAGCCGTCGATCGTCCACTCGCGGATACGCGTGCGCGAGGACAGGCCCACGGCGAAGTCCAGGCTGCGGCGGTCGTTCGCCTTGGCCGCGTCGAAACCCGCGCTCACGTAGCCGTCGAGCCGGTCGATGAGGTCGCCACCGATGATCGGCTCGGCGCGCACGATCGACGCCATCGCCACGTCCTCGGCGCGACCCTGCGAATCGCGCCGCACGAGCAGTTCCGCGTCGCGGGCACCGGCGACCAGTTGCCCGTAATAACGCGTGCCGTCCGACCGCTCGAGCAGCAGGTACTGGTCCGATACGAGCTGCTCGATCTTGTCCCACTCGACGTAGATCGTGCCCAGATGGTCCGTGCTGAAGCGCAGCTGGTTGTGCTCGAGCCCCTTGATCTCGCCGGTGATCCGGTCGCCGTTGACCAGCGTCACGACGTCGGTCTTCGGCGCTGCCGCGGCCGGTGCGACGTGCAGCACGACGCCTGCCGCGATGACGCAGGCTGCAAGGACACGGCAGCGCACCCGGACCGCGGATTGTGGCAACAGCATGCGGGCCTCCCCATTCCTGCTGCGCATCTTAGTGCTTCGCGGCGCGGCGCACTGGCCGCCGAGCCCACGGATGCGCCTGAGCTTCATTCTCCCGCCCCGGTGGGAGATACTGGATCGCCGCGGCGACACCGGCGGTCGCCAGCCACCGTGCCGACGGCACGAAGGGAGTCTGCACGTGAACGATGCTGCTGGGGGCGCCCGCATGCTTACCGCGCACATGCGCCTGGCAGCAATGTTTCTCGCCGCGAGTCTGGTCTGCGCGACGCCGGCGATTGCGGAAGAACAGACGGCATCGCAGGCCGCCGCAACCGCGCGAATGCCGCCCTCCGGTGCGCCTGCGGCCGTGGTCAGTATCGGCAACCGCCACATTCTCACCCTGCGCGCCACGAACGAATTCGGCGCCGACCCCGCCGACCGCAAGCGCGGCGTCGAGGAGCGTCTCGCCGTGTTGCTCGAGCGCGGCGGCCCGCAGGTGGTCACCCGGCGGCTCGTGGGCGACGCGATCGCCGTCATGGTCGACGACCAGTTGCTGGTGCGCGTACTGCCGGACGATGCCGACCGCGAAGCCGCGCAGAGCCCGGAGCAGGTTGCTGACGGGGCGGTGCGCAACCTGACGATCGCGCTGCACGAACTGCGCGAAGGGCGCGACACGCAGGCGCTGCTTGCCGCCGCCGGCAAGGCCGTCGTCGCAACGGCCATGCTGGCGGTCGCATTGTGGCTGATCAGCCTGGGGTACGGCAGGCTGGCACGGCGCGCTCGCGGCTTCCTGCAGCGCAGATCCGCATCGATGGGGCCGGCGTGGGGTCAGGAGATCGCCGGTCACGGCGCCGTCGTCGAGCTGCTCGTCCTGCCTCTCAGGCTGCTGGCCTGGGCCCTGGCCGTGCTGTGCATGTACGAATGGGCGGCTCTGGTCCTGCAGTTTTTCCCGTACACGCGGCCGTGGGGCGAAACGCTGCTGCAGGATCTTCTGCGCGCGCTCGGCGGGTTCGGGCGTGCCGCGCTCGGCGCGGTCCCGGACCTGTTCTTCGTGGCGCTGATCTTCGTCATCACGCGCTTCATCGTCCGGCTCGTGCGGGTCTTCTTCGACGGCGTGCACAGTGGCCGCCTGCAGATCGCCTGGATCGACGATTCAACGGCCAAGCCGACCGGCAGGCTGCTGATCGCCGTCATCTGGCTGTTCGCGCTGGTGGCCGCCTACCCGTACTTGCCCGGCAGCGACAGCGAGGCGTTCAAGGGGATCGGCGTGTTCGTCGGCCTGATGGTGTCGATCGGTGCGTCGGGTGTCGTGAACCAGGCCGTGAGCGGCCTGATGCTGATGTACACGCGGGCGCTGCGGCCCGGTGATTTTGTGCAGATCGGCGAGAACGAGGGCACGGTCACCGCCGTGGGCTTCCTGACGACGCGGATCCAGACGCTCCGCCACGTCGAAGTCAACATCCCCAACGCCGTCATCGCGAGCAGCGTGACGCGCAACTTCACCCGGCTCGCGGCCGAGCACGGCGGGGTCCGCCTGCCGACGTCCGTGACGATCGGCTACGACACCCCCTGGCGGCAGGTCCAGGCCATGCTGCAGATCGCCGCTGCCCGCACCCACGGCGTCTTGCGCGAGCCCGCACCTCGCGTGAGCCAGACTGCCCTGCACGACTTCTACGTCGAATACACGCTGCTGGTCTGCGTTACCGATCCGCGGACCAGGGTGTCGGTGCTCGACGAGCTGCACGGCCACATCCAGGACGTGTTCAACGAGCACGGCGTGCAGATCATGTCGCCCAACTACGAAGCCGACCCGGCCGCTCCCAAGCTCGTGCCGCCCGAACAGTGGTACGCGGCGCCAGCGCAGACCGCGCCGGCCGCCGCCGAGACGACCGCCGCCGCAGCGCCCGACGGAAGAGCGTAGACCCGGGCAGCCTTGTCACCGGTCTATGCGGGTCGCGTCATGCACGCGACGGCGCAGCACACGACGCGAGCCGCCGGCATGCCGCAGGTGGATTCAGCGAGCGCGATGAGCGCCGGCGATGTACCCCGACTCGATGACGGTCACCCCCGCCGGTTCGCGCAGCGCGGTCTGCACCATCGCGGCCGCGATGTCGCGGGCCTGCACCGGTCGCCAGTTCGCGGGCGCGAAGCGCAGTGCCCTTTCGACGAGCTGCTCGAGCGGCCGTGGCTCCGCGCGATCGCCCGCGATCACCGACGGACGCAGGATGCACAGGCCCGGCCAGGCCATGGCGCGCAGTGCCTCCTCGAGTTCGCCCTTGACCCGCGAATAGAAGAACGGCGACGAGCGGCTCGCACCCATGGCGCTGACCACCGAAAAATGCGTCGCACCCTGGCGCAACGTGATTTCCGCGAGCCGACGCGGGTATTCGCAATCGACCTCGCGGAAATTCGTCTGCGAACCCGCCTTGCGGATCGTCGTGCCGAGCGCGCAGAACACGTGATCGGCGCGCAGCTCGCCGGCGACCTCATCGAGTCTGCTGAAGTCGCAGAGCACCTGCCGTGCCCTGGCGGACCCTGCAACGGCGGCGCCGAGATCGCGCCGGGTCAGGACGACGACATGCCGGTAATCATCCGACGCGAGCAGCCGCCGCAGGCATTCGCCGCCGACCAGCCCCGAGGCGCCCGCGATCAGCGCGGTGCGACCGCTGCTCCTGCGGGCATTCACTTCTCCGCCTCGATCCAGCGGTCGATCTTCTGCTCGAGCACGTCGAGCGGCAACGCACCGTCGCCGAGCACGGCCGTGTGGAACCTGCGCAGGTCGAACTTCGGGCCGAGTTCCTTTTCGGCCCGCGCCCGCAGCTCGCTGATCTTCATCTGGCCGATCTTGTACGCGAGCGCCTGGCCGGGGATGGCCATGTAGCGCTCCGCCTCCGACACACGGCGTGCCTCGGCGGCCGAGCTGTTGGCGTCCATGTACTCGAGCACCTGCTCGCGCGTCCAGCCCTGCGAATGCAGTCCGGTGTCGACGACCAGCCGGATCGCCCGCCAGAGCTCGGCCTCGAGACGGCCGAAGTACTGGTACGGGTCCACGTACAGGCCGAGCTCGTGCCCGAGCGATTCGGCATACAGGCCCCAGCCCTCGCTGTAGGCCATATAGCCGCCGAAGCGGCGGAACTTCGGCAGGCCCTTCTGCTCGCGCTGGAGGCTGATCTGGAAGTGGTGGCCCGGGTTGCCTTCGTGCAGCGACAGCGCCTCCATCGCCCACCTGGGGCGCGCGCGCAGGTCGTAGGCGTTGGCGTAGAAGATACCGGGGCGCGAGCCGTCCTCGCTCGCCGCCTGGTACTGCCCGCCTGCCGCGCTCTTTTCGCGGAACGGCTCGACGGCGCGGATCTCGTAGTCGGCCTTGGGCAGCGTCTCGAACAGCCTGGGCAACTGGGGGTCGACGCGCTGTTTGATCCGGACGTAGCCGGCGATCAGGTCCTCGCGCCGGTCGAAGAAAAACTGCGGGTCGGTGTTGAGGTACCGGAAGAACTCGTCGCGCGTGCCCACGAAGCCGACCTGCCGCATCACGGCCTTGATCTCGGCGTGGATGCGCTCGACTTCGTGCAGCCCGACCTCGTGGATCTGCGCCGGCGTGTAGTCGGTCGTGGTGATGCGGCGGACATTGTCGGCGTACCAGGCCGCGCCGTCCGGCAGCGCCTGCAGGCCGTCCGTCGTGCGGCATCGCGGCAGGTACTCGTTGCGGATGAAGTCGTGCAGCCGGCGATACGTGGGCACGACCTTCGTGACGATCGCGTCGCGGTAGGCCTGCGTCAGCCGCTCCCGATCGGCCGCCGAAAAGCCCGCCGGCAGGTTGCGGATGGGCCCCCAGTACAGCGAGTCCTCGGGCTTCGCAACGACCTGCGCCTGCAGTTGCGGCAGCGTGCGCTCGGCGAGGATCTTCGGCAGCGTGTAGCCGCGCTCGACGCCGAGCCGCATGTTCACGATCGCCTGGTCGGTCCAGCGCACGAAGCCGTCGAGACGCTTCAGGAAGTTGTCATAGTCCTGCACGGTGACGAACGGCTGCATGCCGTCGCCCGAGCCGAGCTGCGCGAAGCTGTTGGGCGTCGAGTAGAACTGGTTCAGCGGGAGCAGCTCGCGCGGGAAGCGGAAACCCTCGATGTCGCGCTCGCGCGCCGACTTGAAGACGTCGTAGGAAAGCTGGTCCTGCGGCGCAAGCTGCGCGCGGTCGATCGCCGATACCCGTGCGAGCGAGTCGCGTGCGAGCTTCTGCTCTGCGGCGATCGCCTCGGGCGCGATCGAGACGACGTAGCGGTCGTTGTAGCGCGGATCGCCGATCGAGGTCGCCGTGAGCGGGTTCTGCTTCAGATACTCCTCGAAATAGGCGTCGAACAGCGCGTGGAGCTTCGCGGTCTCCGACTGCGCTTCGATGCCCGTGGCGGCCGGCGGCGCGACCGCCGACGCGGTGGCGGCCGACGTCGGGGCACCCGCGCAGCCCGCGAGCGCGCTGGCGAGGATGACGGAACCGGCCAGAGCGGATATCGAACGCATGCGGCAACCTCGGGAGAAACGCTGCGAACAGGCTCGAGAGACCTGGCCCAGGAACGGCGTCGAGTGCCGCGCCTACTTCACGAACTTCAGCGTCATGCGATCCGACTCGCCGATCGCCAGGTATTTGCTGTGGTCGAAGTCCGGATCCGCTTCCCTGGAGCCGTAGGGTGTCGACCGCAGTGACGGCGGCAGCGTCCAGACGCCGAACGGATGGTCCCTGGTGTCCTTCGGGTTCGCGTTGACCTCGGACTTGCCGGCGAGCTTGAAGCCCGCCTTCTGCGCCTGGTCGATGACGTACTTCTCCGACACATAGCCCGTCGAGGGCTGCTCGGGGCCGCCGGTCGGCTTTGCGCGGTGCTGCTCGACGGCAAGGATGCCGCCCGGCTTCAGCGCCTTGTGGAACTCGCTGAACGTCGCCTCGACCGTGCCTGGCTTGTCCTCCATCCAGTTGTGCACCGAGCGCGCCGTCAGGATGAAGTCGAAGGTTGCGGCCGGCAGATTGCGCGAGACCGGGCCCCAGTCGACGTACTGCAGCTTGCCGAACACGGCGGGCTTCGCCGCGTAGCGGGCTTCGAAGTCGGCGCGCGCCTTGCGGCTGCCCTCGCTGATCTTCGGATTCGAGAGATCCGCGGCCGTCACATAAAGCTTGCCGCCCGTGAGCTTCGCGTACGGAGCGAGGATGTCCGTCCACCAGCCCGCGCCCGGTTGCACCTCGAGGATCGTCATGCCGGGCTTCAGGCCCCAGAACGTCAGCGACTCGACCGGGTGACGGTAGCGGTCGCGCGCCTTCTCGTCGTCAGAGCGCCAGCCACCGGCGACGGCCGCCTGCAGTGCCTTGTCGGCAGTGGCCGCAGTGTCGGCGGCAAGCGTCGGGGCGCCCGCGAGGGCGGCGAACAACGGCAGGGCGTGGATCAGCTTCATGCTGCGGACTCCTTTCGAGGCGGCAAGGGGCGGCAAGATGCCGGTGTCAGGGTTTCGGAAACAGAACCGCCGTTTCCGCAAGCGTAACACCCGCACCCGAACCTGAACCTGAACCGAAACCGTAACACCGGCACCTCACAAGACAAAGGCCCCGGCGCTTGCGCGTCGGGGCCCTGTCTGCAGCCAGCCTGGCGGCGACTGCGAGTCGATTACATGCCCGAATCCGTGCGGATCAGCATGACGCGACGGTTCTCCTGGCGACCATCCGCCGTCTTGTTGTCGGCGATCGGCTCGGCCTCACCCTTGCCTTCAGACTTCAGACGCGCCGGGTCGACACCACGGCTCGACAGGTAGTCGAACACGGCCTTGGCGCGACGATCGGACAGCGCGAGGTTGTAGGCGTCACCACCGACGCTGTCGGTGTGACCCTGCACCAGCGCCATGGCGAACGGCACGTCACCCATGAACTTCACGACGCGCTCGAGTTCCGTGATCGACTCGGGGCGCAGCTCGGCGCTGTCGAAGTCGAACAGCAGCTTCAGGGTCTGCTCGAGCGGGCAACCGACCTTGTCGACCTTCGTGCCGGCAGGCGTGCCCGGGCACTTGTCGAGGTCGTCCGTCACCCCGTCCCCATCCGAATCGGCGGGAGCCGGCGGCGGGGGCGGCGGCGGGGGCGGCGGCGGAGCCGCGACCGGTTCCGGAGCAGCGGCCACCGGGGCCGGCGCGCCGAACCTGTAGCCCACGTGCACGCCGTAGACCCACGGGTTGATGTCGACCGTGCCGATGTCGGCGCCATTCAGCGTCGCATCCGACTCGATCTGGATGTAGCGGACGTTCGCGTTGAAGAACCAGTTGCCCTGGCCGATGTCGACGCCGACCTGGCCGGCGGCGCCGACCGAGTCGTCGAGCTTGAGCTCGCTGCCCGCGAGCGCGCCACGCGTCTCTTCGCTCGAGAACATCGTGTAGTTGACGCCCGCGCCAATGTACGGACGGAAGGTGCCTTCCGGATTGAAGTGCCAGTTCAGGCTCAGCGTCGGCGGCAGGTGATCGACCGAGGCCACGCGCGTGGCGTCATCGCCGGGTGTACCCGTCTTCAGGTCGACGCCGTGCGTGAACGGCCACGCCGCCAGCAGCTCGGTGCTGACGTGGTTCGTCAGGAAATAGCTGATGTTGAACGTCGGCGACACGTCGTTGTCGACGACGAGGTCACCGAGACCAAGGCCACCGGGATTCTCGAGGCTCGTCGCGTCGGGATCGAGGAGTGAAAAACCTACGCGGAACAGCCAGTCGCCCTTGGGTTGGCCCGGGGCCGAATCGGCATACGCCGTGACCGGCGCCGCGAGCACCGCCGCCACAGCGAGAGGAATCAGGTAACGGGATGACATCGAGGCGTTCTCCTTGTGGCTTTTCTGCCATACCTTGTCGATTTGTCGGCGTACGCTCACCGCTGGCCCACCCCTTACCCCTGGTGGGCCCGCAGTCGCACTGCAGCCGGAATTGTCGCTGTAATTGTTATCCAAAGTCCAGAGTCTGGTATCCGGTAATACCGAACCAGCCAGTATTGTCTTGACACGCCCCGGGACGGCCGGCGGCGCACGCCCCGGCCGGCCTGACGCATTTGTGCAACAACCGCTCGCCATCGGTTTTCCGGCGCGCTGCAGACCGTCGCCGACTCTGCGGCAAGCGCCGGCTGACGGCGCGTGACACCGCGGCGGCCGGGGTGCGACGATTCCGCGCCGACGACGGGGACCGAATGACCGCACGACGACCGACCCGCTGCCGCCGAACGCATTTCTTCCCGGGCGCGCTGGCCACACTGGCGTTGACGCTGGCCGTACCGGCCGGGGCATCGGCGGCGCCCGGTCTCGGGGAGGACGCCGCTGACAAATTCGCCGCGCTCGCCCTCGGCTGTGTGCACCTCGAGTACCCGAACAAGCTGTCGCACACCCTGCGTGGCGACGCCGACGTGCGCCCGCCGCGCGAGCTCACGCCGGCGTTCTACGGCTGCTACGACTGGCATTCGTCGGTGCACGGTCACTGGCTGCTCGCGCGCCTCGCGCGGGAATTCCCCACCGCAATGTTCACGGCGCCGGCACGCGCGGCACTCGAACGCAGCCTCACGCCCGCCAACGTCACCGCCGAAGTCGCCTACCTGCAGACGCCGGGACGCGCATCGTTCGAGCGACCCTACGGTCTCGCCTGGCTGCTGCAACTGGCGGCGGAACTGCGCCGCTGGAACGACCCGGACGCCCGCCGCTGGACGACGACGCTCGCGCCCCTCGAGACCGAAGCGACCAACCGCTTGCGGAACTGGCTGCCCAGGCTGCACTTCCCCATCCGCGTCGGCGAGCACAGTCAGACGGCGTTCGCGTTCGGTCTCGTGCACGACTGGTCCGTCGTCGCCGGCGACGCCAGTCTGCGCGCGCTGCTCGAAGAGCGTGCCCGCGCATTCTACGCCGGCGACCGCGACTGCCCTCTCGGCTACGAACCGTCCGGCGAGGACTTCCTCTCGCCCTGCCTCGCGGAAGCCGACCTCATGCGCCGCATTCTGCCTGCCGCGGACTACGGTCGCTGGCTGTCCCGATTCCTGCCCGGCATTCCACGCTCGGCGCGCAAGGTCTGGCTCACGCCCGGCGTCGTCACGGACCGCAGTGACCCCAAGCTCGCGCACATCGACGGTCTCAACCTGAGCCGTGCGTGGATGCTGCAGGGCATCGCGCGTGGCTTGCCACGAGGCGACCGGCGCATCGCCGCGCTGGAGGCTGCGGCGACGGCTCATGCGCGCGCAGCGCTGCCTGCCGTCACCGGCGAACACTACGAAGGCGGGCACTGGCTGGGCACGTTTGCCGTCTACCTGACGAGCGGCGCGGGCCTGCCCGACGCGCACTGAGCCAACGACGGACGGAGCGGGATGGACAGGACCGAGCGCTTCTACAGGATCCAGGGCCTGCTCAACCGGCGCAGGCTCGTGCGCACGCAGGAGTTCCTCGAGGAACTCGAAGTGTCGAAGGCGACCTTCAAGCGTGACCTCGAATACCTGAAGGACCGCATGCACGCGCCGATCGTGTACGACCGTCAGGAGGAAGCGTACCGCTTCGACACCGGGGTCGCCGACGGCGAACTCTGGCAGCTGCCCGGCCTGTGGTTCACCGCCGACGAGTTGCAGGCACTGCTCACGATGGACCGGCTGCTCGGCGAACTGCAGCCGGGCGTGCTCGGCGACCTGGTCGCGCCGCTGCGCCAGCGGTTCAAGGAACTGCTGGAGTCGGGCGAGCACGCGGCGGCGGACATCGCCAGGCGCATCCGCATCCTCGCCATGGGCTCGCGCAAGGTCGAGCCGAAGCACTTCCGCGCGCTGACCACGGCCCTGCTCTCGCGCCGGCGGCTCCAGATCCGCCACCTGCGCCGCGCGAGCGGCGAGCGGGTCGAGCGCGAGGTCTCGCCGCAGCGGCTCGTGCACTACCGCGACAACTGGTACCTTGACGCGTGGTGTCACAAGCGGCAGGCGCTGCGGACCTTCGGCGTCGACGCCATCGAGACGGCGGTCGTCTCCGACAGGACGGCGAAGGACGTGGCGGAGGACACGCTCGACCGGCACTTCGCGAGCGGCTACGGCATCTTCGCCGGCGCGGAAACGCAAGTGGCACAACTGCTGTTCGCGCGGGACCGGGCGCGCTGGGTCGCGAACGAGGTCTGGCACCCGCGACAGGAAGGCAAGCTGCAGCTCGACGGCACCTACCTGCTGCGCCTGCCCTACGCGAAAGAGCCGGAACTCGTCATGGACATCCTGCGCTACGGGCCCGACGTCGAGGTGCTTGCTCCGCCTGCGCTGCGCGAAGCCGTCGCCGCGAAACTTCGCGCCGCCGCGTCGCTCTACTGACGTTCTCGAGGCCGCCGACGCGCACACCGTGACGCAGCGTGAGGCTGCCGTTGACGGTGGACACGTCACCGGCCTGCTGTCCAGCCTCGACACGGACGCGGCCGTTGACCTTGCTGATGTCGCCGGCGGACGACCCGGACCCGGCGGCACCGAGCACCACGGCGGACCACGCATAGGCAAGCGTCAGCGCGCAGCGTGTCAGGAGCTTCATGCGGGTGGCCTCCGTGGTCCGTTCCCCTCCGGTGCAGCGTTCGATGCGGCAGCCGCGCCAAAGGTTGCAGCCGGTGTACGCTTCACCGTCCGCTCCGAACCCAGCAGGAGTTGCCCGCATGAAGACCCGCGCCGCCGTCTGCTTCGAGGCCGGCCAGCCGCTCGTCGTGGAGACCGTCGACCTGGACGGGCCGAAGGCCGGCGAAGTGCTCGTGGAGATCCGGGCGACCGGTATCTGCCACACCGACGAGTTCACGCGCTCCGGTGGTGACCCGGAGGGTCTGTTCCCGGTGATCTTCGGTCATGAAGGCGCGGGCGTCGTCGTCGACGTGGGCCCCGGCGTGAAGTCGGTGCGCAAGGGCGACCACGTCATCCCGCTCTACACACCGGAGTGCCGCGAATGCAGGAGCTGCACCTCGCGCAAGACCAACCTCTGCACCGCCATCCGCGCGACGCAAGGACAAGGCGTCATGCCCGACGGCACCAGCCGCTTCTCGCTGGGTGGCACGAAGATCCACCACTACATGGGTTGCTCGACGTTCTCGAACTTCACGGTGCTGCCGGAGATCGCCGTCGCCAGGGTCCGCGAGGACGCGCCGTTCGACAAGATCTGCTACATCGGCTGCGGCGTGACGACGGGCATCGGCGCCGTCATCAACACGGCCAGAGTCGAGCCGGGCGCCAACGTCGTCGTGTTCGGTCTCGGCGGCATCGGGCTCAACGTGATCCAGGGCGCTCGTCTGGCCGGGGCGAACATGATCGTCGGCGTCGACGTCAACCCGGCGCGCAAGCCGCTCGCCGAACGGTTCGGCATGACGCACTTCGTCAACCCGAAGGAAGTCGCCGGCGACCTCGTGCCCCATCTCGTCGCGCTCACCGACGGCGGCGCCGATTACAGCTTCGAGTGCGTCGGCAACGTCGACCTGATGCGCCAGGCGCTCGAGTGCTGTCACCGCGGCTGGGGCGTGTCGGTGATCATCGGCGTCGCGGGCGCGGGGCAGGAGATCAGGACCCGGCCGTTCCAGCTCGTGACGGGCCGCGTCTGGAAGGGGACGGCCTTCGGCGGCGCGCGCGGACGCACCGACGTGCCGAAGATCGTCGACTGGTACATGGACGGCCGGATCTCGATCGATCCGCTGATCACGCACACCATGCCGCTCGAGCGCATCAACGACGCGTTCGACCTGATGCACGCGGGCGAGTCGATCCGCAGCGTCGTGACGTTCTAGACCGACGCCCGCCACCGCTGGAGATCGCCCTGGACATCCTCTCCTCGCACGCCTGCTTCGGCGGCGTCCAGCATTTCGTCCGCCACGACTCGGCCGAGTGCGCGGGCCCGATGCGCCTGGCGGTGTACGAGCCGCCGCAGGCGCGTGACGGCCGCGTGCCGGTGCTGTACTACCTCGCCGGGCTCACCTGCACCGAAGAGACGTTCCCGATCAAGGCGGGTGCGCAGCGGCTGGCGGCCCGGCATGGCCTGATGCTGGTCGCGCCCGACACGAGTCCGCGCGAGCCGCGCCTGCCCGGCGACGACACGGGCTGGGATTTCGGTCTCGCCGCGGGGTTCTACGTCGATGCCACGCAGGCGCCGTGGTCGCAGCACTACCGCATGCACTCGTATGTGACGCGTGAGCTGCCGGAGTTCGTCGCCGGTCACTTCGCCGCCGACCGGGAGCGGCAGTCGATCATGGGCCATTCGATGGGCGGGCACGGCGCGCTCGTCTGCGCGCTGCGCGAGCCGGGCCGATACCGCTCGGTTTCCGCATTCGCGCCGATCTGCGCGCCGTCGCAGGTGCCGTGGGGCCAGAAGGCGTTCACGGGTTACCTCGGCGCGGACCGCACGGCCTGGCAGGAGTACGACGCCGCAACGCTCGTCGAACGCCGGCCGCGTACCGGCGAGATCCTGATCGACCAGGGCACGGCCGACAAGTTCCTCGCGGAGCAGCTGCGCCCCGAGCTGTTCGCGGCCACCTGCGAGCGCGCCGGGCAACCGCTGCGCCTGCGCATGCAGCCGGGCTACGACCACAGCTACTGGTTCATCCAGACGTTCATGTCGGAGCATCTCGCGTTTCACGCCGCGGCGCTCGGAGTCTGACCTGCCACGCACGGCAACAGGGCCGTGCTCACCCCTTCGTCGCGACGACGGTGCCTTCCCGCTGCGTCAGCTCACGGAACAGCGCCGACAGGCGCGCCGTCATCGGCCCGGGCTCGCCGTCGCCGATCTGCCGGCCGTCCAGCCTGGTGGCGGCCGCGAGTTCGCCCATCGTGCCGGTGCAGAACATCTCGTCGGCGCAATACGCCTGTGCCAGCGTGAGGTCCGTCTCCTCGTGCCCGATGGCGTTCGCGACGCAGAGCTCCAGTACCGCGGCGCGCGTGATCCCCTCGGGGCAGGCGACGAGTCGCGGCGTGCGCAGCCTGCCGCGCTCGACGAGGAACACGTGCGTGGCATTGGTCTCGGCGATGAACCCGCGCTGGTCGAGCATCAACGCGTCGTCCGCGCCGGCGACGTTGGCCTCGATCTTGGCGAGGATCGACTGGATCAGGTTGCTGTGATGGATCTTCGGGTCGAGGCAGTCGGGCGGAAAGCGGCGCACGCTGCTCGTGACGAGGCTGAGGCCGGTCTTTGCGTAGACGGGCGCCTTGTGCTCCGCGAGCACGATCAGCGTCGGGCCCTGCGTGTTCAGGCGCGGGTCCATGCCCGAGGTGAGTTTGACGCCGCGCGTCAGCGTGAGCCGGATGTGGACACCGTCGAACATCGAGTTCGCCGCGAGCGTGCGCCGGATCTCCCCGGTGATCTGCTCGCGTGTCGGCACCTGGGCGAAGGCGAGCGCGCGCGCCGAACGCGCCAGCCGCTCGAGGTGCTGGTCGAGCCGGAAGATGCGGCCGCGATACAGCCGCAGGCCTTCCCAGACGGCGTCGCCGCCCTGCACCGACGAATCGAAGGGGCTGATGCGCGCCTCGTCGCGGTGCACGAGTTCGCCGTTTACGTTGACGATCAGGTTGCGGTTGCGCTCGTCGAATTTCTGCAGCAAGGGCGGTTCCTCAGACGCGCAGACGGTGCTGGCGCAGTCGTTCGTACAGGGGGCGGCACTGGGCCTCGATCGCTGCGAGCCGCGGCGGCAGCGGGCGCAGGTCCCTGTCCTGCGGCGAGCCCGCCGGCTCGAAACCGGTCGACTCCTCGACACGGTGATACCAGTGTCGGGCCCAGATGCCGTCGGTGTCGCGCCGGCCGGGCGGCCACCAGAGCATGCGGTCGGAATAAGGCACGCCGAGCGCGTCGCAGAGCGCGCGCAGCAGGCGCGCAGGGTCGCGCAGCAGGTCGTCGGCGTCGAGCACCGGAGGCGCCTCGCCGGTGCGCGCGACGACGTGCTCGAAGATCTCGACCTGCTGCGGCAGGCCCGTGGCCAGCAGATCGAAGTCGGCGAGCTTTTCGCCGAGCGAGGCGACCATCGGTCGCGGATCGCGGATCAGGAAGGCGTGCGTGACGAGGTCGAGCCAGTCGCGGCCCATGTGCGGCAGCAGGTGATGCGACATCTGCTTCTGGTAGAAGACGCGGATGCCCGGCGGCAGCGGTGCCGTGAGCGATGCGACGACCCGGCGCCAGTCGCGCTCGTGGTGCGCGAGAATCTCGTCGCGGCCCGGATGGTCGAGACCCGTGACGTCGAGGTAGTGCGCGTAGAACGGCTCGTCGACGACGACCGTGTCGCCGCGGTTGCCCCACGCGCGCATGAAGGCAGTCGAGAGGTTGCGCGGCCCCGACCACATGGCGAGGCGCAGCACGTCGCCCCCCGTCTTCTCGTGCATGCCACCGATCCCGTTCGCGCGGCAGGCGCCGCGCGCGGGGCATCTTAGGGCCTGCTGACACTCACTGCCATGGGCTTGCGGAAGCGATGGACGAACTGGTCGGTCCTGCCGCGGACCGCGGGATCGAACACGCCTTTGGTGTGGTCGTCCGACGGGTGGCGCAGCACGTCGCTCGAGGCGTCGAACACAAAGCCCGCCTGCTCGAAGTCACGGCGCACGACGGCGGGGTCGATCCGGTGCAGCTTGCCGGCGACCTCGGCCGCGTCGCCGTCCGGGTTGGCCACGTGGTCCTGCACGACGACCACGCCGCCGGGCACGAGCGCCGCGTGGAGCTTCGCGAGCAGCACGTCCGGCTTCGTCCGGTTCCACGAGCCGTCCTCCGGACGCCAGTACGCATCGTGATAGCTCATCACGAACAGCGCCGCATCGAGCGACCCCGGCGCGAGCTGCAACTCGTCCACCTCCGCCGTGATCTGGCGGACATTGCCGAGCCGGTCGTTCGCGTAACGCGCGGCAATGCCCTTTTCCGCGAACTTCGCGTACGGCGGGTTGTTGTAGGCAATGACCTTGCCCTTCGCGCCCACGACGCGTGCGAGCAGTTCCGTGTTGTAGCCGCCGGCCGCAAAGACGTCGATCACGCGCATGCCCGGCCGGACGCCGAGGAACTCGAGCACCTCGCGGGCATGCCGCGTCGCGTCCTGCTCGCGGTCCGCCGCGGGCCGATCGGGACTCGCAAACGCGGCATCGAGTGCCTGCGCGCCGCCGGCCGTCGTCTCCGCGGCCGGTGCGGTGACGATGCCCGTCGCGAGCAGGCCGGCGACGACCGTCGCGCGAATCCACAGCGGTACGGAACGGATCATGATGCTTCCCTCCTGCGTGGGATCAGGGGCCTGCTGTTTCAGGCGGCTCGTGCATGGCCGGCCAGCACGCCGCGGAACTCCCGGGCCTCGCCGAGCAGCCACTGCCGGAAACGCGCGACGACAGCGTCACGCAGGCGAGCCCTCGGCACGAGCAGATGGTAGTGTAAATCGAGTTCCAGGACCTGCGGATACGGCAGGACGAGCCTGTCGTGCGCCAGGTCGTCGAGTGCACAGGCGAGGCGGCCCAGCGCCACGCCCTGCCCGGCACAGGCCGCCTGCAGCGCGAGGTGGCCGTCGTCGAAGAAGAGTCCGCACTCGATCTCCGGCACCGTGGCTCCCGCGACCTGCAGCCATTCGTGCCAGGTCGGCGGCCGTTGCGCTGGAATAGCGTGACGCCGAGGAACTGCTCGAGGCCGCGGATCTGGTGGCTGATCGCCGCGGGCGTCACGTGCAACTCGCGGGCCGCGCGCGTGAAGCTCAGACAGCGGGCCGCGGCCTCGAAGGCGCGCAGCGACGTGAGTGGCGGGAGGGAGCGTGGCATCGATGAGTTCCTTTCATCGACGCGTGCAGAAAAACTTGATTCCGGCGCGAACCTCCGTGCGCCTACGCTGACTGGCTCGTGGTCAGGGTACACAAACTCGATTCCCGGCTGCGCCCCGCGCACGCGTGCCTCTTCCTCGACGTCGACGGCACGCTGGTCGAGCTCGGGCCGGCCCCTGATGCCGTCGTCGTGGACCCGGTCGAGCGGCTGCCGGCGCGGCTGCTCCACGAACTGGGCGAGATCGCGGAGCGGCATCCGGGCCTGCTGCTGGAGGACAAGGGTCGTGCGGTCGCGCTGCACTGCCGCCATGCGGCGAGCCTGCAGGAAATGCTCGAGCGCGAAGTCGAAGCTCTGGCAAGACGACACGGCGGAGACGACCTGCAGGTGCAGCCAGGCGCCTACGTCCTCGAGCTGAAGGCGTCCGGTATCACGAAGGCCCATGCCATCGAAGCGTTCATGCGCGAGGCGCTGTTCATGGGGCGCGCCGCTGTTCGCGGGCGACGACCTGACCGACCTGCACGGCTTCGAGGCCGTGCAGCGACTCGGCGGCGTGTCGGTCGCCGTCGGCCCGCGCGTCTCGGCGATGGTCGAGGTCGCGACGCCCGCGGAGCTGCGCGAACTGCGGCTCGAGTTCGTCGGACGCGAGCCGGCGTTCGACGCGCTGCTGACGCCGGACTGCGGCGATTCGCCGGCGGGCGTCTTCGGCGTCGACCTGCGGGGCATGGCCGAGGCGCGACGCACCTACCTGCGCAACACGGCGGTGCTCGAGAGGGTCCTGCGCGGCGCGGAGGGCGAGGCGCTGCGCATCGTCGACTTCTGCCCGCGCTTCCGCCGCCGGGGCCGCATGTTCCGGCCGATGGAGTTCGTGCGCATCGTCGAACCGCAGGCGGGCCGCCCCGTCGTACGCGTGCGGCTGCGGCCCTCGATGGGCTACGGCCAGGGCAACCCGCAGCAGCACACCGGTTCGCACAACATCTGCTACCACACGCCTCAGCTGCGCTATCGCATGACCACCAACGCGTCGCGTACCGCGGTACAGGACGGCGGCTGGTTCGTGCTCGACACCGCGGTCGCGTTCATCCTCGGGCCCGACGAGACGCTGAGCGGCGCGCCGCTCACGATCGCCCGCGACTTCCTCGCCGCGACCGTCGAATACTGGCAGGACTGGGTGCGCAGTCTCGCCATTCCGGTCGAGTGGCAGGAGGCCGTGATCCCCGCGGCCATCACGCTCAAGCTCTGCACCTACGAGGACACGGGCGCCGTGCTCGCGGCACTGACGACGTCGATCCCCGAGCACGCGGGCAGCGAACGCAACTGGGACTATCGCTACTGCTGGCTGCGCGACAGCTATTTCGTCATCCAGGCGCTTAACCGGCTCGGCGCGACGCGGACGATGGAGGCGTACCTGCGCTACATCGACGACGTCTCCATCCGCAACGAAGGCAGCCCGCTGCAGCCGCTGTACGGCATGGCCGGCGAGACGCAGTTGACCGAGCGGATCGCGACCGCGCTGCCGGGGTATCGCGGCATGGGCCCGGTGCGCGTCGGCAACCTCGCCTGCCTGCAGAAGCAGAACGACGTGTACGGCGCCGTGGTACTCGCCGCGGCGCAGACGTTCTTCGACCAGCGGCTGGCCGCGCCCGGCGACCTCGGGCTGTTCCAGCGGCTCGAGCGCGTGGGCGCGCAGGCGGCGGCGATCTACGCGCAACCCGACTCCGGCCCCCGGGAATTCCGCGGCATGCAGCGCACCCACACGTTCTCGGCGGCGATGTGCTGGGCCGGCTGCGACCGGCTGCACCGCATCGCACGGGCACTCGGCATGCCGGAGATTGCGGCCGACTGGCAGCGCCGCGCGGACGCGATGCGCGAGACGATCCTGACGTCCGCGTGGAACGAGCACAAACAGGCGTACTGCGGCAGTTTCGGCGGCGACGAGATCGACGCGACGACCGTGCTGCTGCCCGAGCTCGGCATCGTGAGCGGCACGGACCCGCGCTTCCTCGGCACGCTGGCGGCCGTGGAGCGCGAGCTGAAACGCGGCGACTGGCTGTTCCGCTACCGCCATCCCGACGACTTCGGCACGCCCGTCACCGCGTTCACGATCTGCGCGTTCTGGTACGTCAACGCGCTGGCCGCCGCCGGCCGCGTCGCCGCGTGCGGCCGGAAGACCGCCATCGAGCACATCCCGATCGGCATCGACATCGACGCCGTCCAGGCCGCCGCGCAGAAGGCGCAGGGCAACGATGCCGTGCAGCGCATGGTCGCGGGCCTGCTCGGCCGGCGCAGCATCATCGGCGTCGACCGGCTCGACTACAGCAAGGGCCTGGTCGACCGCTTCCAGGCCTACGACCGCTTCCTCGACAGCTATCCCGAGAACCTGGGCCGCGTGACGTACCCGCAGATCGCGCCCGTCAGCCGCGGCGACGTGCGCGAATACGCGCACATCCGCCGTGCGCTCGAACAGGCCGCCGGACGCACGAACGGCAAGTACGCCGACACCGACTGGACGCCGATCCGCTACCTGAACCGCAATTACCCCCACCCCTGCGTGCTCGGCTTCATGCGCGCGTCGCAGGTCGGGCTGGTCACGCCGTTGCGCGACGGCATGAACCTCGTCGCCAAGGAATTTGTCGCCGTGCAGGACCCGGACGACCCCGGTGTGCTGGTGCTGTCGACGCTCGCCGGTGCCGCGCGCGAGCTCGGCAGCGCGCTGCTCGTGAACCCGAAGGACACGGGCAGCGTGGCGCGTGCGCTCCGGCAGGCGCTGCAGATGCGCCTGCCGGAGCGCCGCGCGCGCCACCAGCAGATGCTCGAGGTCCTGCGGCGCAACGACCTCACCGCCTGGCACACGCGCTTCGTGGACCGGCTCCAGCAGGCCCGCCGCATGACGGCCGAGGTCAGCCTCCCCATCCGTGCCACCTCGGCCGGTTGACGCTACCGCCGCGGGAATCAAGCGGGATTTCCGCCAGCCAGCGACCGCTTACCTCGCGCGATCCGCAGGGTATAGTCGGCGGATACGACGCCGACAGCGCCGACCGGGGGAGATCCATGACCGAGACGAGTGGCGGGGAAGTCCTTGCGCGTCTGTTACAGGCAGAGGGCGTGGAAAAGGTCTTCGGGATCATCGACGGCACGTACTTCGGGTTCTATTCGAGCCTGCACCGGCTCGGCATCGAGATCGTCACGCCGCGCCACGAGTCCTGCGCCGCCCACATGGCGGGCGCCTATGCCCGGCTCACCGGCAAGCTCGGCGTGTGCATGGCGAGCAACGGCCCGGGCGTGGCGAACCTGCTGCCCGGTCTGGTGGTGGAAAACGCCGAGGGCAATCGCGTGCTCGCGATCACGAGCTGCCGCCGCCCGCAGATCGTCTACCCGGACCGCGGCGGCGCCTATCAGGCGTTCGACCAGGTCGGCGCGATCCGCCATTTCGCCAAGTGGAGCGCGGCCGTCGTTGCCTTCGATCGCGTCGCCGAGCTCGGCCGGACGGCGCTGCGGCACAGCCACGAGGGGCGCCCCGGCGTCGTGCACCTCGACGTGCCCGAGACGGTCATGAACGGCAAGGTCAAGGCCGACGTGCCGACCTGGCAGCCACAGCAGTCCCGGCGCACGCGCCCGCTGGCCCCGGCGCCCGACCAGGTCGCCCAGGCGGCGGAGCTGCTCGCACGCGCGGAGCTGCCGATCATCCACGCCGGCAGCGGCATCGTGCACGCCCAGGCGTACGACGAGCTGCGCCGTGTGGCCGAAAGGCTGCAGGCTCCGGTGACGACGAGTTGGGCAGCGCGCGGCGTGCTGCCCGAGACGCACGATCTGGCGATGCCGATGCCGCTCATCAAGCTCAACAACCAGGTCCGCAACGATGCGGACGCTGTGCTGGTCGTCGGCTCGCGGCTCGGCGAGACCGACTGGTGGGGCAAGGCGCCGTACTGGCGGCACCCGTCCGAGCAGAAGATGGTGCAGGTCGACATCGACGGGCACGTGCTCGGCGCCAACAAGCCCGCGACGCTCGCCGTGCAGGCCGATGCGAAGCTCTTTCTCGCGGCCCTGGCCGACGAGCTCGAGCGCCGCGGCGCGGACATGAACCTCGACTCGCGCCGCCGTCGCGTCGCCAGGTACGGCGAGACCATCCGCGCCGAGCGCGCGAAGCTCGACGAAAAGCTGGCCGACATGGCCGTGCCGATGAACCCGGCCCACGTCGCGCACGCCTGCCAGCAGGTGTTCCCGGAAGGCAGCATCCTGGTCGCCGACGGCGGCAACACCGCCGTGTGGGCCATGATGTTCCACCAGATGCGTGTGCCGAACACGCTGCTCTCCACCTTCAAGTTCGGCATGCTCGGCGCGGGCGTCGCGCAGGCGCTCGGCGCCGCCGTCGCACGGCCCGACATGCCCGTCTGCTGCATCATCGGCGACGGCGCCATGGGCTTCCATCCACAGGAAATCGAGACGGCCGTGCGCAACGGCCTGCGCGTGGTCTACGTCGTCGTCTGCGACCGGCAGTGGGGCATGGTGAAGATGAACCAGCAGTTCGCCCTCAAGCCGATCAAGACCCTGATCAGGAAATCGCTCGGCCCCGACGAGACCATCAAGGCCGACCTCGGCGAGATCCGCTTCGACAAGGTCGCCGAGGCGATGGGCGCCCACGGCGAGCGCGTGGCGGACCCGCGCGAGCTGCGGCCAGCGCTGGAACGGGCGCTCGCGAGCGGCGGCGCCGCGGTCGTGCACGTCGACGTCGACCCGGTCAAGCACATGTGGGCGCCGGGCCTGATGTACTTCAAGGACATGCACCAGGAACCGAGGGGTCAGACCCCAGTCAAGTTTTTCTGAAGAGGGGTCTGACCCCATGAACGAGCTCGACGCGGTCCGGCTGAACTTCAGCCCGGAGGCGCTGATCGCGCTCGACCTCATCCTCGCGTTCGTCCTGTTCGGCGTCGCGCTGGACATGCGCGCGCAGGACTTCAAGGGGCTGCTCACGTCGCCACGCGGCACGCTGATCGGGCTGTTTGCGCATTCCGTGCTGCTGCCGGCGGTGGCGTGGGCGCTGACCATGCTGCTGCGGCCCAGTCCCAGCATCGCGCTCGGCATGATCCTCGTCGCCTCCTGCCCGAGCGGCAACATCTCGAACTTCCTCGTCAACTACGGCCGTGGCAACACGGCGCTGTCGGTGACCATCGCCGCATTCTCGATGCTCGGCTCGATCGTGTTCACGCCGTTCAACCTCTCGTTCTGGGGCGCGCTGAACCCCGACACGCGGCCCATCCTGCACGCGGTGACGCTGAGCCCGTGGGCGGTCTTCGGCACCATCGTCGTGCTGCTCGGCGTGCCGACGGTGTTGGGCATGTGGGTGGCACACCGGTGGCCCGCGTTCGCCGCGCGCTCGCGGCGCGGGTTCCGCCTGCTGTCGCTGCTGTTCTTCGGCGCCTTCGTCGCGGGCGCACTCGCGGCGAACTGGGACTACTTCCTGGAATACACGGGTCGCGTCGTGCTGTTCGTGTTGCTGCTCAATGCCTTCGCGCTGCTGACCGGCTATTTCACGGCGAAGGTCGCCCGACTCGTCGAAGCCGACCGGCGCGCCGTCGCACTCGAAGTCGGCATCCAGAACTCGGGCTTCGGTCTCGCGCTGGTGTTCAATTTCTTCGGCGGACTCGGCGGCATGGCGATCGTCGCGGCCTGGTGGGGCATCTGGCACATCCTCGTCGGCCTGACGCTCGCCTCGATCTGGCGCCGGTTCCCGCCCGTCGTCCACGCGCCGCAGGAAGTCCCGGCGTGAGCGGGCGTCGCGTGTTCGTCACGGGCGGCGCGGGCTATCTCGGCAGCGCGCTGGTGCAGGCGCTCACGCCGCGCCTGCAGGCCGGCGAGTTCGAATGCCTGGTCGCGAGCGACGTGCGCGAGGTGCCGCCGGCGGCACGGATGCCGGGCGTCGAATACGTCGTACACGACGTGCGCTCGCCCGGGCTCGACGCGCTGCTCGCGCGACGACGCATCGACACGCTCGTGCATCTCGCCGCCATCGTGACACCGGGCGCGAAGTCGAACCGCGAACTCGAGTACGCCGTCGACGTGACCGGCACGCGCCACGTGCTCGACGCCTGCGTGGCGACGGGCGTGCGGCAGTTGATCGTGACCTCGAGCGGCGCGGCCTATGGCTACCACGCCGACAATCCGGCCTGGCTCACCGAGGACGATGCGGTCCGTGGCAACGAGGCCTTCGCCTACTCGCATCACAAGCGGCTGGTCGAGGAAATGCTCGCGCAGTACCGCGGCGAGCATCCGGCGCTGCGACAGGTGGTCTTCCGCGTGGGCACGATCCTCGGCGAGACGACACGCAACCAGATCACGGCGCTGTTCGACAAGCCAAGGTTGCTCGCCATCCGCGGCGCGCCGAGCCCGTTCGTGTTCGTGTGGGACCGCGACGTCGTGGGCGCCATCGAGCACGCCATCCGCACCGACGCGGCCGGCATCTACAACGTCGCCGGCGACGGCGCCCTGGGGCTGGACGAGATCGCGGCGCGTCTCGGCAAGCGCTGTGTCCACCTGCCCGCCGGCCTGCTGCGAGCGGTGCTCGCGCTGCTGCATCCGCTGGGGCTGGTGCGTTACGGGCCCGAGCAGGTTGACTTCCTGCGCTACCGGCCGGTGCTGTCGAACCGCCGTCTCAAGGAGCAGTTCGGCTACGTACCGCAGATGTCATCCGCGGAAGCTTTCGACTTCTATTGCCGCACGCACGGCCTCGGCACCGGGCCCGCGCGTCACGCGGCCGGCGACAGCCGGCCTCCCGGCTGATGCGCCGGAAGTTCACCGACGCGGTCGTCGTCATCAGCGGCGCGGGTGGCGGGCTCGGGCGCGCGCTCGCGTTGCGTTTCGCCCGCGGCGGCGGCCACGTGGCCCTGCTCGATCGCGACCAAGCCGGCATCGCCGCGGTCGCGGGCGAAATCGCGGCCCTCGGCTGCGACGCGCTGCCGCTGCGTTGCGACGTCACCGACGAAGACGCCTGCGAGGCCGCCGTGGCCGCAACGGTCGCGCGCTTCGGACGGCTCGACGTGCTGGTCAACAACGCCGGCACTACGCACCGCAGCCCGTTCGAGGCGACGCGGACCGCGGTGCTGCGACAGGTCATGGAGGTGAACCTGTTCGGCGCGATCCACCTCACGCGCCCCGCGCTGCCGCACCTGAAGGCATCCCGCGGACTGATCGTGACGCTGTCCAGCGTCGCCGGCTTCAGTCCGCTGATCGCGCGCACCGGCTACTCGGCCAGCAAGCACGCGCTGCACGGCCTGTTCGAGAGCCTGCGCACGGAACTCGCGCCGGACGGCGTCGACGTGCTGCTCGTGTGCCCGTCTTTCATCGCCACCGGAATCGATCGCAACGCGCTCGGGCCCACCGGCGGCGCCGCCACACACGCGCAAGTCGTCACCGGCAGGCAGCTGCAACCCGACGACGTCGCCGAGCGCATTTTCCGCGCCGCCGGGCGCGGCCACCGGTTGCTGCTCGTCGGCGGCACGGCGCGCGCGAGCTGGTGGCTGAGCCGGTTCGCGCCCGCGTTGTTCGAACGCGTCATGGCGCGTCGGCTCCGCGACGAGATGAAATGACGACTCAGCCCCAGCGTGAAATCCAGAGCGCCTCGTCGCAGATCCGCTGTTCCGCGTGGATCATCGCGGCACCGACGCGAGTCTCCCAGTCGGCTCCGTCGTGCTCGACGTCGAGCAGGCGCTCGATCTCGCCGAGGAAGATCCGTGCCACGGCCGCCTGACCGTTGGCTCGCGGGTCGACGAGCAGGTCGGCCGCGCCCTCCTTCAGTCTGGCCCGCCTCGCGCGCGACAACACGGGACGTCATGGTCCGGCCGCGCGTCGGCAAACTGAACCTCAGATCGTCGATGCCGGTCGTCGGCAGGTGCCCCGCAACGATGTCGGATTCGCCCGGCGGCGACGGGCGGCGAGGTATCATCGGCGCATGCAGGCGATGGTCCTTGAAGCACCGCGCGAGCGATTGCAGGCGGTCGAACGGCCCGTGCCCGAGCCGGGGCCGGGGCGACTGCGCGTGCGCGTTACCGCCTGCGCCGTCTGTCGCACCGACCTGCACGTCATCGACGACGAGCTGCCCGGCGTGCCGCATCCGATCGTGCCGGGGCACGAAATCGTCGGCACGGTCGACGCCTGCGGCGCCGGAACGTCCACCCCGCGCGGCGCGCGTGTCGGCATCCCGTGGCTCGGCCACACCTGCGGTCGCTGCGGGTTCTGCGAGCGCGGCCAGGAAAACCTCTGCGACGACGCGCGCTTCACCGGCTACCAGCTGGACGGCGGTTATGCCGACTATGCGGTCGCCGACGAGCGCTACTGCCTGCCGTTGCCCGCCGGTCTCGACGACGTGCACACGGCGCCGCTGCTCTGCGCCGGGCTGATCGGTCATCGCGCACTCGCCATGACCGGCGGCGCGCGGCGTCTCGGCCTCTATGGCTTCGGCGCGGCGGCGCACATCGTTGCCCAGGTCGCCCGCCACGAGGGGCGCGAAGTCTGCGCCTTCGTCCGGCCGGGCGACGCTGTGACCCGAGACTTCGCGCGCGAACTCGGCTGCGCCTGGGCCGGAGACAGCGACCAGCGGCCGCCCCACCCGCTCGACGCCGCGATCATCTTCGCGCCGGCGGGCGAACTCGTGCCCGCGGCGCTCGCGGCCGTGCGCAAGGGTGGCACGGTCGTCTGCGGCGGCATCCACATGAGCGACATCCCGTCGTTCCCGTACGCGCGACTCTGGGGCGAGCGCGTCGTCCGCTCGGTCGCGAACCTCACGCGCCGCGACGCCCTCGAGTTCCTCGCGCTCGCGCCGCGCGTGCCGGTCCGGACGCAGGTCACGACGTTTCCGCTCGCGGCCGCGAACGAGGCACTGGAGGCGCTGCGCGCCGGCCGGCTGCGCGGCGCGGCCGTGCTCGTGCCGTCGCACGCCGCATGAAGACCGCGCTGGAGCCCTTGCGGCGCGACCCGCACGCGCGCCGCCGCCTGTCAGACATGCTCACCCAGATCGCCAACGACCCCGAGCGCGATTCGATCGCCGTCGCCGACGTCCGCGACGCGATGGGCGACCGCGCCTTCGGCGCGCTGATGTTCGTGTTCGCCGCGCCGAACGCGCTGCCCGTGAACATGCCGGGCGTCTCGGTCGTGCTCGGCGTGCCGCTGCTGTTCCTGGCGCTGCAGCTCACGCTCGGTTTCGCGGTGCCGTGGCTGCCGCGGTTGCTGGTCGACCGCCGGATCCGGCGCCAGCGCTTCGCCCGTGTCATGAGCCACGCGGTGCCGTGGATACGCCGCGCGGAGCGGCTGCTGCGACCGCGGGTGACCGTGCTCGCGGACGGCGCCTTCGAACGCGTCATCGGCCTCGCCTGCGTGGCGCTGTGCGTCGTGTTGATCCTGCCGATACCCTTTGCGAATGCCGGCCCGGGTGTCGCGATCTGCGTGCTGGCGCTCGCGCTGCTCGAGCGAGACGGGCTCGCCACCCTGGTCGGGCTGTCGATCGGCGTCGCGGCGGTCGCGCTCGCATGGGGAGTGATCCTCGCGATCGTGAAGGCTGTATCCTTGTTCGTGCGTCACTGGCTGGGGCTCTGACGACCCGCCTTTTGCGAAGCACTGAGGGAGTCGCGCGATGAAGATCCAGGTGAAGCACACGCTCGGAACCGACGTTGCCTCGGCGTTCAGGCTCTGCACCGAGCAGAAGTCGCAGGAGGCGGTGTACGCCCAGCTCGGCGGCACGGACGTCCGCATCAAGCGCGAAGGACGCGCGCCGCACGTCAAGCTCAAGGTCTCGCGCAAGATGCCGGCGAACCCGCCCGCGGCGATCCGCCGGCTCGTGCCGACGACCAACGACGTCACTCATACCGAGCAGTGGGGCAGCGACGGCAAGGGCTACGCGGCCGACATCGCTGTCGACATCCGCAGCGTGCCCGTGAAGATCGTCGGCACCAAAGTGCTGCAGCCGGACAGGGGCGGCTGCTCGGTCGCCTGGCACTTCGAGGTCACCAGCGGCATCCCGCTGCTCGGCGGCCTGATCGCCTCGTTCGCCGGCGACGAGATCCGCAAGAACATCGAGGACGAGGCCAGGGTGCTCAAGTCGTCGATCTGAGGCCGGGCGCCGCGCACGGGCGCCCCGGCGACGGATTGCTGCGGCGCATCTAGCCAATTGCGAAATCCGCGCGTGGGCGGCGACAGCTACGATGTTCGCATGCCGCGGATGTCGCCGATGGACCGGGCGTTCTTCCTGCTCGAGACCGAGCAGCGGCCGATGAACGTCGGCCTGCTGGTCGTCGTCACCCCGGGATCGAGGGCACGCGGCCGCCCGTCCGACGAGCTCGTCCGCCGCATGCTGCGCTGCCCGGTCGGGCCGCCGTTCAACTACATGCTGGCTCCCGGACGACTACCCACGCTCGTCGAGTTGCGCCACGTCGACCCGGCCGAGCAGTTGTTCCGCCACGCATTGCCGCCCGGCAGCGAGTTGCGCACGCTGTTCGAACGCGTGTGCCAGATCCACTCACGGCGCCTCGACCGGGCGCGCCCGCTCTGGGAAATGCACGTCTTGGACGGGCTCGCGCGCGGCCGGGTGGCGCTGTATTTCAAGACCCATCACGGGCTGCTCGACGGGCTGGGGTTCATCAAGGTGATCCACGGCGCCGTGAGTCGCAAACCGGGGGGAAGCGCGCCGCAGGCCATCTGGCGCGGGCTGCCGGAGACCTCCAGCGGCAGTCCGGCCCGGCCTGCGGTGCCGCATTCCCACGCCGGTGTGCCGCCACTCGCCCTGCTGCGCAAGGGCCTCGGCACGGCGCGCACGGTGACCGACCTCGGCCGTCTCGCCTGGCACCTCGGCCGGCGCGACCTCGGGCTGGGCCGCGGCATGTCGACCCCGTTTCTCGCCACGCCCGACGTGCTCAAGGCCGCACCGTCGCCGAACCGCGTGCTGGGCCACAGCACCGTGCCGATCGCGCGTGTCCGCGCCGTGGCCCACGCGGCCGGCGTAAAGGTCAACGACGTGCTGCTCGCGACGCTCGACCTGGCGATGAGCCGCTACCTCGAGCGGCGCGGCGTGCGCATCGACCGGCCACTGGTCGCCGACATGCCCGTCGCGCTGCATGACGACGTCGGCACGGGCAACCGCATCACCATCCTGCAGGTGCCGATGGGGCGTCCCGGCAGCTCGCCCGCCGAGCGTCTGGCCGACGTCGTGCGCGAGACCGGCACGGTCAAGGACGAGGTCCGGCGACTGTCGCCCGACGCGCTGTTCCTCTATTCCATCCTCGAGCATGCGGTCGCGAGCACGATCGAGACGCTGAACCTCGGCGAGCTGCCCATGCTCGCCAACGCCGTCATCTCGAACCCGGCGGGTCTCGCGGGCAAGGTCTGGTTCAACGGCCTGCCGGTCGAACTGGCGCTGCCGGTGTCGGTCGTGGCGCACCATCAGGTACTCAACATCACCGTCTCGAATTACGACACGGACATCAACGTCACGTTCATCGCCCTGCGCGAAGCACTACCGGACGTGCAGCGTCTGGCCGACGAGGTCGGTCGCGCCCTGCTCGACCTCGGCCGCGCGGTCGGCCCGCAACGGCGGCGGCGGCGGCGGACGGTCCCCGGCCGCGCGCGACGCAAAACGGCCACCTCGCGTCCGACCATGCATTAGGCTGTCCGGCAGATCGGCCCGCGGAGGACCATCCCTTGGACGTTCGATCGCTCGCCCGCGACACGAGTGTCGCGGCCCGGCTCGCGCTGCGCGCCTGGCGCCGCCGGCGTTCGCCCGCCGGCCCGCAAGACACCGCCGCCTGGCGTGCCGACCTCGACACGTGGCTGCATGCGCTGCCGAAAGGCGCCGTCGCGGAACACCGTCACGTCGACGTTCCGGCCAGGCGCGCGCCCTGGTTCGACACCGGCCTGCAGCTTGCCGCCGGCGACCGTGTCACGTGGTTCGCGAGCGGCCGCGTATACCTGTCGCGGGTCCTCGACATCTGGGTGCGGCCGTCGTTCCAGCTTTGGGGTCGCCTCAGCGACTCGGGCACCGTGTTCCGGGGTACGCGCGACACGCACACGTTCGTCGCCGCATCGGACGGGCCGCTGCACCTGGCGAGCTACTTCCCTGGCGAATGGTCCGACCCGCAGGGTCGCCTCGGCCACGGCGCCGCCGACTATCACAAGGTCTCGGGCGGCATGAGTGTGCTGCTCGTGCGCTGGGCGAGCGGCGTCGACGTGGCCGCGGTCCTGGGCGACGCAAGCCCTGCCCCGGCCCCGGTCGTCGCCGAGTGCGAGCGCCTCGCGCATCCCGTCGTACCGCCCGACGGCTGGAACTATCTGTGGTACCTCGGGCCGGGCGAGATCTACCGGCCCGGCCGGTCCGACGACGGCCGGCGCACGATCTGCTGCGACACGCACGGCGACGTCGGCATCCTGCGTCGCGATGTCACCGCACCGCTCGCGCCCGGCCTGCGGCTCGACTGGCGCTGGCGCGTGACGCAGTTGCCCGCGGACCTGCGCGAGGACTCGCTGCCCTCGCACGACTACCTGAGCATTGCCGTAGAATTCGACGACGGACAGGACCTGACGTATTACTGGAGCGCGGCCTTGCCGGTCGGCACGGTGTACCGGTGTCCGCTGCCGACCTGGCGGGACAAGGAGACGCACGTCGTCGTGCGGTCGGGCACGTCGGAACTGGGCCGCTGGCTCGACGAAGACCGCGACCTGCACGCCGACTACCACGCGTTCGTCGGCGGGCCCGCGCGCTCCGTGGTCCGCGTCTGGCTGATCGCGAACAGCCTGTTCCTGCGCGGGCGCGGGCGCTGCGACTATGCGGACATCGGCATCACGGGCCCGGACACCGGTCGCCTCACGGTGCTCTGAACGGCCAATGGAACGCAACGGGGGACGGCGCATGCAAGGCCTGATGATGGACACGCCGCTGCTGATCACGGAGATCATGCGGTTCGCGGAGCGGAACTTCGGCGACCGCGAGATCGTCTCGGTGACGTTCGACCAGCCGCGGCACCGCACCACCTGGCGCAGCGTGTTCCAGCGCGCGCGTCAGCTCGCCAACGCGCTCACGGCCGCGGGCGTGCGGCCGGGCGACCGCGTCGGCACGCTCGCCTGGAACGACTACCGCCATCTCGAGCTGTACTACGCCGTCTCGAGCATGGGTGCGGTCCTGCACACCGTCAACCCGCGCCTGTTCCCCGAGCAGCTCGAGTTCATCATCAACCATGCCGAGGACAAGCTGCTGTTCGTCGACCCGACGCTGCTGCCCGCGCTCGCGACGCTGCAGGGCAGGATTCCCTGCGTCGAGCAGGTCGTCGTCATGACCAGCGCCACCGCGATGCCGGAGGCCGTGGCCGGCAAGCTGGCGGACTACGAGTCGTTCATCGCTGGCCAGCCCGACACCTACGAGTGGCCAGCGCTCGACGAGAGCACGGCGAGTTCGCTGTGCTACACCTCGGGCACCACCGGCAATCCGAAAGGCGTGCTCTACAGCCATCGCTCGACGGTGCTGCATGCCTATGGCGGCTGCATGGCGGACACCCTCGGCGTCTCGGCCCGCGACTCGATCCTCGCCGTCGTGCCCATGTTCCACGCCAACGCCTGGGGCCTGCCATACAACGCGCCGATGGTCGGCGCCAAGCTCGTCTTCCCGGGTGCGCAGATGGGCAACGCCGCGACGCTCACGCAGCTGATGAACGAGGAGCAGGTCACGCTGGCCGCCGCCGTGCCGACGGTCTGGCAGATGCTGCTGCAGCACCTGCAGCAGACCGGCGAGAAGCTCACCACGCTGCGGCGCACGGTCATCGGCGGTTCGGCGGTGCCGCTGCAGATGATCCGCGACTTCCGCGACCGGCACGACGTCACCGTGATCCAGGGCTGGGGCATGACCGAAATGAGCCCGCTCGGCACCGTGAGCACGCTGCGTCCCGAGCAGGAGCAGTTGCCGCCCGAGGAGCAAGTGGTGCTGCGCGGCCGCGCGGGTCACGGCATCTTCGGCGTGTCGATGAAGATCGTCGACGACGCGGGCGCGGAGTTGCCCTGGGACGGCGTCGCAACCGGCGAGCTCAAGGTGCGCGGGCCCTGGGTCTGCCGCAGCTACTACAAGGTCGAGCCGTCGGGGTCGCACGATGCCGACGGCTGGTTCGCCACGGGCGACGTCGCCGCGATCCACCCGAACGGCTTCCTGCAGATCACCGACCGGGCCAAGGACGTCATCAAGTCGGGCGGCGAATGGATCAGCTCGGTCGATCTCGAGAACTGCGCCTGCGGTCACGCCGAGGTGTTGATGGCGGCCGCCATCGGCGTCCGGCACCCGAAGTGGGACGAGCGGCCGATCCTGCTCGTCGTGCCGCGGCCCGGTTGCCAGCCGACACCCGAGTCGATCCTCGATCACCTCGGGCGGCATTTCGCGAAGTGGCAATTGCCCGATACGATCGTGTTCACGGACGCGCTGCCGCTCACGGCCACCGGCAAGATCAACAAGCGGTCGCTGCGCGACACCTACGGACAGGTGCTGATGCAGGCGGCGCCGGGCCAGGGCTGAGGCCACACGCGCACGCGCCGGGCCGAGGCACGCCCGGTGCCGTGCTGCGCGGCTTTCTACAGCCGCGGGCTCGCGAACAGCCCCGCGAACAGGCGATCTTCGGCGAGCATGTGGTCGGCGACCATTTCGCCGAGCAGGAAACGCAGCAGGTCGTCCCGCAGCATGCGCCCCGCCTCCGCAGCGGCCCGCATGCGTCGCGCCTTTTCCGCGAGACCGCGATGCGCCTGACGATGCCGCTCGAGTTCGCGGTAGCCGCGCTGCTCGAGGATCGCTTCCTCGGTCGTGAAGTGGCATTCGATCTCGCGCACGAGTTCGTCGACGTGCCGCGTCACCTGCGGGCCCTCGCGCCGGGCCGCATCGAGCACGTCCTCGGCCCGCGCGAACAGCTCGCGATGCTGGCGGTCGATCACCGGCTCACCGCACTCGAATCGCGGCTGCCACTCGAGATGCAGGCCGGGTGCCGGTTCGGGGCCGTCGTCACTCGAGCGACGGTCGACGACGACGCGATTGCCGCCGCCGGCCCGCGCCTGGACGAGCGCGGAGTCGAGGCGCTTCCACCACAGGCCGACCGGTTCGCCGGGATAGCGCTGCGCCACCGCGCCGCTGACGGTCGCGGGCCCGAGGCCGGCGAACGACTTGGTCTCGATCTCGCGGCACACCTGGGCCGCGACGCGTTCGCCCTGGGCGTGGCCGGCACCGTCGAGCTCGACGACGAACTGCCCGGGGCTGGTGCGGGAACACCGGTCGCAAGGGCGCAGCGACGCCTCGATGCAGCGTGCAACGTGTCGCGCGACGATGTCCGCCGCGTCCGGGCCGAGCACGTCATGGATCAGCCGCCAGCGATCAATTTCAATGACCAGCAGCGTCGCTGCGTGATGTGGGCAGCCCGTCATGCCGCGTTCGTGGTCTCCGGTCTCCGAAGATGCGCCGGCCCGATCCGGCGCACCGCAGCACGCAGGCCGCAGCCTGCCGCGTCCGGGATCTGGCGGAGCGTAGGAGACCGCAGGGGCCGGCGCGATATGCACTTACCCCTATGCACCAGGCCGTGGCGGCGCGCCCCGGCCGCGTCTTCCCGGGGGTGTCAGGCGTGGGCGTCCGGCGTGCGCTTCAGGCCGCCATGCGTGCGAGCAGCGCCTCGGCCTCGGCCAGCGACATCGGTTTCGGCACCGGGTAGTCGCGCGCCGCCTCGATCATGGCCGCCCGCGCGATCCCGGGCACGTCGGCGCGCTCGAGCGCGGCGATCTTCTCCGGAATGCCGATCGCATGGTTCATCTCGCGCACCCGCTCGACGAATCGTCGCGCGAGCTGGTCTGCGTCTTCGCCGGCCGAGCCCGCGCCGATCACGACTGCGAGTTCGGCCAACCTGTCACGCGAGCGTGGTTCGTCCACGAGGAAATCGAGCACGTACGGCAACGTGATGGCGTTCGCGAGCCCGTGCCCCACGCCGTACAGGCCGCCGATCTTGTGCGAAAAGGCGTGCACGTAGCCCACGTAGGCCCTGGTGAACGCGAGGCCGCCATAAAAGGCAGCCAGCGCCATCGCCTCGCGCGCCTCGAGGTCGTCGCCATCTTCGCAGGCGCGTCGCAGGTGGCCGAAAATCATGCGCACGGCCGCCTTGCAGTGTCGTTCCGTCTCGGCGTGCGGCCAGCGGTTGAGATACGCCTCGACGGCGTGCGTCAGCGCGTCCATGCCGGTCGCCGCGGTGATCGGCCTCGGCATGCCGCGCATGAGCTCGGCGTCGAGCGCCGCGGCCGCGGGCACGAGCCTTGGATCGATCACGGCCGCCTTGACGTGTTTCACGGGGTCGGTCACGACGGCAGCCACGGTGACCTCCGACCCCGTGCCGGCGGTCGTCGGCAGCGCGTAGAGCGGCAGCATTGGCCTGGTCACCTTCAGCATGCCGACGAGTTGCGCCGGGGCCTTGCCGGTCACCGCCATGGCGTCGATGACCTTGGCGGCGTCGATGACCGAGCCGCCACCGACCGCGAGGATGGCGTCGCTGCCATGCGCCCGCACGGCCTCGTAGCCAGCCTGCAGCATGGGATAGGTCGGGTCCGGCGTGATGCCGTCGTGCACGGCCACGTCGATGCCGCGCGCCTCGAGGTCGCGCCGCAGCGGCTCGATCAGCCCGAGTCGCACGAGCACGGTGTCGGTCACAATCATGACGCGACGCGATCCGAAATCGCCGAGGCTGGCGCACAGCCGCCGCGCGGAGCCGGGGCCTACGAACAGCGTCGGCTGCGGGATCGCGACGATGCGCGACACCGGCCACAGCAAGGGCTTGAGCAGCCGATGGATCCACAGGCGAAGCTGGAACAGCATGGCGCTCCCCGATTGATGCGGTGCATCATGCGATGACCGTGGGGGCCTGCCAAGATGGGTTGTCCGCAACGGCCGCCGCGTGACCGCCTGTCGCACGCCGCCCGTTCGTCAGGCCGCCTTCGCCCGCTGCGACCGCGCGGGGTCAGGGCACGGCATGCGGCGCGATGCGGTCGCACCAGGGCACGGCCTGCTCGAGCTGCGCCGCGAGCCGGAACAGCGTGGCCTCGTCGCCGATGCGCGAGGCCGTGAACAGCATGCCCATCGGCAGTCCGTCCTCGGTCCAGTGCAAGGGCAGCGACAGCGACGGCTGGCCCGTGACGTTCGCCACCATGGTGTAGGGCGCGGCCTCGAACACGGGCGTGAAGGCCTCGAGCACGCGGCCACGCTGGCTGAGCAGGGCCACGCCCGGCAGGGCCGTGAGCACCGTCAGCGCCGCGCGCTGCGCCGGCGCGAGGCGATATGCGCCGACGGCCAACGGCGGCACGCCGACCGTCGGCGTCAACAGCACGTCGAACGACGACGACCACATGAGCCACTGCCGCGCGAAGCCCTGCATCATGCCGAGTGCGGCCGCGACCTCGCCGCCCGACTGCGCCTCGCCGAGCTTTGCCATGACCCAGGTCGCGAGCTCGACGTCCTCGCGCTCCGCTTCGCGCCCGATCAGCGCCGGCGCCAGGCGCAGCGTCGCCGCGACTTCCGCCATGACCAGGGTGCCGTAGCCCGAAATGAAGTTGTCCGGCGGCAGTGGCAGATCGAGCTCGACGACCTCGTGACCCAACTCGTGCAGCTTCGCGGTGGTGGCCTCGAGCGCGCGACGATTCTCCGCGTGCAACGACCGGCCGAGTCCCGCGCCAAACGAAAACGCGATGCGCAGCCGGCCCGGTACCTGCTGCGTCTCCTGCAGGAACGGCCGCGACGGCGGCGGCAGTTTCATGAGCTGCTGTGGGTAGTCGCCGCAGGTCGCGTCGAGCAGCGCCGCGCAGTCACGCACCGTGCGCGTGACGACGTGCTCGCCGATGAAGCCGAACCAGACGTCGGGCAGTTGCGGGCCCGTGGGATTGCGGCCGCGACTCGGCTTCAGGCCGACGAGGCCGCAGTTCGAGGCGGGCGTGCGGATCGAACCGCCGCCGTCGTTCGCGTTCGCGGCGGGCACGATGCGTGCGGCCACGGCCGCGGCGGAGCCGCCGCTCGACCCGCTGGAGGTGCGCTCGAGGTTCCACGGATTGCGCGTCGGGCCGAACAGCTCCGGCTCGGTGACGTTGGTGACGCCGAACTCGGGAGTGTTGGTCTTGCCGAAGATGACCAGGCCGGCGGCCTTGTAGCGCCGCGTCAGCTCCTCGTCCGCGGGTGCCACGAAATCGCGGAACAGCCGCGAGCCGCTGCGCATCGGCTCGCCGGCGTAGGCCGTCATGAGGTCCTTGAGCAGGAACGGCACGCCGCGGAACGGACCGTCGGGCAGCCCCGCCGCGATCGCCTCGCGTGCACGGCCTTCCATCAGATGGATCACGGCGTTCAACTGCGGATTGACCGCGGCCGTGCGCGCGAGCGCTTCGTCGAGCAGGGCCTCCGGCGTCACTTCTCCCGCGCGCACGAGCGCGGCGAGACCGACGGCGTCGTACCGTCCGTATTCCGCAAATGCCATCGCCGCCATCCCCCCCCGGTGCGAGGTCCGCATCATAGGACGAAACGACCATTGCGAGACCCGCGCGGCGTCGGTCATTTTTTGCGCAAATGGACCGGTTTCCGACGTGGCTGGCCGCCCGGCAGCAGGTGAAAGTTCGCACCGGAGGTAAGCCGTGGACTTTCTCTACTCCTTGTACGATGCTCTCGTCAGCATCAACGTACCGGGCGACAAGGCCCGCGCGGTCGTAGATGCCATGGAGCGCGACATGGGCATGACCCTGGCGACAAAGACCGACCTGCTGCTGCTGAAGCAGGACATCGCCGTGGTCCGCAACGAGCTCAAGCAGGACATCGCCGCTGTCCGGCAGGAATTGAAGCAGGACATGGCCCTCATGCAGCAGCAGCTGAAGCAGGACATCGCTTCGGTCCGGCAGGATCTCGCCCAGGACATCGCGCTCGTCCGCAAGGACATGGAAATCCTGCGCAATTCCATGACCGTCCGCCTGGCCTCGATGTTCTTTCTGGGCCTCGGACTGCTCTTCGCGGCGTTGAGGCTGACCTGAGCAGGCTATGAAGCAGGTCATCGGCCGCGGCGCGGTCCGCGGTCGCGCGCCTGCGCCTTGCGTCGGCACGGGTTGAGGCGCCACACTTGCACGCGCGACACATGCCATTCCAACCGGGGGATTCCATGGCACGCCTGCCGACGGGGCGCACGTTGGCCCGCTTCGCGATCGCGGCGATCGTCGCCCCTCTGATGCTTCACGCCGTGACGGCCGCGCCCGTCACCGGCGAGCGCATCGTCGCCGCCGACTCTGAGCCGCAGAACTGGCTCGCGCACGGCCGCACCTACGGCGAGCAGCGCTACAGCCCGCTCACGCAGGTCGACGACGGCAACGTCGGCAAGCTCGGCCTGGCATGGTCGTACGCCACGGGCACGTTGCGCGGCCTGCAGGCGACGCCGATCGTCATCGACGGCCGCCTGTACGCCACGGGTGTCTGGAGCGTCGTGTACGCGCTCGACGCGAAGACCGGCAAGCCACTCTGGACGTTCGACCCCGAGGTGCCGCGCGCCTGGGGCCGTTACGCCTGCTGCGACGCGGTCAACCGCGGCGTGGCCGCCTGGGGCGACGCGCTCTACCTCGGCACGCTCGACGGTCGGCTCATCTCGCTCGACGCACGCACCGGTCGCAAGCTCTGGGAAGTAAACACGATCGACCGCACCAAGCCCTACACCATCACGGGCGCACCGCGCGTCGTGAAGGGCAAGGTGCTGATCGGCAACGGCGGCGGCGAATACGGCGTGCGCGGCTATTTCTCCGCGTACGACGCGAAGACCGGCCAGCTCGCCTGGCGCTTCTACACCGTGCCCGGCAATCCGAAGGACGGCTTCGAGACACCGGAACTCGCCATGGCCGCAAAGACCTGGCACGGCGAATGGTGGGTCGGCGGCGGCGGCGGCACGGTCTGGGACTCCATGGCCTACGACCCGGAGCTCGACACGCTGTACGTCGGCACGGGCAACGGTTCGCCCTGGGCGCGCGCCATCCGCTCGCCGGGCGGCGGCGACAACCTGTTCCTGTCGTCGATCCTCGCGCTCGATCCGGACGATGGCCGGCTCAAGTGGCACTATCAGGTCACGCCGGCGGACAACTGGGACTACACCGCCACGCAGCACATCGTGCTGGCCGAGCTGACGCTCGACGGCAAGCGGCGCAAGGTGCTGATGCAGGCGCCGAAAAACGGCTTTTTCTACGTCATCGATCGCGCGACGGGCGAACTGCTCTCCGCGGACAAGTACATCCCTGCGACCTGGGCGTCGCACGTCGACCTGAAAACGGGCCGGCCCGTCGAAACGCCCGAAGGCGACTGGAGCAAGGAGACGAAGCTCATCGTCCCGGCACCGGTCGGCGGCCACAACTGGCACCCGATGGCCTACAACCCGCAGACCGGGCTCGTGTACATCCCGGCCATGCAGCCCATGGGCATCTATCCGCCGTCGCAGGAGTACCTGAAGACCGGCAAGTACACACGCCGCGACATGTTCTGGAATCCCGGCGTGGACTGGAACCTGTACACCGACACGGCATACGCCGTGCTGCGGCAGGGCGGCGGGTCGCTGCCCCTCGATCGCGGCTATCTCAAGGCCTGGGATCCCGTCGCCCGACGCACGCGCTGGGAAATCGAGCAGCCCGCGTTCTGGAACGGAGGGCTGCTGACGACCGCGGGCAATCTCGTGTTCCAGGGCACGGGCGACGGCCGCTTCGTGGCCTACGCCGCCGACACGGGCCAGGTCCTCTGGGCCGTGCCGACGCTGGTCGGCATCATCGCCGCGCCCATGACCTATGCGGTCGACGGCGAGCAGTACGTGGCCGTGATGGCGGGCTACGGCGGCGCCGGCGGTGTCACGCTCGGCGATCCGCGCACGATGGCCTCCGCAAAGCACCTGAACGAAGGCCAGATCCTCGCGTTCAAGCTCGGCGGCCGGGCCGCCATGCCGCATATCGCCGAGCGCAGCCAGGACATCCCCGAACCGCCGGCGATCGCCGCGACGCCTGCGCAGGTCGAGAACGGCAAGTACAAGTACACGGCAACCTGCATGGTGTGCCACGGCGCACTCGTCGTGTCGGGCGGCGTGACGCCCGACCTGCGCCGCCTCACGGCAGAGAAGCACTCGATCTTCAAGGAAATCGTCTACGACGGCGTGATCCACGGTGCCGGCATGCCGCGCATGGGCGACCTGCTCACGGAGCAGGACGTGCACGACATCCAGGCCTACGTCGTCGAGCGAGCCCGGCAGGATCGTGCGGCCGCGGCCGCGCAGACGAGCGCACCGAAGCCCTGAAGTCCGCCTCGCTGCGTCCCCGGCGCCCTGCGCGCAGGGGCAGGGCGCTGTCGGCAGAATCAGGCAAGCAAACGTTTGCATCGCCGGCACGAGCCGGTCCGTGACGCTTCTCGGCGTGACGCAGCGCTGCGTCGACCATGCCTCGTCGTCAACGGGCAGTGCCGAGGAACAGGACATGGATGTCGATGCAACCTCAATCCGGCGCTGCCGGCCGTCGCTGTGGCTCACGGCAGTCGTTCTCGGCACGGCCTGGGCCGGCGTCGCCAGCGCGGAAGTATCGCTGCGGGTCGATGCGCGGCCGGTCGCCGATCCCATCCAGGCATTCGTCGGCGTCACCGACGCCAACGGACATCCGGTGGCCGGTCTCGGCGCGAGCGACTTCGAGCTGCTCGTGGACGGCAGCGCCGTGTCGTCGCCGACGTTCTCGCTGCCTCCCGCGCAGGGCGAAAGCAAGGTGTCCGTGGTGCTGGCAATGGACAAGAGCCAGACGGTCAAGAAGGCCGCCGACGACGCGATGCGCGCGGCCGTCACGGATTTCATCAATTCGATGCAGGTTGGTGACTACGCGGCGGTGGTGATGTTCAACGGTACGAATCCGGACAAGGCTTCGGTCGTGCAGCCATTCACGCAGATCGACGGTGGCGCCGGCACTTCGGCGCTGGTCAGTGCCGCCAACGCGCCGTACGAAGGCTCCGGCAGCAACATCCTCGACGACGTCACGCTGTCGATCGAGCAGCTGCACTCGCCGCCCGTGGCGCTGCCCGAGGGACCGAAGACGGTGCTGGTCGTGAGCGACGGCCGCGACAATGCCTCGACGGCGAAGTTCGACGACGTCGTCGCCGCGGCCAACGACGCGGGCGTCTCGGTGTTCGCCGTCGGCGTCGGCAACGTCAATGGCACGCTGATGCAGGACCTCACCGCGGCCACCGGCGGCCAGTACCTCGCGGCACCGACGTCGCAGGAAATCGCGGACGCCTATTCGCGCATCGCCGATCAGCTCAAGAACGAGTACCTGCTGACGTTCTCGTCGAGCATCACCGACTGCGACGCGCACACGCTCGAGGTGCGCGTGACGGGACAGACGGCCGCGTCCTCGGATTTCACGCGTTGCGACGCACCGAGTGGCGGTGGCGGTGGTGGTGGCAATGGTGGCGGCGGTGACGACGGCGGCGGCGGTGGCAGCACCGGCTGGCCCGAAGTGCTCGCCGGCCTGGCGGCGCTGGCCACTGCCCGGCGGGTGCGTCGCAGGAGCTAGCCTGCTTTATGCGTGAAGCGGTGTGAGTTACTGAAAAACAAAAGCCTCCATTGTGCTAAAAAGGCTTTGCAACAAGACCTTTCGGCACTCAAGAGGCTTCTGCGTGATCGACGATAGCACACGACAGTCTGTCCTGTTTGCGGATTTGTGCGACAAGCCGGTGGTGGCGAAGTTTGACCAGCGCCACGCAAGCTCCGATGGCGGAGCGATCCTGCTGCAGGCGTGTGATCGGCGGCTCGGTCTGACCACGGCATTGATCGGTGGCATCGAGGATCGGCGCCAGGCCGGCAAGATCCGCCATGCCCTCGGTGATCTGCTGCGCCAGCGGCTGTACGCGATCGCCTGCGGCTATCCGGACGGCAACGATGCGAGCCGTCTGGCCGCCGACCCGATCCAGAAGCTGCTCGGCGGTCGCGATCCGGTCACGGGCGAGGGCCTCGCCTCGCAGCCGACGCTGTCGCGGTTCGAGAACGCAGTGACTCGGGCGGATCTGTACCGGATGGGGATCACGCTCGCCGAGACCGTGATCGAGCGCCATCGCCGACGCCTCAAGCGCAAGGTCAAGCGGATCACGATCGATCTGGATCCGACCGACGATCCGACGCACGGCGCGCAGCAACTGACCTTCTTCAACGGTCACTACGACAGCTGGTGCTATCTGCCGGTGGCCGGGTTCCTGACCTTTGACGAGGAGCCGGATCAATATCTGTTCGCTTACGTGCTGCGTCCCGGCAATGCCAGCGCCGGGGTCGGTGCGATCGGGATCTTGTCGCGACTGTTGCCGCGACTGCGGGCGGCCTTCCCGCGCGCACGGTTGCGGGTGCGCCTGGACGGCGGCTTCGCCGCCGCCGAGATGTTCGCCTGCTGCGAGCGTGAGGGACTCGAATACGTCATCGCGATGGGGAAAAACAAGGTGTTGGAGCGCCGCGCCGCGCGCCTGATGAGCACCGCCCGGCGCCTGTCGCGCGAATCGGGCGAGACCGAGCATCTGTATGGCGAGACCCGCTATGCCGCCGGCACCTGGGACCAGCAGCGCCGGCGCGTCATCATCAAAGCGGAGGTGGTCCGTCATCCGGGACGTGAGCCCAAGGACAACCCGCGCTTCGTGGTCACCAACTTGCAGCACTCGCCCCGGCATCTGTACGAGTCGATCTACTGCGCCCGCGGGGATGTTGAAAATCGGATCAAGGAACTGCACCACGGCCTTGAGATCGATCGCACCAGTTGCAGTCGCTTCCTCGCCAATCAGTTGCGCGGACTGCTCAGCACCGCTGCCTACGTGCTCTACCAGGAACTGCGCCTGCACGCCGCCCGCACCACGTTCCGATCCGCTCAGGTCAGCACGCTGCGCGAACACCTGATGAAACTGGGTGCCTGGATCGAATCCTCGGTGCGCCGCCTCGTGCTGCACCTGCCCGCCAGCTGCGTTCACCGCCACGACTGGCAGATCATCGCCAGAAACCTTGGCGCGGCACCCGCATAGCGCTGTCGGACTGACCTCGTTACCGCGCGCCGTGACCGGAGAGGGCCACGTCCAGCACCCGTCGCTGTAATTTCATCTTCGCCGACCCGTGGCGGCCAAGAATGCTCGCCGGCCGCCGTCGACCGTGGAAAATCATCGCCACGCATCGACATCACGCGTCCGCGTCGCAATACTTGCGGCCAGAATCGTCCGATCCGCTCACTTCAGTGGAGTCGAGATGTGGCGCGGTGGTTTAGGCGTGGCCGATCTGTTTCCGCACCTTTCGTCTGGCGCTGCCCAAGTAGCCATACCCTGCTCCGTTTCCACATCCCGCTCATCGAACCGGACAGGCGGGTTTCCCGCATCCGGCTCTCGGATGAGACATCATGCTTGCGCCCACGGGAAGTTACGCGTCAGGTGGGGCAGGCGAACGAGACCGAGAAACCCGTAGATGTATTCGGCGGGGTACTGCCGCGTGCCACTGCCGCTCTTCCTGTGCTTGTGGCATAACCACAGGCGAAGCCGACGGCCGGTGTATCGATCCAGCAACCGGTAAGCCTTGGTGACCGGCCCCAACTGGAAGTAGTTGGTCCAGCCGCATAGCGTCCGATTGAGACCCCGTACCACCTCGTCGGCCGTTAGCAGGCATCGGTTGTGGGCGGTCTGCTCATGGATCTTGTGGAGCATCCGCGTCACGATCAAGTGGAATCACGACACTCGCTCCCTCCTACAGGGTATGCGGTACGATCGTCGTCCGTACCTATCATCTGGGCCGCATCAAACGTCGCTCCTGCGTTTAGTACCGCCGCCGGTTAAGCCGATGGCTATCCTGCATCGATCGACCTGTCGTGGCCACTACCGCCGGGGTGTGACAACGAGGCGCTCAGGCCCGGCCTTATCCGCTTGCAGCCGCTGTCGCGCTCCACCCGACGCCCAACTTTGCCACGATCCACGTCGATCTCGCCCGCAAGAGCCTGTCGCCCTCGGCTCGGCATGCACCTGAATCACCGGCAGCCGAGCGTGGAATCCGCACTATCCTGCGTGTACTCAAGACTTGCAGCTTCACTGCCTAGAACGCTCCCGGGCGAGCGCCAGCTTCTTCAGCTCCACCACACTGAGACGCGCACGGATTCTTTCGTAGAGTTCGGCGGCCTGCCGGTAGTCGCCCTCTCGGAAGGCTGCTTCCGCCTTCGGGCGCACCTGAGCTTCAAGCACATCCAGCGCGTATCCGTCGCCCCACGACTTGCGTTGAAGCTCAAGTGCCGAGAAGTACTCAGCGTCACCTTGCAACGCGCGCTCACCGAAGCGCTTTACCGATTCCTGCAGGTGCGCAACTGCTTTCGCAATACCTTTGGGCGTGTTCGCCGCTTCATTGCGATACTGTTCCGCGGCAGCAGGATCGGCAGCACGGATGAGCTCCGAAAGCGAGTAGCGGACACCTTGGCGTGCAATACCAAATCCAACCTCGAATGACTGGCGACCGTGATACACGTCAATTTCCAAGTCCCCCTTCCGGTATCGGACGATGGTCGGCAGTGACTCTGTCTCGGTGAAGCCATGATCGCCGAGAAAGGCAAATCGCTTGCGCACCGCACCGGCAAAGTTGAGTCGCGTGCGCTCGCGCCCGATTTCCATTTCCGCCTCCATGCTCACGGTACCGGTGGCATCCAATAGTTCATCGCTGGATCGAACGTCCATCCACGATCTCTGAGCAACGCCCTCTCTGCATTCAGGAAGGGGCCGGCGGTGTCGCCTGGCGAAGCGTCTCGAATCGGTAGTCCTCGTCGCATCTCCTCTCGGAGCACACCAGAATTTCGCGCCCAATTCGCTTTCACGCCGCCAAGGTCAGGCGTCAGACGATCAAGCAGTGATCGTTCACCTTTGGCGAGATTCTGCAGATCCTTCGTGCGACCGATGACGGTCGTTGTTCCCCTTGCGGCAACCGCTCCGACGCGCCTGCTCTTGTTGGCGATCTTGATGACCTTGCTGCCGATGTTGACGAACCGGCCACCCGGCACGATCGCGATCGTGGCGATCACGCGCTCCTGCCATCCCGATTCGGGATCCGAGAACACGACGTAGGCTTCGTAGAAGCCGTTGACCGTGCTCACTCCCGGCGTCACGGTCACAAATATTTCCCACACGATCTCCCGCGTCGAAGGGAGGACCGAGTCTGGAGACGTCTCGACGGTCTGGCCGGAGAGCGGCATCGCAGTGCACACCGCCGAAATCGTGCCGAGCCCGCACGGCCCGCTGCCGCCGCCCTGCGCCGACTGCCCGGGAAGCGACATCGCCGACGGCGGCGGGGGGCCGCCGCCACCGAAAAGGAAATTCCGTACCGTTGCGGTGATGGAGGTGATTACAGAAGCGCACCAAACGTAACATCCACCGTCGATGAAAAATCCAGACGGATCGGTGAAGCTCAACGGCCGATTGCCGACGTAGGCGTACGGATTGACCGACTGGCTGTCGCCCAGGTCGCCGATGAGCGGGTCGACCGACAGGAATCGTCCGGTCGTCGGGTCGTAGACGCGCCCGTTCATGTGCACGAGCCCGACGCTGTCGAGCATCTCGTGGCCCGTGAATCCGCGCCGCGAGGTGTTGGCGATGCCCGCGACATCGGGCGCCGTGGTGCTGCGCCAGTCGCTGCCGCGGCGGGCGCCGAACGGTGCGAAGCTCTCGCGCAACGCGGCGTTGCCCTGCGCATCGAGCACCGCTTCCGGACCGCCGAGATGATCGCTCAGCAGATAGCGGGCGGACTCGGTGTGATCGGCGTTGCGTGATACGACGAGCGTGCCAGTCCCGACGGACACGTAATGCCGCCATTGCGTGTTGTTGATCGATGTGGCGAACTCCTTCTCGAGCTGCCCATCCCCGACGTAGTGCGTGGTCTCCGTGCCGTTCTGGTATGTGGCAACCTGCTTCCAGCGCTGGTGCTCGGGCCCGTAATAGAGCTGTGTGTCATAGCTGCCCGCGCGCAGCCGGGTGGGCAGGTTGAACGAGGCCCCGTTCTGCGCGAGCGTACCGCGCTTGGACTGGTTGCCGTTCGCATCGTAGGCATAGGCCTGGCTGCCGTCGGAGGTCACGGCGTGCGGGTGCGAGCCGCTGTTGTAGGCGAGCGTCCCCAGATCCGAGCGATACGTGAGGTTGCCGGATGCGCTGTAGCTGAACGTCCGTGCCACCTCGCCGCTGCGCTGCGACGATTGCAGGCGATCGAGCGAATCGTAGCCGAAGGTCTCGGTGATCGACTGCAGCAGGTCCTGCCGCTGCGTCAGGTTGCCGTTCGCATCCCAGTCGAATGCGAGATTCTGCCGGTTGTTCAAGGATGAGGCGCCGGCCTGGCGCAGCAGCAGCTCGTTGGTCCACGGTCGATAGCCCGAAGTGACCGTGACTGTCCCGGTGGCGCCGAGCGACTCCTTGGTCGGCAGCGACGAGTCGTTCGTCTCCCAGAGCCGCCAGAGTTCGATCGGCGTGGACTCGGTCACGTCCTCGATCCGGAACGGCTCGCCAAAGCTGTAGCCGTACTTGACCTTGAAGCGTGCGCCCGACTTTCCCGTCGGCATGGGACTTGCGGGATAGGTGAGCGTGTCGAGCCTGCCGATCGTGTTGTAGCTGTAGTCGAATGTGTACGTCTGGTCGGCCGTGACGCTGCGCGTAGCAAGGCGGCCCTTGTCGTCGTAGGTGCGGCTCTCGCCGTAGCCCGGCCCGGACATCGAGGTCAGTTGACCGATGTTGTGCTGGGCAGCAGACGTGCCGAATACGAAGGTACTGGTGCCTTCCGGCTCGGTGCGCGAGGTGATTCGTCCGAGCTTGTCGAACACGGCGCTGAAGTTCTGGCTCCTGGCGTTGCTCCACGCGGTGCGTTCGTTGAGCGAGTTGCCGGTGAATGTCCAGGCGCCGCGGTCGGCATCGGTCCACTGGGTCATGAAGCCATGGTTGTTGTATGCGCCCGTCGAGACGAAGCCGTCCGCATCCTGGATACGCGCCAGGTTGCCGGAGGAGTCGTAGTCATAGCGCGTCGTGCCACCGGGGGTAGGATCAGTGACTCGACGCAGTCGACCCATCACGTCGTTGACCATGGTCTGACTGTGAAGACGCGGGTTGGTCACGGTCGTGATCTGCCCCCCGTACGCATACGAAGTCGTTCGGTCGATGACCCCGCCCGGCTGGACCAACCTCTCTGTCGCAGGGCGATCGAGCAGATCGTAGGTCCATTGCCGGGCGCCGTTATTGGTCGTTGGCGAAAACGGCAATGCGGACGACACCAGGCGACCGAGGCTGTCGTACGAATGCATCGCGTCGATCGTCCATACGCCGAGAATGCGATGCGACTCATCGAAACGCGGACGGTCGTAGCCATCGAAGAAGCGTACGCTCGTGCGGATCGGCACGTCGTCGGTGCCGAAATCGTACTGCCACTCGAGCCGTCGCAGATCGGCAACGCCCCAGCACGGCCCGACGCTGCAGGATTCGTGAGCCCACGTCGTCCAGGTCAGATCGGGGCGCCGTTCAGACTGCCGCCGGCCGAAGTCGTCGTATTGCCAGCGGGTGACGAGTCCATTCGGGTCCGTCAACTGCGTCGGCAAGCCGAAGTCGTAGGAATACTGCAGCGTGCGTACGTTGCCCATCGCGTCCGTGATGGACTCCGGCAGCTGGCAACGCGAGCCGAAATTCATTGACGTCGCGCGTGCCGGCATCGCCGCACCGGTCGAGGTCGAGCCCACCACGCTGATCGACTTCAGGTTGCCGCAGGCGTCAAACCCCGCGCTCGTCGTGACCTTCTGGCTCGCCACCGATGGTTCGATCACCTGCTGGGTCACACGGCACAACGTGGTGTCGGTGACGTAGCTCGCGCTCATCGTGCGGGTCGACTGGCCCGGCGCCACTTGCGTGGTTGACGAGGTCTGGGGCAAGCCGAGGCAGTTGCTGCCAGGGTCGTTGGCGAAGGTGGAGTCGACCGTGTTCTGCCAACTCGTGCCATAAAAGGGCGAACTCAGATTGTCATCGGTGACGGTGATCTGGATCTGGGTCGGATTGCCATAACCGTCCGCATACTGGAAGCCAACCGCTCCGGTCGATACGGCGGATCCATCGATCTCGCGCTGGATCTCGGTCGCTGCAGCGATGTAGGGGAATTTCCGCTGCTGATAGGCCACCGCTCCGAGCGTCTGCTCGGCTACCGACGCGCTCCAGTCGGTGAGCAGCTTGCCGTCGCTCTGGTAGACGCTCCTCTGGGTGTGTATTCCTGTGTAAGGGAACGGCTGCTTCACGTAGTCGTAGGTGTAGAGTCCATTGCGACTGTCGAAGATGCGTTGCGCATAAAACCCCTCGAACCCCCGGCCTTGCACGTGGCTGCGGGCGCCGTAGTAATGGAACTGCTTCTGGTACGCACTGCCGGTGCCGTCGGTCGCGGTGAACTGGTTGACCACGACGAGCGGCACCTGCAGGTCCGCTTCCGGAAATGTGGCGATTGCATATTTCGTGTGATTGCTCTGCGCGATCGACACGTAAGTCGGCTGCTGCACCATGCCAAAGCCATCGGTGAACGTGGTCGCCAGATCCGGCACGACGTTCGGCACGACGCGTGGATGGAGTTTCAGCTTGTTGTTGTGAGTCTGATCGGCCCAGCCCAGGTCGACGAGCCCGTCGCCGTTCGTGTCAGTGACGAACCAGGCGCCGCGCTGGACGGGCACGCCGGTGTCGATGACCGTCGCATCGACGCCGTCGCCCGTGGAACGGCGCGCCTTCCAATTGCCGTTGGCCGTCACGCCGGTAATGAGGTCCTGCTTACCGTCTCCATCGTAGTCCGCCGCCATGGCGATGTCGCCCCAGCTTGCCTGGGTGTCGATGCCCGGTCCAAATGCGGCGCCCGCGGCAGTGCAGAGCGACGGGTAGATCTGGTAGGTACCACCGGCGGAGCTCGGGCCATACAGGTCCGTGCAACCATCACCGTTCCAGTCGATGAAGCCGAAGTCGATACCGACGGCCGTCCTCACGTAACTGCCGACTTCCTGGAACGAGGATCCGGTCGAGACCAGCGGTCGCCAGTAGTACGTATAGGTGTAGGTGCAGGCGTTGATTACTTCGCCACCGTCTGCCTGCGCGTCGAACGATGCCTGGACATCGGGGGAGACGATGTCGATCTCGCAACCGCTCCGCACCGATTTTCTGAGATGCACCAGAATATCGGCGCGGCCATCGCCATTGAAATCGGCAACGTTGATCGATCGCGACATGGACCAGAAGTCGCCGGTCGACAGGAAGGTCCAGTCCGTCGTCGACGAGCCGAGTATCGTGTACCAGATGGCCGAAGTCGCCGCAAAGGAGACGCCAGCACCGGGCGCCGTCGTGTTGAGCTGAACGTAGAGCTTGGTGATTCCTCCGAAAAGGAGGGGCTCGTCGTAGTACCAGACGAGATCGGGCAAACCATCGCCATTGACGTCGGCCGCGTTCGCGCCGGCCGAGTAGCTCTGGTTCGTGTTGATCGTCGTGCCTGTCGATACGGAGACGAGAGCGGAGCCGTTCCAGTACAACCGGTACCAGTAGCCAGCCGCGGGGTAAAGAAGATCCGTCTGCCCCTTCGCAGCAAAATCGCCCGGAATGAGCGCGCTGTCGGTTGGCGTGATGACACCGGTCGACACCGGCGTGGTATAGGTGCCGCTCGATGTGCCATACACAATCTGCCAATCGTAGTTGCTGCCCGAGGCGATCGGGTAAATGAGGTCTTGGACCCCGTCGCCGTTCATGTCGAGGGGCAGGATGCGCGTGGAGGCAGCCGCTGCGGTACCTAGTAGCGTTGGTGTGGTCGCCCAACCCGCCTGGCCATTTTGATAGTCGATCGTCGTCGGGCGCAGGCACGACAGCGCAGAGCACTCCTGGACCGTCGTAAGCCGAAGATGGCGCGTCGTCGCGCCTTGCTGATAAATGAAGTTGTAGCTCTTGATCGGACCGCCGGTCGCGTAGTCCTCGATGACGATCGAGTCGAGCTGATTCAACTCGCGCACGACGTTCCCGGCCAGATAGCCGACCACCGGATCGTTCGTTGGTCGCGGCGAATAGTTGAACTTCACACGGTAGAACGGGCCCTGCCCGGTCGCCGTCATCGGGTACGCGATCGAATCGATGCGGTACGTGCCGTTCGTGTAAGCGCCGTTTTGCGCCTCGTTCACATAGGTCAGCGCGATGCTGTTGCCGGCTCCCGAAAGGCGGTCGCGAACGCGCGACAGCGCCCATGTGCGCACCGTTCCGCTGCTGCCGGCAAAGACGCGCGAGTCCGTCGTCGTGCCGTACTCGCGGATGAGCCCGTTCTTGCTCGTCACCGTGAACGACGCCGGTCCGGCGCCGACGCTGCCCGAGGCCACGATGCGCGAGAACGACTCCACCTCCGTGGCGTACACCGAGCCGCTCGCGCCATAGGTGCCGCTGACGAGCTTCAGTTGCTGCCCGTCCAGGCAAAAGCGGTCGGACGTCGTGTTCGTCACCGCAGCCGGCACCCCATCCTGCGCCAGCGTCTTGTTGCAGCGGGAAATGGCTGACAGGCCGGAAATCGACCAGCCCTGGCCGAGCACGCCATTGCCACCCCGGCTGCTGTAGTTCAGCGCGAGCTTGAGGTCGACGGTGGCGACGCCCGGCGGTGTCCAGATCGGAATGGTATAAGACGCGGCACCGGAGTTCGTCACACCGAACGTGCCCGCGGTGCGGCCTGCGGCGATGGTCGTTGGCAGCGCTCCCATCGCCATCGACCGCGAGTACGAAGTGTCGTCGCCCACGCCGAGCGAAGGGTCCGCAATCGGCATCGACGCGCCGATCGGTGCGGTCGTCGGCACGACGACCGGACTGCCGTGCGGCGTGAAGTACGGCTCGGGGCGCGGTTCACCGGCCCACCCCAGGCCGGCGATGAATGTCAGCGCAGTGACGGCGACGAGCGGAAGCCCGCCTCCGACGAGGCTTCGTTGGCGAATCGTGGCGACCATGCTGTTATTCTCTCGTGTGGTCTGCACGGGCCATACGACGACTCAAGCACGCCGTCAATGCTCGCTGCGGTGGCTTCGGGCATCGCACCAAGCATAGGTGCGATGCCCGACGGCTCACTTCATCAGAAACTCCTGCGCAGTTCCACGCCCCACTGCCGCGGCTCGGAGATCGACGCGAACGGCGTGCCGAATGTGCTGGTCGTCATGTTGTTGACGCCGGTCACGTACTGCTCGTCGAACGCGTTGGTCACGAAGGCCGCGACGCCCCACTGATCGCTCGGGCTCGACCACGCGAGCCGCACGTCGGTGCGGTTGGTGGCTTCGCCGGTCTTGAAGTTCGGGCTGATCTGGCATTCGCCCTGCAGGACCGAAGCCTGGTTGCAACGCGTCTCGCCGCGGTAGGCATGCATCGCGGAAAAGTCGAGCAGGCCGTGGCCGCCGAGGTGCCACACGTAGCTGAAGCCAAATGCCGCGGAGAACTCCGGCTCACCCGTCGGTTCGCCCGACAGGTCGTCGCCCTCGGGCGAGACGTAGTCCTTGTACGTGGCGTCGATGTACGCGACGTTCGCGGTGAGCGTCAGCGCGTCCGTCGGCTGCCAGCGCGCGTCGACTTCGACGCCGAAAGCCTCTTCATCGCTGGTCGTCACGACGTACTGGCAGAGATCGGGGCAAACCAGCGTGATCGACTGCTTGTCGCCGTACTCGTAGTAGTACACAGAGGCGTTGACGATCAGGCCGATGTCGGCAAACAGGCTCTTGACGCCGCCCTCGGCGTTCCAGACGTCCTCGTTGTCGAACAGCGACAGCGGCTGCACGCTGTTGTAGCCACCGGCCTTGTAGCCCTTGGCGATCGAGCCGAACACCATGACGTCCGGCGTCACCTCGTAGTCGATCACGAAACGCGGACTCAGGTCGTCCCAGGAGTTGTCCGACGTGACCTTCTGGCCTTCGATGACCTGCGTGCCCACCGGCGGGAACGCGAAGACGACGTCGAACACGTACTCCGACGGCGGAATCGGCCAGACGTCGAAGAACCCGCCGGCCTGCAGCGCGGCGAGCGTCGCGTCGAGTTCGGGCGCGACACGCGGGCCGTTGTACCAGCTGAACTCCTTCTCGTCGTGCGTGTAGCGCAGGCCGAAGGTGAGGTTCAGGCGGTCGGTGGCGTGCCAGATGACGTCGCCGAACGCGGCCGCGGCCTTGTAGTCGCCCTCGTTGTACATGGTCTCGCGCCACGGCAACCCGAGCATCGTCAGCGGGATGCCGTTCAGGCCGAGCACGAAGGACGTGAAGCCGAACAGCGTCCCGTCCTGCGGGAATTCGCCGACCGGCACCATGCCGAGGTTCAGCAGCACCGTGTCGATGCTGTCGGTGTAGGCGTGCGTGTCGCTCTGCTGCTTCGCGTCTTCGGCGTAGTAGCTCACGCCGGCCACCCAGTCGAACGCGCCCGTCTGGCCCGAGAACTTGAACTCCTGGTAGAAGCTCTCGTTGTCCTCGACGTTCGCCGTGTCGAAATAGAGCTGTATGTGGTTGGTGCCGTCCTCGTCCTCGCGGTTGACCGTCTCGAACGTGCGCCACGCGGTGGTCGAGCGGAAGTCGGACCAGCCGAAGTCGTGATCGATGAACAGGATCGCCTCGTCGAGCGAGCGCGACTCCTCGTTGCCGACGACGTCGTTGTAGATCTTCGCCTTGCGAGGGTCCACATATTCCGCCGGGTTGGGCGGGTATTCGGTGCGGACGTCGTTCGGGCCGAGCGGCACGAGGCCGATCGCCGGCCGCGCGAGCTGATCGAGGTCGTCGTGGTTCCAGGTGAGCGTCGCGGAGGTGGCGTCCGTGATGTCCCACTTGAGCGCGGCGCGGGCCGCCCAGTTGTCCTCGGGCCAGAGGTCCTTGTGCGTGGCCGCGTCGCGCATCCAGCCGTCGCTCTCGTTCCACACGCCGTTGAGGCGCAACGCGACGTCGTCGCCGAGCGGGATGTTGACCATGCCGTCGACGCGACGCTTGTCGTATTCGCCGACGCGCAGCTTGAGCTGCGCGTCGAACTCGTCAGCCGGCTGGCGCGTCACGATCGACACGGCGCCCGCCGCGCTGTTGCGGCCGAACAGCGTGCCCTGCGGGCCTTTGAGCACTTCGATGCGCTCGATGTCGTTGAACGCGAGCAGCGACGCACCCGAGCGCGCCGAGTACACGCCGTCCACGTAAACGCCGACCGCCGGGTCGGTGCCGACGCCGAAGTCGCCCGTCTGGATGCCGCGGATCTGGTAGCGCGGCTGCGTCGGGCTGTCGCTCGAGACGACCAGGCCCGGCACGAAGCCGTTCAGGTCGCCCATGTCCTCGGCCGCCGTGTCGTTGATCAGCGATTCGTTGACGACCTGCACCGTGATCGGCACTTCCTGCAGCGCCTGCTGGCGGCGCTGCGCCGTCACGACGACTTCCTCGAGCGCCGACGACGGACGCGCCGCCGCGTCCTGGGCGAGCACGGCGCACGGCGCGACGGCCGCCACCATCGAAACGCCGGCGAGCGCGGCCGCAATGGCGCGCGCGAGGCTGTGTCCGCGATCGGTCATGGGATCTCCCTGTTGCATCGAGTTCATGTCGCTCATTCCCTTCCGTCGGGGCAAATCAGTTCTTCACCTGCAGCATGTACTTCGCGACCGCGAGCCGCGTCTCGGGGTCGAGGTAGTCCTGCGGCGGCATTTCCGGGTAGTCGGTGCGCTTCCTGACGGGCTTCGCGATGTAGTCGGCAATGCCCTGCGGGTTGTCCAGGTAGAGCGCCTGGATCGCCTGCACGGCGGGGCCGATCATGCGGCCGGTGTAGATGTGGCAGCCGCTGCAGATACCGAGGTAGGCCACCTTGCCACGCTCCGCGGGGTCGATCGAGCGCGGCGGCACCGGCGGCAGCAGGTACGTCGAGATGCTCGACGTGTTGGTGAAGTCGCATTCGGCAAAGTCGCCGACGCCCGCGGTCACGTACTGGTGCCGGTTGATGATGCAGCTTCCCGGGCTCGGGCCCACGCGCACGATGTCCAGGGCCTTGCCGCCCTTGCCTTCGGCGAGCAGCAGCGCCTTGCCTTCCGGGATGGTGTCGTAGCCGTTGTTGAGCATGATGTTGTCGAGGATCTTCACGCGGTCCGAATTCGGCTCCGACTCCGGGTCGACCGTGATGTTCGCCGCGTGACTGTGGTCGGTGATGATGAGCGCCGCGACTTTGTTGCCCGTGGCGACGTTGCCTTCGACGACGACGTCGTCGGCCGCCATGATCAGGATGCCGGTGCCGGACGGGATGCCGGCGACCGTCGAGCCGGGCGCGCCGAAGTTGGCGTGGTTGTTGTTCACGACGAAGTTGTTGCGGAAGATCACGTCCTGCGTCGTCTTGATCGGCAGGCCCGGCGTCACGAAGGCCAGCAGGCCGCCCGCGTTGTCGTGCACGTAGTTGTTCTCGACGATCGCGTGGCGGCTGTTCTCGATCTCGATGCCCGCGACGCTGTCGAACACCTCGTTGTGCGCGACGTGCACGTTGTCGCTCATGCCGACGTAGATCGCGGCGTCGGCGATCTTCGAGACCACGTTGTGCTCGACGACGCCGTTCTGGCCGAGCTGCGGGAAGATCCCGTAGACGCCGGAATCGACGATTACGTTGTTGCGGATCTCGAAGTTGTTGCCCGCCTGCCCCATGACCCCGTTGCCCTTGTAATGGCGGATCTCGAGGTTCTCGACGACGAAATTGTTGCCTGAATACAGGATCGCGTCGTTGAGCTTGCCCTGCCCGTCGAGCACCGGCCGGCGCCCGGCTTCGATCACGCCGACGATGCGGATGTCGTCCTTGTCGATGTAAACGGTCTCGTGGTACGTGCCGGGCATGACGCGGATGGTCGTGCCGGGCTCGGCGTTCTTGACCGCCTGCAGGATCGACTCGCCGTCCTCGACGACGACGAACCGGTCGGTCGGACGCCCCGCGACGTTCTTGATCGACCCCGACGCGGTCGCCGCCGCGACCTGCTCCGCGGCCGCGCCTTCGGCCGCGAAGCCGCCCGAATACTGCGCGCCCCCACTCGTCGAGGTGATCACGACATCCGTTCTCGAGGCGCGGCCGA
>Ga0268298_10000294_pt1 | contig 65421 bp, 64 predicted proteins | sample WWTPWeurt_MetaG_FD_194462 | JGI IMG/M metagenome (GOLD analysis project Ga0268298, IMG submission 194462) | Activated sludge microbial communities from WWTP in Nijmegen, Gelderland, Netherland - WWTP Weurt | ecosystem: Engineered > WWTP > Aerobic digester > Activated sludge | place...
ATGCGGTGAGCGGCGTGGGGCCCTGCGACCGCAATCGGTTCAATGGCTCGCTGAAGCAATTGAAGAAGCTCTGGGGGGCGGTGTGAGCCAGCGCTGGTGGTGTGCCTGTCTGCGGGCTTGATTCGCCACGCATCGGGCCCATCTGGGGCGAATGACCGCCCTTCTGCCCTCGGCCATGCCGCTGCTGGCCCTGCTGGGCCTGGCCGGGGTGCTGCTGCTTGGCGCGGGCGCGTGGCTGGCGCAGCCCTGGCTGGCGGCGCGGCGGCGGGAGCGCATCCGCGCGCAGCCGTTTCCGGCGGCCTGGCGCCGCATCCTGCGCCGGCGCGTGCCGCTGGTGGCGCGCCTGCCGGCGCCGCTGCAGTTGCGGCTCAAGGGCCACATGCAGGTGTTTCTGGCCGAGAAGCCGCTGATCGGCTGCCAGGGCCTGCGCGTGGACGACGAGATGCGCGTGGCCGTGGCTGCGCAGGCCTGCCTGCTGCTGCTGGGGCAGGCGCGGCCCGACTACTTTCCGGCGCTGCGCGAGGTGCTGCTCTACCCTGGCGCCTTCGTGGTGGACCGCGTGCAAACGCTGGGCGGCGGCGTGCAGCAGGACCAGCGCCGCGTGCTGGCCGGCGAATCCTGGCAGCGCGGGCAGGTGATCCTCTCGTGGGCCGACGTGGTGCAGGGCGGCGCCGTGCCCGACGATGGCCGCAACGTGGTGCTGCACGAGTTCGCGCACCAGCTGGACCAGCAGACCGGCGCGGCCAACGGCGCCCCGCACCAGGTCTCGCCTGAGCAGGCCGAGCGCTGGGCGCGGGTGATGGCGCCGGCCTTTGCGCAGCTGCGCTCGCTCGCGGCCGCGGGCCTGCCCAGCGTGCTCAGCGACTACGGCGCCACCGACGAGGCCGAGTTCTTTGCCGTGGCCACGGAAGCGTTCTTCGAGCAGCCCGGGGCCCTGGCGGCCGAGTATCCAGCGCTGTATGCCGAGTTTGTTCGTTACTACGCCATCGATCCATCGCGCTGGTGATCTGCGCGGCTCAGCGGCCGATGTTGCTGGCAAGTGAAGCCCGGGCCGCGGGCGCGCGGCGGGTCAACTCGCCGGCCCGGCCCGGCGTTGATCCCCAACGCCGGCACCTTGCCCTGCGCTGAACGGACACCCAACATGCGCCCCATTCGCCATCGCCTTGCCGTCATTGCCCTGCTGCTCGCGGGCGCGGCGAGCCTGCCGGCCGCAGCAGACACCTTCATCTCGTTTGCCGCGTCGGACAGCGTGGCCATCTCGCTGGGCACCAGCTCGGCCTCGTTCGGCCATTCCAGCGACGCCTCCTCGCACCACCGACGCCGCGATTTTCGGCATGCGCAGGGCGAGTACAAGCTGATCGACATGGCCGCCGCGCCAGACCGCCCCGGCATGGCCCGCCTCACGCTGCAGGCCACCACCGACCGCGGCGAGGACACCGAGCTGCAGCTCTATCTGCCGCAGCCCGTGGTGGAGCGCAACCGCCTGGCCACCGGGCAGCTGGTGCACGCGCAGCAGCGGCCCTACGGCGTGGCTTTTGCGCAGGGCGAGCCGCGGCAGGCCTTCTTCCTGGTGATCGAGGACGCGCAGCAGCGCGATCTGCAGACCCAGGCCGTCACGCTCTGACCACGGGCACCGCATGACCCGGCTCTGGGCCCGCGCCGCGCGAGGCTTGGCACTTTGCATCGGCCTGTGCCTGCCGTGGGTGGCCAGCCAGGCCGGCGTGCCGCGCTTCTGTGATCGCCACACCGAGCTCAGCGCCGAGCAGCAGGACAAGCTGCTGCGTTTCGCGGCCGTGATCAAGGGCGAGATGGAGCGCTCGGGCCTCAGTGCCGCCATCGTCTCGCGCTCGGGCATGGACCTGAGCCGCTTTGGCCAGCGCTATTCGCACTCGGGCATCGGCCTGCAGGACAACCCCAACGCGCCCTGGTCGGTGCGGCAGCTGTACTACGCCTGCGAAGAGCGCCGGCCGCGCGTCTTCGATCAAGGCCTGGCGGGCTTCCTGATGGGCACCGACAACCCGGGCCTGGGCTATGTGTCGGTGGTGTTCGTGCCCGATGCGGCCGGGGCCGACCTGGCCCGCCACGCGCTCGACCGGCAGCGCGCGCTGCAACTGCTGAGCCCGAACTACAGCGCCAACGCCTACCCCTTCGATCTGCGCTACCAGAACTGCAACCAGTGGGTGATGGAGCTGCTGGCCTCGGCCTGGGGCGCGCCCGATGCGCAGCCCGCCGAAGCCACGCGCGCCCATGCGCAGGCCTGGCTCAAGCAGCAGGGCTACCAGCCCTCGCTGATGAAGGTGGGCAACCCGGCCTTGATGGCACTCGGCAGCTTCATCCCCTTTGTGCACCACGACGATCACCCACCGGAGGACGTGTCACGTTGGCGTTATCGCGTGAGCATGCCGGCTTCGGTGGAGGCCTTCGTGCGCGCCACCGTGCCCGGCGCCACGCGCATGGAGTTCTGCCAGAACGGCCGGCAGGTGGTGGTGCACCAAGGCTGGGAGCCGCTGGCCGAGGGTTGCCAGGCCGGTGCGCAGGACACCGTGTTGGCGCTGGACTGAGGGCCTGGCCATGCCCCGACGTCAGCGGCCGTTGGGGACGATGCCTTAGCATCGATGCCATGCAGATCCAGGGCCTCGACGCTTGAACTCCGATACCTCCACGGCCTATGCCGAACTGGGCCTGAAGCCGGACGCCACCGAAGCCGACGTGAAGGCGGCCTGGCGGCGCCTGGTATCGCAATGGCACCCCGACCGCAACCCCAGCGCCCATGCCGGCGCGCGCATGCAGCGCATCAACCTGGCCCTGGAGACGCTGCGCCGCGCCGGCTTTGCGCCACCGCCGCCCGCCACGACAGCGCCTCGGCCTGCCGCGCGCGCCCGGCCGGCGTCAGCTCAGGCGGGCCGGGCGCGCCCTGCGCCGCCGTCGCCACCACCTGCGGCGCCACCACCGCCCGAAGCCGAAGCCGAGACCGAATCGCACGCCGATGGCGAGCACGGCACGCGCACCCTGCACCGCAAGGTGAAGCTCACGCTCGAGCAGGCCGCCCTCGGCTGCACCGTGGTCTTGCGCGGCCGCTACAACCCAGTGTGCAGTGCCTGCGTGGGCCTGGGCCACACCGTGCTCGGCGGGGCGTGCGAGCCCTGTGGCGGCTCGGGCGCGCTGCGCCAGGCCGGCTGGTACGGCCTGTTCAGCAGCACGGCCGAGTGCGAGCATTGCCATGGCAGTGGCCGGGCGCAGCGGGCCTGTGGCAAGTGTGCTGGCCAAGGCCGCCTGGGTGCACGCAGTTACCGGGTAGGCGTGCGCATCCCGCATGGCGCGCGTGACGGCGATCGCCTGCACGTGCCGGCTCGCGGTGCCGGATCGCCGGGCGACATCGATCTGCGCGTGCAGGTGCTGCCGCACCCGCAGTTCGAGCTGGACGAGGACGGCACCTTGCGCAGCACCGTGCGCGTGAACGGCTTTGCCTGGGTCGCGCAGCGCGACATCGAGGTGCCCACGCTCGATGGCCCGCAAAGCATCCGGCTGCAACGTGAGCAGCGTTGCCACCGCCTCAAGGGGCGGGGCTTTCCGGTGCAGCGCCGTGGCGAGCGCGGTGACCTGCTGGTGACGGTGGTGCCGGTGTTTCCGGAGCGCTTCACGGCCGAGCAGACGGCTTTGCTGAACCACCTGATCAATTCTTGAGGCCCCCTCGGAGCGCCTTCGGCGCTTCCCCCCGGGGGGGCGACCCCAGCGGCCCGGCGGAGCCGGTTCCGCGGCGTCTGCTGGGTGGCGTCGCTATCATGCGTCATGGGTGGCGCGGGCCAACATGGAAGACTGAGATGTACCCAACTTTTCAAATGAGCGGCTGGCGTGCCGCATCGGCCGCAGTGGCGTTGGCCGGATTGCTCGGTGCTTGTGGCGGCGGGGGTGGCGATGGCGGCCAGGTCGCAGGGCCTGCGCCCGCGCCGGCGCCCACGCCGCCGGTAGTGACGCCAGCGCCTGCGCCAGCACCCACCCCGCCCGTGATCGTGGACGTCACCGGCCCGGGCGAGCTCAAGGGCGCCACGAGGCTGGCCACCGTGCCGGCCGCCGACGTGGCTGCGGCGCTGAAGGCCGCCGAGGGCAAGCTGCCGGCGAGTGCCGCCAGGCTGCCGCGCTACGACGTGCAGTCCTGGCGCATCCAGTACCTCACCATCGACGGGCTGGGCAGGCCGGTCACCGCCTCGGGCCTGATCAGCCTGCCGGTGAAGCCTGCCGGTGTGCCCAGCCCGGTGCTGAGCTACCAGCACGGCACCACCTTCAAGGATGCCGAGGTACCCAGCAACAACGTGGTGGCGGCCGAGGCGCCGGTGGTTTTCGCCTCGATGGGTGCCATCGTGGTGGCCGCCGATTATGTGGGTTATGGCGCATCCAAGGGCGTGCAGCACCCCTACCTGCTGTCCGCGCCCACGGCGGCTGCGGTGGTGGACCTGATCACGGCCGCCAAGACCTGGCGCCGCAAGAACGCGGTGGCCGACAACGGCCAGCTCTTCCTGGTGGGCTACTCGGAGGGCGGCTATGCCACCATGGCCGCGCACCGCGCGATGCAGGCCGCCAGCAGCCCGCACCTGGCGCAACTGGTGGGCGCGGTGAATGGCGCCGGCCCCTACCACGTGGGCGTGACCATGGACGCGCTGCTCGACCGCGTGCGCAAGGAGAACCGGCTGCTCGGCGCGCTGATCGACCCCGGCTTCCTCAGCCACCTGGGCTCCACCCTGCGCGACGAGGTGCGACGCAACCTCATCAAGGCGGTGATGCCGGACGATGCCGACGTGAGCTTCCAGACCACCTTCGTCGACAACTTCCTGGCCGACGACACCGGGGCCATCGAGCGCGACAGCAATGTGCACGATTGGCGGCCCGCCGCGCCCGTGCGCCTGTACCACGGCCGCGACGATGGCACGGTGCCTTACGCGGCGTCCACCGCCACGCTCAAGGCCATGCAGGGGCGCGCCACGCCCGATGTGTCGCTCACCGATTGCAGCGCCACGCCCAGCAGCCACCTGGGCTGCGTGCCCACCTTCTTCAACTTCGTGATCGAGCAGCTGGCGCCGGTGATCCGCGATCTGTAGGGCCGGCCTCGGTCAGGCCAGCTCGGCCATCGTGCCCAGCCGCACGCCGGCCGCGCGCATGCTGTCGAAGAACAGGGTCTGTTGGGCTTCGAAGCCCGCCACCGGGCTCATGCCATCGGTCAGCAGGGTGATCCGCTCAGGTCGACCGTTGGGCAGGTGCGCCACCAGATGCTCGACGGTGGCCTTCACGCAATGGCTGGCAGCTTCGCCCGCCACCAGGATGCGGTCGGCGGCGTCCAGCCGGGCCAGCAGCGCGCGGTTCAGGCAGGTGTCCGGGTCGCCCGGGTCGGGCACCTCGGCCTGCACGGCGCTGTAGTGCTCGGTCCAGGGGTTGCTGCCCTTGAACACGGCCTGCACCGGCCGCCGGTGCTGGTCTTCCCAGCGGCTGCAGGCGGCCTGCACACTGGCATGCACGGCGTGGCCCCAACTGCCGATCTGACAGTGCACGGGCCACACCATCAAGTTGTATCGCCCGCCGGTCTCCAGGGCGTCCAGGTAGGCCAATGAGCGCGGCAGCGCGCTGGCCTCGCGCGGCGTGTATTGGCCGGCGCGCACTTGCGCAGCCGTGATGGGTGTGAAGGGCGCGATGGGGCCGCCATCGCGGGCCTGCCAGAAGCCGGGGTGGGCGATGTCGTGGCGGTGGTGCGAATCGAGTGTGAGGGTGATGTCCTGCAGCGTGTCCCCCGCGCCGTCGATGAACGGGGCCAGGCGCTGCATATCGGCGTGCGCGCCAGGCACGGGCAGGGCCGGCGCGCAGGGCGTGCCTGTGGCCGGGTCGGTGGGGCACCACTCGGCGGGCAGGTCGCAAAAGTCGTTCTGCGGGTCGATGATCAGCAGGGTGGTGTGCGTGCGCATGGGGAGATGCTCGGTGATTTCAAACAACATCAATCCAGCGGCCAGGGCACGCTGGCCGGCAGCGCGGGCTCTGCGGCCGGTGGGGGTGCGGCGGCGGTCTTGCCTGGCGCCCCGGCCACCGCGCGCCACCATGGCTGCAGGGCGCCCACCTGCGCGGGCTGCACCGGCTCGCCCAGGCGCGGCATCACCAGGCGCGCGCCCTCGGCCGGGGCCAGCGCCAGCAGGGTCTCCACTGGCTCGTCCCAATCGTGCAGGGCCAGGCTGAAGGTGCCCCAGTGGATGGGCAGCAAGGGCGGGTGGCCGAGCAGGGCCAAGGCCTTGAGGGCATTGGCGGGGCCGAGGTGGATGTCGCCCCAGCTGGGGTGGAAGGCGCCCACCTCGAGCATGGCCAGGTCGAAGGGGCCGAAGTGCTCGCGGATGCGGGCGTACTCGGTGGTCAGGCCGGTGTCGCCGCTGAAGAACACCGCGTGCCGCTCGCCGCGCACCACGATCGACGACCACAGCGTGGCATTGCGGTCCTTCAGGCCGCGGCCCGAGAAGTGCTGCGAGGGCGCGGCGCTGATCTGCAGGCCGGTGCCGGGCACGGTGTGGGTCTGCCACCAGTCGAGCTCGGTGATGCGCTCGGGCGCGATGCCCCAGGCCTCGAGGTGCGCGCCCACGCCCAGGCTGGTGACGAAGGGCACGCGGCTGTGACGCAGCGCGCGGATGGTGGGGTGACACAGGTGGTCGTAGTGGTCGTGCGAGATGATCACGGCGTCCACCTCGGGCAGATCGGCCAGCGAGACGGGTGCGGGCTGAAAGCGCTTGGGCCCTGCCAGGCGCGTGGGTGAGGCGCGCGCGCCCCACACCGGGTCGGTGAGCACGCGCCAGCCGTCGATCTCGATCAACACGGTGCTGTGGCCCAGCCAGGTGGCGCGCAGGCCGCTGTCGGCCGGGCTTTGCCAGGTGGCGCGCGGGTCGAGCAGGGGCAGGGGGCCGCCGGGCGTGCGGCGCGGGCCACCGCACAGGAAATCGCTCAGGCTGGGGCGTGGTGCGCTGGCGTCGCGCAGGCCTGGCAGCACCGGGTGCTGGTTGCGAAAGCCCTCGCCGGCCCACAGGGGCGAGGATTGCATGCGTTCAAGGCGCAGGCCTTGGGCGCGTTGACCCATTGACTTCATGGTGGCGGCCGCCGTGGGCGTGGGTTTGGATGGGCTGCATGGTGCCGGATTTCGCCGCGCCTTGGGCAATGCGTCGAGAATGACCGCCCGCGCGCCGCGTGGGCCCGACGACCAGACCATGAGCAAGCTCTACTTCCGCTATGCCGCGATGAACGCCGGCAAGTCCACCGCGCTGCTGCAGGTGGCCTACAACTATGAGGAGCGCGGCATGGCCGTGCGCTTGTTCACCGCCGCGCACGACGATCGCGCGGGCCACGGCCTGATCGGCTCGCGCCTGGGGCTCACCCGCGCGGCCGACAGCTTCGGGCCTGACACGGTGTTCGATCGCGCCGGCCTGGACGCGAGCACGGCCTGCGTGCTGATCGACGAGGCGCAGTTCCTCTCGCCCGAGCAGGTGCGGCAGCTGCACCGCCTGGCGCACGCCGGGCAGGTGCCGGTGATCTGCTACGGGCTGCGCAGCGATTTTCGTGGCGATGCCTTCCCGGGCAGTGCGATGCTGCTCACCCTGGCCGACGATCTGGAGGAGATGAAGACCATCTGCGCCTGCGCGCGCAAGGCGACGATGAACATCCGCCTGGGGGCCGATGGCCGCCGCGTGAAGCAGGGCGAGCAGGTGGTGATCGGTGGCAACGATCGCTACCGCGCGGTGTGCCCCTCGTGCTTCTATGCCGACGACGACGGCGGCGCGGACCTCGCGCCGGGCTTGTTTGCCTAACGACTAAAAGGCGCGGTCAATGGCCTGGGCCAGCGCCTGGATGTCCAGGGGCTTGGCCACGTGGTCGTTCATGCCGGCGCCCAGGCAGGCCTCGCGGTCCTCGGGCTGCGCGTTGGCCGTCATCGCGATGATGGGCAGGCGGCCCAGCGGAGCGGGCAGCGCACGGATGGCCAGGGCCGCGGTGATGCCATCCATCAGCGGCATCTGCAGGTCCATCAGCACCAGGTCGTAGGCGGCGGTCTGGATCTGGCGCAGCGCCTCCGCGCCGTTGGCGACCACGTCGCTGGCATGGCCGAGGCGATCGAGCATGGCCTTGATGAGGATCTGGTTCACGCTGTTGTCCTCGGCCACCAGGATGCGGCGCGGCGTACCGCTCTGCGCCTCCGGCGCTGCGGGGGTGGACTCGGCGGCGATGGGGTGGACGGGGTCGGCCAGCACGAGGCGCGCGGTGAACACGCTGCCCTGGCCCGGCACGCTGGTGGCGTCCACGCCGCCGCCCATCAGGTCGGCAATCTGCCGCGTGATGGCCAGGCCCAGGCCCGTGCCGCCGTAGCGCCGCGCCACCGAGCTGTCGGCCTGCGAGAAGGGCTCGAAGAGTTGCGGCAGCACCTCGGGCGAGATGCCCACGCCGGTGTCTTCCACCGCGATGCTGAGCTCGATGCGGCCGTCGGCCAGGCGCCGGTGGCCGAGCCGAACCTGCACCTGGCCGGCGTCGGTGAACTTCAGCGCATTGCCCACCAGGTTGAACAAGACCTGGCGCAGGCGGCTGGGGTCGCCGCTCACGCGCTCGGGCAGGTCGGGCGGGGCGCTCAGCAGCAGCTCGAGCTCCTTGGCCTGGGCCCGCGCCTCGAGCAGGCTGATGACCTCGGACACCGTTTCGCGCAGCGGAAAATCCACGATCTCGAGCACCATGCGGCCGGCCTCGATCTTGGACAGATCGAGCAGATCATTGAGCAGCGCCAGCAGGCTCTGGCCCGAGCTGCGGATGAGCTCGGCCTGGCGCCGCTGCTGCGGGTTGAGCGGGCTGGCGAGCAGCAGGCTGTTCATGCCCAGCACCGCGTTCAGCGGCGTGCGGATCTCGTGGCTCATGGCCGCCAGGAAGCGCGACTTGGCCTGGCTGGCGGATTCGGCCGCCTCCTTCAGCCGCGCCAGCTCGAACTCCACCGTGGTGCTGTCGCGGTAGACGCTGACCATGCCGCCGTCGGGTGTGCGCCGCTCCACGGCATGCACCAGGCGCTCGGCCGATGCGGTGCGGGTGTGCATGGTGCGGTCCTTGCCGCGCTGGGCCAGGCGCTCGGCCACCCAGGCCTGGCGGCCGGCCGCATCGTCGGCAGGGATCAGTGCGGCGGCAGCGGCCTCGGCCAGCGCGCGAAAGGGCACGCCGGGCTGCAGCACCGGCAGCAGCCACGGGAAGAGCACTTCGTAGCGCGTGTTCCAGATCACCACCCGGTCATCGGCGTCGCACAGCAACAGGCCATCGTGCATCGAAGCCAGGGCCTGCTCCAGCGTCTGCTTGGACTCGGCCAGCTCGGCCCGCGCCCGCGCAGTGCGTCGCGCCTGACGTTGGGCCACCGTGGCAAAGGCCAGCACCAGCAGGCTGAAGGCCGCTGCACCGGCGCTGATGATCCAGCGGTTGCGCAGCCACTGCGCCAGCGCCACGTCGAGCGGCAGCGAGCCCACCACGCGCAGCTGCCGGTACAGCAGCGGCCGCGCGGCGAGCAGGGCGCTCTGCCCGCCCAGGCGGGCGGGGGCGCGCAGCGAGGGGGCGTCGGCCCAGCCCGAGGGCAGCTCGGGCGTGACGAAGCGGCCGGTGAGGCGCTCGGCCGCCGGGCGGCTGGACAGCAGCAGGCCGTCCTCGCGCTCCAGCGTGATCTCCAGCTCGCGGTCGTCCACCGATTGCCCCAGGATGTGCCCGATGTCGGCCACCGCCACCTGCGCCACCGCCAGGCCGCGCAGCTGCGCGCCCAGCGAAACCGGCCGGGCCAGGAAGATCACCCGCTCGGCGCTGGTGGGGCTGAAGCTGGGCGCGCTCACCATCAGGGCCGGCACCTGCTGCATCACCACCTGGCGGGCGAAGCCGTCGGGCAGGGGCAGGCCCAGGCGGTTGCTGCTGTCCTGGGCGGCGGCCACCAGGCGGCCCTGCTCGTCGATCACGGCCAGGTCGCCCAGCAGCAGGCCCTGGCGGGTGGTCTGCATCAGGCGCTGGCGCAGGGCGCTGCGATCGATTTGGCCTTCGGGGTCGCGCAGCTCGCCCAGCAGGTCGTCGACGCTGGCCAGGGTCATGTCGAGCGCCACCAGGGTGCGGTTGGCATTGGCCTCGGCACTGGCCACGAAGCGCAGCAGGCGTTGTTCGCCCTGCTTCAGCTCCTCGCCGCGCTCGGCGGTGATCAAGCCCAGCGCGGCGCCCCCCACGGCCACCAGGAACAAGCACGTGGCGCCCCAGATCAGCCGGCCCATGCGGTCCGTGGCGCTCATCGGCGCGTGCCCCGCGCTTCAATGCCGACCGCCGGGCCGATGCTGCGGTTCCACACGTCGGCGCAGGCGGGCCCGCAGCGCTGCACCCAGCGTGGCAGCACGGTCTGCACGAAGATCTCGCGGCGGCGCTGTTCGTCCTCGGGGCGGGTGCGCACCTCGGTCATGTGGCCCACGCTGCCCTTGCTGCAGCTGGCCGCACCGATGTTGCAGGCCAGGCCATCGCCGGTCTCGCGTTCGGACTCGTCCCAGATGTTGCGCTCCAGCCGCAGCAGCTCGCGCCGCAGCAGGGCTTGCTGTTCGGGCGCCAGCGAGGCCCAGCTGGCGCCGTTGGCGCCAAACACCGCCAGGCCCCAGCTCACCGCCATGGTGTGCACGTGGGTGGTGACGGTGTGCAGGCCGACGGTGTTGCCGGTCATGGTGCCGGTGATGGCGCAGTCGAGGTTGCCGCTGCGCATCTGCACCATGATGTCGGCAAAGCCCACCAGCACGGGGCGCGCGCCGAGCGCCTGCACCCAGTCGGCCTGGGTGGCGCTGGACACGCGCACACGGCGATCGGCCAGGCCGGTGAGCCCGGCAAAGGGCTGGTTGCAGAACATCACCTGGGCCGGGTAGGCGTACATCGCCAGCACCTCGATGCCGAATTGCTGGCGCAGGCTGGTCTCCAGGTGCGGGCGGTAGGCGGCGACCACGCGGCGCAGCGTGGCCATGTCCGGGCTCAGGCCGGCCAGGTCGGGTGCGGTGATCTCGGGCAGCTCGGTGACGGCCAGGCTGAGCAAGGCGGTGCCGAAGGGGATCACGCCGAGCTTCATCAGGCGCAGCATCTCCTGGCCGCGGATGCCGGCGCGATCGAAGGGCACGATTTCGGCGGTGAGCTGGCCACCGCTCAGGCGCGGCAGCTCGCGGGTCCAGAAGGGCTCTTCGTGTCGGGTGTACTGGTTCAGGCCGTTGAGCCCGCCGACGATGCGCAGGTGCTGCACGCGCGGTGCGGCCTGGGGTGCGGCTTGCTGTGCGCCGGCCAGCACGGGCCAGGCCCAGGCCGCCAGAGTCGCCGCCGCCGCCATCACGCCCCGCCGCCATGTGAACCCAAGGGCTGTGCGCATTGCCATCCCCGTACCTCCAGCTTCGCGCCACCGCCTTGCCCCAGGCAGCCACTGTAGCGCAGTGATAGCGCCTGGCATGCACGGGCTGGCCGCGCCGGTGTGCGCGACTTTTGCGGCTACGCTATGGGTTTTGACCCATCGGTCTCCAGGAGAGCCAGCACCATGAGCCAACCAGGCAAGATCCTCGTCGCCCAGGGCGGCGGCCCCACCGCCGTCATCAACCAGTCGCTGGTGGGCGTGGTGCTCGAAGCGCGGCGCCACAAGGGCATTGATCTGGTCTACGGCGCCCGCCATGGCGTGCGCGGCATCGTCAACGAGGATTTCGTGGACCTCACGCAGGAGACCAGCCACAACCTGGAGATGGTGGCCAACACGCCGGCCTCGGCGCTGGGCTCCACCCGCGACAAGCCCGACCTGGCCTATTGCCAGGAGATCTTCAAGGTGCTGCGCGCGCACGGCATCGGGCATTTCTTCTACATCGGGGGCAACGATTCATCTGACACGGTGCGCATCGTCAGCGAGGAAGCCCAGAAGGCGGCGTATCCGCTGCGCTGCATCCACATCCCCAAGACCATCGACAACGATCTGGTGGGCAGCGACCACACGCCGGGCTTCCCGTCCGCGGCGCGCTTCGTGGCCCAGGCCTTTGCCGGCGCCAACCTCGACAACGCCGCGCTGCCGGGCGTGTATCTGGCGGTGGTGATGGGGCGGCACGCGGGTTTCCTCACCGCCGCTTCGGCGCTGGGCAAGAAATTTGCCGACGATGGCCCGCACCTGATCTACCTGCCCGAGCGCACCTTCGAGATCCCCCGGTTCCTGAGCGACGTGAAGGCCATGCACGAGCGCTACGGGCGCTGCGTGATCGCCGTGTCCGAGGGCATCCACGATGCCTCGGGCCATCCCATCGCGGCGCAGCTGGCCAAGGACCTCGAGCGCGACGCGCACGGCAATGTGCAGCTCTCGGGCAATGGCGCCCTGGCCGATCTGCTGTGCGAGGAGGTCAAGGCCAAGCTGGGCATCAAGCGCGTGCGGGGTGACACCTTCGGCTATGTGCAGCGCAGCTTCGTGGGCTGCGTGAGCGATGTGGACCAGCGCGAGGCGCGCGAGGTGGGCGAGAAGGCGGTGCAGTTTGCGATGTGGGGCGACCGCGATGGCTCGGTGGCCATCAAGCGCGCCGGCTACTACGCGGCCGACTACGAGCTGGTGCCGCTGGCCAGCGTGGCCGGCAAGACGCGGGTGATGGAGGACGAGTTCATCGCGGCCAGCGGCACCGATGTGACCGATGCCTTCCGCATGTACCTGCGTCCGCTGCTCGGCTCGGGCATGCCCGACGCCTACCGCCTGCGCCCGGCACCCGTGCCCAAGGTGCTGCGCCGGTGAGCCTGGCCCGGGCGGTGCGCCGCCCGGTGTGCGCACACTGCCTGCGCGCAGCCTGCGTGTGCGCCTGCCTGCGCCAGCCCGGTGTGCCGGTGCATTGCGAGGTGGAGCTGCTGATCCTGCAGCACCCGCGCGAGCAGCGCGAAGCCAAGGGCACGGCGCGGCTGCTGCACCAGGGCTTGAGCCACAGCCGCCTGCTGGTGGGCGAGCACTGGCCCGAGGCGCCGCCAGGGCCGGCGGCGCGCGAGTTGCTGCTCTACCCTCCCACGCCGGACGACGCTGCCCTGGCGGCGCCGCCGCTGCTCGATCCAGCCTGGTTGAAATCCCCTCAATTCATTCGTTTGGTCCTGATCGACGGCACCTGGCGCAAGAGCCGGCGCATGCTCTACGACAGCCCCTGGCTGCAGGCCTTGCCGCGCTTCAGCCTCAACGCGCCACCACCCTCGCGCTATGCGCCGCTGCGGCGGGCGCGGGGCGAGGGGCAGCGCTCCAGCTTCGAGGCCGGGGTGCTGGCCTTGCAGGGGCTGGTGGCGCAGCCGCAAGCGCTGGACGCGCTGTGGCCGGTGTTCGACGCCTTTGTGCTGAGCCAGCAACGCCCGGCTTGAGCGCGCAGAGACAATGCCGGATTCCTCCAACCCTTGATTGCCATCCCCTTGGAAGCCTTTCTCGTCTCCACCGGCATCGTCGCGCTCGGTGAAATGGGTGACAAGACCCAGCTCTTGGCCCTGCTGCTGGCGGCCCGATTTCGCAAGCCTGTGCCCATCATCCTGGGCATCCTGGTGGCCACGCTCGTCAACCACGGCCTGGCCGGCGCGGTGGGCGAGGGCATCGCCCGCGCGCTGGGGCCGGACGTGCTGCGCTGGGTGATCGGCGGCTCTTTCCTCGCCATGGCGGTGTGGATGCTGGTGCCCGACGAGATCGACGGGGCCGAGGGTGGCACGCAGCGTTTTGGTGTCTTCGGCACCACGGTGGTGGCCTTCTTTCTGGCCGAGATGGGCGACAAGACGCAGATCGCCACGGTGGCGCTGGCGGCGCGTTATCACGATCTGCTGCCGGTGGTGCTCGGCACCACGCTGGGCATGATGGTGGCCAATGTGCCGGCCGTGCTGCTGGGCGACCAGGTGGCCAAGCGGGTGTCGATGACCGTGGTGCACGCGATCGCGGCGGCCATCTTTGCGGTGCTGGGCGTGTTGACCTTGTTGAACGTCGGCAAGCTGTTCTGAGCCTGGATCAGGGCCGCACCGCCGGCCCTTCCAGTGCCATGCCGGCCGCCCGGCGCGCAAGAAACACCTCCAGCGCCAGCCACTCGTCCGCGCCCGGCGCAAAGGGCTCGGCGCGCACACCCACCAGGCAGCCGCGCAGGCGCCGCGGCAGCGAGCCCAAGGTCTGCCACTCGAGCCGGTAGCTGGGGTAGCCGGTGGGGTGGGCCTGCGGGATGGTGGCGCCGCCGAGCCTGGCGCCGGCGTGCTGGTCGTGGCACTGCGTGCAGGCGAGGTTGAGCTGGCCCATGCGCTGGCGCCACAGGCGCTCGCCGCGCTGCTGCCAGGGCAGCAGGCGCGGGTCGTCGGATGGTGCCCACGGCAGGCCGCGCGCGGCCTCGGCCAGGTAGGCGGCCAGGGCCAGCAGCTCGGGGCCATCGGGGCCTTGGGGCTGCTGGTGCTGGTGGCGCTGGCGGCATTGGTCGATGCGCTCGGCCAGCGTCACCGGGCGGGCCAGGCGCTCGTCCCACGCGGGGTGGCGCGCGGCCATGCCACGCTGGCTGCCGTCGGCATGGCAATCGGCGCAGGCCTTCGCTCCGGGCATGGCGCGCGACCACAGCGCCTCGCCGTCCTTCACCCAGAGCTGGGCGGGGTTCTGCGCCGGGTCGGCTTGCAGGGCCCGCAAGGCCGGGCTCATGAACTCGGTGCCGCTGCGCCGGGCTTGCGGCGCGGTGTCGGTGGCCTGCGCCGAGGACGCCACGGCGGCCAACACGCACAGGCTCAGCGCCGCCCCAGGGTGCTTCATGCGACCTTCAGTGCCACGGTCTCGGTTTGCTGGAAGCCCTTGTCGCCTTCCCAGGTGAAGCTCAGCGTGCCCGGCCCTTCCACGCGCCATGCGAAGGCGATGTAGGGGTTGGCGGCGATGGCCGGGTGCAGCTCGGCGCGGAAAACCGTGCGGCCCTCGAAACGGCACTCGAAGTGGGTGAGGATGTCGCGCTGCATCGGCACGCCCTGGTCGTTGCTGCGAAAGCCGGTCTCCATCGGGTGGGCGATGGTGACCTGGATGTCGATCACCTCGCCGCGCTTGGGCTCGGGTGGGAGGTGGATCAGGGTGCGCGCCACAAGCTAACCTTCAATGCAAGCTGCCAGGGTGACGATCACCTCCAGGCTGTGCTGCCACACGCTGCCATCGGCCATGCGGGCCAGCGCCACCAGGTGCTGGGTGGTGGCCAGGCGGATGCGGGTGGAGGCTTCTGCGCGGCCATTGGCTGGGCCGAGGTGGAAGCGCACCACGTCGCGCAGCGGATTGCGCTCGTTGAAGACGGCGATCTCGCGCACGTGATCGGTGGGCGTCATGGGGCTGGCCACGCGCAGCGTCACCGGCACGGCGTTGCCGTTCTCCACCAGCGGGGCGATGTCCAGCGTGATGCGGCCGGTCTGCGGCACGGCGCCCTGGCACCAGCGTGCGATGGCCTCGCGCAGCTCGGGCTCCAGCACGGCCTGTGCCGCAGCCGGGCGCACCGACAAGGCCAGCAGGCCGCCGGCCGCGAGCATCTGGCGGCGCGTGGGGTGAGCGGTGAGCGCAGCGCTCATCGCAATCTGCCCAGGTAGGCCACCACATCGTCCACCTGGGCCTCGGTGAACAGGGCCTGGCCCTGGCGGGTGGCGGCCACGCGCACGAAGCCTTCGCTGCGCCGGTAGCTGGGCATCAGCGTGTCGGGGTTGAAGCGCTCGGGCGCGGTGAGGCGCTCGCGCAGCTGCGTTGCAGACAGGCGCGTGCCCACGCCGGCGAGGCTCGGCGCCAGGCTGCCCTGCAGCGGCGCGGCCACGCCGGGCACGGCATGGCACAGCACGCACAGGCCCTGGCTGCGGCTGGCCACCAGGGCCGCGCCGCGCGCGGCGTCGCCGGGCCGTGTGGCCTCGTCGGCGCGCACGGCCGAGGCGCCGAAGGCCAAGGCCCCGGTGGCGACGGCGGCCAATGTGAGTGCGCGCATGTTGTGCGTTACCCTATCGGGCCGCGCCGTGAGCCCACTCAGGCCTTGGCCCGCAGCTGATCCTTCAGCGGCAGCTGGCGGATGCGCTTGCCGGTGGCCGCGAAGATGGCATTGAGCACGGCCGGCGCGGCCACGGCGATGGTGGGCTCGCCCACGCCGCCCCAGAAGCCGCCCGAGGGCATGACGATGGTTTCCACCTTGGGCATGTCGGCCATCTTCAGCACCGGGTAGGTGTCGAAGTTCTGCTGCTCGATGCGGCCGTCCTTCACCGTGCATTCGCCGTACAGCGCGGCCGACAGCCCGTAGGCGAACGAGCCTTCCACCTGGGCCTCGATCTGCTGCGGGTTCACCGCGTGGCCGCTGTCGGTGGCGGCCACGATGCGGTGGATCTTGAGCTCGCCCTTGGTATCCACCGACACCTCGGCGCAGGCCGCCACATAGCTGCCGAAGCCCATGGTCTGCGCCAGGCCGCGGAACACCTTCTGCCCGCCCACGTCCGGCGCGGGCCTGGACCAGCCGGCGCGCTCGGCCACGGCATTGAGCACGGCCAGGTGGCGCGGGTGCGCCTGCATCAGCTGGCGGCGGAAGACCAGCGGGTCCTGCCCCGTGGCGTGCGCCAGCTCGTCCATGAAGCACTCGAGGTAGATGGCGTTGTGGTTGAGGTTGACGCCGCGCCAGAAGCCCGGCGGCACATGCGGGTTGCGCATGGCGTGGTCCACCAACAGGTTGGGGATGGTGTAGCCGATGGCGGCCTCGGGCCCGCCGGCGTTGAGACCCTGGAAGGCCACGGGATCGAGCCCGTTCTTGATGTTCTGCGGCGCGAGGCCGGCCACGATGGACTGCCCCGCCAGGCGCAGGTGCAGCGCGGTGAGCTTGCCTTGCGAATCCAGGCCAGCCTGCAGTTTGCATTGCGTGACAGGGTGATAACGCCCATGCAGCATGTCCTCTTCGCGCGACCAGATCAGCTTGACGGGGATGCCGGGCATCTGCTTGGCGATGTCCACCGCCTGGCGCACGTAATCCGGCAGGCCGCGCCGGCCGAATCCGCCGCCGAGGTGGATCTTGTAGACCTCGCATTGCGAGGGTGGCAGGCCCGAGGCCTCGGCCGCGGCGGCCAGTGCGGCTTCGCCGTTCTGCGTGGGGCACCACACCTCGCAGCGCTGCTGCGCGGGCGTGGCCGAGGCGGTGAACTTGGCCGTGGCGTTCATCGTCTCCATGCAGGCGTGGTTCTGGTGCGGGTACGAGTACACCGCCTCCACCTTGCGCGCGGCACTGGCCAGCGCAGACTTCACGTCGCCCACGGTGTTGGCGGCGGCGGCCTCGGGCGCGTCGAGCGCGGCGCGCAGCGTGGCCGCGAATTCGGCGCTGGAGGCCTTGGCGTGCGCGCCTTCGTCCCACACCACCGGTAGCGCGTCGAGCGCGGTCTTGGCGTGCCACCAGGTGTCGGCCACCACGGCCACGGCGCTGTCGCCCACGCGCAGCACCTTCTTCACACCGGGCTTGCCAGACACGGCGGCGGCGTCGAAGGACTTGAGCTTGCCGCCGAACACGGGGCAATCGCGGATCGCAGCGTTGAGCAGGCCGGGCAGCTTCAGGTCCATGCCGTAGACCTGCTTGCCGTTGAGCTTGTCGCGCGTGTCCAGGCGCTTGACGGGGCGGCCGGCGAGCTTCCAGTCCTTGGGGTCCTTGAGCTTGATGTCGGTGGGTGGCGTGAGCTTGGCCGCGGCGGCGGCCACCTTGCCATAGGTGGTGCGCTTGCCACTGGCGGGGTGCGTGATCACGCTGTGCGCGGCCTTGCAGTCGGCGGCGGGCACCTTCCACTCATCCGCAGCGGCTTGCACCAGCATCAGCTTGGCGGCGGCACCACCCTTGCGCACGTAATCGTGCGATTCGCGGATGCCGCGGCTGCCGCCTGTGGAGAAGTTGCCCCAGATGCGGTTGCGTGCCAGGTTCTGGCCTGGCGTGGGGTATTCGGTGGTCACCTTGGCCCAGTCGCAGTCGAGCTCCTCGGCCACCAGCTGCGCCAGGCCGGTGAGCGTGCCCTGGCCCATCTCGCTGCGGGCGATGCGCACCACCACGGTGTCGTCGGGCTGGATCAGCACCCAGGCGTTGACCTCGGGTGCGGCCGTCTGGGGCTGAGCGGCTGTGGCGGCCTGCGACAGGCCGGGCAGGTGCAGGCCGATCATCAGGCCGCCCGCTGTGCTGGCGCCCGACGTGATGAACTTGCGGCGAGACACGGACCCCCCGTCCGATGCAAGCATCGTCCGACCCCCCGAGGGGGTGCGGGCCGGCTTGGGAGCGGCCCGGCGCTCGGCCCGCTGCTCGGCATCAAAGTCATTTGAATGCATGTGCCGCTCCCTCAGCCCTTGGCCGCAATGTGGATGGCCGCGCGCACGCGGTTGTAGGTGCCGCAGCGGCAGATGTTGGTCACCTGCTCGTCGATGTCGGCGTCGGTGGGCTTGGGCTTGTTCTTCAGCAGTGCGGCTGCGGTCATCAGCATGCCGCTCTGGCAGAAGCCGCACTGCGGCACGTCGATCTGCGCCCAGGCGCGTTGCAGCGGGTGCGAGGCGCCATCGGCGGACAGGCCCTCGATGGTGATGATCTTGTCGCCCGGCTCGATCGACGAGACCGGCCGCACGCAGCTGCGCACGGGTTCGCCGTTGATGTGCACGGTGCAGGAGCCGCATTGCGCGATGCCGCAGCCGTATTTGGTGCCGGTGAGGCCGAGTTGTTCGCGCAGCACCCAGAGCAGGGGCGTGTCGGCTTCGGCATCGTGCGTGCGGGCACTGCCATTGACGTTGAGCGTGGGCATGAACGGGGGTCTCCGGTGGGCAACGGGGGCGATCATCCGCCGCGCGGGGCGCGGGCCGCATCGGTGTTCACCAGCAGCCCGGCTGCCGGTGGGGCGATCAGTGAAGCGGCGGGCGTGCGCGACGCGAGGTCAGGCCGCCAGCACCCGCGTCAGCCAGCGGTTGAGCGCGGTGATCTCCTCGATGCACACCGCATGGCCCATCGGGTATTCGTGCCACTCTGGGTGATAGCCCAAGGCCAGCAGGGCATCGCGGCTGGCGACGCCGCGCGCCGGACGCACCACGTCGTCCTGATTGCCATGGGCCAGGAACAGCGGCACGTCGGCGTTGGCGACGTGGCGTTCGGCGGCGGTGCTGGCGGCCAGCGGCAGATAGCCCGACAAGCCCGCCACGCCGGCCAGCCGCTGCGGGTGGCGCAGGCCGGCGAGCAGGCTCATCGCGCAGCCCTGCGAGAAGCCGGCCAGCACGATGCGCCCGGCCGGCACGCCGCGCGCCACCTCGCGGTCGATCAGCGCGTGCACCTCGCGGGCCGATTCGCGCAGGCCGGCTTCGTCCTCGTCGCCGGCGCCGTTCATGGCCAGGATGTCGTACCAGGCGCGCATCGGGTGGCCGTTGTTCAGGGTGACCGGGCGCACCGGCGCGCGCGGCAGCACGCAGCGCACCGGGCCGATGGCGGCCAGGTCGAGCTCGTCGTACAGGGGCAGGAAGTCGGTGCCGTCCGCACCGAGGCCGTGCAGGATGATGAGCGAGGCCACGGGCTCGGCGCCCGGGCAGACTTCAATGGTGGCGAGCGTCATGGTCAATGGCCTGCATGGGATGATCGCGGCATCGTACGCCCGCACTCGCTTCAGAGCGCGGTGCGACGCGCCAAGGGAACCAAAGCCAACGCCGAAGGTCTCATGGCGACGCCAGCGCCGCTGGCTTCATGTGGATGGAGACTCGATTGAAGACTTTGCTGGTTGCAGTTTCGGTGGCCCTTGCAGGCTTGTCCCTGGGGCTGGTGTCGATGGACGTCGAAGCCAAGCGGCTGGGCGGCGGCAAGCCGGCCGGCATGCAGCGCCAGGCGCCGGCCAAGCAGGCCGATGCGAATCCGGGCACGCCGGCCACACCGGCGGCCACGCCGGGCGCCAATGCCGCAGCGCCTGCGGCCGCGGCCGCGCCCGCCGCAGCGCCCAAGCGCAACTGGATGGGCCCCTTGGCGGGCCTGGCCGCCGGCCTGGGCCTGGCGGCGCTGTTCAGCCACCTGGGCATGGGCGCGGGCCTGGCCAACTTCGTGATGATGGCCTTGCTGGCCGTGGTGGCCTTCGTGGCCATCCGCTGGTTGATGGGCCGCTTTGCCGGCGGCGGGCGCCAAGCGGGCGGGCCGCAGCTGGCCGGCGCGGGCGCTGGTGCCGGCTCTGGCAACGTGAGCCCCTTCGGCAATAACCTGGGTCGCCAGGAGCCGACGATGCAGCGCGACGCCTTGACGCCCCAGACGCCAGCCACCCCGGCAGCGCCCTTGGCCTCGGTGGGCGGAGCCGCAGCGGCTGCGCCGCTCGCCGCCGTGGTGTCCTTGCCTGGCGGCATGGCCGCGGCCGAGTTCGAGCGCATCGCCAAGCAGGTATTCATCCGCCTGCAGGCGGCCAACGATGCCGGCAACGCCGAAGACCTGCGCCGCTTCACCACGCCCGAGCTGTTTGCCTCGCTGAAGGCCGACCTGCTCGAGCGTGGCAGTGCCACGCAGAAGACCGACGTGGTGCAACTTGACGCCAAGCTGCTGGAAACCGCTGAAGAAAATGGCCAGCACATCGCCACCGTGCGCTTCCAGGGCCTGATCCGCGAAGCGGCCGACGCCGGTGCCGAGCCTTTTGATGAGCTGTGGCACCTGGTGCGCCCGGTGACCGGTGGCGGCGATTGGGCCATTGCAGGCATCTCGCCAACAGCCTGATCATCTTGTGGCGGCGCGGGCGGCCCGGCTCAGCCGGTGCCGCCCGCGCTCGCTTTGGAGCAGCGCCACCAGCGCTGCCATTGGGCGCGCCACCCCTACACTTGCGCGCTGTGACGCAACCAACCCGTTCAACGCCGTGAACCAACGCCCCACCCATCGTGCCGCCTTGCGGCGTTCTGTTGCCCTCGTTGTGCTGGCGCTCGCCGGTGCCAGCAGCCAGGCGCAAACCGCCGCGCCGGCTGCGGCCGCGAGCGCCCCGGCCGGCCCCACGGTGCGGGCCGAGATCGCCGTGCCGCTGCAGGCCGCGCGCGAGCTGATCACCAACAAGCGTGGCAAGGAGGCGCTGCCCAAGCTGGTGGAGGCCGAGGCCATGCCGGGCGTCACCAACTACGAGAACTACGTGATCGCGCGCCTGCGCGGCGTGGCGGCGCTGGATGCCGGTGACAACGCCCTGGCGCTGGCCGCCTTCGAGCGCGCGCTGGCGTCCGAGTACCTGCCCGCGGCCGATCGCACGGCCCTGCTGGACGGCGCGGCGCGCTTGTCCATCCAGCTCAAGGAGTACCCGCGCGCCATCGGCCTGCTCACGCGCTACAAGGACGCCGGCGGCAGCGATCCGGCACTGCGCCGCATCCTGCCGCAGGTGATGGCCGAGACCGGCGACCACGCCGGCGCGGTGCGCGAATCCTTGCTGTTGGTGCAGGCGGACGATGCCGCCGGGCGCGGCTCGGCCGAGAACCTGCTGCGCAATCTGGGCTTCAGCCAGAACAAGCTGGGCGACACGGCGGGCTATGTGGCCACCATCGAACGCCTGGCCGTGCAGTACCCCAAGCCCGACTACTTTGCCGACCTGATCGGCCGCGTGGAGCGCAAGCCTGGTTTCAACAGCGAGCGGCTGCGCCTGGACGTGTATCGCCTGCAGCGCGCCGTGGGCCTGGAGCTCGAGCCCGCCGAGCTGGCCGACATGGCCTCGCGGGCCCTGCAGGCCGGCCTGCCCGGCGAGGCCCAGGTGCTGGCGGACGAGGGCTTCAGCGCTGGCGTACTGGGCAAGGGCAAGGATGCCGCGCTGCACCAGCAGCTGCGCCAGCAGATCCAGAAGGCGGCCGCGCAGGATCTGAAATCGCTGGCCGACAGCGAGAAATCGGCCCTGGCCAGCAAGGAAGGCAATGCCCTGGTGAACCTGGGCTTTGCGGTGTCCGGCATGGGCCAGCACGACAAGGCCCTGGCGCTCACGGCCGACGGCATCGCCAAGGGCGGCCTGCGCCGCCCCGACGAGGCCCAGCTGCACCTGGCGGTGGCGCAATGGCGCGCCGGCCGCAAGGACGATGCGCTGCGCAGCTTCGAGGCCGTCAAGGGCGGCGACGGCGCCACCGATCTGGCGCGGGTGTGGGCGCTCTTCATCAAGAGCGCCGCCAAGCGCTGAACCCAACTTTTGCAGTGAACGGAGTGCAGCGATGACATGGTTGATCCTGGGCCTGGTGATGTTCCTGGGCATGCACTCCGTGCGCGTGGTGGCCGAGGGCGCGCGCAGCCGCTTCATCGCGCAACGTGGCGCGGGCGCCTGGAAGGGCCTGTACACGGTGGTCTCGCTGCTGGGCCTGGCACTGATCGTCACCGGCTTCGCGCAGGCGCGCATGCAGCCGGTGGTGCTGTGGGCCACGCCAGGCTGGACGCGCCACCTGGCTGCGCTGCTGGTGCTGGTGGCCTTCGTGCTGCTCGCGGCCGCCTATGTGCCGGGCAATGCCATCAAGGCCAAGCTGCACCACCCCATGGTGCTGAGCGTCAAGGTGTGGGCGCTGGCCCACCTGATGGCCAACAACACGCTGGCCGATCTGCTGCTGTTCGGCAGCTTCCTGCTCTGGTCGGTGCTGAGCTTCAGCGCGGCGCGTGCGCGTGATCGCGCGGCCCAGACCGTCTACCCCGCAGGCACCGCGGCCGGCACCGCGATCACCGTGGTGGTGGGCCTGCTGGCCTATGCGGCCATGGCCTTCTGGGCCCACGCGGCCTGGCTGGGCGTGCGGCCTTTCGGCGGCGCCTGATTCACCTGGGCGCCTTGGCGCTCAAGGCCGGCGCACGGCAGCGGCGTCGGCGTCCTGCGGCAGCAGCGGCACCAGGCTGGCCAGGAACGCATCGCCGCGCGCGCGGCACAGGCCGGCGTCGTTGGTGGTGACGATGGCGCTCATGCGCCGGCCGTGTCCGCTGTAGGTGACTTGCCGCACCTGATAGCGCCCGCTGCTGCCCTGTTCTTCGCGTTCGGCCTCTACCCGGGCCCAGCCATTGGGCGCCGCGCTGCGCGCAGCTTGCGGGGCCATGGCCGACATGCCGCGGGCCTTGCCGAGCTGACCCCACTCCGCAGTGAAGTCCGCCGCCGCGTCGCGACTGCCTGATATGGCGAGGTACAGCGCAAACTGGCAAAACGAGCGGCCCTGGATCAGCTGCCAAGCCTGGTGGCCCTGGCCTGGTGCGGGCTGGCCATCCGGCGTGGTGTATTGCCACAGTCCCCAGCGCATGGCAGGTTCAGCCGACATGGCGGCGCGGTTGGCGCTGACCGCCGCAACACTGCTTTCATCGAGGCCCAGTGTGGCCAGTGCGTCGCGCGCCATCTTGCGGGCCACGGCGGCGAGCTCGGCGTTGCCCGTCTCTTGCGCATTGGACGCGATGCCGGCCATCAGGCCGCCGGTGAGCACCATCACATCATAGGTGCGCGTGCGCTGGTCGGCAGTGAGGCGGCCGACCACGCCGGTTTCTGCCATGCCATCGTTCACCAGGCGCAGCAGGCCCTCGCTGGCCGCGTCGTCGAACTCGCGGCCGGTGATCACCTGCAGGCTGGCACCCAGCAGCAGCGCAGTGGCGGCGGCCAGGTTGTGTTTGCGAAATCCCGGCGTGGCCTCGATGGTGGCCTGGATGTCGCGAAGCGCCTGGAGCAATTGCTTGCGGGAGGGCGCATCGGCCACGGCAGCGGCCAGCAACTGGGCGGCGTCGCGTTGGCCGGTCGGTCGAAAGTCGGTGGCGGTGAGTGGCGAGCGCGGTGCTGGTAGCGGCTTGGCGGGCGCGGTCTTGACGCCGGTGCCGGCCGCGCTGCCACGCTGGATGGCCGCGGCCATGCTCATGTTCATCGCCCGCCACTGCCCTTGCTGAATCATCTGGCTGAGCATGAAATCTGCGTGCGCCGAGGCCATGCTGCTGTAGTTCATGCCGGGGCGCAGCATGTTGGTGTACTGGGCCGAGGCCATGCTGGCGCCTGCCGCCAGTGCCAGGGCGATGAGGTGCCGCGCGCAGCACTGGGCAGGGGCCCGCGCCGGAGTTGCGGGCTGGGTGCGGCGATGGTGCGCATTCATCGAGGGTTCTCCGGCTCGTTGCCCGGCCATGGTGATTGCCGAGCCTTGTACGCGCGCGATCGTTAGTGGTGCGTTAGTGCCTCGCCAGCATAGGCCAGTGCCCCCCCAGGCGGGTGCCCCCACCGTCCCCCAGCGCGGGCGATGGTGCCTCTGCGCTGCGGCGCCGAAGATGAGCCCCATCGCGAGCCCGGTCGGGCTCGCAGGGTGCAAGGGGAGGCCACGATGGCAAGCTGGTTGAATCTGTGGAAGCGGGCGGACGCGGTTGCCATGAGCTCGGTGGCCTGCCGGGCGCGCAGCCAAGGCGATGGGGCCGATGAGGAGCCGGCGCCTTCCGAGGACGAAGCGACGCCGTTCTGCGGCTGGTTCGAGTCGAGCTTCGAGCTGCAGCGCGGCTTGGCGGTGGTGGAGCTGCAGGGCACCGTGCGCTGGCGGCCCGCCGCCGCAGCGCATCAGGCCGCAGCCGCTGCGCCCGCCTGGAGCCTCACTTGACCGGCGTGGTGTAGCGCTCCACCGCAGCGGCCTCGAGCCGGTAGGCGCTGGTCCCCATGGGTGACGGGTTGCGGGCGGCGCGCAAAGTGCCGCGCACCCACACCGTGTCCATCGATCGATAGCCCTGCAGCGCCTTGCTGGGCACCACCAGGACGATCTGGTTGGCTGGCGGCGGGGGGGTGTGGATGCAGGCGCCGAAGTAGGGCACCAGCAGAAACTCGGTGATGCCGACCTTGCTCTCGTCCAGCGGCACCAGGTAGCCGGGCAGCTTGATCGCCGCGCCGTCGAGCGCGGTGACGGTGGGGGCGTTGTCCCAGGCCTCGCGCAGCTTGTTGTACATGTCCTGCGCCTTGGGGTCGCCGTCGCCGAGGATGGCGAGGTTGCCGGCGTTGGCGGGCATGCCCTTCATCGGGTCCCAGCCCTTGGGCACGAGGTCGTCCCACTTGATCTCCACCGGCTCGCCGGCCTTGGCCGCGGGCTTGGCTTGGGCTGGGGCTTGGGCTTGTGCATCTGCCAGATCGGCCACGAGCAGGGCAGCGAGGCCGGTGCCGGCGTGGGCCAGCCACTGGCGGCGGGCAAGGCGGGTTGCGTTCATCGATTCAGATCCTCGGGGACAGGCCGTCGACCAGCGACAGCCGATAGGCGCGCCAACCCGGCAGCAGGCTGGCCAGGCCGCCGGCGCCGAGCAGGGCGCCGATCAGGCGCCATTCTGGGGCCGATGGTGCGGCCAGGCTCAGGCCGATGCCAAACTGCGACTGCACCCACCCAGCGCCGGTCAGCAGGGCCAGCGCACCCAGCACGAGGCCGAGCGCCACGCCGGCGGTGGTGACCAGCGCCCCCTCCAGTGCCAGCAACAGCAGCACCTGGCGCGGGCCGGCCCCCACGGCGCGCAGGATGGCCAGCTCGCGGCGGCGCTCGTTCAGCCCGGCCAGGATCACCGCCACCAGGCCGGCCAGGCTCACCACCGACACCAGCGCGCTCATGGCCAGCAGGCCGCGCTCGCCCACGCCCACCACGTCCCACAGCTCGTCCAGCGCCACGGCAGGCAGGATGGCCAGCAGCGGCTCGTCGCGAAACGCGGCCACCTCGCGCTGCACGCTGAACACCGCGGCGCGGTTCTTCAGCCCCAGCAGCACGGCGGTGAGGGTCTTGGGGCTGAGATCGTGATCGTGCTCGGCCTCTTCGGCCGTCACCTTGTGGCCGGGCAGGTGGGCGCCGCCCTGCCAATCCAGGTGCACCGCCTCCATGGCGTTCAGGCCGATGTGCACGGTGCGGTCCACCGGGGTGCCGGTGGGCGCCAGGATGCCGACCACCTTGAAGGGCTTGTCGTCGTGGTCGTTCTCGTGGAAGGCGCCGTCGCCATGCGCCAGCACGATCGAGCTGCCCAGTTGATAACCAAATCGATGAGCGACCTCGGCACCGAGAACAGCCTCGAACACGCCCGCGAAGGGCTGGCCCTGCGCCAGCTTCAAGGGCTCGCGGTTGCCGTGGCGGAAGTGCTCGAAGTAGTCGCGCGTGGTGCCCATCACCGGGAAGCCGCGGTGGCTGTCGCCGAGCGAGATCGGCACCATCCAGGCCACGGCGCGGTGCTGGGCCAGGGCCTGCGCGCTGGTCCAGCGGATGTTGTTGGTGGCATTGCCGATGTGGAACACCGAGTACAGCAGCAACTGCACGGGCCCGGTGCGCGCGCCCACGATCAGGTCGGTGCCCGAGACGGCCTGCGAGAAGTTCTCGCGCACGTCATGCCGCAGGCGCTCGATGCCCAGCAGCAGCAGCGTGGACAGTGCGATCGAGCCGGTGACCAGCGCCAGCACGAAGCGCCGGTTCCAGGCGCTGCGCAGGGCAAGTGAGAGGAGTGCTTTCATGCCGGCACGCCCGCAGAGGCCGCGCGATTGAGCGTGGGCAGATCGATCACCCGGCCGAAGCGCGCGGCCAGGCGCGAGTCGTGGCTGACGAAGACCAGCGCGCTGCGGTGCTCGGCGCAGGCGCCCAGCAGCAGGTCCATGAAGGACTCGCGCAGGCCTTCGTCCAGCGCCGAGGTGGGCTCGTCGGCGATCACAAGGCCGGGCGCGCCGATCAGCGCACGCGCCGCGGCCACGCGCTGCTGCTGGCCGATCGACAGCTGGCCGGCGGGCCGGCGCCAGTGCGCCTCGGGCAGGCCGGCGCGCTGCAGCAGCGATTCGGCCGCGCCCTCACCGGCGCGCTGCGCGCGGTGCGCCGAGAAGCGGCAGGGCAGGCGCACGTTGTCCAGCACCGACAAATAAGGCAGCAGGTTGAACTGCTGGAAGATGTAGCCCAGGTGGTCGGCGCGGTGGCGGTCGCGCTGTGATGCGGACAGGCCCGACCACGACTGGCCCAGCGCGCTCAGCTCGCCGCTGCCGGCCACCAGCACGCCGGCCATGAGCGACAGCAGCGTGCTCTTGCCGCAGCCGCTGGGGCCGCGGATGAACAGCGTGTCGCCGGCGGCCAGCTGCAGCTCGGCGATGTCCAGCACGTCCGAGGCGGCGCCCGGCCAGCGGTAGCGCAGGTCGCGCAGGGCCAGCGCACTGGCGCGGGGGTCGGCTTGCGGTGAGTCCTGGTGGGTGTTGTGCATGTGGTCGGGCAGCTTATCAGCGTGGCATTTCATCACCCCCGCCTGCGCTTCGTCGGCGCCGCATGCCACTCATGCGGCGCAGGTGCAGCTTCGTCGCAAGTCGGTGGATGCGCAAGCCTTGGCTCCCTAAAGTCCACCCATCGACAAACCACTTCGCCCCGCTGCAAGCAGCGCGGCACCTTCAGGAGAGCACACCATGACCACCACCAAGATCAGCCAGCAAATCGCTTCTTTCACCCTGGCCGCCGTGATGACCTTCGGCGTGCTGTTCGGCCTGAACGGCCTGGCCGCCAGCGAGGCCAACAGCGCCCAGCAACTGGCCAGCACGATCAGCGCAGCGCGCGTCTGATCGGCCGCCACACCCCTCACCCGACCCCTGTCTCCCTCCCGTCAATCGCAGGGGTTCTTGCACCCGCCGGCCGAGAGGCCGAGCGGGCTTTTTTGTGCCTGGACGGCAGCTCGAACGAGCGCGGTGCGAAGATCCAGCCCATCGAACATCGGTGAGGTGCAGGCATGAAAGCGATCTGGAACGGCGTGGTCATCGCCGAGAGCGACGACGTGGTGGTGGTGGAGGGCAACCATTACTTTCCGGCTGAGGCGCTGAACGACAAGTACGTCAGCTTCAGCAACCACCGCACCAGCTGCCCGTGGAAGGGGCAGGCCTACTACAAGAGCCTGTTCGTCAACGGCGAGATGAACACCGACGCCGTCTGGTACTACCCCGAGCCCAGCGAGGCCGCCGCCAACATCAAGGGGCGTGTGGCGTTCTGGAAGGGCGTGAAGGTGGAGTGAGCCTGGGCGTCGCTCAGGCGAGCTGCCCCGACTGAAAATCCTCCACCGCCTGCATCAGCTCGGCCCGCGTGTTCATCACGAAGGGGCCGTATTGCGCGATCGGCTCCTTCAGTGGGCGGCCGGCGATCAGCAGGGCGCGCGTGGGCGCATCGCCCGCCTGCAGCACCACGCCGTCGCTGCCTGCGGTGTTGGCCAGGATGGCCATGCGCTGTGCGGGCACGGCAGTGCCGGCGATGTCGAGTGCGCCACGGTACACGTAGACAAAGGCGTTGTGCGTTGCGGCCAATGTTTGAGAAAAGCGGGCGCCGGGCTGCAGGTGGATGTCGAGGTAGAGCGGCTCGGTCACTTCGCGCTGCATGGCGCCGGCCACACCCAGGGCCTGGCCAGCGATCACGTGCACCTGCACGCCATCGGCCTGCGCCACGGGGATCTCGGTGGCCGGGATGTCGCGGTACCAGGCGGGGATCATCTTGCGCTGCGCGGGCAGGTTGAGCCAGAGCTGGAAGCCCTCCATCACGCCCTCTTCCTGCTCGGGCATCTCGCTGTGGATCACGCCGCGGCCGGCGGTCATCCACTGCACGCCGCCGTTGGTGAGCAGTCCCTCGTGGCCGGCCGAGTCGCGGTGGCGCATGCGGCCGGCGATCATGTAGGTGATGGTCTCGAAGCCGCGGTGCGGGTGGTCGGGGAAGCCGGCGATGTAGTCGCCCGGCTGGTCGGAGCCGAAGGCGTCAAGCATCAGGAACGGGTCCAGCCGCTGCTGCAGCGGCTGGGTGAGCACGCGCGTGAGCTTGACGCCGGCGCCGTCCTGCGTGGCCTGGCCGGTGACCAGGCGCTCGACGGTGCGGGGGGAGGAGACGGTGGGGTTGGTGGTGGTGTCCATGCCGTGATGGTGGCACGGGCCCATGGGCTTGGGGCCCGAATGGATTTGAATGCGGGGTTCAGTGGCGGTGACGAACGGCGGCGACTGCGGACGCGTTACGCTTCCGGCCCATGTCCGCGCCCGACCACCCGATCGCGCGAGCTGTCGACGGCAGCATCGCCATCACCACCGCGCACCGCCGCCGTCTGCGCGAGGTGTGGCGCTCGGCTGGGTGGCCCTTCCAGGACCTGGTGGAGGTGGAGCTGCTGGCCGCCGGCCTGCTGGAGCGTTGCCGCATGCCCGATGGCCGCGAGACGGTGCGGGTGACCGATGCCGGCGTGGCCGTGATCGCCAGCACCTTGCAGCGCAACCGCGCCGCCCGTGACGATCACGAGCAGCTGGTGGCGCGCGTGGTGCGCGAGATGCAGCGCGCCGGCAGGGTGGCTTGGCGCGGGCTGAGCCTGCGTGCACGGGTGGGCGAGAGCGGCGAGAACGCTGACAATGCGCGTTGGGCCATCGCCATGCCCGATGTCTATTCGATCCGCCACACCACGGTGGAAGACTATGTCGAGCCCGTGGTGCACGAGATCAAGGTGCGCCGCGCCGATCTGCTGTCCGATCTGCGCCAGCCCGCCAAGGGCGAGGCCTACCGCTGGATGGGCGGCGAGTGCTGGTATGTGATCCGCGCCGGCATCGCGGGGCCGGACGAGATCCCGGCGATGTACGGCGTGATGCTGGCGCTGCCCGGCGGCGAGCTGGAGGTGGCGCGGCCCGCGCCCAAGCGTGCGATGCGCCTGCCCTTTGCCATCTGGATGGCGCTGGCCCGCGCCACGCCCGAGGCCTTTGACGACGATGCCCAGGCGCCGCTGGCCTGAGGCACGTGCTGCGTGCGCGGCGCATTGATCGCACAATGCAAGACTCGTTGAAATGCCGGAGCCCACCATGCGCCATCGCCCGCTGATCACTGCCCTGTGCCTTGCCGCTGCCTTGGCCTGCGGGCTCGCCGCGCCGCTGCATGCGGCCAATGCGCCAGGCGGCGTGGCCTGGCTCGATGCGGCGGCCGACGCCGACGTGGACAAGGCCTTTGCGCAGGCCCGCGCCGAGAAGAAGCCGGTGCTGCTGTACTGGGGCGCCAAGTGGTGCCCGCCCTGCAACCAGCTCAAGGCCACGCTGTTCAACCGGCAGGACTTCATTGAGCGCTCGAAGGCCGTGGTGCCGGTCTACGTGGACGGCGACCTGCCCGGCGCGCAGAAGCTGGGCACGCGCTTCAAGGTGCGCGGCTATCCCACCATGATCCTGATGACGCCCGAGGGCGCCGAGATCACGCGCCTGCCGGGCGAGGCCGATGCGCCCCAGGTGGTGGCCATGCTGCAGCAGGGTCTGGCCGGTGGCCGGCCGGTGAAGGCCGCGCTGGCCGATGCCCGCGCCGGCAAGCCGCTGACCAGTGGCGAGTGGCGCGCGCTGGCGCTGTACTCGTGGGACACCGATCAGGACCAGCTCGTGGCCGAGGCCGAGCGGCCCGCCCTGCTGGCGCAACTTTCGGCCAACTGCCCGGCGGCCGAGGGCGATGCCTCGACGCGCTTGCTGCTCAAGGCGCTGGCCAACAGCGACGAGGGCAAGGGCCTGAAGGCCGATGCCAAGCTGCGCGAGCGCGTGCGCAAGGTCTTGGCCGATCCGGCCGCCAGCCGCGCGCAGATCGACACGCTGGTGAACTACGCTGCCGACATCACCAAGGTGCTGACACCGGCGGCCGGCGCCGACCGGCGCGCGCTGGTGAGCCAATACGACGCGGCCCTGCGCCGGCTGCAGGCCGACGCGACGCTGTCGCGCGCCGATCGCCTGGGCGCCTTGTCCGGCCGCGTGGATCTGGCCCGCCTGGGCTCGGCCAAGGCCGAGTTGCACCCGAAGATCGATGCCGCCCTCGTCAAGCAGGTGCGCGAGCACGTGGCCCGCGACGACCGCGAGATCACCGATGGCTACGAGCGCCAGGCCGTGATCACCGGCGCCGCCCACCTGCTCGGCCAGACCGGCCTGTGGGCAGACAGCGATGCCTTGCTCAAGGCCAACCTGGCGCGCAGCCACTCGCCCTATTACCTGATGAGCCAGCTGGCCGGCAATGCCCGCAAGCTGGGCCGCAAGGACGAGGCCCTGAACTGGTATGGCCAGGCCTTCGACAAGAGCGAGGGCCCGGCCACGCGCCTGCAGTGGGGCGCCAGCTACTTCAGCGCGCTAGTGGAGCTGGCTCCGAAGGACGCCGCGCGCATCGAGAAGACGGCCGCGCAGATGATCAGCGAGGCGGGCCAGGACAAGGGCGCGTTCTATGAGCGCAGCGCGCGCTCGCTGCAGCGCGTGGGCAGCAAGCTCAATGGCTGGAACCAGGGTGGCGCCCAATCGGCCGTGGTGGGGCGCCTGAAGAAGCAGCTGGACGCGGTGTGCGGCAAGATCGATGCGGCCGATGCGCAGCGCGCTACCTGTGAATCCATCGCCAAGGGCTTGCAGGACAAGGCGGGTTGAGTTGGGCGCGGGCCTCGCCTGCGTCACCTAGAAGCATCACCAAGAAGAAGGGCGACCCGCGGGTCGCCCTTTGCACGTCTGGCAACCAGCGTGAGGCTTTACTTCAGCAGGCCCTCGGCCTTCAGCGCGGCCTGCACGGCCGGACGGGCGGCCACGCGGGCCATGAAGGCGCCCAGGTGGGCGAAGCCGCTGATGTCCACGCCCACGTACTGGCACCAGTTGGTGACAGTGAACAGGTAGCCGTCGGCCACCGTGAAGGTGTCGCCGGTGAGGTAGGCCTTGCCTTCGAGCCGCTCGTTGACGTACTTGAAGCGGTCCACCAGGCGGGCGCGGAAGATGGGTTTGGCGTCTTCCACCATGGCCGGGTTGAAAAGGGGCGAGAAGCCCTTGTGCAGCTCGGTGGAAATGAAGTTCAGCCACTCGATCAGGCGATAACGCTCCATCGTGCCGGCCGCCGGCGCCAGGCCGGACGCGGGGGCCTGGTCGGCGATGTACTGCACGATGGCCGGGCCTTCGGACAGGCGCTGGCCGTCGTCCAGCTCCAGCAGCGGCACATAACCCTTGGGGTTGATGGTGTAGTAGTCGGTGCCGTCGGCCAGCTTGTGGGTCTTGGTGCTGGCCAGCACGGCCTCGAACTTCAGGCCGGCTTCGTGCAGGGCGATGTGCGGGCTGAGCGAGCAGGCGCCGGGGCTGTAATAAAGCTTCATCGGGGTCTCCGTGTGGTCGGTGAGGGACGGGCACGATAGCGCTTTGTGCCCAGGCGTGCGGGCGATGGGGGCAAGACCTTTGAGCCCGCTGAGGAAAGGCGCGGCGGCCCGGACCGGCGCATGCGGAGCGCACAATGATCCGCTTTAACGACCGGCCCGCCCAACCACCATGCCCCGCCCCATCCTTGCCGAAGACCGAATTCACCCCGCCATCCGCAGCAAGATCGAGGGGCTGCATGCCGATGTGCTGAAGGAGGTGCAGGACGCGGTCGGCCGGCACACCGTGGTGGTGGTGGGCATGGCGGCCAACCCTTTCGTGAGCAAGGCGCGTCGCGCCCTCGACGCGGCGGGCGTGGCCCACCACGACCTGGATTACGGCGGCTACCTGAGCCAATGGCGGCGCCGCAACACGCTCAAGCTGTGGACGGGCTGGCCCACCTTCCCGATGGTGTTTGTCAAAGGCGTGCTGGTGGGCGGCGCCGACGATGTGCGCCAGCTCATCGAGCGGGGTGAGCTGAAGAAGCTGCTGGCCGACTGAGCCTGGCCGGCGGTCGACCGGCCGTTCATGCCGCTCAACCCGCCATTCGCCCGCCAGCACGGCACCGGCCTGTCGGGCTCACCGCAGAATGGGGCCATGAGAACCCCAGCCCCTTCGGGCCTCGTGGCCAGCCTGTGCGCCCTGTTGATGGCCGTGGCCGCTGCGCCCGCCTCGGCCGATCCGCCGAACACGAAGCCCTGCCGCTTGAAAGGCGTGGAGCACGAGGCGCTGTGCGGCAGCGTGCGGCGTGCGCTGGACCCCACGCAGCCCCAGGGCCCGCAGATCGAGGTGCACTACGCCGTGCTGCCGGCATTGGCCCGGCGCAAGGCCGACGACCCGGTGTTCTTCTTCGCCGGTGGGCCGGGGCAGAGCGCCATCGAGCTGGCCGGGCCCTTGTCCAAGCGCTATGCGCGTTTCAGCAACCGGCGCGATCTGGTGTTCGTCGACCAGCGCGGCACCGGCCGCTCGGCCCCATTGAAGTGCGCTGACGACAGCGACGAGCGCAGCGCGCTTCAACCCCTGGGCGAAGGCCTGGACGAAGCGCAGCGGTTGCGGCGTGTGCTGGACTGCCGCGCGGCATTGCAGAAGCTGCCGCACGGCGACCTGCGGCAATACACCACCACCATCGCCATGGCCGACATCGAGGCCGTGCGCGCAGCGCTCGGCGTGGAGCGCATCAATGCCATCGGTGCCTCGTATGGCACGCGCGCGGTGCTGGAGTACCAGCGTCTTTATCCGCAGCGCGTGCGCCGCTCGGTGATCGACGGCGTGGCGCCGCCCGACATGGTGCTGCCGATGTCCTTCTCACCCGACAACCAGGCCGCGCTGGAGGCGGTGTTCGCGGGCTGCACGAAGGAGGACGCGTGCAACAAGCGTTATCCCAAGCTGCGCGCCGATTGGCAGCGCCTGTTGGCCAGCCTGCCCGTGGCGACCACCTTGCAGCACCCCCTCACCGGGCGTGAGGAGCGGCTGACATGGCGCCGCGACACCGTGCTGGGCGCGGTGCGCGGGCCCCTGTATGTGCCGGCGCTGGCGTCCGGCCTGCCGGCGGCCATCCACGAGGCCGCACAACAGCGCTTTGCGCCGCTGCTGGGCCTGGCCAGCGCGATGAGCGGGCCCGGAGGCGGCCTGGCCACGGGCATGCACTTTTCGGTGGTCTGCGCCGAGGATGCGCCGCGCATGGGCGAGGCCAAGGACGCCCCCGGCGCCGACTTTGGCCAGGGCTTCGCCGACTTCTATCGCCAGGTCTGCGCCGATTGGCCGCGCGGCGTGCCCCCGGCCGAGTTCTACCGCATCGGGCCGGCGCCAGCGGCCACGCTGGTGTTGTCGGGCGGCGCCGATCCGGCCACGCCGCCGCGCCATGGCGAGCGGGTGGCCCGCCTGCTGGGCGCCAAGGCCCGGCATGTGCTGGTGCCGCAGGCAGGGCACGGCACCCTGGCATTGGCCTGCATGCGCGATGCCGTGGTGCGCTTCGTGGACGCGGCCAGCGACGAAGAGGCCTTGACGGTGGACACCAGTTGCGCGGCCGGCATGCCCCGGCCCACGGTGTTCGTGCCGCTCGGCGCGGCGGTGGAGGGCGCGAAATGATCGAGGTGCAGGATCTGTCCAAGCACTTCGCCCAAGGCCGCGGGCGCAAGGCGCGCGTGGTGCAGGCGGTGCAGGGCTTGAGCTTTCGGGCCGAGAACGGCGCCATCACCGGCCTGCTCGGGCCCAACGGTGCGGGCAAGACCACCACGCTGCGCATGATCGCCGCGCTGATCGCACCGGACGCCGGGCGCATCCACGTCGATGGCGTGGACGTGATCGCGCAGCCGGCGCTGGCCTTGTCGCGCATGGGCGTGCTGTCCGATGCGCGGGGGCTGTACCCGCGGCTCACGGCGCGCGAGAACATCGTCTACTACGGCCGCCTGCAAGGCATGACGGCCGAGGCCGCGCACACGCGCGCCGACGCCTTGGCCGACATGCTGGAGATGAAGCCGCTGCTCGAGCGGCGCACCGACGGCTTCAGCCAGGGCGAGCGCATGAAGACCGCCCTGGCCCGCGCGCTGGTGCACGATCCCTCGCACATCATCCTCGACGAACCCACCAACGGCCTGGATGTGCTGGCCACGCGCGCCCTGCGCGAATCGCTGCGCCGCCTGCGCGACGAGCAGGGCAAGTGCATCGTCTTCTCCACGCACATCATGCAGGAGGTGGAGCGCCTGTGCGACCAGGTGGTGGTGGTGGCGCAGGGCCGCACCGTGGCCGAGGGCACGGTGCCTCAGCTGCTCGAGCGCACCGGCCACACCGACTTCGAGGCGTGCTTCGTGAGCCTGGCTTTTGGCGACACTGCGTCGCGCAGCGTGGGAGGGGCCGCATCATGAAGCTCGCCTGGATCGTCTTCATCAAGGAGCTGACCGACGCACTGCGCGACCGGCGCACGCTGCTGATGGTGGTGCTGTCGTCGGTGGCCATCGGGCCGGTGATCCTGGTGGCGCTGTCGGCGCTGATTGCGGGCATGGAACAACGCGCCGAGGCCCGCGAGGTGTATGCGGTGGGCATGGCGCAGGCGCCCACGCTGCGCAATTACCTGGAGCGCCAGGGCTACAGCATCAAGGAGGCACCGGCGGACCACGAGCTGCAGCTGGTGTCGCGCCGCTTTGGCGACCCGGTGCTGCTGATCCCGAAGGACTTCGAGCGCGACCTGGCCCAGGGCACCATGCCCGTGGTGGAGGTGGTGAGCGCCAGCGCCAACCAGCGCGCGCAGGGCAGCGTGGGGCGCATCACACAGCTGCTGCAGGGCTTCAATCGCGAGCAGGCTGGCTTGCGACTGGCGTTCCGGGGTGTGGCTCCGTCGCTGCTGCAGCCGGTGCAGATCGAGGAGCGCGATCTGGCCGATCCGCGCGCGCGGGCCGCGCAGTTGACGGGCATGCTGCCCTTCTTCGTCCTGATGGCCGTGTTGTATGGCGCGCTGAATGCCGCACTCGACACCACGGCAGGCGAGCGCGAACGCGGCTCGCTGGAGCCTTTGCTGATGAACCCGGCGCCCCGTGCGGCCCTGGTGTTGGGCAAGTGGGGTGCGGTGGCGAGCGTGGGCATGCTGATCGCGGTGCTGTCCAGCCTGAGCTTCCTGCCGGCGCAATGGTTGTTGCGCAGTGAGACGCTGGCGGCCATGTTCCAGTACGGCATGCGCGAGGCGATGCTGTTCCTGGCCTTGCTGCTGCCGCTGGCTGCCGCGCTGTCGGCGCTGCTGATGGCGGTGGCCATCCGCTGCAAGACCTTCAAGGAGGCGCAGGCCAACAGCACCGTGGTGATCCTGGCGGTGTCCATGCTGCCGGTGACCACGCTGTTCAACCAGGAAGGCGAGAAGCCCTGGCACCTTTGGACCCCGGCGCTGGCCCAGATCACCTTGATGGGGCGCGTGCTCAAGGGCGAGGCCATGGGCGCAGCCGACCTCTTGCCGCCCTTGCTGGTGGCCGCTGTGGTGACGCTGCTTTGCGTGGCCTTCGTGGCGCGCCAGCTGCGTCGTGCTGCCGTGCGATAGCAGCGGCGTCGGCGGTCAGTTCAGGGTCGTGGACAGGGCGCGCTCCACCTCGTCCTGCCAGGGCAAGGTGTGCACCAGCGCGTTGAGGTGTTTGACTGCCTCGTAGGCAGTCAACACCTCGCCCTCGGGGCCGATGATGCGCAGGTTGCTGACCACCGCCATGGGGTCGGCCAGGGCCAGCACGCCCAGCGGCATTTGAACCCAGTCCCATGCGAGACCGGCCTCGCCATCTTCAGCACGGCTGGCCCAGATCGTCTGGCCCGCCAGCGGGCTGATTTCGTCACCGTTGTGTGTCACATGTGTCCCAACGTGGCGAAGTTGCAACCGGGCTCTGGCGCCAAGCTGCCACAATACCGGCGGCCATGAGCGCAATGTCCATGGCGGGCAGTATGTAAGGTGTGATGTCATCATGGGCGGTCAATACTTTGGTTGCGGGGCTCGTAGTGTTCGACAAGCCGAAGTTTTGCAACAACTGTAAACACTGTCAGGGCGTCGTGCCGTCGTCACGAAAGCGTTAACCACTGCGCATGTTGCAAGGCAGCTTTGCCTCGGTGCTCGAAGCCCGAAGTCGGGATGACTTCCGGGATGAAGTCGTGCGCTTTGCGCGACAGCTCGGTTTCAACTGGGTGGCCGCGCAGGTGGTCGTGGACCGAGGCATCGGACGCGCAGACTACGCCGACGTACACAATGCGCCGCCGGAGTACCTGGCGACCTTGCAGGATGTTCCCAGCGCCCGAGTTGACCCGGTGGTTCAGCATTGCCTCAAACACTCGGTGCCCATCATCTGGGACCAAGCCACCTACACGACGCGCGGGCTCGGTGAGTTGTGGGAGGAGCAGGCCCGCTTTGGCTACATGACGGGCATTGCCATGGCGATTCACATGCCGGAAGGGCGTCACTTTCTACTGGGTGTCGACCGCGACGAGCCCCTTCCGCCCGATCGCCAGGAACTCACCCGCGTGGTTGCCGACCTGCAGTTGTTTGCCGTGTACGCGCAGGAAGCTGCGCTCAAGGTCTTGGTTCCAAACTCGGTGGACGAGCACTTTCCGCACCTCACGCCGCGCGAAGTGGAAGTGCTGCAGTGGACGATGGAGGGCAAGACCGCGTGGGAAGTCGGGGCGATCATCGGCATCACCGAGCGAACCGCCGTCATGCACCTGGGCAACGCGATGCACAAGCTCGGTGCCGCCAATAAACATCACGCTGTCGTCAAGGCCCTGAAGCTGGGCCTGATCCACTGATTGCGCAAATTGTTCTTTGGGCGGGAACCTGTAATGCTTGACAGTTACGGGGCTGGTCGGATGCTGGTTCAATTCTTCTCAGGCGCCCAGGTGGCGTGCCAACCCATAACTGAGGAGTGCAGACATGAACGCAGCCAAGATTTCCACCCAGTCCCAAGTTTCCCTGCCCCGCCTGGCGGGTTGACGCCGGACGCTGGCGCAGGTCGGCGATGAAGGCGGCGCGGCTTTGACCGCGCCGATTCATTTTTGGCCAGAGAACGCTCAGTCCTTCTTCATGCTGCAGGTATTGATGCCCAGCAGCGGATAAGCCGGGCAAAAGCCAACAGCGCCAGTGAGTACCAACACCACACCGATGTAGCCCCAGGCGCCCACGGTGTGGGTGGCAGCCAAGCCGATCAAGGCCAGGCCCGCCACGACTCGAAGAATGCGGTCCAGGCCGCCGACGTTCAGTTTCATATTGCTTGTCCTCTGGTGAATCGTCGGCAGGCGCCGACGAGCCTGGACTTTGCGCGGCATGCTCTGGCTTGTCTGTGACCGCAGTCACTCAGCGCTCGTGCCCTCTGCCGTTAGGCGCAGCGCTTGGGGATTCAAGAGTTCGATGCGCTCTCGGCCCAGGCCGATCCAGCCGGCGCGCTCGAATCGCTTCAGCAGACGGGTGACGATCTCCCGCACCGTGCCCAGCTCGTCAGCGAGCGACTGGTGCGTGCGCAGCACCGAGTTGCCATGGCCGAGCAGGGCAGCGGCCAGCCGCTGGTCCAGGCGCTGGAAGGCAACCGCTTCGGCCAGCGCCATCAGATCGGCCAGGCGGTCCGCAAAGATGCCAAACACGTAGCGCCGAAACGGCGGGTGCTCCGTCCAGCGCTGGAACGCCTCGGGCGAGAGCACCACCAGCTCGGTGGCGGCCGTGGTGATGCCGTGGGCCACCAGCCTGGCCTGGCCAAACAGGCAGGAGGTGGATGCCACGCAGAGCTCGCCCGGGGTCACCCGATACAGCTCCAGCGAGCGCCCGTTGGGGGTGCCGCGCGCCACCCGGATCTCGCCGGCCAACACCATGGGGAACCCGCGGCACGGCGTGCCTTCCTCGAACAGCAACTGCCCGGCCGGCACCTGGATGTGGCTCACCTGTTGAGTGAGCACTTCATCGTGCAATCGGGTGGGCAATTCGCTCAGCGCCGGGTACAGCGCATCGAGCCGGCTGATCAGTGGGGTCGTGGGCATCGGCGACTTCGGCGTGGCAGTGGTGGTTCCGGGCGCCCTTTCATGGCGACGTCAGTGCATCGAGGCGCCGCAGCCATTGGGTCGCGTGGGCCCGGTTTGCACCGCACATCTCGATGGCGGGCCGCAGGGACCGGCAGACCGCCGGTCTGGTGGGCAAGCCGAACAGCCTGCAGCGCAATTCGGCATCGAGTTGAGGGCAGGGCACGCCGGCGGGCTTGCCTTCAGGCAGGCCCGGGATGGGCGAGCTGATCGAGGGCTCGATGCAGCAGGCGGCGCAGGCGGGGCGGCAGTCCATGGTCGGCGGATGATAGTGGCTGCCGACGCGCGCCGGCTGGGGGCATGCGCGATATTGGCAAGCGCAGTGGGTGCGCGGTTTTTACAATGCGGTTCGCCCACCTTTCGCCGCGCGCGGTTTGCGCCGGCAGCCCCCCGTGCTCCATCCTCAAGAATTTGATGTCATCGTCGTCGGTGGCGGCCATGCCGGCACAGAAGCCGCCCTGGCTGCGGCCCGCATGGGTTGCGCCACCTTGCTGCTCACCCACAACATCGAGACCTTGGGTCAGATGAGCTGCAACCCGTCGATCGGCGGCATTGGCAAGGGGCACCTGGTGAAGGAGGTGGACGCCTTGGGTGGTGCCATGGCGGCGGCCACCGACGAATCGGGCATCCAGTTCCGCATCCTCAACTCGTCCAAGGGCCCGGCCGTGCGCGCCACGCGCGCGCAGGCCGATCGCATCCTGTACAAGGCGGCGATCCGCCATCGGCTCGAGAACCAGCCGAACCTGTGGCTGTTTCAGCAGGCGGTGGATGATCTGTTGGTGGAGGGCGATCGGGTGGTGGGCGCGATCACCCAGGTGGGCATCCGCTTCCGGGCGCGGGCCGTGGTGCTGACGGCGGGCACCTTTCTCGACGGGCGGGTGCACGTCGGGCTGCAGAACCACCCGGCCGGGCGGGCAGGGGATCCGCCGGCGGTGAGCCTGTCGGCGCGGCTGAAGGAGCTGAAGCTGCCGCAAGGCCGCTTGAAGACCGGTACCCCGCCGCGGCTGGACGGGCGCAGCATCGATTTCAGCCGCCTGGTGGAGCAGCCGGGCGATCTGGACCCAGTGCCCGTGTTCAGCTTCATGGGTGCGGCCGAACAGCACCCGCGCCAGGTGCCGTGCTGGATCACGCACACCAATGCGCGCACCCACGAGATCATCCGCTCCAGCTTTGATCGCAGCCCCATGTTCACCGGCGTGATCGAGGGCGTGGGGCCGCGCTACTGCCCCAGCATCGAGGACAAGGTGAACCGCTTTGCGGACAAGGACTCGCACCAGATCTTTCTGGAGCCGGAAGGGCTGACAACGCACGAGTTCTACCCGAATGGCATTTCCACCTCGCTGCCCTTCGATGTGCAGCTGGCGGCCGTGCAGTCGATGCCCGGGCTGGAGCACGCCCACATCCTGCGCCCTGGCTACGCCATCGAGTACGACTACTTTGATCCGCGCGAGCTCAAGTCCAGCTTCGAGACACGCTCCATCGCCGGCTTGTTCTTCGCGGGTCAGATCAACGGCACCACCGGCTATGAGGAAGCGGCGGCGCAGGGCCTGTACGCCGGCGTGAACGCGGCCTTGCTGGCCAAGGGGCAGGCGGCCATCTCGCTGCGCCGGGACCAGGCCTACCTGGGCGTGCTGGTGGATGACCTGATCACCAAGGGCGTGAGCGAGCCTTACCGGATGTTCACCAGCCGGGCCGAGTTCCGCTTGCAGCTGCGCGAGGACAACGCCGATGCGCGCCTCACCGAGCTGGGGCGCCAACTGGGCCTGGTGGACGATGCCCGCTGGGCGGCCTTCAACCGCAAGCGCGACGCTGTTTCACGTGAAACCGAGCGCTTGAAGTCGACCTGGGTGCACCCCGGCATCCTGGCGGTGGCCGATGCGGAGCGACTATTGGGCAAGGCCATCGAGCGCGAATACAACCTGGCCGACCTGCTGCGCCGGCCCGGGGTGGGGTTCGACGTGGTGGCCGAAGTGGCCTCACTCAGCCGCCCGGAGGCCGGTGTTTCACGTGAAACATTGGCCCGTGAATTGGGCGCCGACCTGTCCAACACGGTGATCGAACAGGTGGAAATCGCGGTGAAATACGCGGGCTACATTGGCAAGCAGGTGGAAGAAGTGGAGCGCGCCGCCCACTTCGAGCATTTGAAGCTGCCTGCCGAACTGGACTATGCCCAGGTGCCGGCGCTGAGCTTTGAGGTGCGCCAGAAACTGGGCCGCCATCGGCCCGAAACCCTGGGCCAGGCCTCGCGCATCTCGGGCGTCACGCCGGCCGCCATCAGCCTGCTGCTGGTGCACCTGAAGAAGGGGCGGTTCAAAGGATTCAGTAGCGCTGTGCCGGCGGACCAGGCGGACGCGGCATGAGCGCGAGCGCCGGGCGCGACCAGGCCTCGCAATGGGACACCGGCCCCGCGGTGGACGCCCGGCGGCGCGCTGCATTGCTGCACGCGGCGGCAGCCATGCAGGTGCCGCTCAGCGATCTCGTGGCCGATCGGCTGATGGCCTACCTGGCCCTGATGCAGCGGTGGAACAAGGTCTACAACCTCACGGCGCTGCGGCACGCCGATGAGATGCTGAGCCACCACCTGCTCGATTGCCTGGCCGTGGTGCCGGCGCTGCGCCGGCACGTGGCCGAGTTGGGCTTGCCCAACATGCGCGTGCTGGATGTGGGCAGCGGCGGCGGCCTGCCCGGCGTGGTGCTGGCCGCCATCGAGCCCGGCTGGCGGGTGACTTGCGTGGATGCGGTGGGCAAGAAGGCCACCTTTGTTCGGCAGGTGGCCGCCGAGTTGCGCCTGACCAATCTGCAGGGCCTGCATGCTCGTGTGGAAACTTTGGCGCCGACGGGTGGGGGCTTCGACCTGATCACCTCGCGGGCCTTTGCCTCGCTCGCCGATTTCGTTTCGCTCACCCGGCAGGTGTTGGCCCCCCAGGGTGTCTGGCTGGCCATGAAGGGCCGCCAACCCGATGACGAGCTGGCGGCACTGCCTGCGGACGTGGATGTGTTTCACGTGGAACCATTGCAGGTGCCAGGCCTCGACGCCCAGCGCTGCCTGGTCTGGATGCGCCGCCGACCGGGCTGACGCGCCAGGCGGGCGCCGAGCGGCAAGATCCACGCGCTTCGCCAGCCCCACTCGGGGCCGCTGCGGCGATACTTCCGCCCCATGGCCAAAGTCTTTTGCATCGCAAATCAGAAGGGTGGCGTCGGCAAGACCACCACCACGGTGAACCTGGCGGCCGGTCTGGCACGCGTGGGCCAGCGCGTGCTGGTGGTGGACCTGGACCCGCAAGGCAACGCCACGATGGGCTCGGGCATCGACAAGCGCAAGATGGCGTTGTCGGTGTACGACGTGCTGCTGGAGTCGGCCGCGCTGGCCGAAGCGCGTCAGCGCTCGGAGCAGGGCGGCTACGACGTGCTGGGCGCCAACCGCGAGCTGGCTGGCGCCGAGGTGGAACTGGTGGCGCTGGAGCGTCGCAACGAGCGCCTGCGCGAGGCGCTGGCCGTGTCTGCCGCCGACTACGACTTCGTGCTGATCGACTGCCCGCCCTCGCTGAGCCTGCTCACGCTCAACGGCCTGTGCAGCGCACACGGCGTGATCGTGCCCATGCAGTGCGAATACTTCGCACTCGAAGGGCTCACCGACCTGGTCAACACCATCAAGCAGGTGCACGCCAACCTCAACCGCGACCTGCAGATCATCGGCCTGTTGCGGGTGATGTTCGACCCCCGCATCACCCTGCAGCAGCAGGTGAGCGACCAGCTCAAGGGGCATTTCGGCGACAAGGTGTTCAACGCGGTGATCCCGCGCAACGTGCGCCTGGCCGAGGCCCCCAGCTATGGCCAGCCCGGCGTGGTGTTCGATCCCTCGTCCAAGGGCGCCGTGGCGTATGTGGAATTTGCGCGCGAGCTGGTCGAGCGCGTGCAAGCGATGTGATGGTGCGGGCCGCATGACATCTGCTCAAACCACCGCCTCGCCCGCGCTGCTGGCGCGCATCGAAGACGCCTGTCTCAATGCCAGCGCGCCGCCGCAGCAGCGCTGGCTGGATGGCTGGCTGATGCGCCTGTCGCCCGGCAAGGCCCGGCGCGCGCGCAGCATCCATGCGCTGTTCGATGGCCTGCTGCCCTTGGACGAGCGCCTGGCGCTGGCCGATGCCACCTACCGCGAGGCCGGGCTGCCGCTGATCTTTCGCATGACGCCTTTCACGAGCCCTGGCGGGCTCGATGGCGAGCTCGATCAACGCGGCTTCGTGCGCGTCGACGAAACCTTGGTGATGCACTGCCCCGCGCTGCCAACCCAGGCCGAAGCCTTGCCCGAGGGCCTGGTGCTGCAGTCACCCCCCCACGCCGACTTTGCCGAGGCGGTGGGCGAGTTGCGCGGCTCGCCGGCCGATCAACGGCGCAGCCAGGCCGAGCGGCTGATGCTCTCGCCGGTGCCCTACCAGGGCTGGCTGTTGCGGCGGCCAGGTGATGGCGCGGTGATGGCGTGTGCGCAAACCGCACGCGAGGGCAACATGGTTGGGCTGTACGACGTGTTCGTGCACCCCGAGGCGCGCGGCCAGGCCTTGTCGCGGCGGCTGTGTGCCACGCTGCTGGCGCAGGCGCAAGCCGCCGGCGCCACCCTGGGCTATCTGCAAGTGCAGGCCGACAACGCCGCCGCCGTGGCCGTTTACCGGCGCCTGGGCTTTGTGGAAAGCTACCGCTACTACTACCGAGGCCGGCCCGGTCAGACCGACTGACCAGACTCTGCGCGCGGGGCGATCTCCAGGCTCAGAGCCCCAGGGCCTCGTCCACACCCAGGTGCACGTTCATCGACTGCACCGCCGCCCCGCTGGCACCTTTGCCCAGGTTGTCCAGCCGGGCCAGCAGCAGCACCTGCTGGTCGTTGGCGAACACGAACAGATCGGCACGGTTGGTGTCGTTGCAGGCCTGGATGTCCAGAAAGCCATCCTCCAGCGTGTCCGGATCGGACAGCGGCATCACGCGTATGAAGCGCTCGCCCGCATAGTGTTCGGCCAGCGCGCGCTGCAGCGCGGCGCCGTCGATGCCGGCCTTCAGTTGCGAGCAATGCAAGCCCACACTTACCGCCAAACCCTTGTAGAAATTGGCCACCATCGGCATGAAGGTGGGCCGCTGCGTGAGGCCGGTGTGGGCCATCATCTCGGGAATGTGCTTGTGCGTCAGGCCCAGCGCATAGGGGCGGGGCGACTGCAGCCGCGCGTCACCACCGGCCTGGTATTGCTCGATCATCTTCTTGCCGCCACCCGAATAGCCGGTGACGGACGTGGCCGACAGCGCCAGCCCCGCCGGCACCAGGCCTGCGTCCACCAGCGGGCGCATCAGCAGCACAAAGGCCGTGGCGTGGCAGCCGGGGTTGGCGATGCGTTTGGCGGCGCGGATCTTGTCGCGCTGGCCCTTGGCCAGCTCGGGCAGGCCGTAGCCCCAGCCGGCCACGGTGCGGTGGGCGGTGCTGGCGTCGATGATGCAGGTCCTGGGGTTGGTCACCAGCGCGGCGGCCTCGCGCGCTGCGGCGTCGGGCAGGCACAGGAAGGCCACGTCGGCGGCGTTGAGCAGGCGGGCGCGTTCGGCGGCATCCTTGCGCTTGTCGGCGTCGATGCGCAGCACCTCGATCTCGGGGCGGCGGGCCAGCATCTCGTGGATGCGCAGGCCGGTGGTGCCTTCTTGGCCGTCGACGAAGACGCGGTGTGTCATGGCGTAAAACCTGGTGGGTAGGATGCGGGGAAACGCGAAGGATAAGGCAAGCGCGATGCATCCGGCATTTGAAGGCGCCAACAGCGTGGGCAAAGTGAGGGTTCTGTTGCTGCCCGGCTGGCTCGACTCAGGCCCCGGGCACTGGCAGACCCTTTGGGAGCAGGCCCTCGGCTGGCAGCGCGTGGTGCAGGACGATTGGCAGTGGCCGCGCCGCGGCGACTGGATGTCGCGGCTCGAAGAAACTCTGCTGGCCGACGATCGCCCCGCCGTGCTGGTGGCTCACAGCCTGGGTTGCCATCTGGTGGCCGCATGGGCCGCCCATTCGCAGCACATCGGCCGGGTGCGTGGCGCGCTGCTGGTGGCGCCGCCCGACACCGAGCGCGCCGACATGCCGCCGCAATTGTTCAACTGGCGCCCGATGCGCCTGCAGCCCTTGCCCTTTGCAGCGCGGGTGATTTACAGCACCGACGATCCGTTCTGCACCCCTGACCGTGCCCAGGCCTGTGCCGCCGCCTGGGGCGCGCCGGTACAGGCCATCGGCGCGCAGGGCCACATCAATGCCGATTCGGGCCTGGGCGAGTGGGCCGAAGCGCAGGCCTGGGTTCGGGCGCTGGCGCAGGACGACGGGCTGGGGGCCGAAGCATGAGTCGTGGCCAGGCGGCGGCGCTGCTCGGCGTGTTGGTCGCCATGCTGGGCGCCATCGTGGACGCCCTGTTCATCCGCGGCCTGTGGGCCAACGTGGTGTTCGCGGTGGTGCTGGGGGTGTTGGTGCTCGGCGCGCCCTTGTTCGTGCTGCGCGGTGCCAGCGCCTGGCGGCAACGCTCGCGCGAGAAGCTGTTTGCCGAGGTGGAAGGCCGGCACCATGCCTTCAATGGCGTGAGCCTGCGCATCGAGCAGGGCGCCACGCACACCTGGATCGACGGCGCCGGCTTGCAGCGGGTGCTGGGCACGCGCGACAGTGATGATGTGCTCGCCGCGCGCATGCCCGGCCATTCGCGCCGAGATGATCGCGGGCGCCTGATGCTGCGCGTGGATGCGGTGGTGCGGCACCTGGCCGAACGGCCCAGCCGCATGGACCCGGTCACCATCCGCTTTCGCACTTATCTCGAGCGCGAGGTGCTGTTCCCGGCGGCGCAGCGCCGGGCGCGTCGGTGACAATCGCCGCCATGGTCACCAAGAAACCCAAGGGGCTCGGCATGGGCCTGGAAGCGCTGCTCGGCCCGACGGTGAGCGACGCCGCGCCAGCCGATGCCTCGCGCCCCAGCGTGCTCAAGCTCAGCCAGCTGCGCGCCGGCAAATACCAGCCGCGCACGCGCATGGACGAAGGCTCGCTCTACGAGCTGGCCGAGAGCATCAAGAGCCAGGGCGTGATGCAGCCCATCCTCGTGCGGCCGGTGGGGGCCAGCGGCTACGAGATCATCGCGGGCGAGCGGCGCTTCCGGGCCGCCAAGCTGGCCGGGCTGGACGAGGTGCCGGTGCTCGTCAAGGACGTGCCCGACGAAACCGCCGCCGTGATGGCGCTGATCGAGAACATCCAGCGCGAGGACCTGAACCCGCTCGAGGAAGCCCAGGGCCTGCAGCGCCTGGTGACCGAATTCAAGCTGACGCACGAGCAGGCCGCCCAGGCCGTGGGCCGCTCGCGCAGCGCCGCGAGCAATCTGCTGCGTCTGCTCAACCTCACCGCGCCCGTGCAGCAGATGTTGGTGGCGGGCGACCTGGACATGGGGCACGCACGCGCCTTGTTGTCGCTCGAGGCCGCGCAGCAGATCCTGTGCGCCAGCGAGATCACGGCCAAGAAGCTGTCGGTGCGCGATGCTGAAAAGCTCGTCGCACGCACGCTGGGCAGTGGTCGCCAGGCCACGCTGCTGCGTGTGAAGAAAGAGAAGTCGCGCGACATCGTGCGCCTGGAGGAGCAGATCGCCGACGCCCTGGCCGCGCAGGTGGAGATCCGCGTGCACCGCAAGACCAAGCGCGGCGAGCAGGGCGAGGTGGCCATTGCCTTCGGCTCGCTCGACGAGCTCAACGGCCTGCTCGACAAGCTCGGCGCCACCGACCGCTGAAGGGGGGCGTGCGCATGGCGCACCAAGGGCGCGCACGCCGTGCCTCGCCTTGGCGCCCACATGCACCGCAGAAGGCCGCCGCATGGCACATTGCGGGTGCGCGGTGTCGTCGAGTGCGCGCCCTGGCGCGTTGAGCGGCAAGGCACCGTCATCAACCCCGACACCGGCTTGGCCCGACACTTGCAACGACGCTGTCGAAGAGGCACTGAAGTGGGCCCCTTTTCAGTGGCTTGGTCACCCGGCAAATGCGGGATGCTCAGGCCCACGCAGTAACGACAAAAATAGCGACAAGAACAAGCAAGACGATCACGCAGCACATGCGAGGCGGAAAGCTCTGATGGCACCTGGGCAGCAGGCAGCCGGGTTCCATCAGAACTTCCCCCGACACCGGCAAAAGCCACCCTTGGCCTGCCCCGGTGCCTTGTCCCACCAAGGAGGTCCGCATGGACGTGATCAAGAGCTTCGCCGCACGCTACGAGCGCACCCGCGAAGAAGAAATCTCGCTCGAAGACTACCTGGCGGAGTGCAAACGCAACCCGCTGGCCTACGCCACCGCCGCCGAGCGCATGCTCAAGGCCATTGGCGAGCCGCAGATGGTGGACACGCGCAACGAGCCCCGGCTGTCGCGCATCTTCGCCAACAAGGTGATCAAGATCTACCCGGCCTTCGCCGAGTTCTACGGCATGGAGGACGCCATCGAGCAGGTGGTGAGTTACTTCCGCCACGCCGCGCAAGGCCTCGAGGAGCGCAAGCAGATCCTCTACCTGCTGGGCCCCGTGGGGGGCGGCAAGAGCTCGATCGCCGAGCGCCTGAAGGCGCTGATGCAGGAGGTGCCCTTCTACGCCATCAAGGGCTCGCCGGTGAACGAGAGCCCGCTGGGCCTGTTTGATCTGATCGAGGACGGGCCCATCCTCGAAGCCGAATACGGCATCCCGCGGCGCTACCTCAACCGCATCCTCAGCCCCTGGGCGGTGAAGCGGCTCGAGGAGTTTGGCGGCGACATCCGCAAGTTCAAGGTGATCAAGCGCCACCCCAGCATCCTCAAGCAGGTGGGCATCGCCAAGACCGAGCCGGGCGACGAGAACAACCAGGACATCTCCTCGCTCGTCGGCAAGGTGGACATCCGCAAGCTCGAGACCTTTGCGCAGGACGACCCGGACGCCTACAGCTACAGCGGTGGCCTGTGCCTGGCCAACCAGGGCCTGCTCGAGTTCGTGGAGATGTTCAAGGCGCCGATCAAGGTGCTGCACCCCTTGCTCACCGCCACGCAGGAGGGCAACTTCAAGGGCACCGAAGGCTTCGGCGCCATCCCCTTCGACGGCATCGTGCTCGCGCACAGCAACGAGAGCGAGTGGAAGGCCTTCCGCAACAACAAGAACAACGAGGCTTTCCTCGACCGCATCTACATCGTCAAGGTGCCGTATTGCCTGCGCGTGAGCGAAGAGGTGAAGATCTACGAGAAGCTGATCAACGGCAGCTCGCTGGCGGCGGCCAAGTGCGCCCCGGGCACGCTCAAGATGATGAGCCAGTTTGCGATCCTCACGCGCCTGAAGGAGCCGGAAAACTCGTCGCTGTACTCGAAGATGATGGTCTACGACGGCGACAACCTGAAGGACACCGACCCGCGCGCCAAGAGCTACCAGGAGTACCGCGACTACGCTGGCGTGGACGAAGGCATGAGCGGCATCAGCACGCGCTTCGCCTACAAGATCCTGAGCAAGGTCTTCAACTTCGACAGCCAGGAAGTGGCCGCCAACCCGGTGCACCTGATGTATGTGCTCGAGCAGCAGATCGAACGCGAGCAGTTCGCACCCGAGCTCGAGCAGAAGTTCGTCGGCTTCATCAAGGAGCAGCTCGCTCCCAAGTACGCCGAGTTCATCGGCAAGGAGATCCAGACCGCTTACCTCGAAAGTTACTCCGAGTACGGCCAGAACATCTTCGACCGCTACGTCACCTATGCCGACTACTGGATCCAGGACCAGGAATACCGCGACACCGACACGGGCGAGGTCTTCGACCGCGCCTCGCTGAACGGTGAGCTGGAGAAGATCGAGAAGCCCGCAGGCATCAGCAACCCGAAGGATTTCCGCAACGAGATCGTCAACTTCGTGCTGCGCGCGCGCGCCAACAACCAGGGCAACAACCCGGTGTGGACCAGCTACGAAAAGCTGCGCGCGGTGATCGAGAAGAAGATGTTCTCCAACACCGAAGAGCTGCTGCCGGTGATCAGCTTCAACGCCAAGGCCAGTGCCGACGAGGCCAAGAAGCACGAAGACTTCGTCGCCCGCATGGTGGCCAAGGGCTACACCAGCAAGCAGGTGCGCTTGCTGTGCGAGTGGTATCTGCGCGTTCGCAAGTCAAGCTAGTCATGTCAGCCCCTCGTCCGACGAGTACGCCGGCCGGTCCCCCGAGGGGACGCGGGCCGGCTTGGGGCGGCCCGGCGCTCGGCCCGCCCGCTAACCAGGCTTGAAGCATGATCCAGCAAATCATTGATCGAAGGTTGGCGGGCAAGAACAAGTCGATCGGCAACCGCGAGCGCTTTCTGCGCCGCCACAAGGAGCAGATCCGCGAGGCCGTCAAGCGCGCGGTGGACGGCCGCGGCATCCGCGACATGCAGCGGGGCGAGGACGTGCACATCCCGAAGAAGGATCTGCAGGAGCCAGTGTTCCACCACGCCCAGGGCGGCGTGCGCGACATCGTGCACCCCGGCAACCAGGAGTATGTGCGCGGCGACCGCATCAAGCGGCCGGAAGGCGGCCAGGGCGGCGGCTCGGGCCAGGGCCAGGCCAGCGATTCGGGTGAGGGCGAGGACGACTTCAGCTTTGCGCTGAGCAAAGAGGAGTTCATGCAGATCTTCTTCGAGGACCTGGCCTTGCCCAACCTCGTGAAGACCCAGCTCGCCGAGACGCCGGAGTGGAAGACGCACCGCGCCGGCTTTTCCAGCGACGGCACGCCCAACAACCTGCATGTGGTGCGTTCGATGCGCGGGGCCATCGGCCGCCGCATCGCGCTCGGCGCCAGCTCGCGGCGCGAGTTGCGCGAGCTCGAAGCGCGTCTTGTCGAACTGCAACGTGCCGCCACGCGCGGTGATGTGGCCGCCGAGCGCGAGCTGCCCGCGCTGCGCCTGGCCATCGAGGCGCTGCACGGGCGCATCGCGCGCATCCCGTTTCTCGACCCGATCGATCTGCGCTTTCGCAGCCGCGTGCGGGTGCCCGTGCCCACCAGCAAGGCGGTGATGTTCTGCTTGATGGACGTGTCGGGCTCGATGGACGAGGCACGCAAGGAGCTGTCCAAGCGCTTCTTCATCCTGCTCTACCTCTTTCTCACGCGGCATTACGAGAAGATCGAGCTGGTCTTCATCCGCCACCACACCCAGGCCCAGGAGGTGGACGAGGAGAACTTCTTCCACGCCCGCGAGACCGGCGGTACCGTGGTGTCCAGCGCCCTGGTGCTCATGGAGGAGATCATCAAGGCGCGCTACTCGCCGAGTGAGTGGAACATCTATGGCGCCCAGGCCAGCGACGGCGACAACTGGCACCACGATTCGGGCCGCTGCCGCGAGCTGCTGAGCGAGAAGATCCTGCCGCTGTGCCGCTACTTCGCCTATGTGCAGGTGGCCGAGGAAGAGCAGAACCTGTGGGAGGAATACACCCAGCTCACCGAAACCCACCGCCACTTTGCCATGCGCAAGGCGGTGCAGGCCTCGCAGATCTACCCGGTGTTCCGTGACCTGTTCAAGAAGGAAGGGGTGGCGGCATGAACGGGCCGAGCGCCGGGCCGATCCCAAGCCGGCCCGCGTCCCCTCGGGGGACCGGCCGATGTACTCATCGGACGAGGGGTAGACATGAGTGAATTTACAGAGCGAAGAAGGGTTCACCACCCGGAGATGATTCCTTCTGCTGGCGACCGCCGGGCGGGGCGCGCTGCCTTGCGCGCGCCGCGGCCCCTGAAGGAGCGGCCCACCGAACACCTGCCGTCACCCAGTGACTGGTCGTTCGAGCTGATCGAGCGCTATCACGACGTGATCCGCGACACGGCGCGGCGGCATGGCCTGGACACCTACCCCAACCAGCTGGAGATCATCACCGCCGAACAGATGATGGACGCCTACGCCAGCGTGGGCATGCCGGTGAACTACCGCCACTGGAGCTACGGCAAGGAGTTCATCGCCACCGAGAAGAACTACAAGCGCGGCGCCATGGGCCTGGCCTACGAGATCGTCATCAACAGCAACCCCTGCATCAGCTACCTGATGGAGGAGAACACGATGGCCATGCAGGCGCTGGTGATCGCGCACGCAGCCTATGGCCACAACAGCTTCTTCAAGGGCAATTACCTGTTCCGCATGTGGACGGATGCCTCGTCCATCATCGACTATCTCGTCTATGCCAAGAAGTACGTGGCCGACTGCGAAGAGAAGCATGGCATCGAGACGGTGGAGCTGTTTCTCGACTCCTGCCACGCGCTGCAGAACCATGGCGTGGACCGCTACCGCCGGCCCAGCCGCAAATCGCTGGCGCAAGAGCTGGCCGAGGCGCGCGACCGCGAGGCCTATGCGCAGCGACAGGTGAACGACCTGTGGCGCACGCTGCCCAGGCGCGCCTCCGCGGCGGACGGCCCGGCCGAGACCCGCCGCTTCCCCGAGGAGCCGGAAGAAAACCTGCTGTACTTCATCGAGAAGAACGCGCCCCTGCTCGAACCATGGCAGCGCGAGATCGTGCGCATCGTGCGCAAGGTGGCGCAGTACTTCTACCCGCAGCGCCAGACGCAGGTGATGAACGAGGGCTGGGCCACCTTCTGGCACCACCACCTGCTCAACACCATGTACGACGACGGCTACCTGGCCGACGGCGTGATGATCGAGTTCTTGAAGTCGCACACCAACGTGGTCTACCAGCCCCGCGTGGGCGAGCGCGGCTACAGCGGCCTGAACCCCTACGCGCTGGGCTTTGCGATGTACACCGACATCAAGCGCATCTGCGAAGCACCCACCGAGGAAGACCGCCAGTGGTTCCCGGACATTGCCGGCGCCGACTGGCTGCCCACGCTCGACCAGGCCATGCGCAACTACAAGGACGAGAGCTTCGTGGGCCAGTTCCTGTCGCCCAAGCTGATGCGCGACTTCCGCCTGTTCGCCATCCACGACGACGAGAAGCAGAGCGAACTCGAGGTGAGCGCGATCCACGACGAGAGCGGCTACCGCCGCGTGCGCGAGGCCTTGTCGCGCCAATACGACCTGGGCTCGCGCGAGCCCAACATCCAGGTGTGGAACGTGAACCTGCGCGGGGACCGATCACTCACGCTGCGCCACTTCCAGCACAACGACCGGCCGCTGGACGAGAGCGCGCTCGAGGTGCTCAAGCACGTGAGCCGCCTGTGGGGCTTTGGCGTGCACCTGGAAAGCACCAACGGTGCCAACGACGTGACCAAGCGCTGGAGCGTGGAGGCCGCGCCTTTGGCGGCTTAGGCCTCACCGCTGCAAGGCGCGTTACAGCGCGAAGATCTTGCCCGGGTTGAGGATGTTCTTGGGGTCGAGCGCGCGCTTGAGCAGGCGCATCATCTCCACCGTGCCCTCGCCAGTCTCGTCGACGAGAAAGCCCTGCTTGTGCAGGCCGATGCCATGCTCGCCGGTGCAGGTGCCGCCGCAGGCGATGGCGCGTTGCACCACGCGATCATTCAGGTGCTCGGCCAACTCGCGCTGTTCGGGCTTGTCGGGGTTCACCAGATAAGCGATGTGGAAGTTGCCATCGCCCACGTGGCCCACGATGTAGTGCGGCAGGCCGGCCGCCTGCGCCTCGCGCTTGGCGGCCACCACGCAATCGGCCAGCTGAGAGATCGGCACGCAGGTGTCGGTGGTGACGGTGCGGCAGCCCGGCTGCATCGTCATCGCCGCAAAGTAGGCCTGGTGGCGCGCGGCCCAGAGCTTGCTGCGCTCCTCCGGTGTGGTGGCCCATTGGAAGTTCTCGCCGCCAAAGCCGGCCGCAATCTCCTGCACCGTGTGCGCCTGCTCGGCCACGCTGGCCGGTGAGCCATGGAACTCCATCAGCAGCATGGGCCGTTCACTCAAGCTCAGCTTGGCGTGGCGGTTCACCGCCACTACGGCATTGGCATCGAGCAGTTCGCAGCGCGCGATGGGCACGCCCAACTGGATCAGCTGCATGGTGGTGTTGACGGCCGCGCCCTCATCGGGGAAGTGGCAGATGGCCGCGCTCACCGCCTCGGGCAGCGGGTAGAGCTTGAGCGTGACCTCGGTGATGATGCCCAGCGTGCCCTCGCTGCCCACCATCAGGCGCGTGAGGTCGTAACCCGCGCTGGACTTGCGTGCGCGCGTGCCGGTGCGGATGACCTCGCCGCTGGCCGTCACCACCTCGAGCGCCAGCACGTTCTCGCGCATGGTGCCGTAGCGCACGGCGTTGGTGCCGCTGGCGCGCGTGGCGGCCATGCCGCCGAGCGAGGCGTTGGCCCCCGGGTCGATCGGGAAGAACAGGCCCGTGTCCTTGATCTCGCGATTGAGCTGCTCGCGCGTGACGCCGGGCTGCACGGTGACCAGCAGGTCCTCCGCGCTCACCTTGAGCACCTTGTCCATGCGCGCCACGTCCAGGCTGATGCCGCCTTGCACGGCCAGCAAATGCCCTTCCAGCGACGAGCCCGTGCCGAAGGCGATCACCGGCACCGAATGCGCGGCGGCCAGGCGCACGGCATCGGCGACATCGGCCGTGCTCTCGCAGAACACCACGCCGTCGGGCGCGCGCACCGCGAAGGGTGATTCGTCGCGCCCGTGCTGCTCGCGCACCGCATTGGCGGTGGAGAAGCGCTCGCCAAAGCGCGCGCGCAGCCCGTCAATCAGCGCCGCCGGTACCGGGCGCGGCTCCACATGCGGCAACAGGTGCGAGGGCAGGGGTGCGTTCATGATGGCGGCTCCGGGCGGGGGAGCGCCATTCTAGGGACGATGCTGCTGGCCGCGCTGTTGGCACTGAGGCGGGCGTGGTGTCAGCGCTTGGCGTCGATGGGTAGGGCCTCGTTGCGCATGCGGATTTGAGCGAGGCGCTGCAACTGCAGCGTGGTCAACGGGAACTGCTGCCCGTACAGCCGGGGGCCGTGGCGATGCATTTGCATCACCATTCTTGCGGCGTTGGCGTGGCCGGCTTCGGACAGCAGGGCGAAGGCATCGAAGGCTTGCGGCCAGTGGTTGCGCTCGTAGGCTTGCATGGCCTCGTCGAATCGTTCGTCAGCCGACGGAGCTTCGACAAGGCATGGCGATGCCGACCCGGCCTGCGCTGGGCCCGATGCGGCCAGCAGCAGGGCTTGCAGCAGGCCGAGGCGCCAGAGTGTCGTGTTCATGGTGCGGTCCTTCCGAGCAGACGAGTTGACTCGAGCGATGGCATCACGCTGCCGCGAGAAGGGCGGCACGCTTTGGCGCGCGCTGCAGCAGCGCCAGGATGGCGGGCAACTGGGCCTCGGTGGCACGGCGGCCCGCGTCCACCAGGTAGGGCATCGCGTCGGTATCGAACAGGCCCACGCGGCGCTCCAGTCGCGGCACGATGCTGAGCAGGCGCGTGCCGCCGGCATGGGCTTCGCCCAGGCGGGCCTGCATCAGGTTGTTGGTCATGGCCGAGATCACCTGGGCCAGCATGCGCGTGGGGCCGTCGACGCGGTAGGGCATGGGCGACTCGAAGCCCAGTGCCAGCACGCTGCGTGCATCGGCGGCAGCACTCACTGGCAGCGGGTCGGCCGCAAAGCCGTCGTACAAGCGTTGCCCGCCGATGTGCACCGGCGCAAACATGAAGGGCAGGGCGATGCTGGCCCGCAGCGCCTCCACCAGGCTGCCCTGGCTGAGCACCACGCGCGCGCCGGTGGCCGCGTCGGTGGTGGTGACTCGCAGCGGCGTGCGCAGGTCCTCGAGCTTCACGTCGCCAAAGGCCTGCTCCAGGCGCGCCATCACCAGGCGGTCGTCGCGCAAGGCAAAGTCGGCCGTGAACCGGCCCAGGCGCGGCCACAGCATCTGCGGGATGGCGCGCCAGCGCCGCGGCCGGGTGACCTCGGCCGACCACAACGAGGTGGCGATGCGCACCGATTCGGTGGCGTCGTGCCCTGCGGCGATGAGCGCGCCGAACATGGCGCCTGCGCTGCAGCCCACGATCAGGTCGGGCGCCAGGCCTTCGCGCGCCAGCACCTCCACCATGCCGAGGGCGGCGATGCTGCGCACGCCGCCGCTCCCCAGAACGATGGCGAAGTGCGGGCCGCGCAGGCTCATTGGGGGTGGCATGGAAGTCATGGCAGTTCTCCTGAGAGCTCAACGAATGAAATAACGTCAATCATCAAACCGGGCTCGTTTGAAGGGACGCGGCAGCGTCGGGCCGGCGTCGAAGCCACGACAGCATTCCACGCGGCCTGGGTGACTCGGCTGTCACCGCGCCAAGGCGGTGCTGCGCTCTCACCAGGCGATCGTCGTGCGGGTCTGGGCTGAGTGCAAAGCCACAGCGCTGTGCCAGCGCCAGCATGGCTGCGTTGTCGTGCAGCACGTCGCCCTGCAACCAGCGCAGGCCCGCTTGCGCGGCGCCGCGTTGCAGCGTGCGCAGGGCCCAGCTGCCAACGCCGTGGCACTGCCAACGCTCGTCAACCAGCAGGGCGAACTCTGCGCCTTCGCCATCGTCATCCAGACAGTAGCGGGCATCGGCGATCAACTGCTCCTCGCCCTGCACCGTGGCCGTGACCACCAGCGCCAGGTGGTTGATGTGGTCCACACAGCACATCTGCAGCAGGTGGCTGGCCGAGAGCGTCATCGCGCCATGGAAGCGGTTGCGCCGGGCGCCAGGTGAGAGCCTGGACACCAGCTCCGTCAGTGGCTGCACGTCCTGTGGCAACACCGGCCGCAGCGTGAGTTGACCCAGGCACCCCAGCCAGCGCGTCGCGATCAGCGCAGTGGGATAGCGGTGGATCTGGTAGCGCGGCGCGGGCGCCGGCTGGGCTGCGAGGTGCGGCATGCGAGTCTCCCTGGTGCTGGTGGGCGACAAGCCATTGCCGCCGCTGCATCAGGTCAATCGCAAGATGGCGAGCATTCCCGCCAATCCGGCACCCCCTAACTTGGCAGGCCAAACATCTACACCGGTCTGGCAACGCACTCCGGCTGCCGCCATCGATTTGGGCGGAGGGTTGGGGACCGAGGCTTCAAAGCGCCTTCAGTTGGTCCGATGCCTCTCGGGCAAGGGGACAGTCCGAGGCAATGGCCGCGGTGAATTGTTGCTTGGCCTCATTCAGCGCGGCCCGTGCAGCAGCCTGATCGCCGCGGCTTGCCTGCACCAGCCCCAAGGCCATCAGGGCCAGGCCCAGGTGAGAGCTGGCCTCCACCGGGCCGAGAAATGCGCGCGCCAGGGCCACGCTTTCCGAGGCACTTGCCAAGGCGGCATCCAAGCGCCCCAGCTGCAACTCAATGCGCGCACGCAGGTGCAGCGGCGTGATGCGGCGTGGTGCGTTCTGGCTGGAAGGCCCCAGACGCTCAAAGGCCTGCTGCAAGTGCGCCATGGCGGCCCTTGCATTCCCTTGAGCGAATGCCAATCGGGCCCTCACCACCCACACCTGGGCAAACAGCGGGTGCTCCGGCGGCAATACTTTGCCGAGGCTCCGGGCACTGAGCTCGATCAGGCGCGCGCCGCGAGCGGTGTCGCCGAGCTGGCCGTAGGCCAGCGCGGCAAACAAGCTCACCTGTCCGATGTGGATGGCGTTTTGGCTGCGTTCGGCCATCTGCAGGGCGTGGTCGAGCAGTGGCATGGCTTCGGCGTATCGACCTGCCTCGAACAGCGCCCGTCCATAGTTTGATTCCGTTGCTGGGTCCACCTCGTCGCGCGCCCCGCTGGCCAGTGAGGTGGCCATGGCGCGCCCCAGCACATTCACCGCGCGCGCAACTTGCCCAATCCGCAGCAGGCTGGCGCCAGCGTCGTTCAGAGGCCTGATGTTGGTGCTGAGGCCGGCTCGGCCCATGCGGTCAACGTCTGCCAGCAGGGCGTCATACTCCCGGATGGCCTCGGCAAACTGGCCTTGCTCCCCCAGTGCTCGACCCCGCAGATTGCGCAATGCCACCACGGTCTGCCACTGCCCGGGGCGAGGAGCGGGCATCAACCGCAGTGCCGCGTTCACGTCCTGGACCGACGCTTCGGGGCGGGACTGCCCATCGCTGACTTCGGCCCTCGTCGCAAGGCACTCCAGCAAGACCTCGTCGGCGTCCGAGAGCTGCTGGGCTTTGAGAATGGTGGCGTCCAGCTTGGCACGCGCCTGGTCCAGTGAGTTGTTGTTCAACGACTCGCTGGACAACGCACAGTCGGCCCTGAGGATCAACAGGGGGTCGTTCGCGGCCACGGCGGACTGACGTGCCTTGCGGATCAGCTCGCCCTCGCTGCGCTCATTGCCCAGCGAGCTCCACATGCTGGCCAGTTGCATTTGCACATGGGCCCTGGTCGCTGCCGCGTTGGCGAACTGCCGCTCCACCAGGGGTTCTGCTTGACGCAGCAGATCGGCGGTGGTGAAGGCTTTGTTGTTGGCGGCGCCGACGACAAAGCGCAACAAGTCGGCAGTGGCCTCGGACTGCAACAGTTGCGCCTGGGCTTTGAGCTTTTCGTGCTCAGCACGCCGCGCCTGCCACACCGTGCCCACCAGTCCCGCCAGGATGGCCAGCGAAACCAGGCCGCCCGCGAGCACGCCGCCGCGATGGCGGCGCACAAACTTGCGCGTGCGGTAGGCCATGGAATCAGCTTGCGCGACGACAGGCTCGTGCATGCGGTATCGCCGCAAGTCCTCGGCCAGGGCAGCCACTGTGGCGTAGCGCTCGGCAGGTGCCTTGCGCAGCGCGTGCGCGACGATGGTGTCCAGGTCACCCTCCAAGGCACGTTGCAGGCGCTGTGGCGTGCTGTTGCGCAAGGCAGCCGCGTCCACATCGGTGAGTGTGATGCCGCGCGACAGGCGCGCGGGCTCGGTCTCCAGCGTGGCGCGGATCACCTCGGCGGCGGTGCCGGTAGCGGGCGCCGTGGGATGCCGGCCCAACAGCAGCTGGTACAGCAGCACGCCCAGCGCATACACATCGGTGGCGGTGGTCACGCCTTCGCCGCGCAACTGCTCGGGCGCGGCGTACTCGGGCGTCAGGACGCGCCCACCTTCTCGGGTGAGCGCGGTGGCGTCGGCGCCGCCGGCCTCGTCATCCATCAGCTTGGCGATGCCGAAGTCGAGCAGCTTCACCGTGCCGTCGGCTGTCACCAGGATGTTGCCAGGCTTGAGGTCGCGGTGGATCACGCCGTGGGTGTGCGCATGGGCCACGGCGGCGAGCACGTCGTCGAACAAGGCCAGGCGTGCGGCCAGACCCAGGCGCTGCGCGTCGCAGTGGCGGTCGATGCGTTGGCCCTCTACCAGCTCGATCACCAGGTAGGGCTGGCCGACGGGGCTGACGCCGGCATCGAGCAAACGGGCAATGTGAGGATGCTTGAGCCGCGCGAGAATGTGCCCCTCGCGGCGGAAGCGCTCGCCCCCGGCATGGCCCATCAGCGACAGGTGCAGCAGCTTGACGGCCACGGCGCCTTCGAAGTGGCCGTCCTCGCGCCGCGCGCGCCACACGCTGCCGCCGCCACCCAGGCCCAGCGGCGATTCGAGCACGTAGGCACCCATGCGCTGGCCGGCCAGGCTGGCTTCGGGCTCGCGCTCGGCTGGCGGCGGCAGCGCGCCGGTGAGGAAGCCGCCCGATTGCGCGCGCTGGCTGTCCCGCAGCAGCGCTGCCAACTCGTCGGCGAGGTCGGGCGCTTCGGCGTGCAATGCGGCCAGCCGATCAGCGCGCCCGGCTTCGGGCAGATCGAGCAGCTCGTCGAGCAGGGCGCTCAGACGCGCCCAGCGTTCGGGGTGGATCTTGCTCATGTCATGCAGATCGCAATCGGGGCGGCAAAGGCGCCAGCCGGCACTTCAATCGGGGCGCAGGGCCTGGTACAGCAGCATCCGGGCCTTCTCCCACTGCCGCTGCACGGTGCGCTCCGAGCTGCCCATCAGTGTGGCGATCTCCAGCATCGAGAAGCCGCAGAAGAACTTCAGGTCCACCACCTGCGCGAGTGCCGGCTCCAGCGTGGCCAGCTCGTCGAGCGCGTCGCTGATGTGGCTGAGATCCTCGGGCTGCTCGCACTGCTCGGCGTGTTCGGTGTCCAGCGAGGTGATGTGCAGGCCGCCACCGCGCTTTTGCGCGTGGCGCTCGCGCACGCGGTCGATCACCAGGCCGCGCATGGCACGCGCGGCATAGGCCATGAAGTGGGCATGGTTGGGGAAGGCCAGTGCATCGCGCTTGCTGATGTCCAGGTAGGCCTCGTGCAGCAGCGTGGTGGTACCCAGTGAGGCATAGGGCCCCAGTCGCGCCGCCTCGCGGCGGGCCAGGCGGTGCAGCTCCCTATAGAGCGTCTTGAAAAGCTGGTCGGTGGCGTGGACGTCGCCGCGGTCCGCGCGTGCAACCAGGACGCTGAGTTCGGCGGGCAGGTCATCGGGCATCGGCGCATTTCAGCATGCCGGCAGACGAGGCATGGTGCGGGTCGTCCCCTAGCTTGGCGACGCTGCCGTAGCATTGCCCCATGAGCAATCGACTGACACAGATCGCCACGCGCACCGGCGACGATGGCACCACCGGCCTGGGCGACGGCACCCGGGTGCCGAAGGACGCCCTGCGCGTGCAGGCCATGGGCGATGTGGACGAGCTCAACTCCGGCCTGGGGCTGCTGCTGTGCGAGCCGCTGCCCGAGCCGGTGCGCGAGCTGCTGGTGGTGATCCAGCACGAGCTGTTCAACCTGGGCGGCGAGCTCTCGATCCCAGGCTATGCGCTGTTGAAGCCCGAGGCCGTGGCGCGGCTGGACGAGGCCCTGGCGCAGCACAACGCCACGCTGCCGCGCCTGGCCGAGTTCATCCTGCCCGCAGGCACGCGCAGCGCCGCGCTGGCCCACGTGAGCCGCACGGTGGCTCGCCGCGCCGAGCGTGCGGTGGTGGCGCTGGCCGCGCACGAGCCGGTGAACGAGGCGCCGCGGCAATACCTCAACCGCTTGTCTGATCTGCTGTTCGTGCTGGCGCGCGTGCTCAACCGCGCCAACCTGGACGGCCTGGGCGGCGACGACGTGTACTGGCGCAGCGAGAAGCTGGCGCGCGGCGCTTGAGCCGCGCCCGGATCAGAAGCTGACGCGGCCGGCCTCCAGATCCACCCGCACCACCGATTTGCCCGTGGCGGCCACGGCGGCCTGGGCGAAGCCGTGGCGGAACTCGGCGTCCTCGGCAAAGCGCTTGGCGCCCGCGGCCTCGGCGATGGCCACCAGCTTGTCGCCCGTGAGCACCTTGCCGCTGGCGCGCAGTGGCTCGCACTCGTTGGCGATGAACTGCTCGTCCAGCCAGCGGCGCGCCTGCTCGTTGCTCATGCCCTCGCTGGCACTCAGCGGCACCACGGTTTCCTGGTCGGCACCGAAGCGGATGAAGACTTCCTTTTGCATGTGGGTTCTCCTGAAGGTGGCTTGAGGCGGAGTGTGGCAGTTCGGGCGCGGCGCCGGTCTGTGCCCGATCAGCAATTTGGGTACGCCAGGGCGCCTGCGGGGATTGAACTCTTTGAATGTGGCGCGGTATCGGGCCGCTTTTCGAGCCATTGTGCAATGCGGGCCTCGACATCATGGACGCTCGCGATTTCAGTTAGCAAGCCTGGCCGGCCTTGCTTCGCGGTTCGATGGCCAGTGAATGCCGGGCGCATGACATGAAAACCCTGAATATCTTCTTGGCCACCGCCATTTCGCTGACCTGCTCTCAGGTCATGGCGAATGATGCCATCACGCTGGGCACATTTCCGATTCCCAGCCTGGTGGAAAGCCCGTCCAAGGGCTTGTTCGTCGAGTTGACCAAAGAGATTGGCAAACGAAACCGTCTGGATATCGTGATCTCGGTGGTGCCACCCAAGCGGACGCTGATCGATTTTGCGAGCAAGCAGATCGACGGCTATTTTCCCAGCTCGGACAGCCAGAATATTCAGCCGGTTGAAAAGTCAGAACCTTTCTACTACAAGAAGGATTTCATCTTTCAACGATCCGCTTCCAGTTTGAAGAGTATTCAGGACTTGGCTGGCAAAACGGTTGGCCTGACGGCTGGCTATGGTTACTCGGACGAGCTGCTTCGCCATACCGACATCAAATTCGAGTATGCCCAGACCGATGCATTGAATATCAAGAAGCTGGCGCTGGGTCGAATTGATGCCTTCATCATTGAAGAGCATTCCGGGCAAGCGGCCATCAAGCAGAGCGGTGAGCCGGGCATCGTGCATGACGCCCGAATGCCGATTGCGGTGCTGGACATTTACTACGCCTTCCAGTCCACCCCCAAAGGCAAGAAGCTCGCCAGAATCTTCTCGGACACCATCCATCAAATGCAGAAGGATGGGTCCTTGGAAAGGATACTGGCCGGGGGCCCTTAAGCCGCGCGCCGCGCCTTCACCGCCTCGCTCAGCACCTGCAGCACGGTGAGCGAATCGTCCCAGCCGATGCAGGCGTCGGTGATGCTCTGGCCGGCCACCAGCTTGGCCGGGTCGTCCTTGCCGGGGGTGAACTTCTGCGCGCCGGCCACCAGGTGGCTTTCCACCATCACGCCGAAGATGTCGCGGCTGCCGGCGGCCATCTGCGCGGCGATGTCGCGGGCCACCACCACCTGGCGCTCGTGCTGCTTGCTGCTGTTGGCGTGGCTGCAATCGATCATCAGCGGGCGCGGCAGCTTGGCGGCCTCCAGCTCCTTGCAGGCGGCGGCCACACCGGCAGCGTCATAGTTGGGCGCCTTGCCGCCGCGCAGGATCACGTGGCAATCGGTGTTGCCATTGGTCTGCACGATGGCCACCTGCCCGTTCTTGTGCACCGACAAAAAGTGGTGCGGGCGTGAGGCGGCCTGGATCGCGTCGGTCGCGATCTTCAGGTTGCCGTCGGTGCCGTTCTTGAAGCCCACCGGGGCCGACAGGCCCGAGGCCAGCTCGCGGTGCACCTGGCTCTCGGTGGTGCGCGCGCCGATGGCGCCCCAGCTGATCAGGTCGGCGATGTACTGCGGGCTGATCACGTCGAGAAACTCGCTGCCGGCCGGCATGCCCAGGCGGTTGATGTCCACCAGCAGTTGGCGGGCGATGCGCAGGCCCTCGTGGATACGGTAGGTCTCATCCAGATAGGGGTCGTTGATCAGGCCCTTCCAGCCGACGGTGGTGCGCGGCTTCTCGAAGTACACGCGCATCACGATCTCGAGTGTGTCCGCGTACTTGGTGCGTTGCTCCTTCAGCTGGCGCGCATAGGCGAGCGCCGCATCGGGGTCGTGGATCGAGCAGGGGCCGATGACGACCAGCAGGCGATCGTCCTTGCCCGCCATGATGTTGCGCACGGCCGTGCGGGTCTTGCCCACCAGCGCCTCCACCGGCGTGCCCGCGATCGGGAAGAAGCGGATCAGGTGCTCCGGCGGCGGCAGCGGCGTCACCTCCTTGATGCGCTGGTCGTCGGTCTGGCTGGTCTTCTCGCTCAGCGCGTAGCTGCGGGCGCCGTCGACCGATGGGGCTGCGGTGCTGGGGGACTTGGGGGCCATGGGGCTGCTCCTGGGTGCGGACGAAAAAAAACCGCCGGGGGTGCCGGCGGTTGTCTGGTGTGTGCTTGGTTCGCTTTACGCGCGCTTGCATCTCCAGCCGCCGGTGAGGGGCGAGATCCAAAAGTACGCAAAGAAGAACGACGCTGCACGCATGGGGCGCGATGCTAGCACAGCAGGATTTCAACAGCTCGTGTCAATACGCTGTGGCGTGGAAGCCGGCTTGTTGCAGCTGCGCCAGCACCTCGTTCACGTGCGCCACATTGCGCGTCTGCAGCACCAGCTCCACCTCCACGTTCTGCGCCGAGAGGTGCGAGAACGCGCGCTGGTGGTGCACCTCGTCGATGTTGGCGCCGGCCTGCGCCACCACGGCAGTGATGCGGGTGAGCACGCCGGGCGTGTCGCGCGCGCCCACGCGGATGCGCGCCAGCCGCCCCGCGCGCACCATGCCGCGGCCGATGATCGAGGAGAGCAGCATTGGATCGATGTTGCCGCCGCACAGCACCAGGCCCACGTTGCGGCCGGCAAAGCGCGCCGGGTCTTTCAGCAGCGCGGCCAGGCCGGCGGCGCCGGCGCCTTCGACCAGCGTCTTCTCGATCTCCAGCAGCATCACGATGGCCTGCTCGATGTCGCCTTCGTCCACCAGCACCAGGTCGTCCACCCGCTCGGCGATCAGGCGCCGCGTGATCAGGCCCGGCTGCCCCACGGCGATGCCCTCGGCGATGGTGTTGCTGCCCTGCGGATGCTGCGTGCCCTTCACGGCGTTGACCATGGCCGGGAACTGCGCGGTCTGCACGCCGATGATCTCGATCGACGGCTTGCGCGCGCGCACGGCGGTGGCGATGCCGCTGATCAGGCCGCCGCCGCCCACGGCGATCACCAACGTGTCGAGCTGGGGCTGTGCGCGAAGCATCTCGAGTGCGATGGTGCCCTGGCCGGCGATGACCAGCGGGTCGTCGAAGGGGTGCACGAAAGTGAGGCCCTGCTGCTCGGCCAGCACCAGGGCGTGGTCGCGCGCGGCGTCAAAGGTCTCGCCGTGCAGCACCACCTCGGCGCCGAAGCCGCGCGTGCGCTCCACCTTCACCATCGGCGTGGTGAGCGGCATCACGATCACCGCGCGCAAGCCCAGGCGCTGCGCATGGTGGGCCACGCCCTGCGCGTGGTTGCCGGCGGAGGCCGCGATCACGCCACGGATGGTCTCGCCGCGCGCCTGGGCGCCCTCGGTCAGCACCAGCAGCTTGTTGAGCGCACCGCGCTCCTTGAACGAGGCGGTGAACTGCAGGTTCTCGAACTTCAGGAACACCCGCGCACCGATGAGCTGCGACAGGGTCTTCGATTCGACGCAGGGCGTGTCCAGCACCTGGCCTTCGAGCCGCCGCGCGGCGGCTTCGATGTCGGCCAGCGTGACGTCCGCTGCATCACCCGGCAGACGCCGCGGAACCGGCTTTGCCGGGCCGCTGGGGTCGCCCCCCTGGGGGGGAAGCGCCGCAGGCGCTCCGGGGGGGGGCAATGTCATGCTGTGCCGCCCACCGTCAATCCATCGATGCGCAGTGTGGGCTGGCCCACCCCAACCGGCACACTCTGACCTTCCTTGCCGCACACGCCCACGCCGGTGTCCAGCGCCATGTCGTTGCCGATCATCTTCACCTGCTTGAGCGCGTCGGGCCCGTTGCCGATGATGGTGGCGCCCTTGACGGGGTACTGGATGCGGCCGTTCTCGACCCAGAAGGCCTCGCTGGCCGAGAAGACGAACTTGCCGCTGGTGATGTCCACCTGCCCGCCGCCGAAATTGGTGGCGTAGAGGCCGCGCTTCAGGCTGCCCACGATCTCGTCGCGGGTCTTGTCGCCATTGAGCATGTAGGTGTTGGTCATGCGCGGCATGGGCACGTTGGCGTAGCTCTCGCGCCGGCCGTTGCCGGTGGGCGCCACGCCCATCAGGCGCGCGTTCATCGAGTCCTGGATGTAGCCGCGCAGGATGCCGTCCTCGATCAGCACATTGCGCTGCGAGGGGTTGCCTTCATCGTCCACGTTGAGCGAGCCGCGGCGGTCGGGCAGGGTGCCGTCGTCGAGCACGGTGACGCCCTTGGCCGCCACGCGCTGGCCGATGCGGCCCGAGAAGGCCGACGAGCCCTTGCGGTTGAAGTCGCCCTCCAGCCCGTGGCCCACGGCCTCGTGCAGCAGCACGCCGGGCCAGCCCGGGCCCAGCACCACGGGCATCACGCCCGCAGGCGCGGGGCGTGCGTCGAGGTTGGTGAGCGCCGCGTTCACGGCCTGGTCGACATAAAGCGACAACTGAGCGTCCTGAAAATAGCCCAGCCCGAAGCGGCCACCGCCACCGCCCGAGCCCACCTCGCGTCGACCGTTGGACTCGGCGATCACGGTGATCGACAAGCGCACCAGCGGCCGCACGTCGGCAGCGCGGGTGCCGTCGGCGCGGGCCACCAGCACCACGTCGTACTCGGCGGCCAGGCCGGCCATCACCTGCACCACGCGCGGGTCGCGGGCGCGGGCCATCTGCTCCACGCGCTCGAGCAGGGCCACCTTCTGCACGCTGTCCAGCGTGGCGATGGGGTCGGTGGCGCCGTACAGGCGGTGGCTCTTGGCGGTCTGCACCGCCTTGCCCACCTTCACGCGGCGGCTCTGCCCGGCGGCGGCGATGGTGCGCACCGTGCGCGCGGCGTCCAGCAGGGCCTCGAGCGAGATGTCGTCCGAGTAGGCGAAGGCGGTCTTCTCGCCCACCACCGCGCGCACGCCCACGCCCTGGTCGATGCTGAAGCTGCCGCTCTTGACGATGCCTTCCTCGAGGCTCCAGCCCTCGTGGCGGGTGAGCTGGAAGTACAGGTCGGCGTCGTCGACGCGGTGCTCGCCGATCACACCCAGCGCCTGGCTGAGCGAGGCCTCGTTGAGGTTGAACGGGGTCAGCAGCGCGGCTTGCGCTACGGCCAGCCGCTCCATCGTGGGTTCGCGCGAGATCATGGGCAGGCCTTTCAACGGCAGGGGCAAGGGCAGGGCGGCTGGATTGTAGGAGCGGGTGCTCGGCGCCGTGGCGGCAGGGACATGGGCCCGCCAGGCGCCTTTGATGCGTCACGCTGCCTACTTGCGCGCCTTGGCCAGGGCCAGGTTCCACAGCGCGATCAGCTGCTCGTACTCGTCGTTGGCCACCTGCAGGTTCAGCGGGAAGACCTTCAGGCTGGCCAGGTCGGGCATGCCGGTGAGCTTGGCCACGGCGATGTCGCTGCGCGTCGGGCGGCGGAAGTTCTCCACCAGCAGTTGCTCTTGCGCGGCCTTGCTCAACAGCACGTCGTAGAACTGCCGCGCGGCCGCGGCGTTCTTGGCGCCCTTGACGATGAACATGCCCTCGGCGCCCAGGTAGGTGCCCTCGCTGGGGTAGACCAGCTTGATCTCCTTCTGCCCGCCCACCACGAACTCATAGGCCGACGACTCGATGGTGATGCCCACCGGGTACTCGCCTGCGGCCACGCTCTTGTAGACCTGTCCCGAGCTCTGCACCACCACCGCGTTG
>Ga0268298_10000295_pt1 | contig 65249 bp, 47 predicted proteins | sample WWTPWeurt_MetaG_FD_194462 | JGI IMG/M metagenome (GOLD analysis project Ga0268298, IMG submission 194462) | Activated sludge microbial communities from WWTP in Nijmegen, Gelderland, Netherland - WWTP Weurt | ecosystem: Engineered > WWTP > Aerobic digester > Activated sludge | place...
CACGCCAAAATCACCTCCTACCTCCAGGAATTGAACGCCAATAAAAAATACAAATTTGTCTTCTCCGTCGCACGCGAAGGAAACATTTTCTACGCCGACTCCGCACTGGACATCACACCCACCATGGTCCAGGCGCTGAATGAAAAATATGGGAAGTGAATGGGCTAATTGGCTAATGAGTTAAAGAGTTAATGAGTTAATTAGCTAATTTTGGTTGATAGATTTTGGGATTTTTCTTAAGAAAAAGTCCAGGCAAAAGGCAATTGGAAATTTAACTCTTCATTTAATTGGTTTTCTGATTTTTCGATTCATTCACTTAAGTGAATGAATCCACTTCCATCGTTGCGAATATTTATTAGCTCATTAACTCATTAGCAAATTAACTAATTAAATTTCTGCCTTTTTGTCCACATCCCATCACTCAATTCAGCCATATTGTCATATAATTTAGGTGAAATTCTGCCAGATTGATCAATTTTTGGCATTGGTACGTGCTTTGATCCATGATTTTCATTATTAACTTTAAAATCTATAAATCATGTGGACCAATAGCATCCATTTCAAAAATCCTCAAAACTGTGTAAGACCATCCGACTATTTACCTAAAGTAAAGATCAGCCACGAGGGCATGGAATTTATTCCGGTGAATATTCTGGAGAATCCAAGCCAATATATGCTGAGATTTAATCTGGCAGGTTATGACAAATCGGAAATTAAAATCAAAACAGAAGACAATCTGATTACCATCTCTACACATCCTGCAGAAAATACCAATGCGGAAAAAATCAGATTGAGTGAGTTCAGGAAAATGGAAATGAAGAGAAATGTCAGAATTCCTGTGGACGTTGTGAAAGAATCCATTCAGGCAAAATATGAAAACGGAATTCTGGAGATCATTATGCCGAAAGATGAGAATCTTAATAAAAGCATCAACATTGAATAATTATAAAAATAAATAAAATTATGAAACGTAATTTTTTCTATCCGATCACACCCATGGCCAACCAAATCGGCACCATGGTAGAAGATTTATTGAACAATGGTTTAAATGATTTTTTTGGTGGACAGGCTTTTCAATCCACGGTTCCTGCGGTTAACGTGAGTGAAAACGACAACGCCTTCATTGTTGAGGTTGCAGCTCCGGGACTTAAAAAAGAAGATTTCAAAGTATCTGTTGAAAAAGGATATTTGAACATTTCTACCAGTCAGGAAAAAGAAACCGAAGAGACCAAAGAAAATTATACCAGAAAGGAATTCAGCTACAGCAAATTCTCCAGAGCATTCAAACTGCCTGAGCATGCAGATGCAGCTAAAATTTCCGGCAGCTACAACAACGGGGTGTTAAAACTAACCATCGAGAAGAAAGTAGCCATCAAAGATGAGAAAACCATCGAAATTCAGTAAAAGACAGTAATTGTTTTCGTAGTTAATTGTTCTAAAGTTCAGGGTTAATTTTGAAGAGAAGACCGCGTCGCAAGATGCGGTCTTTTTAATTCTAAAAGACAGGAAACTTTATTTCGAAATCATTTTTGAATATTGGTTAAGCGTAATTCGGAGTCAGGTAAATCTTATTGAGATTAAGTAGAAATTATACAACTTTAATAGTTAAGTTAAATTCATATAGTTATCGAATGAGAAATTCAGATCGGCCTTTTTCATTTTAAGCAAGGAACTGCTTACCACAATGAAATCCTAGTCAAATATTTATTTTGGAGAACTTAACTTATCCGAAAGTTTGCCGGACAAATAATCAACTTGTAGTTTAGCCAACATAGATTCATACAAGGCGTCCTGCATTTTGGCAGCAATGTCTATGATGTCAAACTGCGCTTGAGAGAACTCTAAACTCGTGATGGTGGCAAGCCTGAATTTTTCTTTGATGACTTCTAAATTTTCTTTGGCCAACTCCATTCTGGATTGCTCAAGTTCGTAAATTCTTAAACTTTGTGCAGCTTTTCTGGTGTTCAACTGTATCTCATAATCAGTATTGCTGGCCCAAATTTCTTTTTGTAAGGCAAGCGACTGTAGGGAATAATCGAGCGCTTTGGATGATTTGCTGATGCGTCTCCCATCAAAAAGTGGAACGGAAATTTGCAATTGCGCGATGGGACCATAGTTCAACGAAAACAAATTGAATCCTGCCTGATTTTCTGTTCGGTTAAAATTATAGGCACCAAGAAAATTTAAAGACGGAATTCTCTCTGCCAACAATTCTCTTTTAGCAAAATTGTTGACCAACATTTGCTCATTTAAAATTCTTAGCTGTGGATGTTGATCATAATTCAAATTAATTCCTACCGCAGAAATATTTTCTCTCCCCGAAATGGTGTCAGTCAATTTTGGAAAAGCGATTTGCTTCTCCTGCATCAAATAAAAAAGTCGTGCATAAGCATCCCGCACATCATCCTCTTGTTTGCTGAAAATAATCTGCAATTCCTGTAAATCCAATTTAGCTTTTAGGAGATCTGACTTGCCGGTGCGTCCCAGCTTAAATTTTTTTTCTTCCAGATCAACTCGGTCTCTTGACACTTCAATTTGCTCACGGGTCACTAAACTCAAATTTTGCAACCTGATGACATTGTAGTAAGCCGCAGAAACATCGTACACCAAAGAGAGAATTTCTGATTCAATATTCAACTGACCTATACGCTCTATTGCCTCCAGCCGATCTTTGGTCGCATACAATTTAAATCCATTGAAGAGATTCCAGTTGAGCTGCACATTGGCATTGATAACTTCTGAGAGAGCATTATTCCGTTTGATTTCAGTACCGTTCACCAACTTTTGTTCCAGACTGTTGCTGGAGATGGAAGGGTTTGCGTTGAATCTTAATTCCGGATAGGCTCCTGCGTTGGTCCAGTTGTTGTTGTGCGCCGCCAAAGCAGCATCATTTTTTGCAATAAGCACACCATAATTTTTACTGACGGCCACCCGCAAGGCTTCAGATAAACTCAGACTGCCCTCCTGAGCAACGGCTGCTTGAAGAATAGTAAAAGCGCAAATAACTATTTTAAACTTCTTCATCCTTTTGCTTCTTGGGTGATGATAGAAATGTATACATCGCAGGAATCACAAATAAGGTCAGAACAAGTGCAAACAACAACCCGCCCATAATGACCACACCAAGTGGAATCCTGCTGGACGAAGCCGAACCAAAAGAGAACGCAAGCGGTGAAGCACCTAAGGCCATGGCCAGGGTGGTCATCAAAATTGGTCGGAGTCGTTCTTTGGATCCTTCAATCACTGAAGTCAATTTACTTTCTCCTTTCCTTCTTTTTTGATTGGAAAAATCAACGATCAGAATTCCATTTTTGGTCACCAGACCGATGAGCATGATCATTCCTATCTGGGAAAAAATATTGATGGTTTGATCGGTTAACCAAAGAGATAACAACGCGCCAAATATGGCCAACGGAACAGTTACCATAATGATAAATGGATCCACAAAACTTTCAAATTGTGCAGCAAGTACCAGAAAAATTAAAACCAACGCCAGCACAAATGCAAATCCAACGCTACCGGAACTTTCAGCAAAATCTCTGGACGTGCCACTCAATGCCGTGGAATAGGAATTGTCCAGAATTTTATCTGCAATTTTTTTCATTTCTTCAATGCCTTCTCCCAGAGTGAAGCCCGGCGCAAGTCCTGCTGAAATGGTGGCAGATTTATAACGGTTGAAATGATATATTGTCGGGGTGTTAATTCCTTCAGAAATGTTTACCAAATTGTCCAGACTTATGGAATTGCCATCCTTTGTGCGCACATAAAATGTCTTCAGATCGGAAGGAGCATCCCGAAAATTACGACTCACCTGACCAATGACCTGATATTGTCTGCCATTCATGGTAAAATATCCAAATCGTCTGTTGCTGAGTGCAAGCTGAAGGGTTTGGGCTACATCTTCCACACTCACACCAAGGTCTGAAGCCTTCAGTCTGTCTACTTCTATCTTCAGTTCCGGTTTGTTGAATTTAAGATCTGAATCGACATTGATTAATTTAGGACTTTTGGCTGCCTCTTCCAGGAAGGTTGGCAGTACGGACTTTAACTTTTCAAAATTACTGTTCTGAATGACAAACTGTACTGGGAGGCCACTTCTTCTGCTGACGGAAATGGTTTGTTCCTGGATAGGGAAAGCCCGGCCTTCGCCTATCTTCGAGAGACTCTTGCTTACTCGCTGCACAATCTGATCCTGGCTGCTTTTTCGTTGGGACGGCTCTGTTAAAATTACCCTTACAAAACCGGTGTTGGCCGCTCCGGATCCTGTAAATCCGGGTGAGGTAACGGACAGGACTACTTCATGTTCCGGAACTGAGTCCATCATCAATTGACTGAGTTTGTCCACATACTTATCCATACGGTCGTAAGATGTACCTTCAGGGGCACTTACCAGAAGCCTGAACTGACCGCGGTCTTCCATTGGCGCAAGCTCGGATGGAATGGCATTGAAAAAATAATAGCTCCCTCCAAGACAAATAACCAATACGACAATTGCTATCCATCTGAATTTTAAAAAATGGGTAAGCAATCTACCATATCCATTTTCAAGTCCTCTAAAAAAAGGTTCGGTGACCCGATAAAACCATCCGGGTTCAGTGGATTTTCTGGAAGCATAAACGTTCAATACGGGGGTCAGTGTAAGACTCACAAATGCCGATATCAGCACCGCTCCTGCCACCACCACACCAAATTCTCTGAATAAACGACCTACAAATCCCTGAAGGAAAATAACCGGAATAAACACCACTGCAAGGGTAATGGAAGTAGCAATTACTGCAAAATAAATTTCCGATGAACCCTCTCTGGCCGCCCGCATTTTGGACATGCCGGCCTCCATTTTTTTATAGATATTTTCTGTTACCACAATGCCGTCATCCACCACTAAGCCGGTCGCCAGAACAATGGCAAGAAGGGTTAATATATTGATGGAAAAACCAGCCAGATACATGACAAAAAATGCGCCGATCAAAGAGACCGGGATGTCAATCAATGGCCTTATGGCAATGATCCAATCCCTGAAGAAAAGAAAAACGATCAATATCACCAGCAGCAATGCGATCATTAGGGTCTCTTCTACTTCCAGGATGGCCTTTTTAACAAATTTGGCCTGATCCAGTGCCACATTAATTTCAAATTCAGCAGGTAAGGTGGCTTTGATTTGCTCGATTCTCCTGTAAAATTCATCCGATATGGCAACATAACTGGTTCCCGGTTGGGGCATCACAGCAATGGCAATCATGGGCACTCCACTCTCTTTAAGAATAGTCTCTTCGTTTTCCGGTCCCAGGACTGCCTCTCCAATGTCTTTCAGTCTGATTTCCGAACCATTTACCGAACGGATCAGCAAATCATTAAACTCTTGCTCTGTCTGCAATTGACCGACAGTTTTTACACTAAGTTCGGTTTGATTTCCTGCTATTTTGCCGGAAGGAAGCTCTACGTGTTCCCGGCTCAGCGCTTGCTGCACATCCAGCGGTGTAAGATTGTAAGCACTTAGTTTGACAGGATCCATCCAGATACGCATGGCGTAACGCTTTTCTCCCCAGATCATGATGTTGCTGACACCGGGAATTGTCTGTAGTCGTTCTACCAAATGGTTATAAGCAAATTCTGTCAGTTCCAGAGGATTCCTGGAATTGCTTTTGACCGTCATGGAGAGAATAGGCTCCCCACTGGCGTCCGCTTTGGTAACGGTTGGTGGGGCATCCAGATCATTGGGTAGATTTCTTACTGCCTGGGATACTTTATCTCTAACATCGTTGGCTGCTTCTTCCAGATTTACACTCAACTCAAACTCTACCGTAATGTTGCTGTTGCCCTGACTGCTGAGGGAGGTGATGTTCTTGATTCCTGCAATGCCATTGATGGAATTCTCCAATGGCTCTGTTATCTGGGATTCTACAATCTCTGCGTTTGCACCGGGATAAGAGGTTCTTACGGTGATGTTTGGAGGATCAATTGCGGGATAATCTCTTACCCCCAGACTCTTATAGCCAATATATCCAAACAGGATAATGGCAAGATTCAGAACCACTGCCAGCACTGGGCGATTAAGGCTGAGGTGGGATAGATTCATCGGATTAATTAATGGATTGTATTTTAGCTGGTGAACCAGGTTTCAGACCCATGATACCGGTAATCAACAAGGTGTCTCCTGCCTGAAGACCTGAGAGGATTTCCACCCTGGAAGAATCTCTGTAACCCAGGGAAACCACTTTAAACTCTACCAAACCATTTTTCAGGATGGCCACTTTTTTATCTCTCGCTTGTGGTATGATACTCTGACTGGGTACCATGATGCTCTTGGTCTTATTCTGAAATGGCATACTGACCTCAGCAAAAAGTCCGGGTTTCAATCCAACCGCTTTACCCATTACCCTTGCTTGCACCTTCAGACTTCTGGTCTGCTGATCCATGGCAGATTCGGTGGATTCCAATTTTGCCTTATACACTTCCTTGGAATGCTGACAGGTGAATTCCAATACTTGCCCCAAGGTAATTTTACGGATATATCTTTCTGGTATTGAGAATTGGATCTTTAATTGATCTTCCTGACTGATGGAAACCAAAATATTCGAAGGGGTACAATATGCCCCCGGACTCATCATCCTCAATCCCAAAGTCCCGTTAAAAGGTGCTCTTATTTCAAATTTGCTCAGCTCTGCCCTCAGAATATTTAAATCCGCCTGAAGGCTTCTGACTTCCAGCAATGCCTGATCATATTCCTGTTGTCCTATGGCCTGGGCTTTTAACAATTGATTTTGTCTCTGCTCGGTGTTTTGTGCCATTTCCAACTGAACCCTAAGCTTAGCCAACCTTGCTCTTTGCTCAATATTGTTGATTTTGGCAAGCAACTGACCTTTCTTTACTTTTTGCCCATCTTTGAATAAAACGGATTCCAAAATTCCGGATGTCTCGGTGCGAATGTCCGTTTGCTCATTGGGTACAAGATTCCCTGGAATTTTCAGTAGCTCATCCAACTGCTCTTCCTTTACGATGTAGGCATCCACCATGGAAGGTTTCTTGGGTGGTGGTCCGGATGGTATATGAGGCTTTTGTTCTTGCTTGCAGGAAGCAATCATCAGGGACAATAAAAGACCCGCCAGTTGGATATAAGTAGACCTGAAAACCATAAGTGACAAAAATAAGAACAATGACCTTGTCAAAATGTTAAATCATTCCAATCCAAGGTATGCTTTAAATGGACAGCATCACCGGATCAACTTAGAATAATATCAGGTAAGGTTATTTTGCAATCCTTTTATCCACCCAAAGCTGCAGCACCGCCCACAATTTCAGAAAGTTCCTTGGTGATGGCTTCCTGACGTGCTTTGTTGTAATTGATTTTCAATTCACCCAACATGGCTTCAGCATTTTCTGATGCCTTGTCCATTGCTGTCATCCTGGCTCCCAGTTCGGAGGCAAGATTGTCGAGCGTGCATTTAAAAAGTTGTGATTGCAGAATGGACGGGATCAATTCCTGCAATAATTCTCCTTGTGCAGGTTCGAATAAAAAGTCAGGAACCACTTTGTCGGTTGGGGTTCCTGCAACAGGTGTAGCAGCAACTACTTTTGGAACCGGCAAATATTGTTCTACTTCCGGAAACTGAGTCGCGGCATTTTTAAATCTTCCGTAAAAGATTTCTACCTGATCTACTTTTCCGGTTTTAAAATCTGACATGATGCCATCGGCAATACCGGCAATTTTTTCAAAACTCAATCCTGCAAATGCACCCACATAATCGCTGTTGATTGGACATTGTGGATATCTTCTTCTAAAATATTCAAATCCCTTTTTTCCAATAAATAGGAAACTCAATTTTCCTTCTTTGGCCTGGGTGCTGTATTGCTCATTGATTTGTTTAGTCGCAAGTTTGATGATATTGGTATTAAATGCACCACAAAGTCCGCGATCAGAAGTAATGATGACCAGTAGTGGATTCTTTTTTTCAGTAGCCCTTGCAAAAGCCTCCGCACCCTGTCCATCAGAAAAACTCATGATGTTTTTCATCATGGCGTTTAACTTATTGGCATAAGGACGCATCTGCACAATAGCCTGCTGGGCTCTGCGCAATTTAGCAGCCGATACCATCTTCATCGCTTTGGTAATCTGCTGAGTCGATATCACCGACTTTATCCTGTTACGTACCTCTTTTAAATTTGCGGCCATAATTTTAATTTATAATTAGAGAATTAGAGAATGTGAAAATTAGAGAAATGGAGAAGGCGTAACTAAATCTATTTAGGCGTAAGTAAACAAGATCCAACATTAACTTTAGAAGTGTACTAACTCGAAAATTTTCATTTTTTTTTCAAGCTACCCAGAATTGCATTTAGAATTTTTCTGATTTCCTCCAGTTCATTGTTTAGGCTGTTACAATCTGGATAGCTCAGAGAATTTTGGCACAATTTGAACCAATAAATTGTTTCATTCAATTCTTTTGAAGCCAATTTCATTTTATGAATAAAATCTGCTTTACTCTCTGCATCTTGTGCTTCCGAAATATTTGCACCTATTGAAGTTCCTGATCTCAGCAGTTGATTTGCAATTACAAATTTTCTGTCTTTCTCCAGAATTTCAACATACTCTATCAATTTCAATGAAAATAATACTGACTTTTCAAGTATTACATTATGTCCAGAATCTCTCATTCTGCATATTTTAGGGTGTTTAAAATGTTATTAATATATTGCTCTACTCGTTCTCAAATCAAAACTTCCTCATTCTCCAATTCTCTCATCCTCTAATTCTCCCGTTAGCCGCTTTCGCGGTTCCTTCACTTATCGTGTTGTCACACGACACTCCGCTGAAGCATAGATCGTTCAGTCATCTCTAATTCCCTAATCCTTCAATTCTCACATTATCTTATTCTCACATTCTCTAATTCCCCAATTACTTCAACTTCATCTCCCCGGCCATCTTCTTCAAGATAGCGAGGTCTGCATCATCCAGTTTTCCTTTTCTGAAATTCTCAAGAATTTCCGGATGTTTTTGGTCAAGTTCGGTATAGAGCAATGTTTCAAAATCTTTCACTCTTTCTACCGGAATATCTTTTAACAAATTGTTCGTTCCAAGGTAAATCAGCGCCACTTGTTTTTCTACAGTTACCGGAGAATATTGTGGTTGCTTCAATACTTCCACATTGCGTTTTCCTTTGTCAAGTACTGCTTTTGTTGCGGCATCCAGATCAGAACCAAATTTAGAAAAAGCTTCCAGTTCGCGATATTGCGCCTGATCGAGTTTCAGGGTTCCGGATACTTTTTTCATGGATTTGATCTGAGCATTACCACCCACCCTGGATACAGAGATACCCACGTTGATGGCAGGTCTGATACCAGCGTTGAATAAGTTGGATTCCAAAAAGATCTGTCCGTCGGTAATCGATATTACGTTGGTAGGAATATATGCAGAAACGTCACCAGCCTGAGTTTCGATAATTGGTAGTGCAGTTAAGGATCCTCCACCTTTTACGATACCTGCATTCTTCAGAGAGTCTGGCAGGTCATTCATGTTTCGGGCGATCTCATCGTTGTTGATCACTTTTGCAGCTCTTTCCAACAACCTGGAGTGCAAATAAAATACGTCTCCCGGATAAGCCTCACGTCCCGGTGGTCTTCTAAGCAATAGAGAAACTTCACGGTATGCAACAGCCTGCTTACTCAGGTCATCATAGATAACCAATGCAGGGCGTCCGGTATCCCGGAAAAATTCGCCAATCGCAGCACCGGCAAACGGTGCAAAGAATTGCAAAGGAGCCGGATCAGCAGCAGAGGCTGAAACTATCGTAGTATAAGGCATTGCCCCATATTCTTCTAGAGTACGGGCAACTTTTGCTACCGTCGAAGATTTCTGTCCGGAAGCCACGTAGATGCAATAAACGGGTTCTCCACGGTCGTAGAATTCTTTTTGATTGATGATGGTGTCAATGGCGATGGCCGTTTTACCGGTTTGGCGGTCGCCAATGATCAATTCCCGCTGGCCACGGCCAATCGGAATCATGGAGTCAATCGCTTTGATACCGGTTTGTAGTGGTTCATTTACCGGTTGACGGAAGATAACACCCGGAGCTTTTCTCTCCAAAGGCATTTCATATTTAACACCCGGAATAGGTCCTTTACCATCTATTGGCTGGCCCAATGGATTTACTACCCGGCCTACAAAACCTTCTCCCACCTGTATGGAGGCAATTTTAGAAGTTCTTTTTACTCTGGAACCTTCTTTGATTCCGGTCCATGGACCCATGAGTACGACACCCACGTTGTCCTCTTCCAGGTTTAGCACGATGGCCTGCACACCTGTTTCGAATTCAACCAACTCTCCAGCCTGTGCATTGGTAAGTCCATAAACACGGGCGATACCGTCACCAACGGTGAGTACCGTTCCAATTTCTTCCAGTTCAGCTGCGGTGTTAACACCTGAAATCTGTTGCTTTAGAATCGCTGATATTTCTTCGGGTCTGATATTTACCATGATAAGAATTTTAGTATTTAAGATTTAACCACTAGATTAATGTATGATTTGTCATATAGGTTGGTGCGCATTTGATCCAACTGGCGTTTGGCTGTTGAATCCACTTGCTGGCCATCCAATTCAAAGATGATACCTCCGATCAGAGAAGCGTCAATTTTTTGTATAATTTCCAAAGTTTCGCCTGGCTTTAACCAAGGATTGAAACGATTTCTGATCTCTGTCAACTGAGTCTCTCCCAATGCCTGGGCAGAGGTTACCACTGCAGTACGGATCTTATTGATGTTTTTAAACTGTTGAATAAATTCTGTGCAGATTTGGGCCAAAAGTGGCTCCCGGCCTTTTGAAATGAGAAGGCTCACAAAGGCATTTGTAAGTTCAGAAATCTTACTGCCAAGAATGATCTTAAAAATCTCCATCTTTTTGTCCCCATGGATGATTGGACTTTTAAGCATTAAGGCAAAATCACGATTTTCGCAAACCGACTGAATGGTTCTGACATCTTCATGCACCTCATTAAGTGCAGACTTTTCAGTAGCCAGATCCACTAAGGATTTGGCATATCGTCCGGCAATTTTTGACATTGACATTTTTTATCAGTTTACTTTGATCTCGTCAACCAGTCTTTTGATATAGTCCTGCTGATTTTGGTCTGTTTCCAATTTTTGTCGGATGATTTTCTCAGCAATATCTACTGCCATTACACCCACCTGATTTTTAACATCGACCAGGGCAGATTTTTTGGCATTTTCAATATCGTTTTTAGCGTTGACCACAATTCTTTGCGCCTCTTCCTTTGCTTTGTCCCGGGCTTCAGCAACAATTTGATTGGCTGACTCCTTGGCATCGCGTAGAATGCGCATTTTCTCTTCACGAGCCTCATTCATGATCTGCTCATTTTCAGATTTCAGTTTTAACATCTCCTCTTTTGCATTTTTTGCTGCATTCAAGGAATCCTGAATATCGTTTGCACGACTGTTCAGGGCACTGATGATCGGCTTAAAGGCAAACTTGCCAATAATCAACCAAAAAATCAGGAAAATCAGCGTGGACCAGAAAAGCAAACCGAAAGTTGGCTTTATTGGGCTGAAGTCTATTGAAAGTAAGATTAAAGAATCCATGCTTTTACATTTAAAATCAAAAAGAACAGGTACAGCAACCAACCGTTCTGCACCCTGTTCGTAAAATTTTTAAGCTACCAGGTAAGCCAAAAGGATTGCGATCAAAGCCGCACCTTCTACAAGGGCAGCAGTCAAAATCATGTTGGAACGGATATCGCCAATGGCCTCAGGCTGACGCGCGATTGCATCCAATGCCTTTCCTCCAATGTTTCCTACTCCGATACCTGCGCCGATCGCTGCAATACCCATACCTAGAGCTACAATTGAACCTGTCATAAACTTTGTTTTATATAGTTAAAAATTAATGATGTTCTGCCTCATGTTCATGGTGATGTTCTTCTGTTGCAGCGCCAATATAGGATGCCGTCAAAAGTGTGAACACATAAGCCTGGATGAATGCCACCAAAAGCTCTATGGCCATCATGAACAAAGAAAGTAAAACCGAACCTATAGCAGCGCCTGAAGCGGCACCAACATTTTCTCCGGATTTACCAATGATAAATATCAAACTGACGAAAATAATAATCACGATATGCCCGGCAGTGATGTTGGCAAAAAGCCTGAGCATCAGGGTTACCGGTTTGATAAAAATACCCAGAATTTCGATGGGTGTTATCAGGGTTTTGATACCTGCTGGAATCCCCGGCATCCAAAGGATGTGTTCCCAATAGTGGCGGTTACCCTTTACATTCACTACGATGAAAACGATTAAAGCCAACACCATGGTCACCGCAAGATTTCCGGTTACATTGGCGCCACCAAAAAATGGAATCTGACCAAATAAATTCAAGCCTAGAATAAAGAAAAACAAGGAAAGCAACAAGGGCATGTAGCCCACATACTTTGGCCCTATAAACGGTTTGGCTACTTCATCCTGAATGAAAAGTATGATTGGCTCCATCAATTTTTGGATGCCTGTTGGCGGAGTGCCCGGATTTGCCTTGTATTTGCGCGCCATTCCGATAAACATCAGCGACATAAATCCTACCACCAACAACATGGCAAATACATTCTTACTGATGGAAAAATCGTAAAAGCCGGTAATGCCTCCTTTGAATAATCCACCATCAGCAGTACTTGCTTTCTCTGTTTGAAAATTTCTGCCCTGATAAGAAGCATAGATATATTCTTTCTTCCCTCCGGTTTCGTCTTTTACTTCAGTTGAAAATCCCTGAATCTCCACTTCTCCTACTGGAAATGTAGGATCAGTAATTCTCATAACCTTCCCTTCGTGTAGTACATATCGATCGATAGCTATGTGTCCGGAACCATGGTGCGCATCATCAATGTGAAAACGGCCTGAAGAAAAAACGGACCATCCGTAAGCAGGTGCGTACAGAATACATGGCAATGGAAAATTCCATGGACCAATGCTGTAAACGTTCAAATCGGATATGTGGTGGAAAGCAGTCTCCTTCGCATTAAATGGTGCATGTCCGTGGTCACCGGTGGCGTGGTCTGCAGATTCTGCAGGTGCAGTTTGTCCGGAGATCGGTCCGTGATTATGCCCCTCATGTCCCTCCTGGGATGAACCATGATTATGCTCATGAGCTTCATGCTGGGTAGGTGTTTCAGCACCTACAGGTTGCTGAGCCTCTATTCGGCCGAAGCAAAAGAGGACTGATAAAGTTAGGATTTTATATAATTTCTTCATGGGAAAGACCCTTTGGAAAAACGCTGCAAAGCTAAGCCATCTTAGCTATTTGAGGAAATCGAATGAAGCCTTATTTGTTAAGAATTTGTTTATTGATACCGATTCTTTAGTGAAAAGAAAACCGGACCGCAAAATCTAATTTTAATGGGATTCGATTTGTGAAAAATTGAAATTCATTCAGTCGATCTTCATCATTTTTTAAAAATTTATTCTGTGTTACAATTCCGTCACCAGGCTACTTTTCGAATTTAGAGAGCAACCACATTTTATTTGCAATTATGTACAATTATTAAATTTATTAGTTATTTTTAATCTCATTTACAAATTATGTACTCAAAAAACTTCATAAAACGATTTATTGTATGATCAGTTAAATCGACCATGATGAATAAGCTTTTCATTTATTTTCTTTTCATTTTACTCTTTTTGACCACTTGTGATTTGTTGGATGATTCTCCTTGCGGTCCTTCCCTAACCTATGATTTATACTTGTTAGGCTCTGGTGCATTTGATACCGTTGGTGGACAATTCAACAACTACATGGAAGGTAATAACAGGGTTTTCCAATGGGGAAATCTGGTAGATCATGTTTGTACAGATGAACATGTTAAAACGGAATTTAAGGCTGCACTTCTTGATCCAGAACTATCCCCGGATATTCAGGCTAGAGGACGTGTGAGCTGGCAGTTCCTCTTTGAAAAGACTTTCCCATTACAAGTAAATAAACTTGACTTGAAAGGTAACGGGGAGATAGGTCTAAAAAACGCTTTCCCGGATCTTAATGGCTGGTTCATTCCTACTATTGAGGTTTTCTTTCCCTCAAAAGGAAGTTATTCTTCAGATACTGCTTATCTCAAAAAGCATTTGATTTCAATAGAAATTATGTCAAAATATAGAGAGTATAAATGAAGTAAAACCCATTCTCCAAACCAATTTTAACATTGGCAAAAACAAATCCTAATGATTGTTGAAAAAGTAACTAACTCCCCACGAAGTAAAATCAATCATTAACTAATTAGCTAATTTTCACATTGCCTAATTCTCCCTAATCGCTATATCCTCATAGCCCTTATAGTGCTGGGCGATCATATTTTTGAGGGCTTTACGTGCGAAGAAAATACGGCTTTTCACAGTACCGAGTGGAAGTTCCAGTTCGTCTGCGATTTCCTGATATTTAAAACCATGGAAATAACGGAGAAAAGGAATTCGCAGTGAATCATCCAGACTTTCAACCATTCCATTCAGTTCATCCATCATGATGTCTGATTCAGCACTGTTGGAAATGGAATTATTTATGGAGTTGAGATAGTATTGGTTTTCGCTGTTGTCATTTACAATTCCTCCTTTTACTTTTCGGCGGTAATTGTTAATGAAGATATTCTTCATGATGGTGATTAGCCATGCCTTGAAGTTGGTTCCCGGTTGAAACTTATCTCTGTTGGATAATGCCCTGAAGGCAGTTTCCTGATATAGGTCCTTTGCATCTTCTGAATCTCTGGTGAGACTGAAGGCAAAGTTGTGGAGGGTCTGTGACTGCTTATCAAAAGATGTGTAGAACTCTAACGTCGACATGTTGCTAAATTTTTACAAATATATGATTCTGTTTAATTGTTTAGGGTATTTAGTTAAACAAAAAAGTGTTAAGAAAATATTAATTTACGCAAACTTCCCTATTCAACTGATTTACAATATCCTAATGCATTAGATAATTTCAAATAAATAACCGCTTTCGTTTATTTCAAAAAATGAATATTTTCACTATAATATACTACACTTTTACTTCTGCGCAATTTTATATGTATAAAATGCCACAAAAGAAAATATTATATTTGGTATCCAAACTGCCAATAAAGGAGGAATTACCTCATTATTGGCAAATGTGAGCGAAAGTTTGGACAGAAAAATGAACACCACGCCCAAGATTACACCAACGGCCAGATGAAGACCAAGACCACCTCTTACCTTTCTTGACGCAATACAGGTACCTATTATTGCCAAAATCAAAGAAGTAAATGGATCTGCCGTTCTACGGTGTTTTTCCACCTCATAAGGACCAGTAATTCCTGAACCTTTCTCTTTCTCCCGGTCGATAAACTCGCTCAATTCCGGGGTCCTCATCATTTCCTTCCTATTTTTCAGAATGACGAAATCCGAAACCAACAAATTCAGCGAAGTATCCACAAACTTACCCTGGTAAACATTAAACTTTTCTGTGCTGTCTTCTAAGGTCCTGATCTCATAATCCCCCAATGTCCAAATGTGCGGAGGGCCCTTCCAACGTATCGTTCTTGCAGTAAGGATTTGTACCACTCTGGATCCTTCCAACTTCCTCAATTGAAAATTACTTCCTGAAGAATCCGAAACATTAAAAAGATAAATAAAAGCTTCTACCTGAGGCTCGACAAACAAGTGCACATTGCGGTCCTTGGAATAAATATTGGAAGTCTTGATGTAGGTATTCTCAAAATCTTTGAGAATTTTATTGCCTCTTGGCACTACAATGTGATTCCCTACCAGATGCACCAGGGTGAAAAATGATGCTGCTATAATGAATGGCCTCAGAAACCTTCTGTAGGAAATTCCTGAACTGAAAATGGGAATAATCTCGGTCTGATCAGCCATCCGGGATGTAAAAAATATCACGGTGATCAGTGAATAAAGGGGGAACAACAGCGAATTAATCCAGGGGATAAAATTGAAGTAGTAATCTCTGGCCACATGCCACCACCCAAGATCTTTGGAAATAAATTTTTCTATTCTTTCAGAAACATCAAAAACAACGGCAATAAGGGACAAAATGGCCATGGTAAATATGAATGTCGATACATATTTACGAAGGATATACTTATCTAAAATCGACAGGCCGAAGCCTTTTATCCCCATTACAATTTTTGGTTTATGGTGATCAAAATTTCCCTCTTCCAGGAGTCAAAATTATTCAATTGGATTTGCTTCCGAGCTTCCCTCATCAACCAGGTGTAAAAACTTAAGTTTTGTATGCTGGCGATTTGTGCAGCAAGAATTTCTCCTACCATAAATAAATGGCGCAGATAAGCTTTACTGTGCAAATTACTGGTCGGAACATCAAGTCCCTCATCAATCATACTGAAATCTGTCTTCCACTTTTGGTTTCTGATATGGATGATTCCTTTAGTCGTATAAATTATTCCATGCCTTGCATTTCGTGTAGGTAAAACACAATCAAACATATCGATTCCCTGTGCAATACACTCCAAAAGATTTGCAGGTGTTCCAACGCCCATCAGATAGCGCGCACTTAAGCGAGGCATAAATTCTGTTGACCAGGCCACCATTCTATAAAGTTCTTCTTGTGGTTCACCGACAGAAAGTCCACCTATGGCATAAATGGGATTTGGGTATTGACTGTTGAACAAAATGGATTCCTTCCTTAGGTCATCAAATACGGAACCTTGTGCAATGGGAACAAATATTTGCTTCTGCCCATATCTGGATTCGGTATTTATAAAATGCTGGATTCCCCGTGTCAGCCAGTCATTAGTAATTCGCAATGATTTCTCTGCATATTTCCTGGTACATGGATAAGGTGGACATTCATCTAATGCCATCATGATATCTGAACCAAGTATCCGTTGCGTGTCCACTACGGATTCAGGTGTAAAAATGTGCTTCGAACCATCTATATGGGATTGGAAGGTAACGCCCTCAGGCCTAATTTTTCTTCGGGCACTCAGGGAGAAAACCTGATATCCTCCACTATCCGTCAAAATAGGAGCCTGCCAATTCATAAACCTGTGCAGCCCTCCAGCTTCGGAAATCACTTCCAGACCCGGACGCAAATAAAGATGATAGGTGTTTCCAAGTATAATTTCCGCTTTTACTACAGAGGAAAGCTCCTGCTGATGGACTGCTTTCACTGTAGCTGATGTTCCGACAGGCATAAAAACGGGTGTATACACAACTCCACGATCTGTAAGGATTTCCCCGGTTCTGGCTCTACAGCTGGTATCCTCATGTATTAAATTAAATCCGGTCATGCAGATCTGGATTGCATCCTGATAAAAACACCCAGCATTAAAGAAAATCCAATCAATGAGGATCCACCTTTGCTGATAAATGGCAATGGGATTCCAATAATTGGAACCAGCCCCATGGTCATGCCGATGTTTACAAGAACGTGAATAAATAAAAATCCTGCCAGCGACAGACCAAAATAAGAAGCAAACTTATTGGTAATGCGTTCGCTCGTATTCAATATCCGCCAAATAAGCACCACAAATAATAATATCACAATGACACTGCCGAAAAATCCTTGTTCTTCGCCAATCGTACTAAAAATAAAATCGGTGGATTGCTCTGGTACAAACTTTAACTTTGTCATGTTTCCATTCATAAATCCTTTTCCCAGCATGCCTCCCGATCCAATCGCAACCTTGGATTGCAACAAATTATAAAGGGAACCTCTTGGATCACATTCAGAAGGCTTAAGCCAAACTTTTATACGTTCCTGCTGGTGCAATTCTAAGCCATTGAACAGATTGATGGAAAAATAAGAAAATGCATAAAGCACTGCCACTGCCAACGGTAGAAACAGAGATAATTTTTCCTGTCTGTTCCTCCACAACATGATCAGACTGACGCCCAGGAAACCCAAAGCCACATAAACCATATATCCCAATCCGAGAAAATAAAAACAATAAATAAGACTAATTAAAAGTACTGCCAGTAATGCGTAGTGGTATTTGAAAATTTTAAAATTAAACCAACTAAACCCGATTGCCGCAAGAATGATAGCCATAATAACCTGTTCCAATGGAAATAAAATGGAAAAAACAAAAGATAAAAAAAGCGATACCGCAGAGATATAATAAACAGGATTGAAGCCCTCAATAAAAAGCAATATAAAAAGAGACAAAAAAGTAATGGCTGAACCTGCATCCGGTTGCAACAAAATGAAAAACACTGGTGCGAAAATGATTCCGACTACAATCCATTGGTAAACTCCGGTTTTTAAATTTACCTTATAATAGGACAAGTAACTGGATACGGCAAGCGTTGTACAAAACTTTGCAATTTCAGAAGGCTGGAAAGAAAATCCGCCAATTACAAACCAGGCTCTAGCTCCTTTGATCTCTGAACCAACGAACAGTACTAGCAGCAATAAAAAAATACTTATACCATAAAAAATGTACGCGAAAGTGTGCCAGAATTTAACATCAATAAATAAGGCTATTATAAATACAGAAAGTGCAATAGCAATGTAAACTGTTTGTTTGGTAATCGGAACCGACAGATCTAAAAAATTTGTATCCTCACTGTAGGTATAGGTTGCTGCATAAATACTAAACCAACCTATGATAATCAGGCTAAGATAAATGCCAATGATCATCCAATCATATTGTGCATTTCTTACCGTTCTTATCATACTAAGATGATTTAATAAATTTTGTAGTTGCTGATGAAAATTCGATGAAAGAATTGATACATCAAATTCTACAACTCATTATATTGAATTTTATCAATGGATAAAAAAGCAGAATTGAATTTCTTTTTTATATTTTCAAGAGCAGAAGCAGCGTCATTCCTGTTCAAGAATGCGCCTGCCTTCAAATGGTAATATGGCTCTTTGTATTCCCATTTAACAGGATAGGTGAATTGCTTTTGAAAATCTATTCTTGTCGCCTCCATCTGTCTGCGATCTACTGTAGTAATGACTGTGATGCGCCAACCGGATATGTGTGTAATACTCTTGTTTATCCTCAGATATTGATTCATCATTGAGATTATCGACGGTTCTGCATCTATTTGAACTCCTGCCTGTGCATTTCCATGTAAGCACATCAGTAGCATGAAAACAATTATATACAGATACTTCATAAACTTAATTTTTCGATTCCTTTCCTGCAAATTTTCTTAGCCCAATCCTGCACCATGGCAGTTTTTATATTTTTTGCCACTTCCGCAGGGACACACATCATTCCTTCCAATTTTAGGTGCACTGTTACGCACGGTTTGTACTTGTGGAATGGATTCTCTGCCTGCCTGTTCCGCTGCACGTCTTGCCCTTTCATCTTCCTGACTTTTATTCGTCCTTACTCTGCTGAGGTCTGTACTTTGTTGCCTCGCCTCCTTCACTTCTTGATTCACAGTGATCATTAATTTTCCTTTTGCGAGATAGGAAGTAATATCCTGGTTCATTTTAAAAACCAACATCTCAAAAAGTTTGTAGGCTTCCATTTTATAAATAACCAATGGATCTTTTTGCTCAAAGGAGGCTGCCTGTACGGATTCCTTCAATTCATCCATATTACGTAGATGCTCCTTCCAATTGGTATCGAGAATACTTAAAGCTACTGACCGTTCTATATCCCTCATGATACTGTTCCCCTTAGACTTAACTGCTTTTTCCAGCTCTGCAGATATGGGTAGCGGTTCTTTTAATTCGTCTACAAAAGGAACTACAATCCGTTGGTATCTGTGACCCTCATTTTTATATACATCCGTTATATAAGGAAACAGGATTTCCTTGATCTGTGATTCTTTCTTTTCATAGTGGGTAAAAAACTGTCTGTGGTATTCATTTTGTAGATCAGGTAATGGAGATTCTTTAAAAAATGCAGCATCTATCTCTGGTTCAAAACCAAACATGGTGATGGAGTCATTGATAAATGATTCAAGATCTCCTGACGCTCTTGCATTTTTAACCAGTGCATCGAGTGTAGAATTAAACATATAACTCAGATCCACCGCAAGTCGCTCACCGTATAGCGCATGATCTCTCTTTTTATAAATTGCTTCGCGCTGGATATTCATGACATCATCGTATTCCAGGAGTCGCTTACGCATCCCGAAATTGTTCTCTTCCACTTTCTTTTGGGCTCTTTCAATAGATTTGGTCACCATGGAATGTTGCATTACCTCACCTTCTTTATGTCCAAGTTTGTCCATAATTCCGGTAATTCGATCCGAGTTAAACAACCTCATGAGATTGTCTTCAAAGGATACGAAAAACTGGGAAGATCCCGGATCTCCCTGCCTTCCTGCACGACCCCTCAACTGTCTGTCCACCCTTCGGGATTCGTGCCGCTCGGTACCAATGATCGCCAGACCACCAGATTTCTTCACTTCATCAGAAATTTTTATGTCTGTTCCCCTACCGGCCATGTTGGTGGCAATGGTAACTTTCCCTGCTTTACCTGCTTCTGCTACTATTTCTGCTTCCCTTTGGTGTTGTTTGGCGTTCAGCACACTGTGTGCAATGCCTCTCAGTTGAAGCATTCTCGCCAATTTTTCTGAAATATCTACGGAAGTAGTACCCACAAGAACAGGCCTTCCTGAGTTGGTACATTTTTCAATTTCTTCGATGACTGCATTGAATTTTTCACGGGCTGTTTTGTACACCAGATCCTCACGGTCATCTCTGACCACAGGCCGATTGGTTGGAATGACCACAACGTCCAATTTGTAAATCTGCCAGAACTCTCCGGCTTCGGTTTCAGCAGTACCGGTCATACCGGCAAGCTTATGGTACATCCTGAAATAATTCTGCAGGGTAACCGTGGCATAAGTTTGTGTAAGTTCCCCAACTTTTACATTTTCTTTCGCCTCCAGTGCCTGGTGCAATCCATCAGAATACCTTCTGCCTTCCAGCATACGTCCGGTGCCTTCATCCACAATTTTTACCTCTCCATCCAGGACAACATATTCCTCGTCTTTCTCAAATAAGGTATACGCCTTAAGCAATTGACTTACACAATGTAATCGTTGGGATTTTATGGCAAACTCATTGAGTATTTTCTCCTTCTGGGCTGTAATTTCTTCTTTTTTAAGATTCTCATCCTGGTCAATTTTATGAAGGGATTCCGCCAAATCAGGAATGATAAAAAACGAAGGCTCAGATTCCCCGGTAGCCATAAAATCTTCTCCTCTTGGGGTAAGTTCTACCTGACGGTTTTTTTCATCAATCGTAAACAACAATGGCTCATCAGCCACCTTCATGTTTCGATTCTGCTCCTGCATGTAAAAATTCTCCGTCTTCTGAAGAATATTCCTGATGCCATCTTCACTAAGGAATTTGATCAGTGGCCTGGATTTGGGTAAAGTTCTGTATGCTCTGAACAATGCCAAACCTCCTTCACCCTCACCGGATCCTGTCTTGCCTTCTGAAATTAATTTTCGCGCGTCCGTAAGGAACTGATTGTGCAATTTTCTTTGCTCATTGATGAGCCTTTCTACTTTTGGCTTTAGTTTGTTGTATTCCTCACTCTCTTCGTCCATATCTACCGGACCTGAAATGATCAATGGAGTTCTTGCATCATCGATCAATACACTATCCACCTCATCCACCATGGAGTAATGATGTTTTCTCTGGACCTTCTCATCCATGTTACGGACCATATTGTCCCTCAGGTAGTCGAATCCAAATTCATTATTCGTTCCATATATGATGTCACATTCGTAAGCCTTCTTTCTTTGTGGTGAATGCGGTTTATACTTATCGATACAATCTACACTCAAATGCAGAAATTCAAAAATAGGCCCTACCCACTCAGAGTCTCTTCTGGCCAAATAATCATTGACCGTGACAATGTGTACCCCTTCACCGGACAAACCATTCAAGTAAGCGGGCAAAGTGGCCACTAAGGTTTTTCCTTCCCCGGTACCCATTTCGGCAATCTTACCATCATGAAGAACCATTCCGCCTATGAGCTGAACATCATAATGCACCATGTTCCATACAATGTCACCACCTGCTGCAGACCAACTGTTGGAATAAAATGCTTTATCCCCATCCAGATTTATGTATGACCTGGAGACAGAAAGGTCCCTGTCTCGGTCGGTTGCTGTTACCTCCAGGGTGGTATTATTGGTAAAGCGATAGGCAGTTTCTTTTACCACCGCAAATGCTTCGGGCAATATTTCCCTGAGAATTTCTTCAATCATGCCGTCACGCTCTTTTCGTTCCCGGTCAATGTCGTTGAAAATATCCTCCTTGGTATGAATATCGGGTTCTGCTTCAGCCTGTTCACGCAATTGATCAATTTTGGCATCAATTGGAGCCAGGTATTCTTTGATTCGGGTCCGGAATTCTAAAGTCTTATTCCGCAACTCATCATTACTGAGTTTGGAATATTCTTGCTGGTAATTGAGAATCAGTTGAATTTTGGGATTGTATTCCTTTACATCACGATCCTGCTTGGTCCCAAAAACTTTTTTAAGAAAATTAAACATCTGTTCGAATTAAATAAGGAGGCAAAATTAATGGATATTACGGAGTATGGGAGTGAATATTGTGTCACAAACCATACCATATTGACTAATCATGTCAATATGGCAGTCATGTTTGCGGATTTGATAAGTTTGTAAGTTAAAATCCGACTTCCATTGAAATTCCATTATGTCATTAGATTTGATAATTCGCTAAAAAGTTTTTGGTATAAACTGCCACTTTTTTAGCGCTCGAACGTTACATATTGGACAATATGGACTTTTTCCCCTGGTAAATGTTCGTTAAAGTCGTGTTTCATTACTTAATTCCTATTTTTGCAGTAAATCCAACTCCTTCATGAAAAAAGCATTTTTACTATTGAGTTTCACCTTCTTTATTGCTTCGATAAGTTTAGTGGCTCAAAAGCCGGTTTGGAAACTGGCCCCTGGTTCCAAAAACCTGGTCCCAACTGAACAAATGAGCCCGTCCTGGCGATCCATCAAGGCGTATCAGCAATTTGAAATCAATTTCAATACACTTAGGTCTTTTATTTTGACACAAGCCCCTGCTGAAAATCAACTTGGTAAAACCATATCTATTTCCTTACCCATGCCGGATGGAAATGTGCGTGAATTCTACATCATGGAATCACCGGTAATGGAGCCGGAATTGGCTCTGAAATATCCCGAAATTAAAACTTACAAAGGTAGCGATGGGATGAACTACATGAGGTTGTTCATGACAAACTCAGAACTCAAAGCATATATCCTTACCGATCAGGGTGATGTGGTGATCGAACCCCTTGTTAAAGGTGATGCGGACAATTATGGTGTTTACTGGGCTAAAAACATTGAAGTTGACCCATCAGGACTTTCCCTAGCTTGTGGTGAAGGTGGCAGAGTGGTTTTTACAGATCAAAATAAAACTAAGGAAGATCACGGACACACGCTAGCGGCTTCTGTATTGAGTGCTCAACCCGTTATCCTCCATACTTACCGACTTGCCCTGGCTTGCACAGGAGAGTGGGGAATGGCTTCCGGTCTAGGTGGCGGATCTGTGCAAACTGCGCTCGCCAAAATGGCAGATGCACTTACTTATGCAAATGCAGTTTATGAAAAAGATTTTGCCATTCACATCAACTTATGTGCAAATAATGATAAAATTGTTTTTCTAAATCCCAACAATGACCCATATGACAACAATGGCTCAGGCGGTTCATTGTTAGATCAAAATCCAGGTGTTGTTAATCCCATTATTACACCCGGATTTTATGAATATGGCCATGTATTTAACATTGCCTGTACAGATGTAGGTGGCATCGCTTCATTAGGATCTGTATGTGCAACTTCAGGAAAAGCCCGTGGCGTAACTTGCTGGTATACCACCGATGTGGCCTATGTGGCACAGAGAATTTTTTGTCATGAAATGGGGCATCAATTCAGTGCTTCTCACACCTTTTCGAACTGCAATGGCAATGAAAGTGGCACCAGATATGAACCGGGTGGAGGAACAACTATCATGTCCTACAGCGGGCTTTGCGGCAATTTGAATATTGAATCCTCAAACCTCCCTCATCCTAACTTTTTCCATACCAATTCCCTGGAACAGGTGATTGGCTTTACCAGAGGAATGACTTGCGGAGTGAAAAAAGATGCAGGAAACACCTATCCATCCGCAACCATTTTAACCAAACAAGGTCTGTATTTACCGATCCAAACACCATTTGAATTGAAAGGGAGCGGATCTGATTTGGAAGATACGACCTTGACTTTTGGCTGGGAACAATTCGACAATGGCGCTTATGGAGATTTGTTGGGTGATGTTTCCGAAAATGGCCCACTTTTCAGAGTGCTTTTCCCGGGATCAAGTCCCAACCGGACCATTCCACAATGGAATTCCATTATTAACCTGGATAATGTAGATGTCAGAGAGTTCCTGCCAAAAAATACCAGGGATTTGAAATTCCGGTTCGTAGTACGTGACAACCACCCTGGGGCAGGGGGTAGCACGTATGAATTACTCAAACTTAAAGTTTCAGAAAACGCCGGACCGTTTGCGGTTAAGTTTCCTAATGCTACTTCAGACCGTCTCGTAAAAAATACCTGTAACACCATCAAATGGAATGTCAACAAAACCAATGAGGCCCCGGTCAACTGCCAAAAAGTAGACATATTGATGTTTAAAGGCAGGGAATACAATAATCCAATACTTTTAAAAGCCAATACAGACAATGATGGCAGTGAATTGGTTGATATTCCGGATATTGGGAATAACATCAGGGTAAGAATCTGGATCAGAGCCGCAGATCATATCTTTTTTGACATCTCTGATGCTGACATCCTGATTATCGAAAGCACCACTCCTAAAGTAAGTATGGGCGTAAGCCCTAATGTCGCTACTTTATGTCTTCCAGACATTCTGAATGTGACGGTCAGATCCTGTGCGTTTGGAGGATTTAGCGGCAACGTTAATTTATTTGTGGAAAGTGGACTACCAGCAGGATCGACTTATCAATTCAGCAAACCAATATTGGGTCCAAATGAGGAATCCAATTTGTCCCTTGATTTAAGAAACCTGACTGGCAAGGCTAGTCTTAAATTAGTCATTGCTGCAATTACCCCTGCAGGAGATACCCTAAGGGATGAATTGAATGTAAATGCCATAAAAAACGATTTTTCTGATGGTTCTCTTTTATCTCCTTTCAGGAGTGAACGAGGCTTGACTGAAACCCCTCTTTTCAGATGGAAAAAAAGCGATAATGCAGATTCTTATCACTTTGAATTAGCCACTTCACCAGCATTTGGCAATACGATCTTATATTCTGAACAATTTGTTTTCGTGGACAGTCTGAGATTGCCAATCCTTTTGAAGGAAAACACTATTTACTATTGGCGATTAATTCCAGTTAATCTATGCGGCGAAGGAGGATCATCTGAAATTTTTGTTTTCCAGACAAAAAATAAATCCTGTATCGACCAACCTTTTACCGGAAATCCTATAGGCCTATTTCCAAGCCGTACGAATACAACGGCCATTCCTATTGCCTTTTCCGGTAGATTGTCGGATATGAATGTAAATGGTTTACAAATTCAGGCAGACGCGGTCCGTGATGTAAACATTAACCTGATCAGCCCTGCCGGAACCAAGGTTAATTTATTCAATTACAATTGTGCAGTGACCCTCGATTTTGATTGCAGTTTTGATGATGAGGCGCCAATTGGACTTACTTGTCCTCCTACCCGAGGCACAAGAATGAGACCATTCGAACCATTAGGTAAACTGATTGGGGAAGATCTGAAGGGAGATTGGAAACTGGAGATCGTCACAAAAAATACATTCCGAACAGGACAACTGGAAAATTTTACGCTTCAATATTGTGCAGACCTTACCGTAGAAGCTCCGGCATTGGTTAACAATGGTCCTCTCAAACTTCAGGTAGGGGAAACCAAAAGTGTAGACAACCAATTATTGCTGTGTACAGACAAAGACAATATTCCAAATGATCTTGTGTATACGCTTGTGTACATTCCAAATTTTGGAGAGCTTAAATTAAATGGAAATGTACTCGTGTACGGCAGCACATTTACCCAAAAAGATGTGGACGATAATCGGTTGAGCTATACCCATAATGGTTCAACCAATTACTATGATGGTTTTTCATACACCTTAAACGATGGAAGAGGCGGTTGGCTGGGAATTGAAAATTTCCAAATTCTGGTAGGACCTGTTGCTACTGATAATCCTAAAAATGATGTACTGATTTCAGCTTTTCCGAATCCTACAAAAGGGATGTTGGTTGTAAATATAGAAGCGCAAGGAAACACTTCAGGTGCTGTCCTAAGTTTTAAAAATCTGAACGGAAAAACTCTTTTGGAAAGAAAGTTGTTTGGAGAAAAAAATATGAATCTTGACTTACACCAATATTCAGATGGGGTTTATTTTCTTGAATATAAATCAGGTATTTCAAAGACCACTAAAAAAATTATTCTAACCAGATGATGTTGGATTAATTAAATAAATTTTAAAAAGTGCAGCCGTTAGCTGCACTTTTTTTTTGTCACGAAATGCTTTGCAAAGAAAAATCTGATCAGCCTGTAGTAGTTCCTTCCGTACAATTTCTGCAAATATCTATTTGATCTCTCCCTTTAAGAATGGATTGTCGGAATGCTTTATAATTTTTACCTCTCCAAATGCTGAGAAAATCACTGGTCGCCAATTTGCCTAATTGATGGTCTGCATCCTTATCAAAACAACATGGTACTACTCTGCCGTCCCAGGTAATCACACAACCCTGCCACATTCTCCAGCATTCATTGTGTAGCGGATTTTTTATTTGGAATGTGCCATCTTCTTTTTTCTGATAACGGCTGTATACCTCCTGTTCCGGAATAAGCTTAGAACCATGGACATAGTTGTACACCTGTGCAGTTTTTAATTCAATTTTATCTACGCCCAATTCTTTCGCCAAAGTTTTTAATTCTTCAATTTCATGTTCATTGTGTCTCACCACTAAAAATTGAAATACCAAAAAAGGTGTTTTGGATTTTAGCTTTTCCTTTGCAGCCACCAGATTTTTTGTGCCTTGCAACACCTTAACAAGATCCCCGCCAATTCTGTATTGTTCATAACTTTCCTGCGTAAGTCCGTCAATAGACAATATCAGCCTGTCCAGTCCACTGCGAACAATTTTTTCACAAGTGTCTTCATCTAAAAAATGTGCATTGGTAGAACTGGAAGTATAAATATTTAACTGGTGGGCATGACGAACCATGTTCAGTAATTCAGGATTAATAAATGGTTCTCCCTGAAAATAAAAAATCAAATTGGACAAGTGATTTTTCAATGGATCCAGGTATTGCTTAAATTGATCTAACCTTAGATTTCCTGTAGGTCTTGTAAATGCCCTCAGTCCACTGGGACATTCCGGACACCTTAAATTACAAGCAGTGGTGGGCTCTATCGCAACGGTCACCGGCATTCCCCAGTGGATGGACTTGCCACTCATTTTGGAGATCCTGAAAGAAGTCCAGACCTTGAATGTATTCATGGCTTTCCGAAGAGTCCACTTCTTTAAAAATATTAATCCTTCCAGGTAATCTTGCCTCATCACTAACAAAGATGGTAATAAAGCAGAAATTGATCGCCTGCTTTTTGAATCCCTTATATTTGCAAAAAAATAGGGAATGAAGTTTCTGATCGCTGGTTTGGGGAACATGCATATTGATTATTTCGGAACCAGACACAATGTTGGTTTTGAAGTGGTGGACGAACTTGCTGGAAATGCAGAGGCTTCCTGGAGTCAGGATACCCACTGTCATCGTTCGGTAATTAAACATAAAGGCCATCAGTTGATCCTGATTAAACCAACCACCTATATGAATCTTAGTGGCAAAGCGGTTCGCTACTGGTTAACGAAAGAGAAGGTGGAACTTAGTAATCTTCTTGTAATCCTGGATGATTTGAATATTGAGTTTGGCAGTATAAGACTCAGGGCCGGGGGTTCTGACGGCGGGCATAATGGACTTAAAGATATAGATCTTCAATTGGCTACAAATCAGTATCCACGTTTGAGGGTAGGCATTGGCGCTAATTTTTCAAAAGGTCGTCAGGTTAATTATGTTTTGGGTAAATGGTCAGAATCTGAAGCCGCCAAAATGCCGGAAATTCTAAAACTATGTGCAGATACCTGTTTGAGTTTTTGTGCAGAAGGGATGTCCAATGCGATGAATAAATTCAATGCTAAAAAGGTAGAATAAAATGAACCCCGAAATCGCCAAATGGTTTGCTTTAACCGGTATTTTATTGTTGATTGCGGCTCTTATCATTTATTTTTTAGGCCCATATTTGAAATGGATCGGTCATTTGCCCGGTGACATTGCCTTCAAAAAGGAAGGTTTTAGTTTTTACTTTCCATTGAGTACAATGATTTTGTTTTCCATTTTGTTAAATTTAATTGTCAGGCTGGTCAGATTTCTGAGTCAATAAGCAAGCTGAATCCGGATTATTTAAAATAATATATATAAATAATTATAATATTTTCGATCTTTGTTGATCCTAACAGGGATTATGTATCAGATTATACTTTGTTTTTTAACTGCTTTTATCCTTACCTATATCGCCATTCCGTCGATCATCAATATAGCTAAAGTTAAAAAACTGACAGACGAACCCGGAGAACGCACCTCACACAGTAAAAGTATTCCGACCCTGGGTGGTATTGGGATATTCGCTGGTGTAGTGTTCAGTATCATACTTTGGACTCCGTTTCAGGTTTTCGGTAATCTTCAATATATACTCTGCGCATTTGTCATTATATTTTTAGTGGGTGCAAAAGATGATATTCTGCCACTAACTCCTTACAAGAAAATTCTAGGTCAGGTGTTCGCGGCGGCAATTTTGGTTTTTAAAGCCAATGTCAGAATTACAAGCTTTTATGGAATTCTTGGTATTCAGGAACTTCCCTTGTGGTTTAGTATTGTCTTTTCTTTGTTTACCATCTTAGTCATCATCAACGCATTTAATTTGATCGATGGCATCAACACACTTTGTGCCAGCACAGGTGTTTTGATATGCGTGACCCTGGGTTATTGGTTTAAAGAAACAGATCAGGTGGTACTGAGCATCATATCTTTTGCATTGGTAGGTTCTTTAGTTGCCTTTATGAAATTCAACATCAGTCCTGCTAAAATCTTTATGGGGGATACAGGATCTATGCTGGTCGGTACTATTTGTGCTATTCTTGCGATCAGCTTTATTGAGGTAAATAAAACCATGGAGCCATCTGAACTTAAAATTGTTTCCGCACCAGCATTTGCCATTGCTATTCTTTTCATTCCGTTATACGACACTTTGCGTGTATTCATCATCAGAATATTCAATGGGCGGTCACCTTTTACTCCGGATAAGCAGCACATACATCATGTATTGATTTCATTGGGGATGAATCACCTTCAGGCGACTTCGATTTTGATTTCAGTCAATACTCTGGTAATCATGTTGACATTCAGTTTACTTGAAATAGGTAATTTCAATTTATTATTGATGATTCTGTTGTTGGGATTTGTCTTTTCAGCTGCAATTCATTTTTTGGTCAGACGTAAATCCACAGGATTGTTGTTATAAAATAAATGCTTTGAGCGTATACCATTTTCTCTTGGTTTTTATAGGTGGAGGTACCGGTTGTTGTTTGCGATATAGCCTTGGGGTCATCACTTTTTCTCATCCAAAGTTATTTATGGTACCTACCCTTCTGGTAAATATTTTAGCCTCATGCATCCTGGGATTTCTCATGTACCGCTACATTGCACATCCGGAAAAAGAATGGATACGTACCCTATTGATGGTTGGATTTTGCGGAGGATTCAGCACTTTTTCCGCTTTCAGTTTTGAAAACTTTTTATTGCTAAGAAATGGAGAGTGGTTGTGGGCTGCAGGATATGCCATGATTAGTGTGATCGCATGTCTGGCAGCAGTAGCAGGTGGGTATTTCCTGTCGAAATTATATTGGTAAGCCTATTAAATTATTTAAAATTAAATGTAATCATTACAAGAAAGCTATTGAAACTTACAACCAATTAGATTCCTATTCATTTATATAAACTACCAGCCAAAATACAGACTGATATTTATTAATTAACTTTGCAAAAAAATAAATAAATAATTGATGGAACAAGTTGCTAATCAACTGAAATTTAAAGTAAAAGACCTCAATCTTGCAGATTGGGGAAGAAAAGAGATTGAACTTGCCGAAGCTGAAATGCCGGGTTTGATGTCTCTAAGAGAAAAATACGGTAAGGTAAAACCCCTTAGCGGAGCCAGAATTGCAGGTTGTCTTCACATGACTATCCAGACTGCAGTATTGATAGAAACATTGATCGAGCTGGGTGCTGAGGTCAGCTGGTCCTCTTGTAACATCTTCTCTACTCAGGACCACGCCGCAGCCGCTATCGCCGCAAGAGGAATTCCGGTTTATGCCTGGAAGGGAATGAACAATGAAGAATTTGACTGGTGTATCGAACAAACATTGTTTGCGTTTAAAGACGGTCAGCCACTAAATATGATCCTCGATGACGGTGGTGATCTAACCAATATGGTTTTGGATAGATTTCCTGAATTGATTGCCGGAATCAGGGGAATTTCTGAAGAAACCACGACTGGGGTTTTGAGATTGTATGAAAGAGTACAAAAAGGTACCTTGAGCATGCCTGCAATCAACATCAATGACTCGGTTACAAAGTCAAAATTTGACAACAAATACGGTTGCAAAGAATCCTGTGTGGATGCCATTCGCAGAGCCACTGATTTAATGATGGCCGGAAAAGTTGCCGTGGTTGCAGGATATGGCGATGTGGGAAAAGGTTCTGCTGCTTCACTTAGAGGTGCTGGTTGCAGAGTGATTGTTACCGAAATCGATCCTATCTGCGCATTACAGGCAGCCATGGATGGATATCAGGTTCTTAAAATGGATAATGCGGTTAGGATGGCAAACATAGTTGTGACCGCAACCGGAAACCGTGATATCCTTGTAGGACGACATTTCAAATTGATGAAAGACAAAACGGTGGTCTGTAACATCGGACATTTTGATAATGAAATTGATGTAGCCTGGTTAAATACCAATTACGGAAACAGCAAGGTTGAAATTAAGCCTCAGGTGGATAAATATACCGTAGATGGTAAAGACATTATTCTGCTCGCAGAAGGAAGGTTGGTTAATTTAGGTTGTGCTACAGGACATCCATCTTTTGTAATGTCCAATTCTTTCACCAATCAGGTTATTGCTCAGATGGAGTTGTGGTCTAATCATGGCAGCTATGAAAACAAAGTGTACACTTTGCCAAAACATTTGGATGAGCAGGTAGCCAGATTACACCTGGATAAAATTGGTGTCGAACTGGAAACACTGGAGGATCATCAGGCAAATTATATTGGGGTAAAGAAGGAAGGTCCTTATAAACCGGAATACTACCGCTATTAATAAAAATATCAGGTGACAAAATCTGAATTCAATCCGCAGCAAAGGACTTGCTGCGGATTTTTTTTTAATCCAAACAGCCCGTCTCAATTGGCACAGAGACTTTTATTCATTCTCTTTATTGTTTGCCATAATTTAAATGCCCAAAATTCTGCTTCCTCTTTCCTGAGACCGGCTGACAGCCTTGTTAAGAAAAGGGTATTTTTAGCAGGGGGTTTCTCTGCTCTAAGCTATACTGGATTTTCTGCAGGACTCTATTTTGCATGGTACCGAAATCAAAATTTAGGAAAATTCAGACAGTTCAACGATTGGAATGAATGGCGCCATATGGATAAAATGGGTCATTTATACAATGGGTTTTTTCAAAGTGATCTGATTTATCAGGGAGCACGTTGGACCGGAATAAATAAACGACATGCTTTATTGTATGGAGTAGGGATCTCTATGTTGTTCCAGTCGACCATCGAATTATACGATGGCTTCAGTCCCAAATGGGGTTTTTCATGGCCTGATATGGCCGCTAATGGAATCGGAGGTGGGCTTTTTGTTGTCCAGGAAGCCCTCTGGAACGAGCAAAAATTTTATTTAAAATTTTCATCTTACCCCATAAAATATTCCAGGCAACCAGTACTTCACCCACGGGCTGATGAGTTGTTCGGGACAAGCCTTGGCGAACGATTGTTAAAGGATTATAATGCGCAGACATACTGGCTTTCCTTCAATCCTGTCCATTGGAGTGGAACTTCGAAAAAATACTGGCCAATGTTCCTCAACATTGCCTTAGGTTATGGTGCAAACAACCTTTATGGCGGCTATCGCAATGAATGGGTAGAAAAGGATGGGACATTCAGAAAGCTGGATGCCTTAGAATATCCACGCTATGCTCAATACTTACTTTCACTGGATATAGATCTCAGAAAAATACCTGTAAAAAATCCTTACCTCAGATCCGTCTTCCGCATACTAAACATTTTCAAGTTTCCATTTCCCGCACTGGAATTTAATAGTCTTGGAAAGTTGAAAGGGCATTGGTTATATTTTTGAAATATACCTATTACCAGAAAGAAAAATATTCCCGCAAATTAGGGGCTTGGATGTAAATAACTCGAGCCCCAGAAAGATGAGTTAAGACCTGCTGATAAATTCATTTACCATGGCCAAGACTGATTTGGTTTCTTCTTCAGCAGATTTTACATATTCATCGGCTTCTTCAAAATATTTCTTCTTCAAATCCTGATCCTCCAATCCTGAAGCATTGATTTTAACATTTAATGCGGCTCCTTTTATGGCAGCCTCCAGGCAAAGAGCACCTACACCTGCATCAGAGATCGAATTTGGGTTGCCATTTTCCACCATTGCTTTGGCAAGAGGCATTGCCAAACTTGCCAGTTTAATGGTTTTCAGAGGTACTTCTATGGCTACTATGGTAGCTTTTTTAATTGCTTTTTTTCTGGCCTTTTTATCCTCCGGGGTCACTTTTGGAAGTCGGAAAGCCTCCATAATCATATTAAAGGCGGCGGTATCTTCATCGACCAATTCCAATAGTTCTTTACTCAATTGCATACCCTTAGAAGCTATCTCTGAAAAATAACTCAGTTTATCTTCATATCCTTTCTTATGTGCCGTAAGGTTGGCTACCATGGTAGCAAGCGAAGCCCCCATGGTGGCGGCATATGCACTCACAGAACCCCCACCCGGAGCAGGACTGTCTGACGCTGTTTCTTCAGCAAATTTTTTCAACGATAGACTGGCAAGAGGAAATTTTTTATCTTCAAGCATATTTTCTATAATTCTTTGGTTGGGTAAAAAAACGGAAACTGAATTCAGTCCTAAGGATTGGATGGCTATTTGAATCAATTCTTCTTCTGTAACGCCAAGTGATCTTTTCTGCTTATTCAGGAAGTATTTACCACAATCGATAAGTGCTTTCTTTGGAACGAGTCCTACAAGCTCCGATCCGGTAACTATCAGACCATATTGTTCCGCAGAACGCCTGCATTCCTCAAAAGCGATGTGTAACGGTGTTTTATGCAGATCTGTTAGATTCATGGAGATCTGGGCATAGCCATACTCTTCAATATACCAGCCAATAGCCTTTACTCCGGGACATGAACCCGGGATCCTTTCAATTTCTCCAGACTCATTTTTCAAAAGCTTTTGAGTCTCCGGATCTCTTTTTGGTCTTCCGTTTTCGCGAATATCATAAGCCACTTCATTGGCCAGACGGACGGACTTTGAGTTTAAATTTACATTGTAGGCAATCAGAAAATCCCTGGCCCCGATTACAGTAGCCCCAGCCAGGACATTAAATTCAGAAGGTCCATAATCCGGTTTCCAGGCTTTCTGTTTCATCTTTTCAGCAAAGCCCTCATATTCTCCTGATCGAATTTCAGCCAGATTGCGGCGATGCGGTGCTGAAGCTGCTGCTTCGTACAGATATACCGGAATTTTAAGTTCTTTGCCTACTCTCTCCCCCAACTTTTTAGCATAAACAGCAGTTTCCTCCAGGTTAATTCCTGAAATAGGTATCAGGGGACAAACATCGGTCGCCCCCATCCTTGGATGTTCCCCTTTGTGTTGTCTCATATCGATCAGTTGGGAGGCTATGCGGATGGCTTGAAAAGCTGCTTCTATGACATCTTCGGGAGCACCAGCGAAGGTAATCACCGTTCTGTTGGTTGATGCCCCAGGATCTATATTCAGTAATTTTACGCCACGCACACTTTCAATCGTCCTGGCAATTTGTTGGATAATTTCAGGATTCCTACCTTCACTGAAATTTGGAACACATTCTATAATGGGTTTCTGATTCATACGTTCTATCTTAACCGGTGCAAAAGTATCTATTCTACCATAATGCTGAACTTTAAAACCTGTCATTTTCTTTCCTTTTGGTTTCTGGTGCTCTGCTGGAAGGGTTCAGCCTACGGGCAAAATTTTGAAATTTCACCTGAAATCAATTTAAGAAATGATTTTGCTTACTACATCCTTCCATTTGGTAAAGAAGTAAGTGTGATCAGAGATAAATCATATAAGTTGACGATCCAGAACCTTCGACCAGACATGAGTTGGACAGTTGAAAAGGATTTGGAGCTCAAAGGGCGTAAGTGGCGGATTCTCGATACCTACACTCATGGCAATGACATCGGTATTCTTTATTTGACCAAAGTAGAAAACAAGGTTGAAATTTTTTACGGTACTTACGATCAAAACGGAATTCTAAAGCAGGAGTTGGTTCTGCCGGTAAAAACTGTTATTGAATATCCTCTCGAGTTTAATCTCATCAGTTCGGATAATCAGAAATGGGTTTCCATGAGTTTTAACGACCGGAAAAATATTAAATGGATTTGTGTCTTTAATCGCTTCCATCCTGAAGAATTTTTAGCCAAACCAGCAGAGGAACTTTTTGATTCAGAAAATGAAAATGTAGAAAAAGCATCACTTGGAGATGATGGCAATTTTTATTTATTGTGGATGAATGACGAACATCCTGGTTTCAGAGATAAATCCATCATTAAAATCCAGGGAGTTGACCAATTGGGAAGGCAAATCCTCAACAAAGAAGTTGTGCTAAAGGAAGGATTTGACATTTATGATCTGGACATCAATTACAATAATTTCAATAAAAACCTATACTTGGCTGGATTGTACAAAGAAAAAAACGAGCAATATGCCGACGGTTACTTGATTCAGAATCTGAGTAATGGGGAAGAGCTGCACATGATTGAATTCGATAAGGAAAAATTAAAAGAGTGGACGGGAAAGAGCAAAAAATCTTCCGTCTCCTCCTTAAACTTTGCCATCAAAAAAATATGTTTCAAAGAAGATGGGTCCTCTCTCGTGTTTATGGAAAACAGTAAAGAACTATCCAGAAGGCCTTATTTCAATAATACTTTGGATAATTCAGGTATCGGCACCATGAGGTGGGTTGATTATTATTTTGATGACATATTTGTTGTCTGTTTTAGCCCGAATGGTGAAAAACAGTGGGAAAATATACTTCGGAAAAAACAATTTTCACAGGATGACGATGGATTGTATTCATCCTTCTTCATTTTCACCAATCGATCGTTTTTGAGAATCTTGTTTAACGATGAAATTAAAAATGAGTCCACCGTTTCTCAATACCTCTTACTTCCTGATGGGCGGATCAACCGGAAGAGTGTATTAAATACCAGCAACACCAAGCTGAATCTTCGGATTACGGATGCCATCCAAATTGACGAAACGACCCTTATTGTGCCCAGTGAGAACAACGGAAAGATGAGTTTGGTCCGATTAAATTTATTATAATATATTCTAAACAAATGGTTTACATATATAATTAATAAAATTTAATAATCAGGAATGAAAAGAAAACGGGAAATCCTATATTTGCATCCCCAAATTAACCCAATGGGGTCAACATTCAAACTGAAGTTGAAAATGTAAAAGTACTTAGGGTTTTGGTTGCCAAAAATTGATTCTACAATTTATATGGGAGCTTAGCTCAGCTGGTTCAGAGCATCTGCCTTACAAGCAGAGGGTCACTGGTTCGAACCCAGTAGCTCCCACTCAAGCCTCGCAATAACGATCTCCGGTTTTTTGGGGTGTTGTGCGAGGCTTTTTTATTTCCTTGGCCGGGTAGTTCAACGGATTAGAATATCAGATTTCGGCTCTGATGGTGAGGGTTCGATTCCTTCCCCGGTCACTCTTTTCGATGGTAATAATTATATAATAATTTTTCATGCAGAACGCAGTGTCCATATCCAATTTGGGAAGTAAAAAGTAATCACAATATTTTGATTTTAACACTATTTATATTTATTAGTATTAAGAGAATCAATATTTCGATTTAATTGCTTCTTTTACGTCGCACATTTTTTAATCGTTTACTTATTATTCGGAGACAACAAAAAATTATTTGATCATCCCTTTTGAAAAATATCTCTGAATTTTAAAAAGAAATTACTTCTATAAAGATGATTTACTTTCCAGGTATATAAAATTTCAAAATCATTGATCGCAAGTACTTCTTGAATTCCTAATTTTTGTTTGGACATAAAAATTTGGAAGTGTCCTTGGATTTGGATTTTCCAAGACCTTTACTCTTAGAAAATGACAAGATCCGGATGCGGGTTGTCCTTCTCCGTAATCAACTAAGACTTTAACTGAAAATGATTGTCGAGGGGCAATTATACGCGGATCATTGCGAATCACAAAACGTGCATCTGATAAAGGTGCACTGAATAATTCGCTATAATCATATGAATGAACCTGGAAATCATTAGTATTTATAACAGGAACTCCTTTCTCAATAATCATTTGAATGTCTTCTAAGGAGAAAGAATTTTTGGTTTGATTCAGCACCTTAAACCGAAAAGATATCTTTGATCCAGAAATTTTATCCAATTGCAAATCACTTAGTAAAATATTAGGATATATCCCCTGACCGCCAGAAAAAGTTTCTTGTGCTTTTGCAAATGAATTGAAAGAGATAAATAATAATCCCATTAAATAAAATAAAAATTTGTTTTGCATACTATTATTAAACTATTTATTAAAAAGAGCGATAAGGTAACTTTTAAAAATCTTCTTTTAAATTATTCAATTTTTTAAATCGAAAGAATGTTAAAATGATGTGTGTTAAAATTGAAGAAGGTTTTAACACACATCATATTTTAAAAGAATTAGTCCGCTTTTATAAAATTTACTGCTTCATTTGAAGACATGCTTCCAATAGTTATAGGAGACACTTTGCCATTGCTAATCAACATCGTGGATGGGTAAGCCGAGATCTTATAGTCACGTATAACTTCAGGTGCCAGAGTACCATCGATGACCAGAATATTCACGTTTGCTGCGGCACTTTGTACCTCAGGAGATTTCAAGGTATTACTCATGGTTTTACAGGAAGGACAGTCAGGATCCATAAAGACTACCATGGTTTTCTTAGATGAACTTTTCAAATTGCTTGATAATTCTGTGCTACTGCCCATCACTTTTACAGATGTATTGTTGAAAACGGTACTGAAATCACCACGCGTTGGATTAATCACATTCGGATCGTTGCCCGGTGGAAAAGCTCCGTTGAATCCACCTTTAGATCTACACAGGGCCCCACCAGCAGTTGGCATTCCAATCATTCCTCTTTTAGCGCATTCTTTTTTCGCAATATCAGCATCAGAAACTCCTGCACAATTATAAACACCGACGTTACCATCGCCAGAAATATACATTTCCGACATATCTCCACCACATTCGCCGAATAAACCAGCCATTTTTTCACATTCATGAGTGTTCCATCCATTGTTGTCGCAATATTGTTTGAATCTTTTCAAACGTTCGCAACCGTTATCAGAATCCATTCCTGGAGGCAATGGTGTGGATGCACCACCTCCTCTTTTTGGGGGAGGGTTGGCATTTTTGGCATCTCTGGAAGCAGTCTCTTTTGCTTTTTCAGATGCGCGTAATTTTGCCAAGTCTGCATCTGCCTGAGCACCTACTGCATCTGTCACTTGAGCATCCTTGTATGCAAAAAATGATTTAATTCCTTGATAAATAATAGCACCAGTAAGGACTGCTCCTACAATGACCAAGCCTGTGGCTGCAACTGTTGTTGCAATGCCAGTACCTGCTGCAGCGGTAGTACCAGTTGCAGTTCCAGTAGCTGCGGTTCCAGTAGTTGCACCCGCTCCTGCAGTTGTACCTGCTGCTCCAGCAGTTGCACCAGCGGTGGCATCTGCTGCAGCTGCAGCTAAAGGTCTGGCAACTTTCGTGGTGATTTCACCCGCCTTAGCAAGCCTTACCCCTAACGAGGAATGCATTCCAGCAGTTCCGGCAGATTCAAATCCTGCAGCAGTTGCTTCGATCGCTTCGGCAGATTCAACCACTTCAACAACGGCTTCACCTGATACCGCTAAGTCATAAGCAAAATTAACCACTGTCCCTTCAAAACCACTCATAGAAACCATACCACCTGATGTCAGATTCGATCCCGTGGATCCGCAATTTGCGATCATATTATCCATGGCTGATCTGGCTTGATCAATTCTTGCAGAACGTGCTGCTCCGCCTGTCTTACCGTTAAAAGGTGCTGTCAATCCCGCGTTTCTTGACGCAGAGCAAGCATTTAAAACCGTAGCACCTGCGTCAGCAGATTTTTTCTTTCCTTGAGAATCTGTACTTTTAAAATCCGCACCAAGGTCATTGACTACTGAGGCACTAGATCCACAGCCTCCGACAACCGCATTCTTTCCGGGAACATCTTTTCCGTTGAACAAAGCTGAAATATCCGCTAGAACCTGTGTCATGTCCTCAGGAATCATTATCGCCCTAAAAATATCCACAAATGATTTTTTATCGAAAAACATAAACTTCTTGTCATCTATCACATGATAGAATTTACTCCATTTAATATCTACAATTTTTCCATTATGTATGATCTTATTCCTGTCTGCTGAAATTTGACAATTTACCTTGCCATCAATATATGATATATAAGACTCTAAAAGGTTTTGTTTAAAAACTATGTCTTTTATCATAATTCCGTTGTCATACACCTTTGTAGGTCCGCATCTTTTGCCATTTTGCCAATCTTCCTTCTTGATGATCCTTCCCTTGACATCATAAGTTGTAACTTGTATGACTGGACCACATTGTAGGTTGGTAATCAGTTTACCCTCTTGGAATATCAAGCCACTAGGATATTTAATTCTAAATTCTTTGTCTTGAGCATGCAATGAAATACTCAAAATGAAAAAGAAAAAAGCACACAAGAACTTAAATAAGTTCATCGTGTCGGGTTTAAAAATAAAAGCATTTTTTTTCATTGGAAATTTTTTATAACGATTTTAAAAAAATTAATTGACTGAGGTTCTTTTAATGTGGATAACTAATAGTTCATTTATACCTTCTCGCTTAAAAGAATGAATGTCTCCACTTGATGCCTGATACTTATATAATTGACCATTTAAAGTGATGAACCCAGGAGTAGGTGTTGGATTTCCTCCCATTCCAAATTGTCCGCTAATCGTGACCAATTGAGTAGCACATGTCACAGGGTTTCTCAGAGAGATATTTTTTTCTTTTAAACAACTGTTTCCCACACGGTCTGAAAGTATAAAAGATACATTCCCCGTGGCTGTCAAATTGTGCGTGTTTGTAAGAATTGCGGATGCACTTAATGCTATACTACCAAGATTGTATTTCTGCAAACTGAATACCAAACCATTGGTAACTGGTGCAGTAGGTTTTATCCAATCCATATAAGTAGTCCATCTTGCACCAGGTGATTCATTACAAATAGCAGGAATCAATACTTGTCCCAAAAGTTTACTTTCTAAACTCGTCAGTAAAACCAAATGGAAACTAATGACACATAAATAAGCAATCCTAAGTCGAAATATTTTTTTCATAAAATTTTGTTTTATAATTTTTAATTAAAAAAAAATAATTGAAATAAAATGGATATTGGAAAACCAATTTATTTAAATTACATTTTACTTTTCTTTTATGAAACAGAAATTAATAATCTCTTGTATTATTTGTTTCATCAGTTTCCAACACTTTTTGAAGTGCATCGATTACAATAGTAAATTTTGCAGGGTCAGACCAGACGTAAGGTTCGATCATTACCAGTTCAGCTTCAGATCTGGGTGTTATGGAGTAAATAAAGACATCCTGTTCAGGATTGCAATCGAGTTTTCTAAATAATCTTTTTTTAGATTTAGGCCTTACATAAGAAAATAATTTCTCTTCTCCGGATGCTAAACCATTCAAAGTCTGACTCTGAAGTATGGTACTGCCATTTTTTAATTGGATGGTAAATGAAGTTGTAGTTGATTCACCAATATTTTTAACACCCCATCTGATATCGGGCCAGTTTACTTCTTGGTACACCACAGGATTAGCAGCTGTAGGTGCAGGAATTTGTGCCCGTACTATATCAAGGGTTGTTCTATTGGTACTCACTTTAGAAACATTACTACCTGAACAATTAGTAGCCATTGAACCAAATTTTCGATTGAGACCCGCATCCGTTAAATCAGGCAATCCAGTCAGTTCAGTAATCGTATAATTATTTGAAATCCTATACACATAGTCACCTTTGTTACAAATAATATTTGTAACCTTCCACCTTATCGTATTAAATGTTTTAGGTAAAATCAGATTATTTTTAAAATTTACAAATAAAGTATCAATTTTATCGGCGACATTCGATTTTGTATATAAAACTTCAAAATCATTTTGGGATGCATCTAATGCGTAATTATAAACAATGCCAGACCATTGAATAATAATTCGGTATGTCTGCTTAGCATAAACATTTGTCAATGCATCCATATTGTTAAACAAAATCTGAAATTTCTCTACTCTTGGAGGTGGGGACCAAATGCCAATAACAAATTTGGCGGTCAATGTTTTTAACCCTAATATATTTCCAAATAAACTTATTTCTCCCTGGTCAAATAGACTCATTGGACCAGAATTATCTGATGTAATTATGAGGTCTACATATGTCTCACAGGGATTGTTATCTCTCTTCTTTGCTCCTATCGTAATATTTATTCCTGATTTGTTACATGTTGCCGATTCAACAAAATCAGCATATTTTACATAAACTCTCATGGTTTCGGTTACAGTCCGATAAATATCCGGATTAAAAGTCACCCTTGACCCACACATTAAAATCTTACATACTGTCTCCTCCGAATGAACAAAATACGGAGTTGACAAAATCAAAATTATACCAACAAATAACCTTCTTATCACACTATAAACATTATATTTTTTCATTTTTAATAATTATTTGAAATAAAATTAAATACTAACGCATCATACAAGCTATACCCGCAATTGGGCTTATACTTTGAAATACAAAATTCTTGTCATAATCCACTCTGACTCCGTAAGACAACATCACATTTCTACTGATTCGCCAGTCTCCACCATATGAAGTAGTCAATGAATTTGCCTGGACCAAATTGATTGTGTTATCCTGAAATATTAGTGAATTGTTAGTTTGGGTGAATAGTGCCTCCGCAAAAAAATTAAATTTTGGCGATCCATACCTAAAATTAAAACCGCCTGTAAATAAATTGATATTCTCTCCCTTTAAATCATCTCTGATCACGACGGTTTTAATCAATCCCGTCATCAAAATTTTTGATCCAATACCATAACTTGCATTTAGCCAGACAGCATATCCACTTCCCTTTAGATCCAATTTTAGGAGAGTGTCATTCTTGTAGGAGTAAATTCTACCATAGGCTAGATCAATAAAAGAAGCATTCCAGTTCTTCTTGGCAAAGGCGGATGCTATATCCAGATTATTTCGTTTTTGTTCTATATCCAACAAATCGGATTGGAGTTCAACATCTTCCAAATGAATTTTGATTGAATCTCTCTTCACTTTATCCTTCTCAGCCTTAAGCGCTGTTTTTTGTACGGCTAACTGATCAAGAATTATTTTTCTGCGCTCATTAAAGGCAACTTCTGTTTCACGAAACAAACTCGGATCGAGCAGAGCATCTTTTTGTCTATAGACGGTAAGTTTTGTTGCCCATGACAATCTTCTCACCTGTGAATCATCCTCTATAGTTCCAGCTGAAAGATCCAGGGTAGATAGCAATTGCATGAACTTTGATGCCTTTCGATATTTTTCCAGAGTACTTTTATTATAAACTATTTCCCATATGGGCTGTGCCTGAAGAGCCAGATTAGGCCTGAGCCTCCAAGATTTAAACGCCCAGTCTACTTTAAAATCTCTGATATTTCCAGGACGTGCAACCAATGCATTATTCGCTCCAATCATATCAAAAGCAGGTGATACCGGAATGGCAAACTCTGAAGCAACAGGAATATCTGATGTAGAACCCATTTGAGCTTTAATCTGTCCAATAGACCCAAGAATTATTACCATCAAAAAATAAAAATTCAACCTCATCCTCTGAAAATTTGAAATTGTATCATTAGTATTTTAAACTTCAAACCATTCCCTTGCACGCACAAAGTGATTTGAATGCTTACAATAACTTATTGTAGCTTTTAAAAAAAATGTAAAGAGTAAAATAAAAAAAAAGAGTGGTCAATTTTGGATGATAAGTATCTGATTATAAAATAATTATATTTTACAATCAGATAAGAAAGAAATGAGTCCCTTATTTTTATTGGAAAAAAAACGAACAAAAAGCCAATAATAAACTGATCCATAATGGTTGTTGTAAAAGAATTACCAAATGGATGGTGGGTAATTACTATGAAGCACTTTTTGATCCCTGACTAGATATTACTGTATCGGGGAAGAGAATGGAATGAAAATTTTACAACAATAACTTAAGGTAGTCCAACAATTTTTGGACAGTGGATGAAATTAAAGAAAATATACCGATAATTATCTATTTAACAGACTTTTTTGAAGGCTACGGGCACTCTTAAAATAACTATGGTCTTCATTGCTTAAAATCAACTTTAATAATTGTGCATAGGAAGGCTTGCACTTAGGTCCACAGGCCAAATTGTTTAGTAATAGGTACCACTCTATTTCCTCTTTCGCAAATTGATCCTTTTCCTTGGACAAGCATAGACTGTATAAAATATTTGCTCTTTCATATTGTTCCAGTTTAAAATAAATATTTGCCTTGAAGAAATCAATATATGGTTTGTTAAACGACAATTTACTTAAAATTTCTAAAGACTTATTATAGTCTTCATTATTAAATGCCAATTTTGCAGAGTCTAAACCACTCAGTGCGCCTTGACCCCGCACGTATACAATATCTCTTGGTTCAAAATAAAATTCCATGGCAAGATCCATAGAATTGCCCCCAAATTCCGTATTCTTGATTTGAGCAATAGGAGGAGAAATTTTGTTTACAGAGGTTGAATCACTTTCTTCCACTGGATTAAGCATTTTCGGAGATAAACTATCCTCAAGTGGGATAATTTTCATTTGATTGCCATCTGTCGGATATTGACGACCTTCCATAGGATACTGGATTTCCTGTTTTGAATTTTTCAATATAAAAACCAGCAACAATCCTAATATTGCGGTGGTGGCATATACAATAATTCTTATTTTTCTATATTGCCTTAATCGCTTTTGTTCAAGACTGATCTTACTTGACAAGCCCTTATCTCTAAGCTGTTTCACTAACAATTGCATTTGTTCAACTTCCCCCTTTAATTGAACATTATTTTCCAGCGCTAACTCAAAAGACTTGAGCTCTTCACCAACCATTTCATTATTTACATATCGTTCTATGTCTTCAGTTTTCATAGTCTGACTTGTATTTTAAAGAAACAGCTGATAATTTTTTCATGCATTGACTTCTACTGACTCTCAGAGAATCAACACTGGAATAATTGACCAATTTCAAATTTATTTGTTCCTCATCCTGGTAACCGTCAAGATATTTTAATTGTATCAGTTCTTTACAAGGTGAACCAATTTCCCCAAGTATCTTATTGACTAGTTTTAAATTCTCCTTTAGATAAAAAGAGGCCTGAACATCCTCTGAATAAGTATGAAAAGCTTCTTCCAATTCAATGGTTGAAACTGCTCTTTTGGCTCTTGTTATATTTAAAAACAAATTTTTACAAATCCCGGTAAGGTAAGTCTGTGGGGCCGATAAACTGGCGTCATAACTTCCTTCCTGTATTTTACGTATAAATAAAATAAGGCCATCATGCATCACATCTTCTAAACAATCAGACGTCAACCCCATTTTTTTAATAAATTGTAAACAACTCCCTTCCACTTTTTTCAAGATATATTGTATGGCCTTCGAATCCTCCTTGGCCAGTTCCACAATTAATTTGTCCTGATCACTAAATCTGTTAAAGGGTGTTCCTAATTTAATCATAATCGAAAATCCCAACCCATTTATACATCGTTCATCAAAACATAAATGTACAACAAATATCTATTGTAATAAATTGAAAAAAGGTAAAGTCCTGAGTCTAATTGTACCTCCGGAACATGCGAAAATATTTTAACTTATTTTAAAATGTAGAAAAAATCACCTACAATTCTATTCAATCAAAACAAAGCCGGCCCAAAAATATGGATCTAATCCTTTATTCCTCATGTCCTTTTGGGCATCATGAAACGCTGTCGGTATTGACTTTCCATCCCGCAACCATTTTTTATAAAATGAAGTCATTAATAAACTTGTTTGCTTATCTGGAACCTGCCATAAACTCATAATGATATACTTTGCTCCTGCTAGCTTAAATGCTCGCTGCAAACCATATACTCCTTCATTACGGTGAATATCACCCAACCCAGTCTCACAAGCAGAAAGAACTACTATCTCCGTATTTGAAAGATTCAATTGGCCAATTTCCAGCGCGGTAAGGATGCCGTCTTCAATACCTTTTAAAGTTTGCTTGCCTGTCCAACTTGCATTCCCGCCTGCCAGGATTAAACCGGAACGCAACATTGGATTGTCAGAAATCCTAAAAACTAATTCATGATCATCTGTCAATGAATTTTGAATACTTTTCTTTGGATCTTGGAAAAAGTATCCATGAGTGGCAATATGAAGAATTCCTGGCGAAGCTTTCAGACTCGAACAAATTTCTTTAAAATAAGCTTCACTAGCTTCATTTCCTTTCTTCAGATTAACCTGATACCCACTTGATTTAAGTATCTTCCCTATCTCACTAACTTCTCTATCAGTACCCAATAAATAATTCCAGGAACCCATCCTCAAACTTGAGTCTATATGGTTAAAAGTAAATTCACCCCTGGATCTGGAAACAACCATTGATTCAGTTGAAATTATAGATGAGTCCGCATCAAATTGAATTCCACCTAATAATAATGCATTCTTGCTGTTATATGTATTTTGATTATTGGTAATTAATTTTCGCGAACTGGTTATTTCAATAAGTTGATATTTATCATCTAATACTTGATCTTTTGAAATCGGGATTGCGTGCATATTAATTCTGTGCAACAACCCACTTGGTGAAAAATATACAGTTGTTACTCCTGATAGTAGTGGGTCCACTTTTTTCCAAATTATCTCATGCAATGAGTTATTAAATTTTGAATCATTACTTGATGAAGTATTTTTAAATGAATATAAGGAATTAATTTGCTCATTCTTGCTGTCTACTTTAGTTGCAAAAATGGCTTCAAGCTCTGATTCATCACATAAAGACACAAAAGAAGGCTGTGTCATCCCAGGTTTAAGAACTAAAGCAGCATAAACCATGCGATCACTACTTTTGGTGTATTGCCGATAATGAATAAAATCCACCATGGCTTCATTTTTATGTAGTGATTTTTGAACCTCCTCCCATTTTATCTGTCTGTTTACGTCTGCATAGTTGCTGCTGATTCTCACAATTTCCTTTTCTAAATTATTGGATTTCTGTTCTATACTAAGGATAAATACACTGTCCCGGTCAACAATAGGCTTAGTATATTCTATAGCAAGAAGTCTTAAATAAGATTTTAGCAAGTTAAATTTATCACTTGCTACAGAATCATACAGAGCAATCCGCTTATTTTGATTGGCAATTTCAAGTAAAAATTCTTTATAAAAAAGGTTGTTATCATAACAGTTTTTTGAAATATCAGAAACCCATTCATTAGTAATTAATTTTCTTTCATAAATACTACTTGCTAATGAAAAAAGATAGTTTTGTCTTGTTACAAATACATTCAAATATTTTTGAAGTTCATTTGCAGATAAATGTTGAACGGCCTTACCAATAATTTTTTGATTTAAAGAATCCAATTCCTTCATTAGTGGCTCACACTTTTTGTAATCCTCCATTTCCATATATAAACATGCCAAATTGCTTAGACATAGGGTATATTCAGCGGTCTGGTTTCCCATACTTTTCCCAATTATTGCTTTCGCTTCATTTTGCAAAAATTCAGCCTGATCATACTTTTTTTGAATTTGATACAATCTTCCAAGATTGGTTAACAATATAGCAAAATCAGGGTGCTCATTCCTGGATAATTTCTTTTGAATCTCCATAGCTATAAGATAATTCGTTTCTGCCTTCTCATACTGATGCATACTCAAATAGGTATTAGCTAAATTAGCTAATGCTTCTGCAAAGTCTGGATGATCCTTCCCTGAGATTTCTGCCATTATTTCTATAGCCTCCAGAAAATAGTTTTCAGCCTTTATATAATTATTCATTTGACCATAAAGAATACCAAGATTTTGCAAACTGGAAGTATAAAACTGGTTCTTCCGACCTGATACTTTTTTCTTTATCTCTAAAGCCTCTAAAAATATTGCTTCAGCTTTTTCAAAATTTCCTAGGCTCATATATAAATTTGCAAGATTGTTTAAGTTGCCGGCATATTGTTCAGTTTCCTTACCGGTATTTTTTTCTAACCTTTCCAAATTATCCAAAAATATATTTTCTGCTTTACCATATTCGCCGGTTTTATCATATAAAAGTGAAAGCATACTTAAAACATTGACATAAAAAGGGTGTCCCTGATCATGCAGCTGATTTGTAAAAATATCTATTGCTTCCAAAAAAACTATCTCGGCCTTTTCATAATAGGCCATATTGTAATATATTTTTCCTAACAGGAATAGATTGCCACAGTATTCTGGTGTATTCTTTCCAATTGTCTTCAATCTAATATCCTTGGCTTCAAGAGCATATTCTACTGCCTTTTCATAATTTCTGGTTTCCATTTTTATAATTCCCAGATTATTTAAGCATTTGGCATAAACTGGATTTTCATTACCAACTTTTCGCTTAAATACCTCTTTTGCTTCTAAAATAAATGGTTCTGCTTTTTGGAAATTTCCCATTTGACCATACAATGATCCTAAATTGAGTAAAGTTGATGCATAATCAAAATGATCTGAACCTAATACTCTTTTCCTAACATCTAAAGCCTCCAGGTACCATTTTTCTGCCTCACTTTTGTCCCTAACAGACATTTCAAGGATTTTTCCATAGTTATGGCAATATTTTCCATATGATGCTGATTCTTTGCCAAGATTTTCAAGAATGATTTTTTCAACCTTTGTATTAAACTCCAAGGCGGCTACGTAATTTCTTTTAGCCGTTAACTCCTGACTGATTTTCACCAAACTGTCCACTTGATGAATGAAAGTTGTGTCAGTGATTTGAGAAAATAAATCACACTTCTGAATAGAAATAATGATCAATAAAATAGTAATTTTTTTCATAAATCGGTTTAGCATAAACATATTTGAAATTCAGATACTTTCTGCGACAAAATACGGAATGTTAACCGATAACAATGATGAAAGTTAATTCTGATTCTTATGAACCCATGAATTTCTTAATAATTATATTTATTAGGATGAATATTAGACTACTGTATTGTATTTAAAAAATTGAAATGCAATAATTGCCTTGTATAAAAGCCAAGATTAATCATCAAATACAAGAAACTAAATTTTAATTTCCTTCCAGGATCCTCTTTTAAAAAAATACCAGGCAGCAAGCGCGACAAATGTTTCAGCAAGTGGTATTGCAATAAATGCTCCCGTTGGTCCCCAACCAAAATAACGGGCCATTAGTATTGCTACTGGAATTTGAAACAACCAAAATCCAACAAAATTTATCCATGTTGGGGTTTTTGTATCCCCTGCTCCATTTAAAGCTTGCATCATCACCATACCAATTCCATAAAAAATATATCCAGCACCCATAATTTGTAATGCCAGGACACCATACCTGTGCACCTCTTCTTGCGATGTAAAAATTGAAATGATCGGCGATGAAAAAAATACAAACAAAAACATTACTACAGCCATAAAATAAATGTTGTATCTGGTGGTAAGTAAAACACTTTTTTGTGCACGGTCTGGATTTCCGGCCCCAAGATTTTGTCCGACCAAAGTGGCTGCAGCATTGGATAATCCCCAAGCCGGTAAGATAAAAAATACAACATTCCTGATGGCAATCTGATATCCTGCACTGGCATCTGTACTTCCTGTAGTAGAAACAAGATATGCTAAAAATATCCAGCTACCGCTTTGTATAAAAAATTGCAAGGTTGCCGGCCAGGCGAGTGTGAGAATTGATTTCTGAATCGCCCAGTCAATCTTGAAATGTTCTCTTTTAATTTTCAGCATACCGGAACCTTTGAAGAGATGATAAGTCTGATAAACCACTCCTGCTGTTCTTCCTATGGTTGTTGCTACTGCCGCTCCGGTTAGTCCCAGTTCCGGAAAAATTCCATACCCAAAAATTAATAATGGACAGAGTATAATATTGATCAAACTTGCAAGCCATAAACTTTTCATGGCAATCATTGGATCTCCGGCACCCCGAAAAATTCCGTTAATCAAAAACAATAAGATAATTGCAGTAGTCCCGCCAAGCATAATTCTGCTGAATTCAGTTCCTGCGAGAATTACCTCCTGTTGCGCACCCATAATTTCCAGCAAATCCGGCGCATAACAATAACCCAGCGTTGCCATCAGAAAAGAAACTAAAATCGCTAGAAGTATAGATTGTGCTCCGGCATGTGAGGCTTTTGCAATATCTTTTTCTCCAATCCTCCTTGCAACCAAAGCAGTTGCAGCAGTACTTAAACCAATCCCAACTGTATAGATCAACGTGACCATGGATTCCGTAAGTCCTACCGTTGCAACCGCTGCGCGACTGTCTGGTAATTTACTTACAAAGTACATATCTACCACTGCAAATACAGATTCCAGACTTAATTCCAGTATCATGGGAATCGCCAGAAGTACAATAGATGACTGAATACTTCCTTTTGTATAGTCATGCTCTTCGCCTCTCAAGGATTGACGAATCAGATTAAATAATTTTGAGAATTTTTGACGGTGTTGTCCCATCCTATAATTTATCTAACTTACAAAACTAAACATTTAATGTTTCATTTTGTGATGGCGCTTAATAAGATGCTGCAATTCATAATGATAAATCATTTACTACAACAGCATTGAAAAATTCAAACCTATCTGCAGATCTCCCAGTTAATTTAAAAATCAGGAAAATCTACTGAAAAATATTTTCAAATTGATATTTCCTATTCCTCTTCAGTGGAAGTTGGTTGATCTGCTTCGCTTGTGGAATTTTCCTCAGAAATTTTTTGGGATGGAGTTTGCTCTACCGAAAGAGATGGGATGGAGTCTGATGGATCAGGTGCAGCTTGTCCGGTCTTGGTTTTAGACCTGGCTTTACTTGTTTTTATTTCTTCAGCAGCCTTGATTAACTTTTCTTCTTCCGTAGAAAGCACTTCATGTTGTTGTTGAATATTTTCCTGAATTTTAGCTTTGATCTTCTCTTCCTCTTCCTTTACCTTTTGTCTTTGCTCATTTCTTCGGGCATCTTTTTCTTCCCTCTTTTTAGCATTGACATTCGCTTTTTCCAACGAAGCTTTTACCTTAAGCAACTCATCCAGTTTTTCTTGTTTGAACTTGATCCGCTCTTCTATCATTTTAATTTTTGCCACGCGAATTTGTGCTTCAAGCTGGCCTGTAGAGGATTCAATCCTTCTGTTCTCGAAAGAGATATCCGTATGGTCTCGCGCTATTGCTTGCTCAATTTTAGTGATCGCCTGAATCAAGCCATCATATCGACTTTGGTTTCTGTTAGCCGGATTTGCGTCACCCCGTTGACCACCTGGTTTTCCGGATTCTCTTTTCGCTCTGATGCTTTTAAAGACTTCATCAATTTTAGACATCAGGGAAGAACGATCATCCCGGTTCAAAGCCATGGTTTTAAACTCTGTCTGAATTTTTATCATGTCATCAAACAAGGGCTTTAACGCAGCACCCTCAGTTATTTTATTTTCTATTTCAGCTATCTTGGATCTTAATCCATCTACAAGAGCTTTTGATTTTTGATTTAATTCTGATTTAAAGGCTGACCGAAGTTTTTTGAGTTCTTCAAACATCGCATCAGACTTTTGTCTGAGAGAATCAGAGTGGTCTCTGAACAGGTTACGGTCCATAATGTGTTTTTGCACATTTGACCACAGTTCTTTAAGATCATCCCAAAGATTCTGATCATAAACTTCAAGCCTTTTAATCTTATCAGAAAGTTCTTCAAGGTCATTTTTAAAATTGCGGTACAACTTGGAGGATAAAACTACAAAATGCCATTCCATTTGAGCGCGTTGGATCATATCTCCTCGCTCCACTTTGAGATCTTCCGGTAATATACTGTCAGACATGGTTAACTCAGTGGTACGGTGTACGGTACCTTCAGGAAAATTCAGATCCTTGCCTTCCCGCCATTGAGTCATTACAAGGTTATAATAATCTTCGCTGCATGATTTTTCGGGGATCGCCCAAATGTCAATTTTGTTTTCTTCTGCCTGAAGGGCTACTGCCAAAAGAACCTTCTGATCTTCGGCATTCGTTCCCCATACTACCAATCTTGTCCGCATGTCTGCTGTTTTTCCCGGTTAATTCAAACTATTTTCTGACACCATTTATTGGGTCAAGCTGTACTCTAAAATGACCACTGTGGTCCTTAAAAATGGGTGCAAAAATCAAACCAAAACTTCATAAAAAGAAAAAAGCCATGGTGTTTTTACTATTTAAATTTATAATATACTGAATATCAGTTTGTTATGTCTTAACAAAAACCCTGCTCAATCAGATATTTTGCGATTTGAACGGCATTTGTTGCAGCTCCTTTTCGTAAATTGTCAGCTGTAATCCAAAGATTTATCGTTTTTGGCTGAGACTCATCCAGCCTTACCCTTCCTACAAAAACTTCATTTCGGTTCTTTGCCTGAAGTGGGGTTGGATATTCGAATTTTTCAGGATTGTCTAACAACACCAGTCCCGAAGTTTCGCTGATCAAACTCCTGATTTCGGAAATTTGAATATCCTTTTTAAAAGCTACATTCACGGACTCAGAATGTCCTCCATGAACTGGCACCCGAACTGCAGTAGCCGTAATTCTTAGCGATGGATCCCCAAGAATTTTTCTGGTCTCATGGACCAATTTCATTTCCTCCTTGGTATAATCATTTTCCAGAAAAACATCACATTGTGGAATGCAATTTTCAAAAATTGGATGATGATAAGCCCTAGGTTCAGGTACTGGAACCCCATTACGCTCAGCTTCATATTGTCTGACAGCCTTCATTCCAGTACCAGTAAAAGACTGATAAGTAGATACTACAATCCGGTCAATTGAGTATTTTCGATGGAGTGGCGCCAGGGTCAAAACCATCTGTATAGTAGAACAATTAGGATTAGCAATAATCTTGGTATGTCTTTGGATGCTTCGACCGTTAATCTCCGGAACCACAAGTGGGCATTCCGGATCCATTCGCCAAGCTGAAGAGTTGTCTATCACAAAACTCCCTGCAGATGCAAACTTTGGTGCAAATTCTGTGGAAGTTGTTCCTCCAGCAGAAAAAATTGCTATCGCCGGTTTAAGTGCAATTGCATCTTCCATGCTAACTATGGCAACCTTCTTCCCATTCCACAAAATTTCTTTACCTACAGATTGCGCAGAAGCTACTGGAACCAATTCTGCTCCAGAAAAGCCCATTTCTTTAAGAACTTGTAACATGACCTGTCCCACCATACCGGTTACTCCTACGACAGCTATTTTCATACTTATAATTAATGCCGCAAAGGTACGCCCGATTTGGAGATAATTAAAAAATATGCCCGCCAATCAAAAATTTTAATATTTTTGTAGGGAGACACAAATTATCTTTTATTCAATACTGGATTGAAGGTAAACACACTATAAAACACCTAATTTATTCATTATGAAAACCAGATTTTCTGTAATCTTTTATGTACTATTTCCTTTTTTTGTTTCTGCACAATGGCTTGAAACTTTTAATGTAAATCATTTAAATTTATGGGTGGGTGACATTTCTGATTTTAATGTAAATCAAAGTAGTCAACTTCAGCTATCTGCTAATTCCGCCGGAGAAAGCTTTATTTTCAGACCGTACAAATACAGCTCTGACAGCATGGCATGGACCATCTATTGCAAGTTGTTATTTAGTCCGTCGACTTCTAATAAACTTAGAATCTATTTGGCAGCGGACATCCCTGATCCTTTTACCTCGGACGGATATTTTCTGGAAATTGGTGAAAATGGAAATGAGGATCGGTGGCATTTAATTGCCAGACAAAACAACAGTACCACCTTACTGGGCTCAGGAATGGTTGCGAAATTTTCATCGGATCCGTCGGAATGCCGATTTTCCATAAAACGCATGGGAGATACTTTATGGCAAGTTTCCACTGACTATTCAGAAACAAATAATTTAATCATAGAAAGAGAATTTTTTGATCCAGTTCAATTGCCACTTAAGGATTCCTATTTTGGTTTATATTGTCAATATACAGACACAAGAAAAGACAAATTTATTTTTGATGACATTGGGATTAGGATTCAAGAATCAGATACCATTAAACCTTTTATCATAAAGGCAGAAATAGAGGATGATTTACATTTGAAAATTGAATTCAACGAAACAACAAATGAAATGCAATCATTGGATATTTCAAATTATACAATTGATCTAACTCGTCATCCAATGCAGATAAATAAATCTACAACCGACGAAAAAATATACATTTTAACCTTTGAAAAAGCTTTTGAACCGGAAAAAATATACCGCCTCTATTATAAAGATATCAAAGATATTTCAGGCAATAGTGTATCTGAAAATCAATCCATCGAGTTCAAATCCCAGCAATATCATTCCGCAAAAAACGGTGATCTGCTGATCAATGAATTTATGGCAGATCCAAGTCCCTCTGCAGGACTTCCGGAAACAGAATTCATAGAACTTCTAAACATTTCCGGAAAAATTCTCCAACTTAAAAACTTGAGTATTGCAGATGGATCAAGCATTTCGGAAAATTTCCCTGATTTCATTTTAGAGCCCGATTCCATGATAATTCTTTACCACAAATCAGATTCTTCTCTATTTAAAGATTTTGGAAAAGCAATTGGACTTTCTAAATTTCCAACCATTAACAATTCGGACGAAATTCTTCGGTTGTTTGATTCTCAAAATGAACTGATGCATCAGGTAAATTTTTCCGATACATGGTATCAAAACAGTTTTAAGAAAAATGGTGGTTATAGTCTGGAATTAAAGAAACCCAGGCAATCTTGTAAAGGGGCAGAAGTCTGGGGTCCTTCTGACCATATTTTAGGTGGAACACCCGGCAAAATAAATACTGGATATAATTTAGAATCTGATCAAATCGCACCAATATTACTCACTTACCATGTACCTAATGAATATGAAATCGAACTGATTTTTAATGAATCCTTGGATGCTACTTCTGTACAACAAACCATTAACTACACTCTGAATAATTTAAATCCTGCAAGTGCAGATATTCACTCAACGGAAAATAATAAGGTAATCCTCTTTTTTGAAAAATCTTTTCAGGGTGGTAGTATTTATATGCTCAACATTAAAAACATAAGAGACTGTTCAAAAAATTATATTTCAGAAACCAGTATTGAAATTTCCATTCCAGCAGAACCCCAACCCGGAGATCTGGCTTGGAATGAAATACTTTTTAATCCTGAAACTGGTGGGGAAGATTTTGTTGAAATTTATAATAAAAGCAATAAAGCTATTTCTATAAGAGACATTTACTTGTCCAACCCATTGTCTGAACCCAGATTTATAAAATTAAAATCTGATCATATTGTTTTACCACAATCCTATTTTGCACTTACTTCTGATAAGAAAAGCCTAATGCTTAAATATCCAAATTCTGAGGAACAGCATATTATTGAAACAGAAATTCCCTCCCTTGATGATACCAAAGGCATTCTTTTACTGGCCATTCAAAAAAATAATAGTCTGATGGTAATCGATTCCTTACAATATATGGAGGATTGGCATAATCCTTTGCTCGTCGATAAGGAGGGAGTTTCGCTTGAAAAAATAAACCCTATCCTCTTATCGGCAAATAAAAATCATTGGCAATCCTCTAGCGCAAGCGCAAATTATGCTACCCCGGGAACAAAAAACAGTCAATACCTGGAGGAAATACGTAACAAAGATCACCAATATTATATACCCTCCCATGTGATCAGTCCCAACCAGGATGGCTACAGGGACTTTCTTGGTATTGAATTTAATTTGGATTTAAGCGGGTACAAAATCAGAGCGGAAATTTATGACCTTTCCGGTCAGCTGATCTATGTTATCAGCCAACAGATCATTGGCCCTCAGGAAGTTTTGAAGTGGAATGCAGTTGACTTAAAAGGACAAAAGGTTCCTTCAGGAAATTATATATTAATTATGCAACTTGTTCATCCTGAAGGATCAAAACTTTCGTACAAAGAGTTGATAGTCGTGGATAATGGTAAGAAGTAGCTAATTAAAGTTACTTTTGTAGCCAAATCGAATCTTACTTGAATTCTAAGGAATCACATTGGTTTAATAACAGAATATTTCAATGGTCAGTGGTTATTGGAATCCTTGGAATCAGTACTCTGTTTTTGTTTCCACCGGAATATCTATTCGTAAAGCAGATTGCAAAATATGCGACATATTGGATGTTTGGCTGTTTGGTTATCGGAATTATCTTTATGTTCCTGGACATCAATTGGATATTATACATTGCCTTTGGCTGTGCTGGCTTTCTGGCCTTGTTTTTGCATTTATCCTTCAATACCTCCATAAAATTTGCGTCTGAAAATACAGATTTATCCATTTCCGTATTATTTGCCAATCCTTCACTAAGCACAGATGACAGAAACAATACCTTTAGAATTTTAGACAGCATCCAGGCTGATTTGGTTATTTTCGAGGAACTGACTCCTGAATGGCGGGACTTGATGGATTTTTTCGTCAAAAACTATCCATCAAACATTATGATTGTACGTATTGACCCTTTAGGGAAAGGAATTTTTAGTAAAAAACAAATTCTGAAATCAGATACCATATCAATCTTGAACAATCCTGTGGTACTGGCACACTTAAAAAATTCTGAAAATCAGGATTTCATCGTTGGAATTTGTAACAGTACGCCTCCTTTTACCCTTCATGATTACAATAAACTAAATTCCTTTTTGGATACACTTTCCCGTGCACTAAATCAATCTCCTTTACCTAAAATTCTTGCGACTAATTTAAATATTGAGCCTTGGTCCAGAGAATTAAGAGAATTCAGAAATGAAACTAACCTAACATCTAGCCGGAGACAGAATAACGAAGGATTAAACAACAAAACCCTATTAAGTGTCTTTAATGCACCAAACGGTGAAATCATTTTCAGTAAGGACTTTGAATGTTCCTACTTTAATGTAATTACAGATTCAAACGCTAATCCTATTGGTATACTTGGAAAATATCAATTTATTAAAGAAACAACTACTCCTCAAAAATATTAACTATTCAATCCATAAACTGTAGAAATGTTTTGTACTGCCTTTTTACTTAGTATTTCATTCAGAATTATTTTAAATTTAATATTTTACATGAATGAATATTTAATTCATTACTTCAATAGGATGCATGTTCCTGGTACATATTCAAAAGGATTTTATAATGAAATTTCATATTGAACTTTATTCAGGATGATATTGGCTAAAGTTTCGTAAAATTTCTTTTTTAATATTCTGCAATTTTTTTTACTAAATGATTTTAAAACAAGTTGAAAATAAAATGATAAAAAATCTAAATGTCCATCTACTCCTTGTAAGATTCCTTTTGCTCTATATTTTTCTATTTGGCTCTAATCAGGTGAATTGCTTAGCTCAACAAAAAGAATACTTTCAACAGTTTGTGGATTATAAGATTGAAGTTACCCTAGATGATGAAAACCACATTCTTCAGGGTAAAATCAATATGAAGTATACAAATAATAGTCCCGATGTACTAGACCGAATCGGGATGCATCTTTGGCCAAACGCTTTTTCAAACAATAACACTGCTTTTGGTAAACAAAAATTATTACATCGAAAAACCGAATTTTATGATGCAAAAACTAACGAACTGGGATCAATATACAACCTTCACTTTCTTGTTGATGGGGATGAAACAAAATTAGAATACCTGAAAAATCAATCCGACCAGGCATGGTTGCTATTAAATAAACCGCTTTTGCCAGGCAAAACAATAAATATTGAATCCCCATTTACAGTTAAAATTCCTAAATCTTTTAGTCGTTTGGGTCATGTGGATCAAACCTATCAAATAACACAATGGTATCCCAAACCCGCAGTCTATGATAAAAAAGGCTGGCATTTAATGCCATATTTGGATCAGGGTGAATTTTATTCAGAGTTTGGAAACTTTGAAGTCACTATTAAAATTCCTGAAAACTATGTGGTTGGTGCTACCGGAACTCTGGAAACTGATAGCGAAAAAGAATTTTTGAATCAACGAATTTTATTAACCAATCAATTTATCAAAGATGGAATAAATAAATTTTCGAAAATAGTGCCTTCTTCAGGAACCTTAAAAACCATTAGATATAAAGCACAAATGGTTCATGATTTTGCCTGGTTTGCAGATAAACAATTCTATGTCCAACAAGATCAAATAATTCTGGAATCCGGTAAAAAAGTTATTACCTGGGCTATGTTTAATACCCTTGGTGCATGGACAGATGCGGTAAAATTTGTAGGCCGGGCTGTCGCCTTCTACTCAAAACATGTTGGAGAGTATCCTTATCCGCAGGCAATCGCAGTGCATAGTGCTTTAAGTGCAGGGGCAGGTATGGAATACCCCATGATCACCGTAATAGGGAATGAGCGATTTTCAAAAGGATTGGATGAAGTAATAACCCATGAAGTAGGACATAATTGGTTCTATGGAATACTGGCATCCAATGAAAGGGAACATCCATTTTTAGATGAAGGAATTAATTCCTATTATGAAGACAGATATATGGAAGAATATTACCCAAATTCTTCCATTTCAAATCTTGGAATTTTATCCAAATTCACTGGTGGGTTTGATGATAACGAATTAATTTATCAATACATGGGAAGGTCATACCTGGATCAATTTCCCGACCAGCAAAGTGAAAACTTTAGTCTCATAAATTATGGAACTGATGTGTACACCAAGTCTGCCAAACTCTTTGAAGATGCCGAGGAATATCTTGGCTTGATTGATTTTGACCGGATCATGAAAAAATATTATGAATCCTGGAAATTCAAACATCCATACCCGGAAGATCTTGAGAAAATTTTTACTGAAAATTCCAATAAAAATATGGACTGGCTATTCCACTATTTTCTAACTACCAATAAGAAAATGGATTACAGCATCCGTGCCATCAAACATCAAAATGACTCTGTAGAGATTTTACTTAAAAATTCAGGACAGGTCCCGGCACCATTCCAAATTGCATGCCTGCAAGATGATCAAATAAAATATTCCGCGTGGGTCGATGGTTTTTTTGGCAATAAAAAAATACGTATACCAAATCTTAATGCAGACCATTACATAATCGATCCAAATTTTCAAAGTTATGATTTGTATCGACACAACAACACGATTCGTGCGCATGGAATTTTTAAGAAAGTTGAACCACTTCAGGTGAAACTATTTCCGGTAGTAGACAATCCTGCAAAAACCGAGATTGGAATCACTCCTGTTATCGGTAGAAATTCATACAATGGATTCATGGCGGGTTTGTATTTTTCTCAGCCTTATTTTCCACCAAGAGACTGGACTTTTAATGCCATGCCAATGTATTCTTTTGGGAATAAGAGTCTAAGCGGTAAAGCCCATACTGCATGGAAAAAACATTTCAGTGAGGGTCAAATCCATTCCATTAAAATTGGTATTCATGCCAAAAGATTTGGCTACGATGAAAAACAAGTTTTCAATGAAGCTTTAAATTATGTTCAGCTTAGCCCCTATTTAGAATTTACCTTTAATACTCCTCCTTCAAAATATATCCAATCTAAGCTGGCTTACCAGTTTCATTACATTAGGGATGAAGTGAGCAATTTTAATGCACCTGATTCTACATTTAATGTAGTACATCTCAATAATCAAATACATGAGCTCAAGTATATTTATGAAAACCCAAAAATCTTATCGCCTCAGTCTTTTAGCGCAATGCTGCAATTTGAAAATTATAATGATGCCTTTTCTATAAAACAAAATTACCTAAGGGCAGATCTTGAATTTAATCAAAAAATTCGGATAAAGAATAAAAGATTCTTTGAATTAAGATTAGCTACTTCTTTCTTTCCATTAAATTCACAGCGAAAATCCTCAGCGATTGCTGCGAGAAATGTACAGAATTTTGTTCGTGGTTCCGCAGGTGCAGCGTTTCAGGGATATCACGATTATACCAACGAAAATCTTTTCCTGGGCAGAAGCAGGGATAAAGGTATTTGGGCCCAACAAATTATGATACGCCAGGGTGGAATGAAAATTGCTCCGGGGATAAGTCAAAGAAGCAATCTTGGAAATACCAATTCCTTTCTGACTGCAATTAATCTGAGTACAGATATTCCGGTTAAATATATAGGAAATATCATTCGTCCATATTTTGATGTAGTATATATGGATGATAATTCATCGGACAAAAATGTTTGGCTGATGAGTGGAGGCATAAATCTTCATGTGCCCGGAGACGTTTGGAACATATATTTTCCCCTATACCATTCTTCAAACATTCGCGATCTTTATAAAAGCCTGAATGCCAATTCATACTCCCAGCAAATCTGCTTCTCTTTTCAGATTAAATTTTTTAAACTTTATGATATTCTAAGCCTTATTTAAACATCATATATTTTTACCATCATGAAAAACTTAGAAGTACAAACAGATAATCACATTCTTTATATTTATCTCAACAGACCTGATGTTTTTAATAGTTTTAATCGGGAGATGTCACTTGAATTGCAGGAAGCATTGGATCTCGCGTATGCAAATGAAGATATCAGGGTTGTGTATTTATCAGGAAAGGGAAAAGCTTTCTGTGCAGGGCAAGATCTAAAAGAAGCTATAGATCCTGATGGTCCCGAAATCCGGACCATTCTGGAGGAACATTACAACCCATTAATTTTGCGCATTAGAAAATTAAACAAACCTGTAATTGCTGCTGTAAATGGTGTGGCTGCTGGTGCCGGGGCAAATCTTGCTCTGGCCTGCGATATTGTGGTTGCAAATGAAGGAGCTTCTTTCATCCAGGCCTTTAGTAAAATAGGCTTGATTCCCGATTGCAGTGGTACATTTATGTTGCCGAGATTAATTGGCTGGCAAAGGGCTTCTGCTTTAATGATGACCGCAGAAAAAGTATCTGCTCATGAAGCCCAACAAATGGGTATGATTTATAAAGTGTTTGCCAATGAAGATTTTGAATTGTCAAGCAAATCGTTGGCTGCCCAAATTGCAGATATGCCAACCAAGGGCTTGGTTTATACTAAATATGCTCTAAATGAATCGACTCATCATGCATTAGAAGCTCAATTAGAAACTGAATTAAAATTTCAAATACTTGCTGCACAAACCAAGGATTTCAAGGAAGGTGTGGACGCTTTTATAGAAAAAAGAAAGCCCGGGTTTATTGGAAAATAAATGTTCCGAAAAATAAAAAAGAGGTGAAAAATACTTTCCACCTCTTTTTTTATTACTAACGAACGAAAAACACTCAATTGTTCAACATGGAATTTAATCCCGGTGCGCTCAATCCGCTTCCACCAATTAATCCATAGGCAAAAATGGTATAACTCTTTCCTGCAGTTACCTTGTAATTAGCAAGACTGAATAAAGCAATACTGGTTCCCGGAAGTTTAACTTCCACCGTAATAGGCTTTGCTGCAACACTGGCAAAATTTGTATATTGTTTGTACGATAGGCTATTTGTAACCTTAACGCCATCAATATAAATATCGACAGAAGGTCCATTTGAAATTAAGTGCGCAAAACGCAAATAGGCCTTTGAAGTATCTGGAGTGTCATGCGTGTCATTAAATACAATAACTTCAAGGCTAGATTTCTGGTTTACAGCGACCAAGGTATATGCCTTATCCCCTTCAAAATCATAAGTTGAATTAATTAATGTGCTTCCATTGGCCTTGTCTTTAAGGTTAATGACCTGATTACCTGGGTCAACATTCTTGTAACTCAAGAAACTGGAAAACCCTACAGACCCAAAATAACTGGCCGAATCCTTAATGACCACATTCATAATTCCACCATCAGGAGAAGCGTTAATGAAAGCAACTTTAGCCGGACCTGGATCCTCTTCTTTTTTGCAGGAATTCAAGGTAAACAAACTACCAAGGGCAATAGCAACACTAAACAAATACACAATTCTATTCATATTAATTTAATTAAATTAGGAAAACTTGGAAAAGGGTGAAAATGGGTCGGGTATAGTGATGATAACGTGGTTATTTGTATTTTGTTGCATGAAGTACTAAAGTCCAAAATATGAACTTATTCAGAAACAATCCCAATTTCAGGCAGTCCTATAGTGGTAACAACATTCGCGGAGGTGGATTAAGACTTGGTGCTCCTATAATAATCGCCCTTGTGATAGCTGGTTTTTCCTATTTCCGCTATTGCTCCACAAAAACCTACAATGAATATTTAGGTATAAATCAACACATCAGTTTAACTCCTGAACAAGAAATTGCTATCGGTCTGCAATCTAAACCTGCGATGATTCAGGAGTATGGGGGAATGGATCCTGATCAAAGGGCTCAGGCACTGGTTCAGGAAACAGGAGCCAGTTTGGTACAAAATAGCGTTGCTTCGAAAACGCCTTATCAATACCAGTTTCATTTGCTGGCAGATCCCAATACCATCAATGCTTTTGCCTTGCCTGGGGGCCAAATTTTTATTACCAGAGCACTTTTTAATCAATTGCAAACAAAAGACCAATTGGCCGGGGTTCTGGGTCATGAAATCGGACATGTGGTCGCCCGACACGCAGGAGAGCGTATAGAAGAGGATCAGCTTTGGCAAGGAATCGCGGGAGCAGCCGGAATTGCCATGGGAGATTATCAATCCGCTCAAGCCGCACAACAAATTGCAGCCCTTATCAGTCTGAAATACGGTCGCGATCAGGAACTTCAATCAGATAATTTGGGCGTCCGTTTTATGATGGATGCTGGTTTTCAACCTGAAGAACTTATTGGTGTAATGGAAATTCTCAAAAAAGCATCCGGCGGACAGAGTCGTGAAGAGTTCACCTCTACGCACCCTGATCCTGAAAACAGAAAGGAAAAGATCAAAGAAGCTATTGAACAATACCGGCAAGCAAATAAGCAAAATGGACAAGGACAATAGACATTCCCTTTTTTAGGATAATATTTTCCTCCTTCCGCAATCTTCCTATCTTAGCCCCCCAGCATTAAACAGTTATGAAAAAACTTTTCCTATTAGACGGGCACGCTTTGGTTTACAGGGCTCATTATGCCTTTATTGGGCGACCCCTAATAAATTCAAAAGGCCTAAATACCTCCGCCATTTCCGGTTTTACCAGAACTCTTTGGGACATCATCAACAATGAAAAACCCTCCCATATTGCAGTAGCATTTGACTTACATGGTCCGACCTTCAGGCATGAAGAGTTTCCCGCATACAAAGCCAACCGCGAAGCACAACCTGAAGATATAAGTATCGCCCTCCCTTACATTGAAGAAATTGTAAAAGCCTTTAACATTCCAATTGTTACGGCCGAGTCTTACGAAGCCGATGATGTAATCGGAACTTTAGCCAAACAAGCTGCCGGAGAAGGTTTTGATGTGTACATGGTGACCCCGGATAAAGATTACGGACAACTTGTAGAAGATCATATTTTTATGTACAAACCTTCACGACAAGGAAATGGCGTGGATGTATTAGGTCCAAAGCAAATTGTGGAGTCCTGGGGACTAAAAAGAGTGGATCAGGTAATAGATTTGCTTGGATTAATGGGCGATGCTGTGGATAACATTCCAGGAATACCTGGTGTTGGAGAAAAAACTGCTGTAAAACTCTTACAGGAATTTGATACAGTTGAAAACCTTATTGCACATAAAGACCAAATCAGTGGTAAACTAAAAGATAAAGTAACAGAATTTGCTGACCAGGCCCTACTCAGCAAAAAACTGGCTACCATCAGTTTGGACGCTCCGGTCAAATTTGAAGAAAAAGCATATAGAATAGAGGGTGCCAATAAAGAAAAACTGGCCGAATTATTCAGAGAACTTGAATTTCGTTCATTGGCACAATCGGTTTTGGGTGGTCATTCAAGCACAGCCTCCAATCTACTTTTTGGCGTAGAAGAGAAAATAGAAAAAACACCATTGCCATCGACAGAATATAAAGTTTCTGACCATGACATCTACAATACTCCGCACGAATATCACTTGGTTACCGAAGAAAAAGATCTCTTGCATCTTTTAGACAAATTGCACTCTTCAAAATTGGTTTCCTTTGATACAGAAACCACTGGAATAGATGCTACAGCTGCAGAACTGGTGGGGATGTCTTTTGCCTTCAAACCAAAAGAAGCTTATTATGTACCTGTGGATAAGGATCAGAAAAAGGCTCAACAATTAGTAGACAGATTTAAAACCATTCTGGAAGACACAAATAAAAAATTTGTTGGCCAAAATATAAAATACGACATGCTGATGATGCTCCAATATGGCGTCGATATGCCCAGGCCGTATTTTGATACCATGATTGCACATTATCTGATAGAGCCTGATCTTCGACACAAACTTGACTTTCTTTCAGAAGCCTATCTCAATTATAAAATGGTAGGAATAGAAGAATTAATTGGTAAGAAAAGCGCGGAGCAAGGTTCTATGAGAGATGTTCCATTGGAAAAAATTAAGGAGTATGCTGCTGAAGATGCGGACATAACCTTACAACTCCACCCTGTTCTTGAAAAAGAAATTCTACAATTTGAGGTAAATGATGTTTTACAAAAAATTGAACTCCCATTGGTTAAAGTACTGTGTGATATTGAACATGCAGGCGTAAAAATCGATGCTGATTTTCTTAATAACTACAGTAAAGTATTGGGTAAACAAATTGAAATTACAGAAAGTGAAATTTACACCAAAGCAGGTGTTAGATTTAATATAGCAAGCCCGAAACAAGTGGGTGAGGTTCTTTTTGATCGATTAAAAATACCCTATAAATGGAAAAAAACAAGCACTAATCAATATAGTACAGACGAAGAAAAACTCAACGAATTGGCGAGTGAAAATGATGTGGTAAAAACCATTCTGGAACATCGCAAATTATCAAAATTGAAATCTACTTATGTGGATGCCTTACCCTTGATGATCAATCAAAAAACTGGAAGGGTGCACAGCTCATTCAATCAAGCCCGGGCAGCAACAGGAAGGCTTGCTTCAGAAAATCCAAACTTGCAGAATATCCCGATTAAAGATGAAGCAGGAAGAGAAATCAGAAAAGCCTTTATTCCAAGAGATGAAGATCATCTGATTTTTTCAGCGGACTATAGCCAGATAGAATTAAGATTGATCGCAGACATCAGCAACGAAGAAGCCATGATGGATGCCTTCATCAAAGGACAGGACATCCACCGCGCCACTGCAGCAAAAGTTTATGGTATCCCTTATGAAGCCGTCAGCGTAGACCAGCGTCGAAACGCAAAAACGGTGAACTTTTCAATTTTATATGGTGCTGGATCCACAAATATTTCTCGTCAATTGGGTATTTCCCGTACAGAAGCAAAAGAATTGATCGATCAATATTTCAATACATATACCGGTCTGAAAAAATACATGAGTGGTGTAGTGGAAGCTGCACGCTCGGACGGATTTGTGAAAACACTTCTTGGAAGGAAAAGAGTATTGAGAGATATTAATTCCAAAAATGCCTTAGCGAGAACGAATTCTGAACGGGTAGCTGTAAACACTCCAATTCAAGGCACCGCCGCCGATCTTATAAAGTTGGCGATGATTAAAATTCATGATCGTTTAAGTAAAGAAGATCTACAAACCAAAATGATTCTTCAGGTGCACGATGAATTGGTCTTTGACGTCCTGAAAGAAGAACTCAAACAAGTTCAGGAAATTGTTGTTTACGAAATGAAAAATGCTATTCCAGGTCTTCGTGTTCCTCTGGAAGTTGGTCTTGGTAGCGGCAATAATTGGTTAGAAGCACATTAAACAAAACGGAAAGCCATTGATATGAAATTAGTTCAACCCATCCATGTAAAGGACCTTGCCGAAAAATTCTCTCTCAAAATTATTGGGGAAGAAAACCAAATGGTTTATGGAATTAATGAAATACATAAAGTTACAGCCGGGGATTTAACCTTTGTGGATGCCGAAAAATATTATGCTAAATCCATAAATTCTGCTGCTACCATAATTCTTATTAATAAAGAAACGGATTGCCCTCCGGGCAAGACTTTATTGGTCTGTGATCAACCTTTTGAAGTTTATAATCAACTTGTGACTTCAATCAGACCCGAACAAGTCCTTACAACAAACTACGCACACACAGCAAACATTCATCCTACAGCCATCATTGAACCTGGGGTAATCATTGGCCACCATGTAGTTATTGGAGAGGGTTCCTACATCCAGGCTAATGCTTATATTGGAGAATATACGGTCATTGGCAATCATTGCAGAATACAGGCGGGAGCTATTTTAGGTACAGATGCTTTTTATTATAAAAAGACCAAAGACGGTTTTGTCAAATGGCGCTCCTGTGGTCGAACCATTCTTCATGATCATGTGGAAATTGGCGCCGGGTCCACCATCAATAAAGGCGTTTCCGGAGATACCATCATTGGAGAAGGAACTAAAATTGATTGCCAGGTACATATAGGACATGGCGTAGTGGTAGGAAAGCATTGTCTTTTTGCAGCACAGGTAGGAATCGGTGGTAAGACAATCATTGGAGATCATGTAGTCCTTTATGGACAAGTTGGCGTAGCACAGAATCTTGTCAT
>Ga0268298_10000296_pt1 | contig 65039 bp, 57 predicted proteins | sample WWTPWeurt_MetaG_FD_194462 | JGI IMG/M metagenome (GOLD analysis project Ga0268298, IMG submission 194462) | Activated sludge microbial communities from WWTP in Nijmegen, Gelderland, Netherland - WWTP Weurt | ecosystem: Engineered > WWTP > Aerobic digester > Activated sludge | place...
GTAAGTGAAGGAGGAGGCGCCCGCAGGGCGCCGGGGGACATGGAGCGGAACAGGTCCGGCCGCCCCGACGCTCCGCGCCGACGTCTAAGACGCGTATCTTCGTCGCTATCGATGAACGACCGCTTCGTGCCGCCACCCGTCCTTCCAACCGCCACCCGAGGCCCGCATCGACGGTGCAGATACTGGGCCGTAATGCTCGACCCGACCGGTCAAAAGCCCGCCTCGGCCGCGACCGGCAGCCAGGTCGACAGGGGCCCCAGGTCGGCGACCTGGTTGTTCCACGGCGGGCCGAGCACGTACAGGCGCCCGCCCAGGGTGCCGAGGTAGGTGTTGGTGGCCGCGTAGAAACGGTAGTAGTAGCCCTGGATGGTGCCGCTGACCGAATGGCCCGGGAAGTAGGCGGCGTAGTGGCGCTCGGCGTAGTTGAACAGCCGGTCCGACACCGGATCTGCGCTGGTGATCGCGCCGAGCGTGGCGGCGCTGGCCGGCCGGGGGGCGCCGAGGCGGTCCTCGGTCGATTGGCGGGTGCTGGCGATCGAGCCGCCGGTGGCCGATCCGCCGGGCCGCGGCAGCGACAGGGCGATCAGGCTGCTGGCCAGCGTCGACAGATGGCGTGCGTCGGGCGTGCCGCCGGCGATCGGCGACGCTCCCTGCCCGGCCTGCGGCAGGCGCGATGCCGCACCCTCGGGCAGCGGCGAGCAGCCCGAGGCGGGCAGCGCGTGGCCGCCGTTCCACCACAGGTTGGCGTTCATCGCCAGCGTCGGGCTGCCGCCCAGCAGGTTCAACGGGCACGGCACCACGTCGCTGCCGATGCGGCCGAAGAGGCCGCCCTCGGCGGTGAACAGGTTGTTCTGCAGCGTCAGCGTACGGTTGCGCAGCACCCGGTTCACCGGCGCCGGGGCACGCGCGCCGACGCCCCAGCACGGATCGACCGTCACATAGTCCTGCCGTGCCGCGTCCCAGGTCTGGCAATCGCCGCCGGCGCCGTCACCGGCGCCGAGGATGCGGCTGTCGTGCACCCGGATCGCGTCGCCGCCGCCGGCCTGGTTGCCGTCCATCGGCGGCCGGTAGCCGGCGGTGTAGACGATGCTGTTGCCGATGGCGCTGCAGTCGTCGCAGCCCGAGAACTCGAGCGCGGCCTCGCGGGCGTCGACGATCAGGTTGTTGCGCGCCACGGTGCGCAGCGCCTCGTAATCCCAGCGGCCGTCGAGCGAGAAGTAGTAGGTGGCATCGGTCTCTTCGCCCCCCAGTTCGACCCGGCGCACGCGGTAGAAGGTGTTGGCCTCGTACAGCACGTCGACCGAGCCGCCCTTGGCCTCGATGCCCAGGCCGCCGCCGTTGGAGGCCACCAGGTTGCGGCAGAACGCCGCCCGGTGCACGCCCACGTTGTCGATGCCGTGGCGGGTGGTCTGGCTCACGCGGCTGTCCAGCACCCACAGGTCCTGCACCTGGTTGAACTTCATGCCGTCCATGCCCTGGCCTTCGCTGCTCTCGGCATCGCGGTCGCCGGGCTCGAACAGGTTCTGCACCGTCACCCAGCGCACCAGGACGTGGTGCGAGGGCTCGTAGCGGCCGTAGACCTGCAGGTTGAGGCTGCCGTCGGCCAGCAGGCCCGAACTGCGGCCATTCAGCGCCGCGCCGGCCACGTGGATGCCGGCGGCGGCCTGCAGCGGCTGCGGATCGGCATGCGCTCGCCCGTCCCAGGCACCGACCTGGGCCGGCCCGATGGTCACGCCCTCGATCGCCAGGTACGACACCGCCAGCAGGTTCAGCCCATGGCCCAGCACCGTGGCATCGGGGCGCGGATCCACGGCCTGCAGCCAGATCGGGTTGGAGGGGCCACGCCACAGGCGCTGGGCAAAGACCTCGCTGCCCAGGTTGTCGGCATAGCGGCCGGGCGCCAGGCGGATGCGCACCGGCAGCGTCGGGTAGTTCAGCTGCGCGGTGCGCAGGGCCTCGCGCACGCCGGCCGTGCCCTGCACCGGGGCGACATCGAGCACCACCCAGGCGCTGGCCGGCACCTGGTCGACGAAGGGCGTGTCGGCGCATGTGGCAGCCCGCGCGCCGGTGGCCGACACCAACCCGGCCAAGAGCATGGGCCAGAGGCAGGTTGAGAGCACACGCTGGCTGGCTGGCATCGTCGGCTCCTACAGGTCGGTCAGACCCGCGATGCTGTCACGCCGACGTGCCGGCAAACGCCCGAAATGCACCTGATTCCAGGCGACTGACCGGCCTCGGCCGACGGTGCAGGCCGATCGCAGGTCAGCCCTGTTGCTGTTCGAAGAAGCCTTCGGTGTGGATCAGTGGTTCAGGCGCGCCCAGTGCCTTGGCGGCAGCCACGCAGTCGTCGACGAAACCGGTGGTGCCGGCCACGAAGACGCTGTGCCTGGACAGATCGGCGAACTGCGAGCCCAACACCTGCGGGATGCGGCCGTGCAGCAGGCCGTCCACCCGCTCGCGTGTGAGCGTGGGCAGGTAGCGGAAGTTGGGGTACTTCGCCTCCCAGAAGCGCATCAGCCCGCGGTCGTACAGGTCCACCGCCTCGCGCGCCGAGAACATCAGCGTCACCGGCTTGGCGAAGCCGCGGCGCAGCGCGGCCTCGGCCAGCGACAGGATCGGCGCCAGGCCCGAGCCCGCGGCCAGGCACAGCACCGGCGTGTCGACCGAGGGGTCGCCGATGAAGGTGCCATGGGGGCCGGAGAGCTTGAGGGTCTCGCCCAGCGCCAGCTCGTCGTGCAGCCAGCGGCTGGTGCGGCCGTCGTCGACGCGGGTCACCTGCAGGCGGATCTCGCCGTCGGGCCGCGGCGCACCGGCCAGCGAGTACGCTCGCTTCGGGTGCAAGGCGCTGTCGCCGCCCACCTGCACGTACTGCCCCGGCCAGAAGCGCATCGCGTCGCCCAGCGGCCGCAGCACGAACTCGGTGATGCGCGGCGTGCGCGGAATGCGGTCGACCAGCACGTAGTACTGCGATTCGCGCGGGGCGAACAGCTTGGGCTTGGCGTCCTCGGTGCCCCACTCGATCTCGAGTTCGTCGGACAGCGGCTTGGCCATGCACATCAGGCCGAAGCCCTGGCGCCGCTCGTCGGGCGACAGTGCCATGTCGAGCACGAAGCCCTGGTCGAACTGGCCCGAGCGCACCTTCACCTTGCACTCGCCGCAGGCGCCGGCACGGCAGTTGTTGGGCAGCGCGTAGCCGGCACGTTCCAGCGCGACGAGGACGGTGTCGCCCTCCTCGCACGGAACGCTGCGACCCGAGGGGTAGAGGCGGATCGACTGGGTCATGGGCCGCTCAGAACACCGGGATGATGTCTTCCATCTCCACGTCGGAGATCTCCTGCCCGGTGATGCCCACCTCGGGGATGGCCGGGAACGGGATGTCGAACTTGTCGAGCACGCCCTTCAGGTTCAGGATGGCGGCGCGCCAGTTGTTCTTCTTGGCCTCGTAGCCCGGGATGGCGAAGCCGGCCTTGCGGGCGATCTCTTCGCCAGCGCGCTGGTTGTCGATGAAGTCGGCCGGCAGATCCCAGAAGTCCATCGGCGGCTCGAACAGCACGGCCGACAGGAACAGGTAGCCGGCGCGGATCTGCTTGGTGATCATCGAGCGATCCTCGATGGCCAGCTTGGGATAGTCGCGCTCCATCAGCGACATGCAGATGCCCATGTGGCGGCCTTCGTCCTTGCCGATGTTGCGGAAGGCCCCCTTGAACACCGGCTCGGTGCAGCCCGCGGCCATCTGGTGGAAGATGGTCGCGGCGGCGATCTCGCCCATCAGGAACGAGCTGAACAGCACCGCCAGGCTGTACTTGGGCACTGCGGCCTTGTAGCCGTTCCAGTAGCGCCCGCCATTGAAGTACAGCCACTTGGCGTTCTTCTGCAGACGCTTGCCGATCTCGGTCTTGGGCTCGTAGGTCAGCGGATCCGGATGCTCGAGGAACTTCGTGATGGCCAGGCCGCACATCTGCTCGTGGTTCTGCTCGTCGCGCGTGACGCTGAAGAAGCAGCGGCGCACCGCATCCTCTTCATGCGCCTCGTAGGTCTTGATGAAGGCCGAGGCGAACACCGGCGGCGCCGAGGCATCGAACACCGACAGCAGCGTCCACCAGTAGGCGATGCACTCGCGCTGCTCCCAGGTGTACTTGGCGGCATTGAAGGTGTCCCAGGGCAGCTTCTTCGGATCCCAGACCTCGCGCTGCGACGCGTCCCAGATCTCCTCGAGCTTCTTGGTGTGGTGGTGCCAGCTCAGCGGGTAGACATTGGGCTGCTCGATCGCGGGCGGGAACTCCATCGACTGGGCGAGCTTTTCCTTGGACATGGCCATGCGCGGTCTCCTGGACAGGCGTGAGGGGGACTTGCACCCAGGCCGGGTGCGGAGGCCGCATTGTGATACAGAACAGTGAGCTTGATCAGGACTTTCGTATCAACTCAGTCGACATTGGTCGAGCCCTTGGCGCGGTACCAGCGCGGAAAGTGCGCCGCCACCTGCGGCCCGTCGGAGGTCAGGGCATGGCAGCCATCGATGCTGAACGGCTTGCGCTCGGGATCGACGGTCAGCACGGTCCAGAGCGCCTGCAGCGCCGCGCTGCCCATGGCCCCCGCGAGCTCGTTCATGTGCGTGCAGCCCGCCGTCCGGCCGAACAGGCTGCGGATGGCGTCGCGATAGCCCTTGGCGATGCGCACGCCCACCAGCTTGGCGTAGTCGGGAGCGATCGCGGCGCAGGCGGCGTCGTACGGCCCGGCATCGGTGGCCGCCTGCACCGCGACGATGGTGGCGGTGCGATCCACGGTCAGCCTCAGCCACATGGCATGCATCGGCTCGCCGGCCGGCAACATGGTGGCGGCCTTCTGCACCGGCTCCGACCACGCATCGGTGAGGTGGCCTTCGATGTCCCACAACCCGTCATCGCGCTCATAGGCACGCACGATGATCGATCGCTGATGCGACTCCCGGCGGGGGCACTCTGGTGGCGGCAAGGGCATGACAGACCTTCATGGCAGTGGACCTGGATCGCCAGACTTTAGCGGCGACGGATCCTCCCGGATGTCCCCTGGATGTCCCTTCGATGTCAGCGTCGCAGCCACGCAGACCGGTGGCACGACAGCCCGCCGATGGCTTGCACCTCGCACCCGCTCGGGCGCCGGTGTCCTGGCCACAACGCCCGACCAAGTCTTGCAGACCTCAGCAAGGTTTGTCTGCAAGGTCTGACAGCCGGCCCCCGCGGGAGCCCCTTGCGGCGCCACCTTCCTGGGCAATTGCCCGCGCGCCGAGGCTTTTCAGGCACCGCCAGCCTTGGCATGCCAATTGCAAAAGCTCATCCATCCACGGCCGTGGATCGATGTCGGGACAGGCCCGGCATCGACCCTCACCCCACCAGGAGCAATCTCAGATGCAAGCCCAAAGAGGTCCGAAGGGCCCGATGCCCAACGATTCATCCAATGCAAGGGCAGCCGCGGCAGCCGATGCGACACCCCACGCCGCGCCGGCAGCGCCCACGGTGGCCCAGGTCGTCGACCAGGCCTTTTCGCGCTTCGACACCAATGCCGACGGCGCCATCACCGCCGCCGAGGTGATGGCCGTCATCGATCCGGCCGCGACGCACGCCGATGCGGCCACCGATGTGTCGGCACTGATCTCGAAGCTCGACACCAACGCCGACCAGTCGGTCAGCAAGGCCGAACTCACCACCGCCGTCACCGCCCTGGATGTCGATGGCAGTGGCACGCTCGATCGCGCGGATCGCGACGCGGCCGTCGCCAGCGGCAACACGACGCCCTGGCTGGGCCTGTTGCTGCACGGCGGTCACGGCCGCCCCGGCGGCGAAGGGCCCTCGCCGGTGACGGTGACGCAAGCCGTCGATGCGGTGTTCGTCCGCTTCGATGCCGACGCGAACTCGGCCCTTTCGCTGGCCGAGATCCTCGCGGTGCTCGATCCGAAAGGCAGCCACGCTGACCTGGGCGACAAGGTCGCCGACCTGCTGCCCGCGATCGACAGCAACGGCGACGGCGGCCTCAGCGTGGCCGAGTTGACCGCAGCCATCCAGGCCATGGACACCGACGGCGATGGCACGCTGGAACGGTCCGACCGCCCTGTGGATGCCACACCCACCGACGCGGTGCAACTGATCGGCATCCTCATGCACGATCACGGCCATGGCCACGGGCCAGACCTGATCGGCGCCGGCGGCTGACAAGAGCCGTCGCGTCGACCCTCGACGACCTCGAGCGCCTGGCACCTGCCCGGCGCTCGCCCGGCACGTGGCGCCCCCCAAGATCGGCCTGACCCTCCATCCACGTGATCCGAAACCGGGTGAGGGGGGGTGCGTCGCGTCAACTTTGCTCACGGTCTCACGATCCAGATGGCGCACAGGTCGGCCCAATCGCGCGATGATTGCGGGATCAGCACGCTGCGCGCCGGCCGGGGCCGCTGCGCGAGGGCTGCAATGCAAGGCACCGTCCAGGAGTACTCATGCAGGGATTCGACAATTTCAAGGGCGTCCTGCCCAACGGCCTCATGCCAGGATCCGCAGGCACCACCCCGAGGCCGACGGCCTCGCTGGCCGTGACCGTCGTGGTCGACACGCTGTTCGGCACCTTCGATGCCGACAAGAACACCAGCATCACGGCCGCCGAGATCAAGGCCGTGATCGACCCCAAGGGCGCCGCACCTGGGCTGGATGCAGCGCTGACTGCGATGATCGCGTCGATCGACACCAGCCACGATGGCGCACTGAGCCGGGCCGAGGTGACGGCGGCGGTCAGCCCGCTGGATACCGATGGCGACGGCCTGCTGGGCCCGGCACGCATGCTCGGCAGCATCGGCAATCTGCTGGGTGGCCTGCTCAAGGGTCATGGCAGCGCCGACAAGCCGCCCCCCGCGCCGCCGACGCTGCCGGTGCCACCCTCGGCGGCCGAACTCGTGGATGACGTCTTTGGCCGCTTCGACACCAACGCCAATGGCTCGATCACGCTGGCAGAACTGCTGGCGGTGCTCGATCCGAAGAGCCTGCACACCCGGCTGGATGACGCGCTCGAGCACTTGGTCACCGTGGTCGACACCGACAAGAACGGCGCCATGAGCAAGGCCGAGGTGCTGGCGGCCGTGAAGTCGCTGGATGCCAATGGCGACGGCTTGTTCAGCCACGCCGACCACCTGCCCGGCCCTCCATCCGGCGATTCGATCGATCTGATCGGCGTCCTGCTGCCACGCCTGGGCGAGTTCCAGGGCGGCGGTCCGGGCCACGGCGGCTGACCGAAGCCCGCCTGGCTCGGATTCCCAGGTTCCGGCTCACTTCGGTGGGCCGCCCGCGGCGCACACCGGGCACGCGTGAGGGCCGTCCGACGGCACTACGGCACGAAGCGCCTGCACTGCCCCCGCAAGCTCCACCCGACTTGAGGGGTCGCACGCACCTGAGCGGCCGCCCTGCACCCGCGATTCAGAGCGACAATTCTCGCCATCGGTGGAGCGTGATCGACGGCCCGCAAGGCCCGCAGACGAAACAGCTCCGCAATGCAGTGGGACACAAGGCCACAAGGGGCACAGACCATGATGAACCGAGTCTTGACGGGTATGCTGATTGCTGCCGGATGGGCGGTCGCCGCTCCGGCGGGTGCCTGGTCGTGGACGGGTACGCTGGCCGACTGGGCGGCCTCGTCGAGCAATACCGGCGTCATCCTGGACGGTCATGCCGACATGTCCTTCAAGCTGTCGCCCGGCTACACGCTGACCGAGGGTACCGGGGCCTACGTCACGATCTCGGAAGTCGAGGTCGGAGGCAACGCGTACTACGACATCGGCATCAACTGGACCAGCGACACCGGCTTCGTCAATGCCTATTCGGGCGGCGGCTCGCTGGCCTATACGCTGACCCGCCTGGGCACCGACCGGATTGTCTCCGGAGCGCTGGACACGGTGGTGATCAACACCGGCACGACCGCCACGATGCAACTGAAGGACGTGCCCTCCAGCACCACGTTCGCATCGTTCACCAGCACCAATGGCTCGCACGATCCCCTGGTCGGTGGTTACACCACATTTGCGGGGCGCTCGGCCATCGAGGTGCTGCAGGTCTGGCAGACCTCCGCAACGGGCGCCTACCAGAACACGCATGCGTCGTTCCTGGTCGCGGTTCCAGAGCCCGCGCCGGCCGCGATGCTGGGCCTGGGCCTCTTGGCCCTGGCGTTGCGCCGGCGTCAGATGCAAGGCGCCCGACAGGGCGATTGACGCGGGGGCACCTGGCCCCGCCGCGGCTGCTCAGGCTAGAGCCCGCCGAACCGATCGAGGTGTCGCGGCTCGGTGATCTGCACCGTGCCAGGCGGTGATTCGATGGTCGCTGCCAGGTGCACGTTGGCCGCCGGGCTGACCATCCGATACAGATCACGACACAAGCGCCGGGCCGCCGGAGCGGGCCAGTTCGGTGGCATCAGTGCATCCGGGAATTGCGGGTCGCGCAGCAGGGCGCGTCGATACAGGTGGATCAGCAGCGTGCGCAGGCAGAAGCACAGCAGCGGATCCGGTGTCTTCACACGCCTGAGGGCTCTCTCGATCGGCTCGAACCATTCGAGCACCTGTTGGTAGATGGCCAGCACGCCTGGCATGTCATGCCCTGCGAGCACCTGGTCCCGCAACAGGCGATCGTCCCCGTCGCCGGACGAGCGGGCCTGCCACAGCGCCACCCGATCGCCCAGCCCCAACCGATCGAGCAAGGCCTTGACATCAGGCAGCGCGATGGTCGGATGGACCTGCAACGAGGGTGACACCGACCCGAAACCCAGCCAGCCCAGCTCGCGCTTCAGGGCCGACCGCTCCGCCTCGTCGAGCGAGCCCTGCGGCAGCAGCAGCATCCGCCAATGCCCGTCCCACTCGGGGGTGCGTTGGGCATAGATGCGGCCGTACACCGCATCCACCTGGGCCTGCCCGGTGGCGGTCAGCCGATAGCTGCTGCGGCGCCCGTCGGGCAGTGCCTGCAGCCAATCCTCGACCGTCAGGCGCTGCACGGCGGTGCGCACCAGCCGTTCATTCACCTGCAGAGGTGCCATCAGTCGAATCAGGCTGCCCATCCACAGCTGGCCGCCGTGGGGCACGATACTGTCGCCGAACACGGTGACGATCAATGACCGGGCGCGGGGCGCGATGCCCTCGCGCGCCCGCTCCACTGCCAGGTGCAGCGCCGAACTCAATGCAGGATCAGCAGCGGCAGCTTGCTGCGGGTCATCACGTTCTTGGTGTGGGACCCGAACAGCAGCTCACCGAAGGTGCCGCGGCCATGCGTCACCATCACGATCATGTCGCACTCCTGCGCAGCGGCATGGTCGGCAATGGCGCGGTCGACGACATCGGTGCGCACATGCAGGCCCGAGAACGCCACCCCCGCCTCGGCCGCCTTGGCCTCGAACCTGGACAGCACCTCGTGCGCATGGGTGTCGGTGCGGGTGATGTGCTCGTTGGTGTCGCGCTGGTACTGCGACAACTGCGTGCCCACGGTGGGCAGAGGGGCCTCGGGCTCGACCACGAAGCCCAGGACGGCGGCGCCAAGCTGCCGTGCCAGGGCAATGCTGTCAGTCATCGCGCGCTCGGACAGCGGGCTTCCATCCACGGGAACGAAGAGCTTTCGGTACATGGTGTCTCGCCGGCAATGATGTCGAATTCACTGTAGGCGCGGCTCTGGGCAGTGGCATTGACCGCAGTCAAGCGCCCCTGCGCCGTACCCCGCCGGGCTGGCGGCCGGCCGCATGCCACTCGGCACTGTCGAACCAGGGGTCGCCCTGCAGCGACGCGCACAACATCGGCAGCGCATCCTGACCCCAGAAGAGGCGCCCCTCGCACTCGAACGTCGGCACGCCGAACACGCCTGCCACGCGTGCAGCCTCGGTCGATGCCCGCAGTTCCTCTTTCACCTCGGCCGACTGCGCATCGCGAACCGGCTGCAGTGCGTCCACCAGTGCCGCCAGGGCCTGCGGATCGTTGGGGTCTGCTCCGCCGCGGCACCATACATGGCGAAACAGGTGTTCGACCACCCGGCGGTTGGGCAGCCCGTTCGCGGGCGCACAGGCCAGCGCCAGCCGCTGCAGCGCCAGCGGGTTGAAGGGGTGGGGTTGCGGCAACTCGAGCGTCGTGCCCTGCTGGCGGGCCAGCCAGGCCACCTGCCGATACGTCCACGCCCTCTTGGGCTCGATCTCGGCCGGGCCCTTCTGGCCCCAGGCACCGAGCAGCCCGGCGAACAGCACCGGGCGGTGGTCGACCACATGGCTGATTCCGGCCAGGGCCTGCGGCAATCGATCGAAGGCCAGCCAGGCATACGGCGACACGACATCGAACCAGAAGGTCACGGTCTTCATCGAAGCCTCTCCTGCGCGGGTGTCGGCGAATGCGCGGCCGCCGCACCGATCGGCACCTCGGGCCAGCGCTGTTGCCACGCGATCCGGCGCTGGGGCAGTTGCTCCACGACGCGATGCCGCGCAGCGTCAGGCATCGAGCCCCAGGCTGCGATCTCGTCCAGGCTGCGCAGGCAGCCGACGCACCACCCGCTGGCCGCATGCATGCGGCACACGCTGATGCATGGCGACGCGACAACGGCGCGCGCGTCGGCAGAAGCCGCAGCGGTGGCCGTGCCGGCCGCCGACCGAGCGGCGGGCACCGTTGGCGGGGTGCTCACGGCGCCACCACCACGTCGGCCACCGGCGCTTGGGTGAGTTGCACCAACTGCGATGGGGCCAGGGCGAACACCCCGTTCGGATGCCCGGCGGCGGCCCAGACCAACTCGAAGCGAAACAGGTCCTGGTCGATCAGGATCACCGGCGGGGCGACATGGCCCACCGGGGACACGCCGCCAATCGAGAAGCCAGTACTGTTCTTGACGAATTCGGCATCGGCCCTGCCGATCGGGCCGACGGCGGCTGCCACCTTCTTCTCATCCACTCGCCGATCACCCGAGGCCACCACCAGCACCGCCACCTGGTCGGCACGGCGCCGGAACACCACGCTCTTGGCGATCTGTCCCACCTGCACGTCCAGGGCGTCGGCAGCCTCGGCACAGGTGCGCGCCGAGACCTCCAGCCAACGCGGCGAATGCGGATGGCCGGCCTCGGCCAGCAGGCGGGCCACGCGCACAAATCCCTCGGGACGCACGTCTGCGTTCGACGTTGGCGCCGGCTCACCGGCGGCCTCCTGTCCAGCCGGCCCGCCGACTGGGACCCGGAGCTCGTCGCCCGAGGTCGGCAGCGCACTCATTGGCCGCCCCCGGCAAACACCTTGCCCTTCTTGGTCAGCAGCGCCTTGCCGGCGCGGGAGACCGGCGCACGGCCCAGCACGTCGGAGATGAAGCCGCCGGCCTCCACCAGCGCCTCCAGGTCGATGCCAGTGTCGATGCCCAGGCCCTGCAGCATGAAGGCCACGTCTTCGGTGGCGACATTGCCGGTGGCACCCTTCGCATACGGGCAACCGCCCAGCCCGGCCACGCTGGTGTCGAACGTGTGGAGGCCCATCTCCAGGCAGGCATAGATGTTGGCCAGCGCTTGCCCGTAGGTGTCGTGGAAGTGGCCACTGACCTCGTGCAGCGGGTAGTGCTTCAGTGCCCGCTCCATCACCGCCTGCACCTTGCGCGGGGTGCCCACGCCGATGGTGTCGGCCACACCACAGTGGTCGACGCCAATGCCCTTGAACAGCCGCACCAGGTGCTCCACCTCATCGGGCGTCACCTCGCCCTGGTACGGGCAGCCCACCGCGCAGGAGATGGCCGAACGCACCTTGAGGCCCGCCTCATGCGCCGCGGCCACCACGGGCGCGAAGCGGTCGATGCTCTCTTCGATGGAACAGTTGATGTTGCGCTGGCTGAAGGCCTGGCTGGCCGCCCCGAACACCACCACCTCGTCGGGACGGGTCGGTGCGCCGCCCGCCAGCGCCGCCTGCAGCCCGACCATGTTGGGCACCAGCACCGAGTGCCTGACGCCCGCCGGGCGGCCGATGGCGGCCATCACCTGCGCGTTGTCGGCCATCTGCGGCACCCACTTCGGGCTGACGTAGCTGGTGACCTCGATCTCGCGCAGGCCGGCGGCTTGAAGCCGCCCGACCAGGGCCACCTTGTCGGCCGTCGAAACCGGCTGCTTCTCATTTTGCAGGCCGTCACGTGGCCCGACCTCGACCAGGGTGACTCGGGAAGGGATCATGGTGTTCGCTCCGGATGTGCTCGGCACTATACCGAGCAGGGGCGTCGAGACCGCCTTCGGGTCTTGGGCGAACCCGAAGGCCGACCACCCGACTTTGGCCCTGCGGCGCGCCTGACCTTGGTCGGATGGGCAAGGCGGCATGGTGGCCTCACAATGCGGCCCACGACAAGATCAGGGGGCATTCGATGGCCATCGCGCCGAACCGGCTGCAGATCGCGACACGCATCCACTATGTGATGCTGCGCGAGATCGGCCAGGGCATCGACATCGAGCGCATGCTCAAGGACGCCCGCTACGAGCGCGATGTGCTGCTGGTGTGCGACGCGTGCCCCGAGACCGACCTGCTGGCGCTTGCGCAGCAGTACCGTCGATCACTGCCGGATGTCGGCGGCCTGGCCACCGCACAGGCAAAGCCCCGTTCCCGCGAGGCCGGCCACGCGCCACAGCCCACCGAATGGGCTCGCGACACGTCGGGCTTCGGCATCACCCGCCCCCACCCCGACAGCGACCTGCCGTCCGAAAGCGATCTGCCTGCGGACAGCCACCTGCCCGATGCGGCAGCACCGGGAACCACTCACCCGTCCAAACCGTCGAAGTTCAGGGGCCCCAGGCACTGGCTGGCCCGGCTGTGGTCGCGCTGAATCTGCAGTGAATCGGCAGCCAGCGCGACCGCTCGCGCGCGGGCCGATCACTCCGCCAGCCGCAGCAGCTCGCCCCCTTCCGACACCTGGTCGCCCACCGCATAGAGCAGCTCGGCCACCTGGCCATCGCGAGGCGCGGTGAGGGTGTGCTCCATCTTCATGGCCTCCATCACCGCCACCGGCTGGCCCTTGCTCACGCGGTCGCCGGCCTGGGCCAGAAAGGCGATCACCTTGCCCGGCATCGGCGCGGTGAGCCGGCCCGCATCGCCGGCGTGATCGCCGGCGTGCGCGATCACGTCCACCTCGTGCACGATGATCGACCCCTCAGGCGCAAACACCGCCACCCGCTCGCCGTGCACATGCACGTCCAACCGCAGCCGCCGGTCGCCCAGCGTGATGTCGTGCGCCGCTCCGCCCAGCGCCCGCGTGGCGAACGGCCACGACTGGCCGCCCACCTCGAGCCGCGTGGCGCCATCGTGGGTGCGCGCCAGCGCCACGGGGTGGTGGGTGCCGGCATGCTCGATGTCGAAGTGCCGGCACGCGCCGCCATGCAGCCGCCAGCCGCGACGGTGCGACCACGGATCGGCACCTTCGGTCGCGGCCTCGTCGGCCAGCGCATGCGCCGCCACGCCGGCGGCGGCCACCTCCAGCGACAGTGGCGGCTGGTTCAGCAGCACCTCGCGTTCGCGCTCGATCAGCGCGGTGTCCAGGTCGGCGGTGCTGAACGAGCGACAGGCCACCACCCGGCGCAGGAACGCCACGTTGTGGTTCAGGCCGACGATCTGCGTGCCCGCCAGCGCGGCATCCAGCCGCGCCAGGGCCTGGGCGCGGTCCTCACCCCACACGATGAGCTTGGCGATCATCGAATCGTAGAACGGGCTGATCGCATCGCCCTCGCGCACACCGGCATCCACCCGCACCGGTGCGCGTTCGAAGCTGGCATGCCCCTGCGGCCAGCGCAGCACATCCATGGTGCCGGTGGCAGGCAGGAAGCCGGCGTCGGGGTTCTCGGCGCAGATGCGCGCCTCGATCGCGTGGCCATGGATGGCCAGCTGGGATTGCGACAGCGGCAAGGGCTCGCCGGCCGCCACCCGCAATTGCCATTCCACCAGGTCGAGGCCGGTGATGGCCTCGGTGACCGGGTGCTCCACCTGCAGCCGGGTGTTCATCTCCATGAAGTAGAAGCGCAGGTCGCCATCGTCGACCTCCTCGGCGATGAACTCCACCGTGCCGGCGCCGACATAACCCACCGCCTGAGCGGCCGCCACCGCGGCGGCGCCCATCTCGGCCCGCCGTGCCGCGCTCATGCCGGGGGCCGGCGCCTCCTCCAGCACCTTCTGGTGGCGCCGCTGCACAGAGCAATCGCGCTCGAACAGGTACACACAGTGGCCATGGCTGTCGGCGAACACCTGGATCTCGATGTGCCGGGGCCGCGTGACGTAGCGCTCGACCAGCACATGGTCATCCCCGAAGCTGGACTTGGCCTCGCGCTGGCACGAGGCCAGCGCCGCAGCGAATTCTTCGGGCTTGTCCACCCGCCGCATGCCCTTGCCGCCGCCGCCGGCGCTGGCCTTGATCAGCACCGGGTAGCCGATGCGATCGGCCTCGCGGGCCAGCAGCGCCGGGTCGTTGTCGTCGCCGTGGTAGCCGGGCACCAGTGGCACGCCGGCCTTCTCCATCAGCGCCTTGGCGGCCGACTTGCTGCCCATCGCGGCGATGGCGGACGGCGGCGGGCCGATGAAGGCGATGCCGGCATCGGCACAGGCCTGCGCGAAGGCTTCGTTCTCCGACAGGAAGCCGTAGCCCGGATGGATGGCCTGCGCCCCGGTGGCCCGCGCCACCTCGAGGATGCGCTCGGCGCGCAGATAGCTGTCGCGCGGCGCCGGCCCGCCGATGCGCACCGCCTCGTCGCAGGCCTGCACATGCCGGGCCCGGGCGTCGGCGTCGGAATACACCGCGACGGTGCGCACGCCCAGCCGGCGCGCCGTGGCAGCGACGCGGCAGGCGATCTCGCCACGATTGGCAATCAGGATCTTCTTGAACACAGTCTTCTCCGGCGGCCGGGTGGCCGCGAATCCAGGAATCCATCGGCCGGCCAGCGGCCGGCTCACTCATCTCGACCGTCAGGCCATGGCCCGGGTGCCGCCCATTCGTGATCGCAGCGAGCGCAGCAGGCCGACCAGGAACTTCATCAGCATCACCGTCACCGCCACCATCAGCACCAGCACCACGGCCAGCACGATGAAGAACGGCACCGGGTATTGCCACGACGCCCACAGCATCGCCGGTACCAGGGCATCGCCCAGCAGCGACAGGCCGATGTTGGAGAACGGCTCGGGCGAGGTGTTGGCCGCTGCGCGGGTGGTGGCCTTGGCCACATGGCTGGTGGCCGCCAGGGTGCCGCCCATCAGTGCGGCAATCGTGCTCCATTCGGCCTGACCACCGCCAAACACCCCCGCGGCCAGCGCTGCACCGGCCGGGATGCGGATCAGGGTGTGCAGCGCATCCCACGCCGAATCGAGCCCGGGCACCTTGTCGGCCAGGAATTCGATGGCCAGCATCAACCCCGAGGCGGCCAGCACCAGCGGGTTCTGCAGCAGCTTCAGGCCGTCGGGCAGCGGCACCCAGCCCAGCCAGCCGGCCAGCCCGGTGAAGAACACCACCGCATACAGGCGCAAGCCGCTGGCCCAGCCCAGCGCCGCCGCCAGGGCGAACAGGTGCGTGGTGTCGAGCTTGCTCGGGTCCAGCGGCAGGTCCATGGTGCGGTCTCCTGTTCAGCCTCTTGGGCAGGCGCATCGTGCCTGCAAAACCGTGCAGGCGTCCAGCGCGGCACGCAAGACACGAGCCTCGGCGCAGTGACGGCGCAGGCCGCCGGACCCGTGTCGGGCACAGGTGTCCGGGCAACGACGGTTCACGACGCCCTCCACGCCGGCTCGCGCTTGCCGAGAAAGGCCTGCACGCCTTCCTTGCCTTCGTCGGTGGCGCGGATGTCGGCGATGCGGCGGGCCGTGTCTTCACGCAGCGCCGCGGTGATGGGTTGACCGGCCAGGTCCTGCACCAGGCGCTTGCAGGCCTTCACCGCCTGCGGGCCGTTGGCCACCAGCGTGGCCACCATGGCATCGACCGCGGCATCCAGCCCGTCTGCGGCGACCAGTTGGTGCACGAAGCCCAGGCGATGCGCCTCGGCGGTGGAGAAGCGCTCGGCGGTGATGAAGTAGCGGCGCGAGGCCTGCTCGCCCAGCGCGCGGATCACATACGGGCCGATGGTGGCCGGCAGCAGGCCCAGCCGGGCCTCGCTGAGGCAGAAGGTGGGGCCGTCGGCGGCGATCAGCACGTCGCAGCACGCGGCCAGGCCCATGCCGCCGGCGAAGCAGTCGCCATGCAGCCGTCCGATCACCGGGTGCGGGCACGCGTACACCGACCACAGCATCTCGGCCAGGGCCATCGCGTCGGCATGGTTCTCGGCCCACGAGTAGTCGGCCATGGCGCGCATCCAGTTCAGGTCGCCACCGGCGCAGAACGCCTTGCCATGCCCGCCCAGCACCACGGCGCGCAGCGTGGCATCGGCGTTGATTTCGCGGAAGGCGCCGATCATCTCGGCAATGACCTCGCTGTTGAAGGCGTTGCGCACCTCGGGACGGTTGAGGAAAACGCGGACGACCGGGCCGCTGCGGGTGATGTCAAGGGTTGCCATGGGTGCTTTCAGTGGTGCCAGACGCGCAGGCCGCGCCATTGCTCGAAGGCATCGAAGTCGCGGTCGGCGTGCAGCAGCGCATAGTCGCGCTCGATGCAGAAGGTGGCCACCAGCACGTCGAGCGCACTGCGCACGGTGAGGCCGCGATGGCGCAGCTGGCGGTAGTGCTCGGCGGCGGCCTGGGCCAGATCGGGGTCGACCGCGCCTTCGATCGACAGGCCCTCCATCAGGGCGCGGGCGGTGCGCAGATCGCGCTCGCTGCGAAACCCGCGCAGCACCTCGAACAGCACCAGGTCGGGCACGACGATGCGCACCTCGCCCTGCTCGAGCAGGTGGGCCAGCAGATCGGCCGCCGGCGCATCGCGGCCGTTGAAGAAATCGATCCAGACCGACGAGTCAACGACCAGCACGGCGCTTCACCGAGGGGGCCGGCGACGGCGTCGCCGAGGGTTTCACAGAGGGCTTGGCACGCTTGCCGGTGGCCGTCGACGCCACGCGCCCGGCGTAGCCGGCACGGGCATCCATGGCGGCGTGCGCCGGTTCGGGCTGCTGCGTCGTCCAGTCCGACGCATCGTCGCCTTCCCATTGCAGCTTGCCGCGCCACTTGAGGATCTCGCGGTAGGCGGCCTGGCGGACCAGCAGCTCCAACCCCGCCTCCACGGCATCCTTCTTGGTCTTGAACGGGCCCGCCTCGAGCGCCGCCTTCATCAAGGCATCGTCGATGTCAATGTTGGTGCGCATGATGTGTATGAAATGTTGAATCCATGCGCATGGTACACCAAGAGACCCTGGAGAACATCAGTCGCGGGCCCAGACGACGCGATCGTCCACCGCATACAGCCGGCAGGCCGCCCCGTTGGCATGGCTCATGCAGCGCTGCAGGGCCTGCTTCATCGCATCGGCCACGCCGCTGCGCCAGGCCCAGGCCCCGTTGGGACCGATGGCGAAGGCCTTGGGCGGCTCGGCCGCCAGGAAGCCGGCATAGCCCTCGCGCGCTGCGGGCCGCACGCCCGGCAGGGCCGACGTGTCGGCCAGTGCGGCGAACCCGGTGTCGGCCGGCACCGCCGCGTCGTGCTCGATCAGTGCGATCTCGCGCTGCTTGTCGAACGGCAGGCCCAGTTCACGGAAGAAGCGCTCCACCTCGGGCAGCCAGACGCGCACGCCGCTGCGCGGTCCGAACAGGTGGTGCGCATCGCTGCCGAAACTGCCGAAAGCCACCAGCCGGGCGCGCCCGTCCGACTCGGCGTACTGCCGCACCATCTCGCGCCACACCGGCACCGACCAGAACGAATCGTTGTCGCCGTAGAAGAACAGTGCCGGCACGCGGGTCGTGCGCGCATAACTGCCGAACGCCGTGGCCAGCGCGGCCTCCCAGTTGGGGCATTGCTCCTGGCGCAGGCCGCCGGCGAAGTTGACCAGCCCGACCACGCCGGGCAAGCCGAGCGAGCCGGCCGCCAGCGTGGTCAGGCCGCCATGTGACTGCCCCACCAGCACCACGCGCGTGGCATCGATCTCGGGCCGCTGCGCCAGCGCGGCCAGCACCGCCTGCACGTCCTCGGCCTGTGCCAGGCCGTTGCTCTGCACGTTGCACCCGCCGCCCACGTAGCTGCCGCCTGACTTCGAGAAGCCCTGGCGCATCGGCAGCGCCACCGCATACCCGCGCGACACCCATTCGCGCACCACCGCCAGCGGTCGCCAGCGCGGCTGCATGCGGCTCTCGCCCACTGACTTGCCGTGGTTGAGGATCACCAGCGGGAACGGCCCGTTGCCCGGCGGCCGGAAATAGGTGGTCTCGAGCTCGACCGGAAAGAGCGCCGGCTTGCGCAACATCAGCACCTCTTCGCGCATCGGCGCGAACAACTCCTGTGCCCTGGCCGGGCCCAGGGCCAGCACCAGCAGCAGCAGGCAGCCGAATTGACGCAGCATCCACATCCCGCGGGCCCTGCCTCACATCCGGAAGACGCCGAACTTCGTCTCGGGGATCGGCGCGTTCAGGCTTGCCGACAGGCCCAGCGCCAGCACGCGGCGGGTGTCGGCCGGGTCGATCACGCCGTCGTCCCACAGCCGGGCGCTGGCGTAGTACGGGTGGCCCTGGCGCTCGTACTGGGCGAGGATCGGCGCCTTGAACGCCGCCTCCTCGTCGGCGCTCCACTGGCCGCCCTTGCCCTCGATGCCGTCGCGCTTGACGGTGGCGAGCACGCTGGCGGCCTGCTCGCCACCCATCACGCTGATGCGCGCGTTGGGCCACATCCACAGGAAGCGCGGCGAATAGGCCCGGCCGCACATGCCGTAGTTGCCGGCGCCGAAGCTGCCGCCGATGATCACCGTGAACTTGGGCACCTGCGCGCAGGCCACCGCGGTCACCATCTTGGCGCCGGCGCGGGCGATGCCCTCGTTCTCGTACTTGCGGCCGACCATGAAGCCGGTGATGTTCTGCAGGAACACCAGCGGCACCTTGCGCTGGCAGCACAGCTCGATGAAATGCGCGCCCTTGTTGGCGCTCTCGGCAAACAGGATGCCGTTGTTGGCGACGATGCCCACCGGCATGCCCTCGATGTGCGCGAAGCCGCACACCAGCGTGGTGCCGTAGCGCGCCTTGAACTCGTCGAACTCGCTGCCGTCGACCACGCGGGCGATGATCTCGCGCACGTCGAAGGGCTTGCGCGCATCGGTGGGAATCACGCCTTGCAGCTCGGTGGTCGCGTACTTCGGTGGTTGGGGCGGGCGCAGCGCCAGCGGCGTCGGCTTCTGGCGATTGAGCCGGCCCACCGCTTGGCGCGCCAGGGCCAGCGCATGCAGGTCGTTCTCGGCCAGGTGGTCGGCCACGCCCGACAGGCGCGTGTGCACATCGCCGCCGCCCAGGTCCTCGGCGCTCACCACCTCGCCGGTGGCGGCCTTCACCAGCGGCGGGCCGCCGAGGAAGATGGTGCCCTGGTTGCGCACGATGATGGTCTCGTCGCTCATCGCCGGCACGTAGGCGCCGCCGGCGGTGCACGAACCCATCACCACCGCAATCTGCGGGATGCCTTGGCCGCTCATGTTGGCCTGGTTGTAGAAGATGCGGCCGAAGTGCTCGCGGTCGGGAAACACCTCGTCCTGGTTGGGCAGGTTGGCGCCGCCCGAATCGACCAGGTAGATGCACGGCAGGTGGTTCTGCGCGGCGATCTCCTGGGCGCGCAGGTGCTTCTTGACCGTGATCGGGTAGTAGGTGCCACCCTTGACGGTGGCATCGTTGCAGATGATCAGGCACTCGATGCCGGCCACCCGGCCGATGCCGGCGATCATGCCGGCGCAGGGGGCCGCGTCGCTGCCGTCCTTCTCGGGGTACAGGCCCATTGCGGCCAATGGCGCGATCTCGAGGAAGGGCGTGTCCGGGTCGAGCAGCCGTTCCACGCGCTCGCGCGGCAGCAGCTTGCCCCGCGAGAGGTGCTTGGCCCGGGCATCCGGGCCGCCGCCCTCGACGATCTTGGCCAACCGTGCATTGAGGTCGTCCACCAGCGCACGCATCGCGGTGGCAGACGACTTGAAGGCCTCGGCGCGAGGATTGAGCTTGGATTGCAGAACGGCCATGCGGGCTCCGGCGGGCAAAGGGGTGGGCCGTGAAGACCAACAGGCCTTCGCCGACCAGGATTCGGTTCGACAGCGTATTACAGCGCGTCGCGCCACCGGTTGACGGATCGACGCGGGCCACGCGAAAAGGCTCGCCGGCGCACCTCACCGGGCCGGCGGCGCATTATCAATTGACGTTTACGTAAACGTCAATTGGCGAGTGGGCTTCGTGGGGCGTGGGCCGTGGCATCGGCCTGTGGCGGGCCTACCGACGCAGGTTCTCGATCAGCACCGCCATGCCCATGCCGCTGCCCAGGCACATGCTGATCACCGCGTGCCGGCCGCCGGTGTCGGCCAGGTGCTGCATCGCGGTGATGGTCATGCGGATGCCGGTGGCCCCCGGCGGGTGGCCGATGCTGATGCCGCCGCCGTAGAGGTTGGTCTTCTCGCGCGGAATGCCCAACTGCGCCTCGGCATGCAGGTTGACCACCGCGAAGGCCTCGTTGATCTCGAAGTAGTCGATGTCGTGCACCGTGAGGCCGGTGCGGGCCAGCAGCTGGGTGATGGCCGGCACCGGGCCCGAGCCCATGATCTCGGGCGGAACGCCGGCCACCGCGTAGTCCACCAGCCGTGCCTCGGGCCGCACCGAGGGCGGCAGCGCGCCGGCCCGGGCCACCAGCAGCGCCGCGGCGCCGTCGGTGACGCCGCTGGAACTGCCGCCGGTGACGGTGCCTCCCGGCTTGAAGGCCGGCTTCAGCGCCCTGAGCTTGTCGCGCTCGAGGTTGCGCCGCGGGTACTCATCGACCGCGAACATCCGTGTGCCGCGCCGGCCGTCCGGCACCTCGATCGGCTCGATCTGCCGCGCCAGGAAGCCCGACTCGATCGCCGCCTGGGCCCGCTGCTGGCTCATGAAGCCCCAGTCGTCCATCGCCTCGCGGCCATAGCCGAAGCGCTCGGCAAGCAGTTCAGCGGTGTCGCCCATCAGCACCTTGGAGAAGGGGCAGCGGTAGATCGCGTCCAGCCCATCCTCCAGCGTGGCCGGCCCGCGGCCGGCACCGTAGCGCAGCGTGCGCGAGACATGCGGCACGCGGCTGAAGCTCTCGCCGCCGGCGGCGATGGCGATGCGGCTGTGGCCGGTGGCGATCTGCTCGGCCGCGCTGACGATCGCTTGCGTGCCGGAGCCGCAGGCCCGCGTCACCGTGAGCGCCGCGCTCTCGATGGGCAGCCCCGCCTCCAGCGCCACCTTGCGGCTGATGAAGGGCCCGTCGTGGTCGACCACGCCCACCAGGCCGAACACCAGGTGATCCACCTCGCCCGCCGCCACGCCGCTGCGCACCAGGCAGGCCCTGGCCACATGCGTGCCCAGTGCCGAGAGCGGCACGTCGCGCAGCGACTTGCCGAAGTCGCCGAAGGGCGTGCGCACGCCGCCGAGCAGCACGATGTCGTTGAAGGCCATGGCGTTTTCCCTAGCGTGAAGCGGCATGCCGCCCGGCGACCATCCCGACGGATCGGCCCCTCGGGGCATCCCGGTCTTGCCGCACCGCACGGGCGGTGTTAGCGTCCGTCCATCTTAGCAAACAAGTGTTTGTTTTAACGTGAGCCTGCTCGAGGTCTCGAACCTGCACCTGGCCTTTGGCGGCATCCGCGCCCTGTCCGGCGTCTCGCTCACCGCGCGGGCCGGCGAGATCACCGCCGTCATCGGCCCCAACGGCGCCGGCAAGACCAGCCTGTTCAACACCATCTCGGGCTTCTACCGCCCGCAGCAGGGTCAGGTGCGCTTCGCCGGCCGCGACATCACCGCGCTGGGCCCGGCGCCGCGTGCCGCCGCCGGGCTGGCACGCACCTTCCAGAACGTGGCGCTGTTCCGCGGCATGTCGGTGCTGGACAACATCAAGCTCGGCGGCCACACGCGCCTGGCAGCCAACCCGCTCAGCGCCATGTGGTACCGCGGCGCCGCGAAGCGCGAGGAGATGGCCCTGCGCCGCGAGATCGAGCGCGAGGTGATCGACTTCCTCGAGATCGACCACATCCGCCACCTGCCGGTGGCCAGCCTCTCTTACGGCCTGCAGAAGCGCGTCGAGCTGGCCCGGGCGCTGGCGATGCGGCCGAAGGTGCTGATGCTCGACGAGCCGGTGGCCGGCATGAACCGCGAAGAGACCGAGGACATGGCGCGCTTCATCCTCGACCTGCAGGAAGAGCGCGGCATGACCATCCTGCTGATCGAGCACGACATGGGCCTGGTGATGGACATCTCCAACCATGTGGTGGTGCTCAACTTCGGCGAGGTGATCGGCGAAGGCACCCCGGCGCAGGTGCGCCACGACCCCGAGGTGGTGCGGGCCTACCTGGGCGACGCCGCGGTGCCGGCCGGCGCGGCGCCCTCGGTGGTCACTGCGTCCGCGGCCCCGGCCGCCTGAGCGGGAGAGCGGCGCGATGGGATTCGACTGGATCGCCCTGGCCGAGTACAGCGCCATCGGCGTGCTGTCGGGCGGCCTGCTGGCGCTGATCGCGCTGGGCTTCGTGCTCATCTACAAGGGCACCGGCGTCATCAACTTCGCGATGGGCGAGTTCATGATGCTGGGCGCCTACTTCGTCTTCACCGCCCATGTGCTGTGGAAGCTGCCGCTGCCGGTGGCGCTGGGGCTGGCCCTGGCCGCGGTGGCGCTGTGCGCCGCGTTGGTCGAGCGCGTGGTGCTGCGGCCGCTGGCCGGGCAGCCGGTGATCTCGGTGCTGATGGCCACCATCGGCCTGGGCTCGGTGCTGCACGGCGGCGTGGATGCGATCTGGGGCGGGCAGAACCACGAGATGCCGCAGCTGTTGCCGCGCACGCCGCTGCTGCTGGGCGAGGTGATGATCCCGGGGCACATCGTCTGGAGCTTCGTGCTGGCCGCGTTGATCATCGGCGCCTTCACGCTGGTGTTCCGCTTCACCCGCACCGGCATCTCGATGCGCGCCGCCGCCAGCGACCCGATCACCGCCTATGTGCTGGGCATCGACGTGCGCGCCACGCAGCGGCTGACCTGGATGTTCGCCGGCATGGTGGGCGCGGTGGCCGGCATCGTCGTGGCCTCCACCACCAGCCTCTCGCCGGCGCTGGGCGGGGCGGCGCTGGGCGTGCTGGCGGTCATCATCCTCGGCGGGCTCGACAGCATCGCCGGGGCCATCGTCGCCGGGCTGATCGTCGGCCTGGTCGAGAGCCTCACCGCCGCCTACCTGGGCGGCAAGGTGCGCGACATCGTGCCCTACGCCACCGTGCTGGTGATCCTGCTGGTGCGGCCCTATGGCCTGTTCGGAACGCGACAGATCGAGCGGCTGTGAGGCCCTTCGCACCACACATGATGACCTGACCTTCCAACCCCGGCACCCATGCGCATCGGCGACTTCCGCGAAACCTACGCCCACGACGAGGCCCTGTGGCCCACGCGGGTGCAGCGCGCCTGGCTGGGGGCTCTGGCGGTGGCGCTGCTGATCGCGCCGCAGATGGCCGGCGGCTACCTGGTCAGCCTGATGTGCGTGCTGGGCATCCACCTGATCGCCTCGGCCGGGCTGAACATCATGACCGGCTACACCGGCCTGATCTCGCTGGGCCACGCGGCCTTCATGGGCGTGGGCTGCTACACCGCGGCGTGGCTGGCGCAGCGCGGGCTGCCCTTCGTCGTCACCATTCCTGCCGCGGGCGCGATGGCCGCGGCGCTGGGCATCGTCGTCGGCCTGCCCAGCCTGCGCATCAAGGGCCTGTACCTGGCGGTGGCCACGCTGGCCACGCAGTTCCTGCTGGTGTTCGTGTTCCGCGAGTGGGACGGCGTCACCGGCGGCGTGCGCGGGGTGAACGTGCCCAACGCCAGCCTGTTCGGCCTCGAGCTGCACAACGACCAGCGCATGGCCTACCTGATCATGGCCGTGGCCGCGCTGCTGCTGGTGGCGGCGCGCAACCTGTTCCGCACCCGGGTGGGCCGGGCCTTCATCGCCATCCGCGACAAGGACATCTCGGCCGAGGTGCTGGGCATCGACCTGCTGCGCTACAAGCTGGCGGCGTTTGCCATCGGCACCGGCTACGCTGGCGTGGCCGGTGCGCTGCTGGGCTACTTCTACCGCGCGATGACGCCCGAGTACTTCACGCTGCAGCTGTCGATCTTCTACCTGGCGGCCATCATCGTCGGCGGCCTGGGCAGCCAGCTCGGCACCCTCCTGGGCGCGATCTTCATGACCCTGGTGCCCGAAGCGCTGCGCGCCATCGTCGCATTGATCGCCCAATGGGCGCCACGCGCCACCGAGATCCTGAGCCCGGTGCAGGAGATCGTCTTCGGCGCGCTGATTATCGGCTTCCTGGCCTACGAGCCGCATGGCCTGCTCGAGGTCTGGCGGCGCATCCGGCGCACCTTCCACCTGTGGCCGTTCCGCGCCTGACAACGCTTCACCCGACCACGTCACCGATCCGTCCCTCATCAACCCCAAGGAGACTGCCATGAGCCACGACTTCTCTCACCTCTCGCGCCGCCGCATCGTCGGTGCCGGCCTGGGGGCGGCCGGTCTGTCGGCGCTGCCGCTGTCGTCGGCCATCGCGCAGACGGGCGAGATCGTGGTCGGCGCCGCGCCGCCGATCACCGGCGTGTTCGCCTTCGCCGGCGTGGGCCTGCACCAGGGCCTGAACGACTACTGCGAGTGGCGCAACACCAAGGGTGGCGTGGCCGGCCGCAAGCTGCGCTACATCGGCGAAGACTCGGGCTACAAGATGGACCAGGCGATGGCCGTGTTCAAGAAGCTGATGGGCGCACACAAGCCGCCGGTGTTCTACGGCGACTCCACCGCCTGGGCCAAGGCTGCGGCCAAGGAAGTGAGCGCGCTGGGCAGCACGCTGACCTGCAGCCCCAGCTTCGCCTCCGACCTGGCCGACGCCAAGAACGTGCCCTACTACTTCATGGCCGGCCCCACCTACACCGCGATGTGCGAGATCCTGCTCGAGTACATCTCGCGCACCTCGCGCGGCGCCAGCAAGCCGGCGGTGGCGGTGGTGTACAGCGACACCGAATTCGGCCGCGACCCCATCCCCGGCCTGAAGGCCAAGGCCGCGGCGCTGCAGATCCCCATCGTGCAGGAGATCGTCACCAAGCCCGGCGCGGTGGACGTCTCGGGCGAGGTGGCCAAGCTGCGCCGCGCCAAGCCCGACTTCGTGATCTTCCACGGCTACGTGCTGGCACCGATCCCCGAGTTCATCAAGCAGATGCGCGAGGCCGGCATGAACGCCACGCCGATGGGCACCATCTGGAGCATGGACAAGACCACGGTGGATGCGATGGGCGCCGCGGCCACCGGCTGGATGGGCGTGATGCCCTACCGCTACAGCTACGACACGAAAGACGCGCCGACGATGCAGCTGATCAAGGACTACGCGGCCAAGGCGCGGCCCGACATGAAGTACGTGCCGATCTTCTACACCTCGGGCTGGCTGGTGGGCATGATCTTCAGCGAGGTGATGGAGCGCGTGCTCAAGGCCGGCAAGCCACTCACCGGCGCGAACATGAAGTCCGCGCTGGAGAGCATCGTCGACTGGGACACCGGCGGCGTCACCGGCCTGCTGGCCACGCTCAAGGGCCACCAGATCGCCAGCGGGCGCATCTACTCGTACAACAGCGAGAGCAAGCTGATGGAGCCTGCGAGCGGCTGGATCAAAACGGCCTGATCCTGCACTGCCATGACGACGCCTGCGCTGAGCATCGAGAACATCGAGGTGGTGTACCACCACTCGGTGCAGGTGCTGCGCGGGCTGTCGCTGTCGGTGCCGGCGGGGCAGATCGTGGCGCTGCTGGGCAGCAACGGCGCGGGCAAGACCACCACGCTGAAGGCCATCTCGGGGCTGCTGCCGCTGCAGGTGGGACAGATCCGCTCGGGGGCCATCCGCTTCCAGGGCGAGCGCATCGACGCGGTGGCGCCGCACCTGCTGGCGCGGCGCGGCATCGCCCATGTGCGCGAGGGGCGGCATGTGTTCGAGGAGCTGACGGTGGAAGAGAACCTGGTGGCGGCCAGCAATGCCCTCAAGGGCCGCGGCGCCGGCCAGAACAAACCCGACACCGCGCTGATCTACGAGTACTTCCCGCGGCTGGCCGAGCGGCGCACGCAGCGCGCCGGCTACCTCTCGGGCGGCGAGCAGCAGATGCTGGCCATCGGCCGCGCGCTGCTGGGCAAGCCCGCGCTGATGCTGCTGGACGAGCCCTCGCTGGGCCTGGCGCCCAAGGTGGTGCAGGACATCTTCGCCATCGTCGCGCGCATCAACCGCGAGCAGCAGGTGGCGATGCTGCTGGTCGAGCAAAACGCGATGGCCGCCTTCGGCATTGCGCACTACGGCTACATCCTCGAGAACGGCAAGGTGGTGATCGACGGCCCGACCGACAAGCTCATGAAGGACCCCGACGTGCAGCGCTTCTACCTCGGCTACGGCGAGGGCACGGATGAAGGCGCGCTGGCCAGCTTCCGCGACGTCAAGCACTACAAGCGCAGAAAACGCTGGTTGTCCTAGTTCCCGACATGAGCGACCTCGATTCCCTCACCCTGCCGCAGCAGCTGCGCCACTGGGCCCGCGTGCGGCCCGAGGCGGTGGCGCTGCGGCAGAAGGACTTCGGCATCTGGGAGCCGGTGAGCTGGGCCGGCTACGAGCAGGCGGCGCGCCACTTCGGCCTGGGGCTGGTGAAGCTGGGGCTGCCCGAGGGCGGGCACTGCGCCATCTTGAGCGAGAACCGCAAGGAATGGGTCTTCACCCAGCTGGGCTGCGGGCTGGTGGGCGCGGTGACGGTGGGCGTGTACCCCACCTCGCCGGCGGCCGAGGTGGAGTACCTGCTGCAGGCCGCCGACGCCCGCGTGGTGGTGTGCGAGGACCAGGAGCAGCTCGACAAGGTGCTCGAGGTGCGCGAGCGGCTGCCGGCCCTCACGCACCTGGTGGTGATCGACCCGCGCGGCCTGCGCCGCTACCGCGTGCCCGAGCTGCTCACCTTCGAGGAGGTGAGCGCGCTGGGGGCGGCCTTCGACCATGAGCGGCCTCGCGTGGTCGAGGAGCGGCTCGAGCGGCAGACGATGGACGACATCGCGCTGATGATCTTCACCAGCGGCTCCACCGGCCGGCCCAAGGCGGCGATGCTGAGCTACGGCAACATCGGCGCGATGGCCCGCGGCAGCGACGAGATCATCCGCTGCACGCCGACCGATTCCACGCTCTCGTACCTGCCGCTGTGCCACGTGGCCGAGCAGATCACCACGGTGCACCTGCCGCTGCGCTCGGGCGCGGTGGTCAACTTCGCCGAGAGCCTGCGCACCGTACAGGCCGACCTGCGCGAGGTGGCGCCGACGATCTTCCTGGGCGTGCCGCGCATCTGGGAGAAGCTGCACGCCAGCATCGAGATCAAGATCCGCGAGACCGGCGGCCTGCGCCGGCGCCTGTACCAGCGCGCGCTGGCCGCCACCCAGCCCTTCGCCACCGTGCCGCGCGAGCGCTGGAGCCTGGCGCAGCGCGCCAGCTACGCGCTGTGGTATCTGCTGGTGCTGCGCGCGCTGAACAACTTCATCGGCCTGCGCGAGTGCCGGCTGGCGCTGTCGGGCACGGCGCCGATCGCGCCCGAGATGCTGCACTTCTTTCGCGCGCTGGGCGTGCCCATCCGCGAGGCCTACGGCATGACCGAGACGGCCGGCATCGTCAGCGTGCAGCGCGGGCCGGCCTCGCCGCTGGGCAGCGTGGGCGCACCGGTGCCGGGCATCGAGACGCGCATCGCCGAGGATGGCGAGCTGCTGGTGCGCGGCCCGACGATCTTCAGGGGCTACTACAAGAACGACGCGGCCAGCCGCGAGGCGGTGGATGGCGAGGGCTGGCTGCACACCGGCGACGTGGCCCAGACGGTGCCCGGCCCCGAGGGCGACGAGCTGCGCATCGTCGACCGCAAGAAGGACATCATGATCACCGCCGGCGGCAAGAACATCACGCCCAGCGAGATCGAGAACGCGCTGAAGTTCAGCGCCTACATCAAGGAGGCGATCCTGATCGCCGACCGCCGGCCGTTCGTCGCCGCTCTGATCCAGATCGATCACGAGACCGTGGGCAAGTGGGCCGAGGAGCACGAGTTGGCCTACACGCACTTCCGCAGCCTGGCCGAGCACCCGCGGGTGCGCGAGCTGGTGCAGGGCGAGGTGGAACGCGTCAATGCCCGCATGCCGCAGGTGCAGCAGGTGCGCAAGTTCCACCTGCTGACCAAGGAGCTCGACCACGACGACGGTGAAGTCACCGCGACGATGAAGGTCAAGCGCAAGAGCATCGCCGAGAAGCACGCCGAGGCCATCGAGGGCCTGTACCGCGGCGGCTGACGGCCCGATTCGTCGGCAGCCGGCCTCACGCCCGTGGTCGTCGGCCCGGGCGGCCCGACCGGCTACAGCCCGGCGATCGCCTGCACCGGATCGGCCACCGATTGCCAGCGCATCAGGCGCGCGGCGTTGCGGTCGCGCCAGCTCATCAGCGGCATCAGGCCACGTTGCAGCAGCGCCTGCCCTGCGGACTCGGCCAGCAGCAACTCGGCGCAGGGCTGCTGGTGCCGCTCGCCGTCGTGGGTGACGATGGCACTGGGCAGGTCGTCGAGGTCGAGTTGCTCCGCCACCTCGCCCTCTTCGTCCTGAAGCGCGCGGCCCGCCAGCAGCGCCAGCGCCAGGCCGGCCCCACCCCACAGAAAGTCCTCATGATCCGACGCGGAGGTCAGCTCCTCGAACGCGAAGCGGCTGATCACCTCGCCCCGCGCGCCGTAGGGCAGGCGCATCAACACCCGCGGCAACGCAAGGCCGATCCAGCGCGCCATCGGCGCCGTGCGCAGGGCCTGCCAAGGGGCCAGCTCGGGCGCCTCGGCGGGCAGCCATTGCCGGGGCTGCGCCAGGCCATCCCGCGTGCCGCAGCCGGCCGCCTGCGGCGTGGCGGCGGCCAGCAGCGGCGCCCCGGCACGGGCGCTGATGGCGCCCAGCGAGGCCAGCAGCTGCACGTCGTCGGCCGAGGGACCGAACGCCGCATCCAGCGCCCACAGCGTCCAGCGTGCGCCGTCGGGCGAGGCATCGGCCGGGCCACACAGGTGATGGTGCATGGCGCTGGCGGTCAGGTCGTCCCTGTGGCTGGCGATGTCGTGCTCGATCTCGTCGCGCCCGGCATCCAGCAGCACCAGCGTGAGGCCCTGGTCCAGGTCGAGTCCGCGCACCAGGCGCTCGATGCCGAGCCAGGCCGCCTCCAGCGCCTGGAACCTCGGGTGGTGCAGCACCCGGCGCATCAGGGCGGCGATCGCGTCGTCGGCGGCCGAGGTCAGCGCGCGCTGCTCGTTGGTGGTGTTGGGCACCACGTGCGGCGCCACCAGCTCGCGGATCCAGCTGTCCATCAGGCCGGCAGCCGTGGTCGCCTGGGCCGCCCGGGCCGGCGTGCCCTCGCCGATCGCGGACCCCCGGCCCAGCAGGCGCTCGAAGTCCGGCGCACGGTCGTCGGCAGGCGTCGGGCTGCCCGGGCCGGCGCCAAGGCTCAGCGCCGCCGCTGCACGGCGGAACCGCTGCGGATCGGCCAGCTCGTCTCGCAACGTTCGGAGAGACTCGAACACCGGCAGCCGTTCGAACAGCCGATCCGGATGGAAGTCTTCAGGCGACTCGAACGCGATGTCCAACGCCTGGCCTTCGAGATCGATCGACAGGCGCGGCCCGATGCTTTCGAAGACCTGCTCGAGGTTGTCGAGATCCAGTGTCCAGGCGCGCCGCCGGGCCAGCGGCTGGCGCGAGCGCCCGCACAGATCGGCCACCACCAGCATGCGCGGCCGGCCTTCGCGCCGTGTCGTCCCCGAACTCAGGCGACCGAACCCAACCTCGACTTGCATCCGAGAATTCGCCATGGTGTGCTCCACTGTGCCGCTCGAACGGCCAGTATCGGTCAGCCCGGGCCGCAGCGGATCACTTCACGCCACGCGCCATGACTTCCGTCGATTGCGGCCCTCGGTGCGGGCACGGGCGCTCAGGACGCTTGCACCTTCCCTCGTCCGGCCTTGACCTCGCCGCGATGCAGCTTGCCCTCCACCCGCCGCCGCTGCGAGGCCCGGGTGGGGCGCGTGGCGCGGCGGGCCTTGGGCACCTGGGCGGCAGCCTCGATCAGCGCCGCCAGCCGATCCAGCGCCTCCTGCCGGTTCTTCTCGAGGCTGCGGTGCACCTGGGCCTTGATCACCACCACGCCGTCGCCGGTGATGCGCTGGTCGCCGCTGGCCAGCAGTCGCGCCTTGACCGGCTCGGGCAGCGACGAGGCGTGGATGTCGTAGCGCAGGTGAGCCGCATTCGACACCTTGTTGACGTTCTGGCCGCCGGCGCCCTGGGCCCGGATGGCGGTGAACTCGGCTTCGTCGGGCCGCAACAGCGAGACAGGGGGTTTGACGGGCATCGCAACGGCGCCAAGGTGACGCGCCACGCGCGCGGCGCGGCGCAGAATCGACGCCATCATCGTCCATCCGGAGCCCGAGCACCATGACCTCCTCCCCCATCCGCTTCGACGGCCGCGTGGCCGTGATCACCGGCGCCGGCGGCGGCCTGGGCCGCGCGCATGCGCTGCTGCTGGCCTCGCGCGGCGCGGCGGTGGTGGTCAACGACCTGGGCGGCAGCCTCGACGGCGTGGGCGGCAATGCCGCCGCGGCGCGCCAGGTGGTGGCCGAAATCGAGGCCGCCGGCGGCCGCGCCATCCCCAACTTCGACGACATCTCCACGCCCGAGGGCGCCCAACGCCTGATCGACGCGGCCACGCAGGCCTTCGGGCGGCTGGACGTGCTGGTCAACAACGCCGGCATCCTGCGCGACAAGACGCTGCACAAGATGAGCCCGTCCGATTTCGAGGCGGTGGTCAGGGTGCACCTGCTGGGCTCGGCCTGGTGCTCGCGCGCCGCGCTGCCGGTGATGCAGCAGCAGCAGTACGGCCGCATCGTGATGACCACCTCGGCCGCCGGCCTGTACGGCAACTTCGGCCAGGGCAACTACGGCGCCGCCAAGCTGGGCGTGGTGGGGCTGATGAACACGCTCAAGCTCGAGGGCGGCAAGTTCGGCATCCTGGTCAACACGGTGGCGCCGGTGGCGCTGACGCGCATGACCGAAGGCCTGCCCTTCGCCCGCATGCTGGGCGAGGCCACGCCCGACCGGGTGGCCGCCGGCGTGGCGGTCCTGGCCAGCGAGGCCTTCACCGAAAGCGGCGTGATCCTGGCCGCCGGCGCCGGCTACTTCTCCACCGTGCGCCTGGTCGAGGGCCAGGGCGTGCACCTGCCGGCCGACGAGGTGAGCCCCGACGCCGTGGCCGCGCACTGGGCGCAGATCAGCGATCCGGCCGGCGCGCGGCCCTTCGGCAGCGCCGGCGATGCGCTGGTGGGCGCGTTCGCCCCCGGCAGCACGCGATGAGCCCTCTGCACCGCCCCTCGCCGCCGCTGGACACGCCCGAGCACGACGCCTTCCGCGACACGGTGCGGCGCTTCATCGCCGACGAGATCACGCCCCATCACGCGCAGTGGGAGCGCGACGGCCAGGTGCCGCGTGCGCTGTGGCGCCGCGCGGGCGAGCTGGGCCTGCTGTGCCTGACGGTGCCCGAGGCCTACGGCGGCGCCGGCGTCGACTTCGGCTACGCCGCCATCGTCACCGAGGAGATGGCCCGCGCCGGGGCCACCGGGCCGTTGTTCTACCTGCACTCCGACATCGTCGCGCCCTACCTCGTGAAGTACGGCACCGAGGCGCAGAAGCAGCAGTGGCTGCCGCCGATGGCCCGCGGCGAGGTGATCGCCGCCATCGGCATGACCGAGCCGGGCGCCGGCAGCGACCTGGCCTCGCTGCGCACCCGCGCCGAGCGCCGGCCCGGACCGGCAGACGCGAACGATGGAGGCGCCGAGCACTGGTGCGTCAACGGCCAGAAGATCTTCATCTCCAACGGCCAGCTCGCCGACCTGCTGCTGCTGGCCGCCAAGACCGACCCGGCCCGGGGCTCGCGCGGCGTGAGCCTGCTGCTGGTGGATGCGCACCGCGAGGGCTTCTCGCGCGGGCGCCGGCTCGAGAAGCTGGGCATGCACGCGCAGGACACGTCAGAGCTGTTCTTCACCGACCTGCGCCTGCCGCTGGACGCGCTGCTCGGCGACGAGGGCGCGGGATTCCGCTGCATGATGAACGAGCTGCCGCAGGAGCGCCTGCTGGTGGCCATCACCGCGGTGGGTGCGATGGAGGCGGCGGTGGACTGGACGCGCGAGCACCTGCTGCAGCGCCAGGCCTTCGGCGCGCCGCTGGCCGACAAGCAGACGCTGCGCCACCGGCTGGTGCAGGCCCACGCCGACACCCGCGCGGCCCGGGCGCTGCTCGACGACTGCCTGCAGCAGCAGCTGGCCGGCACGCTCACCACCGCCGAGGCCTCGGTGGCCAAGTTCTGGTGCACCGAAAAGCAGTTCGCGGTGCTCGACGAATGCGTGCAACTGTTCGGCGGCTACGGCTACATGCGCGAGTACCCGATCGCCCGCGCCTGGGCCGATGCCCGGGTGCAGCGCATCTACGGCGGCACCACCGAGATCATGAAGGAGATCGTCGCCCGCGAGCTGTTCGGCGGAAAATGAGCCCGAGTGGCCGACCCGGAACCTGCAAACAATGCCTGACCTGCTGCGCCCGTTCCTCGCCCTGATCCTCTGCGCGCTGCTGTCGGCGTGCGGGCCTGGCGGAGACGAGGCTGTCGTCGAACCTGTGCGGCGCCGCGCGCTGGCCGACCTCACACCGACGCCAGTGACGACCACCGAGCTGCTCGACTGGGCCGAGCAGGTGTACCCGACGCTGTTTCCGGGCCACGAGGCCAATCTTCGATTCGACCCGTACACCTACCGCTACTACCCGGCCACCGGCAACTACGTCGGCGTGGGCGATGGAAAGGTCTACCTGATGGGACCGGTGGCCGCCAGCCTGGCCGGCGACCGCTACCTGGGCGAGCCCTATGCCTACAGCGATGTGGCCACGCTGACCTGCGTGATCCACCCCGACCGCTGCGGCCGCAAGACAGTGCACCGGATCACCGTCGGCGGCCAATCGCGCGAGTTCATCGTCTACGTGCCCTGGAAGGCGCAGGCCCCCGGCGCGCGCATGCCGGCGGTGCTGATGCTGCACGGCACCTCGGGCGACGGCGAGCGCTTCTACAGCATCTCGGGGTGGCGTGAAAAGGCCGACGCCGAAGGCATGGTGGTGGTGTTCCCGACCGCCCTGGTGCATTGCCTGTTCAACGATGCCAACCGCAACGGCATCGCCGAGGCGGGCGAGGTGGAGGTGGCCACCAAGTGGGCATCGGGCTCGACGGGCGTGATCGTGCCGCTGTGTGGTGCCGACCAGCTGGCGCGCCTGAACCCGACGCAGCGGGCGCAGGCCGACCACCCGTTGGCCGACGACATCACCTTCATGGGGGCCATCCTCGACACGCTGCGCAGCGACTACCCGGTCGACATGAAGCGCGTCTACGCCACGGGCTTCTCGAATGGCGGCTCGATGACGGCGCGGATGGTTGTGCAGATGGCCGACCGGTTCGCGGCCTTCGGCGTCGCCGCCGGGCGACTGCTGGTTGCGCCGCTGCCGCCTGCACGGTTGCCGCCGGTGGTGTACAGCGTCGGCACGCTCGACGACCTTGAAATGGCCACCCTCGGCACGACAAGCCCCCTGCCGCTGACGGCTGCGCTCGGCGAGGATCCCATGTTCCGGCAAGAGGTGACCGGTCCTCTGGTCACCGCCTTGCGCCTCTCGCCCTCGGGCAGTTGGAGCGCGCATGACATCGGCCGCGTGCACACCAGCCGCTTCGTGCACCGGCCCCTGGATGCCGGCACCACGCACCAGCTCACCGTGTGGATCATCGACGGTGCGACGCACGAGTACCCCAACGGCATCAACCATCCAGTGAAGATGGTCGACCTGCTGTGGGAGGCCTTCCGGGGCGTGTCCCTGCCCTGACCACTGTCGCCGCGCGATTCCGCCGGCCCGCCGGGCCGGTCGGCTTTTCAAAGCAAACGATCGTTTGGTATATTGGCGGCTCCCACCCCGGAGCTTGCCTTGGCCTCCCAGCGCGCCCCCCATGCCGACAGCCGCCTGCCCAAGGTGCTGGACGAGGCCGCGCGGCTGTTCTGCCGGCAGGGCTTCGAAGGCACCTCGGTGCGCGACATCGCGCGCGCGGTGGGCATCCTGCCGGGCTCGCTGTACTGCCACTTCGCCACCAAGGAAGACCTGCTGGCCGCCGTCTACGTCAAGGGCGTCGAGCAGATCTCGGCCGCGGTGGCCGCGGCGGTGGAGCCGCACGACGATCCCTGGGAGCGGCTCGAGGCCGCCTGCGTGGCCCACCTCGAGGCCATCCTGCGCGACGACGACTATGCCCGCGTGGTGGTGCGCGTGCGCCCGGCCGATTCGGCCGCCGCCAACACGCGGCTGATCGAACTGCGCGACCGCTACGAGGCCCAGTTCGCCGCGCTGATCAAGGCCCTGCCGCTGCCGCGCCGCACCGATCGTCGCGTGCTGCGGCTGATGCTGCTGGGCGCGATGAACTGGGCCCAGTTCTGGTATCGCCCCGGCGGCAGCGCCACGCCGCGCAGCCTGGCCCGTCAATTCACCGCCCTGATCCGCCAGGGCCTGGAGATCCCCGCATGAGCGAGCGCTTCATCCCCAAGGTGCTGGTCACCAAGATCGGCTTCGACGGCCACGACCGCGGCAGCCGCGTCGTCGCCGCCGCGCTGCGCGACGCCGGCATGGAGGTGATCTACACCCCGCCCTGGCAGGAGATCGCGGCGGTGGTGAAGCTCGCCACCGAGGAGGACGTGGATGTCATCGGCATCTCCTCGCTGGCCACCGACCACCTGATCGTGCCCAAGCTGATGGACGCGCTGCGCGCAGGCGGCCTGGGCGACGTGGCGGTGATCGTCGGCGGCATCGTGCCCGACGAAGACGAGCCGATGCTGCTCGAGGCCGGCGTGGCCCGCGTCTTCCATCCGGGCAGCCCGCTGCCCGAGATCGCCGAGGCGGTGCGCGGCCTGGCGCGCGACGTCCGCGCACGCCGCGCCACCGCCTGATCCATCCGCTGCCGCCGGCCGGCACCCGCCCGGCCGGCCCGAACCCCTGCGGCGGTCCGAACCGCCCGCCACTGCCGACGAGGTCTGCCATGAACAAGCCGCTCGATCCTTCCGTGCTCGCCCCTGCCACGGCCCAAGGTGCCACCGTCATGCCCAACGATGCGCCCACCGATGCCCAGGCGCTGGCCGCCTGGCAGCAGGAGTACGCCGCGCAGATCGGCACCGAGCGGCCGGTGCACAACCGCTCGGGCATCCCGATCAAGCCGATCTACACTGAGGCCGACCGCCCTGCCGGCGGCGACCGCTCGGCCGAGCTGGGGCTGCCCGGCCAGATGCCCTACACCCGCGGCATCTACCCCACCATGCACCGCGGCCGCACCTGGACGCAGCGCCAGCTCATCGGCCTGGGCACGCCGGCCGAGTACAACCAGCGTCTGCTGGGCGTGATGGCGCAAGGCGCCAACGCGGTCTCGCTGATCCCGTGCAACTCGGTGTTCCGCGGCTACGACGCCGACGAATCGCACATCGAGCTGCTGGGCACCTGCGGCACCGTGGTCAACACCGCGCCGCACATGGACGTGGCGCTGGGCGGCGTCGACCTGGGCCGCACCTCGTGCGCGATGAACGACCCCAGCCCCTTCACGCTGCTGGCCTTCATGCTGGCCACCGCCAAGAAGCGCGGCACCGACTGGCGGCTGATCTCGGGCACCAGCAACCAGAGCGACTACCTCAGCCACTACGTGGCCAACCACATGTTCTTCCGCATCGCGCTGCCCGGCGCGCGGCGCATCCTGGGCGACCACATCGAGTTCTGCAATCAGCATGTGCCGAAGTGGAACCCGATGTCGGTGGTGGGCCAGCACATGCAGCAGGCCGGCGCCACGCCGGCCGAAGCCGTAGCCTTCACGCTCAGCACCGCGGTGCAGAACGCCGAGGACTGCATCGCCCGCGGCATGGACCCCGACAGCTTCCTGCCGCGCTTCACCTTCTTCTTCGACATCTCGATCAGCTTCTTCGAGGAGGTGGCCAAGTTCCGCGCCGCGCGGCGCATCTGGGCCCGGCTGACCAAGGAGCGGCTGGGCGCCAAGGATCCGCGCTCGTGGCGCTTCAAGTTCCACGGCCAGACCTCGGGCGTCGATCTCACCCGCCAGCAGCCGATGAACAACATCGCCCGCGTCACGGTGCAGGCCATGGCCGGCATCTTCGGCGGCCTGCAATCGCTGCACACCGACGCCTGGGACGAGGCGCTGTCGTGCCCCAGCGAGAACGGCGCGCGCATCGCCATCGCCACGCAGAACATCCTGCGTGAGGAATCGCACCTCACCGACGTGATCGATCCGCTGGGCGGCAGCTGGTACGTCGAAACGCTGACCGACCAGATGGAGGCCGAGATCCTGCGCGTGATGGGCCAGGTGGACCAGGCCGGCGGCATGTACAAGGCGGTCGAGTCCGGCCTGGTGCAGCGCATGGTGGGCGAATCGGCCCGGCGCTTCCAGCAGCAGGTGGACGACGGCGAGCAGACCGTCGTCGGCGTCAACGCCTACCAGGTCGAGGAAGACCGCAGTGCCCGCCCGATCAACGTCCGGCCCGACCGGGCGACGATGCAGGCGCATGTGGACGACTTGCGCGCCTTCAAGGCCGCCCGCCCGGCCGCCGAGGTGCAGCGCGCGCTTGATGCGCTGGCCCGCGCCGCGCACGATGCGAAGGACAACGTCTTCGGCCGCGTGGTCGAGGCCGCCGAGGCCGGCTGCACCCATGGCGAGATCTGCGCCACGCTGCGCCGCGAACTCGGCTTCGGCCACGTGCAGGCCATCGTCTGAGTCTCCGTGCGGCCGGCGCGCCGCCACCCAACGCCTGAAGTGAGCGAACCCATGACCGCCCGCGCCGACCATCCCCACGATGCCGCCCTGCCCACCGGCCTGCTGGCCGGCGACCGACGCGCGGTGGCACGCGCCATCAGCCGCATCGAGCAGGGCGCGCCCGAGGCCGCCGCGCTGAAGGCCGCGCTGGCGCCGCACCTGGGCCGGGCCCAGGTGATCGGCCTGACCGGTGCGCCGGGCGCCGGCAAGTCGACGCTGGTGCACGCGATGCTGGGCGAGTTGCTGGCGCGCGGGCGCCGCATCGGCGTGGTGGCGGTGGATCCGTCCAGCCCGATCACCGGCGGCGCGGTGCTGGGCGACCGGGTGCGCATGGGCCGGCACGGCGCGCACGACGACGTGTTCATCCGCTCGGTGGCCTCGCGCGGGCACCTGGGCGGCCTGTCGAAGAGCACCGCCGAGATCGTCGACGTGCTCGACGCCGCCGGCTTCGACACCATCCTGATCGAGACGGTGGGCGCCGGCCAGAGCGAGGTCGAGATCATGCGCGTGGCCGACACCCGCATCGTCGTCAGCCCGCCAGGACTGGGTGACGACGTGCAGGCGATCAAGGCCGGCATCCTCGAGATCGCCGACATCCTGGTGGTGACCAAAGGCGACCTGCCCGGCGCCGAGGCCACGGCGCGCGACCTGAAGAACATGCTGGCGCTGCGCAGCGGCGCGCTGGCGCGCCGCATCGGCGACCACGATGCCCAGCATCGACCGATCGCTGCCGATCTGGCCGCGTCGGCCGGATCGGTCGCCGAGGGGCACGGCAACGAGGACGGCTGGGCCGTGCCGGTGCTGCGCACCTGCGCCACCGGGGCCGACACCGGCGTGGCCACGCTGATCGACCAGGCGCAGGCACATGGCCGCATCGTCGGCAGCGGGCGGCGGCTCGCCGGGCGCAGGCCGGCCGAAACCCATCCGGCACGCGACAAGTCGGCAATGTCCGACGTGACGCACGGCCGTCCGCCGCTGCCCACCGACCCGGGCGAACTGGTGCGCTGCCTGGCCCAGGCCGACCCGTTCGTGCGCTCGCTGGGCATCACATGCGTCGAGGCCGGCGCCGGCTTTGCCACCATGTCGGTGGTGCTGGATTCCCGGCACATCAACTTCAACAACACCTGCCACGGCGGCGTGATCTTCACGCTGGCCGACACCGCCTTCGGCCTGGCCGCCAACTCCTACGGCAAGATCGCGGCGGGCATCGACACCCACATGACCTTCCAGCAGGCGGCGCAGGCCGGCGACACGCTCACCGCCCGGGCGATGGAGGTGTCGCGCTCGAACAAGCTGGCGGTGTACCGCGTCGATGTCGACCGCGGCCACGGGCGGCTGGTGTCGAGCTTCACCGGCACGGTTTACGTCACCACCCGCGGGCATTCCCTCAAGGGCTGAGGTCTCAATCGGCCTGCGCCGGCGGGCGGAGCACCTTGCTGCCCGCATAGCCGTTGCTCGCGGCCTTGCGGTACCAATCCACCGCCACGTCCACGTCGCGCGGCACGCCACGCCCGTTGTCGTACATCGCGCCCAGGTTGTGCTGCGCATCGGCATGGTCCTGCCCGGCGGCCTTGCGGTACCAGTGCAGCGCCTTGTCGAAATCCTGCGCCAGCGTGGTGCCCTGCTCGTAGGCCAAGCCGAGTTCGAACTGCGCATCGGCCTGGTCCTGCTCGGCGGCCTTGCGGTACCACTCGAGGGCCTTGTCGGCATCGCGGGCGACGCCCAGGCCCTGCGCCTGCAGGCGGCCGAGGTTGTACTGCGCGTCGGCCTGGCCGGCGTCCGCGGCCTTGCGGTACCACTTCACCGATTGCGCCAGGTCTTTCGGCACGCCCAGGCCGGCCTCGTAGCGGGCCGCCAGGTTGTTCTGCGCATCCACCTGGCCGGCATCGGCCGCCTTGCGGTACCAGGCAACGGCCTGGGCGGGGTCCTCGGCCACGCCCCAGCCGTTGGCGTACATCACGCCAAGGTGATGGTAGGCGTCGGCATGGCCCTGCGCCGCGGCCTTCTGGTACCAGGCCAGGGCCTGGGCGTGGTCCTGCTCGACGCCGAGCCCGCGCTCGTAGCCAATGCCCAGCAGGGTCTGCGCCGGGGCGCTGCCCTGGTCGGCCGCCTTGCGGAACCAGGCCATGGCCTGCGCGTTGTCTTCGGGCAGTCCGTCGCCGTTCCAGTAGCAGGTGGCCACGTTGTGCTGGCCATGCATCGACCCGTTCTGCGCCGCCTTGAGGTACCACCCGCAGGCCTTGGCCTCGTCGTGGTCCAGGCCCTCGCCGTCCGACCACATCTGGCCGACCTCGTTTTGCGCGCTGGCGTGGTTGCGCTCGGCGGCACGCATGAACCACGCCAAGGCCTGGGCATGGTCACGCGCCACGCCGGTGCCGTTGCGCAGCATCATCCCGTAGTTGAACTGGCCATTGGCATCGCCCTGCTCGGCGGCCTTGCGATACCACTCGGCGGCCTTCGCCAGATCCTTGGCCGTGCCCTCGCCCTGGTCGTACAGGTAACCCAGCATGTTCTGCGCCGCCGCGTCGCCCTTGGCCGCCTTCGCGCTGTAGAGCTCGAAGGCCCGGGCATGGTCGCCCTGCCGGTAGGCCACGTCCGGATCGCTGTCGACGACGAAGAACAGGGCCACCAGCGCCAGCACGATCACGATCGCCAGGCCGCCGGCAATCTGCCAGATCCGCGTCCACACCGTTGCCGCAGCCATGGGTCCCGTCCTCCCTGTTCCTATTCAACCCGCCTGCCGTGCGAAGAACACCGCACTCATCGCCACGCCGGTGGCGATCACCACGGCACGCACTCCCGCCACCGGCAGGCGCCTGGCGCCGTGCGCGCCGACATAACCGCCAAGGGTGGCGGCCCCCATCATCAGCAGCCCCGGCGCCCAGGCCACGGCGCCGGCAACGACGAAGGCCGCCACCGAGAGCCACGACAGCACCAGCGAGTTCAGGTTCTTCAGCGCATTGACGGTGTTCAGCCGGGGCTCTCCGGCCACCGTGTACAGCGCCATCAGCAGGATGCCCAGGCCCCCGTTGAAGTAGCCGCCATAGATCGCCACGGCCAGCAGTGCCGGGTCCTTCCAGGCGGCGGGCGTGCCGGGCGAGGGCAGCGGGCCGCCGGCCTCGTCGGCGGCGGTCATCGCCGGTGCGGCCACCGCCGCACGCGAACGCCGGGCGATGGCCGGGCCGGCCGCGAACAGCACGGTCGCGAACAGCAGCAGCCAGGGCACCAGCCCGGTGAACAGCCGCGCCGGCGTGGCCAGCAGCAGCACGGCCCCGATCACGCCGCCGGCCGCGGCGATGCCCATCTCGCGCCGCAGCCTCGCGGCGGGCAGCTCGCGCAGTTCGGCCCGAAAGGCCAGCGTGCTGCCCAGGTAACCTGGGCTCACCGCCAGCGCACTGGTGGCATTGGCCATGATGGGTGGCACGCCGGTGAACACCAGCGCTGGAAAGGTGAGGAAACTGCCGCCGCCGGCGATGGCATTGAGCACCCCGGCCGCGAAGGCGGCCGCGGCCAGCAGCACGGCGTGGGCGAGGGAGTCGATGATGGGGGCCTTGTGGGGTGCGGATGGGATTGTCGGTCGACTCGCGCGGCGGGCCTTGACGTTGGCTGGGCCCGGCGCGGCCGCACCCGCCCTGGCGCGACCGCACCCGCCCCGGCGTCGCCCCGGATTGACAGCGCCAGCCCGCCCACGTAGCCTTATGAAAGCGATTTCAATCTCTCGATGACCGACGCTTCCGATCACCACCGAACCCGCCGCGCGCTGCTGGCCAGCGGCGCGCTGGCGGCCCTGCCGCTGCCGGCCGCCCAGGCCTTCTCGCCCGCGCCATCCACCGGCAAGACGGTGCTCACCGTGGCCGCCTTCCCGCTGGTCAACGAGATCGTCGAGGCGGCCATCCCGCAGTGGCGCCAGAAGCACCCCGACGTCGAGATCAAGGTGGTGAGCCGGCAGTACCTGGATCACCACACCGCGATGACCACCGCGCTGTCGACCTCGGTGCGCCTGCCCGACGTGATGGCGCTGGAGGTGAGCTTCGTCGGCCGCTTCGCCCAGGGCGGCGGGCTGGAAGACCTCTCCAAGCCGCCCTACGACGTGGCGCGCTTTCGCTCGCGCTTCGTGCCCTATGCCTACGACCAGGCGATCGGCCGCGGCGGCGCGGTGGTGGCGGTGCCCACCGACATCGGCCCGGGCACCATGCTCTACCGCGCCGACATCCTGGCCAAGGCCGGCATCGATCCGGCCGACCTCACCCGCAGCTGGGACAGCTACGTCGACGCCGGCATCCGCCTGAAGGCCGCCACCGGCGCCTACCTGATCGCCCATGTGCAGGAGATCAAGGACATCGTCATCCGCACCGGCGTGAAGCCCGGCGACGGGTTGTACTTCGGCCGCGACTCGCAGGTGCTGGTGGACGAGCCGCGCTTTCACCGCGCCTTCGAGCTGGCGCGCAAGGTGCGCCGCCACAAGCTCGATGCCAAGGTGGGCGCCTGGTCCAACGAGTGGGCCGAGGGCTTCCGGCGCGGCCAGCTGGCCACCGAGCTGTCGGGGGCATGGCTGGTGGGTCAGCTCAACAATTGGGTGGCCCCCGAGACCAAGGGCCTGTGGCGCGCGGCGCAGTTCCCCGAGGGCGCGTTCGCCGGCTACGGCGGCACCTCGTACGCCATCCCGCGGCGCAGCGATCCGGCCCGCAAGGCGCTGGCCTGGGAGTTCATCCAGATGATGACGCTGGACCGCGCCCGCCAGTTCTCGGCCTTCAAGACGCACGACGCGTTCCCGGCGCTGCTCGAGACACACGACGACCCGTTCTTCGACGAGCCGCTGCCCTTCCTCGGCGGGCAGAAGGCGCGCCTGCTGTGGCGCGACGCGGCGCGCAAGATCACCGCCACCTCGGTGCACAAGCAGAACTCCTTCGCCGACGAAGTGGTCGGCACCGAACTGGACAACGTGCTCGAGCACGACAAGGACATCGGCCGCGCGCTCGCCGATGCCCGGCGCCTGCTCGAGCGCCGCGCGCAGCGCTGACCCCAAGGACCTCGCCGCGATGCGCCTGCCCGACGCCCTTCGCCTGTCGCCCCGCTGGGCGCCCTATGTCTTCATCAGCCCGTTCCTGATCCTGTTCGCGGTGTTCGGCGTGTTCCCGCTGGGCTTCTCGATGTGGCTGGCCTTCCAGAGCTGGGAGCCCACCAGCGGGCTGGATGCGATGCAGTACGTGGGCCTGGGCAACTTCGCCTTCGCGCTGCAGGACGAGTGGTTCTGGAAGTCGCTGCGCAACACCGGCTGGCTGGCGCTGGCCTCGGGCGTGCCGCAGCACCTGGTGGCCATCCCGCTGGCGGTGTTCATCCACAACTCGTTCAAGCGGCTGCGCGATGCGGTGATCGGCGCCTACTTCCTGCCCTACATCACCTCCACGGTGGCCATCGCCATCATGTTCAGCTCGCTGTTCTCGAAGGACTTCGGGCTGGTCAACCTGGCGCTGGGCCAGACCTTCGGCATCGCGCCGGTGGATTGGCTGGGCAAGGCCGAGTACATCAAGCCAGCGATCTCGCTGATCATCTTCTGGCGCTTCGTCGGCTTCAACACGGTGCTGTACCTGGCGGCGCTGCAGACCATTCCGAAGGATCTGTACGAGGCCGCCACGATGGACGGCGCCAGCCGCCTGCAGCAGTTCTTTTTCATCACGCTGCCCAGCCTGAAGCCGATGATCTACTTCGGCGTCACCCTCAGCGTGATCGGCGGGCTGCAGATCTTCGAGGAGCCCTTCATCCTCACCGGCGGGCGCGGCGGCACCGACCAGGCCGGCATGACCTCGGCCGTGTACCTGTACCGCATGGCCTTCGACTTCAACGATTTCGGCGGCGCCAGCGCGATGTCGTGGATCCTGTTCGGCGTGGTGGCGGTGCTCACCTGGCTGACCAACCGGGCCTTCCGGCCGAAGGGGGGCTGACGGACATGGACAAGCCCTCGTTCGCCGGCCGCGTGGCCCCTTGGGCCGCCCACACGCTGGTGGCCTTCGGCGCGCTGATCATGCTGGCGCCGTTCTACTTCATGTTCGTGTTCGCCACGCACACCCGCGGCGAGATCTTCCACCTGCCGCCGCCGCTGTGGTTCGGCGACGCCTTTCTCGACAACCTGAAGATCCTCACCACCCGGCTGCCGTTCTGGCAGAACCTGGGCTGGAGCGTCTACGTGGCGCTGGGCTCCACGGCGCTCACGCTGCTGTTCTGCTCGCTGGGCGGCTATGCCTTCGCAGCCTTCGAGTTCCGCTTCAAGAATGCCCTGTTCACGCTGGTGATGGCCACCATGCTGCTGCCGGGCTTCATGAACATGATCCCCAGCTTCATGATCATGGATGCGCTGGGCTGGATCGACCAGCACCGCGCGCTGATCATCCCCGGCGCGGCCAATGCCTTCGGCATCTTCCTGATGCGCCAGTTCGTGGGCTCGGCGGTGCCGAAGGAACTGGTCGAGGCGGCGCGCATGGATGGCTGCGGCGAGTTCGGCATCTACTGGCGCATCGTGCTGCCGCTGATGAAGCCGGCGCTGGGCACGCTGGGGCTGGTCACCTTCATCGGCTCGTGGAACAACTTCATGGCCCCGCTGGTGGTGATGCGCAGCGCCGAGCTGTACACGCTGCCGCTGGCGCTGCGCAGCCTGCAGACGCCGGTGAACACCGAGTGGGGCGCGCTGATGGCTGGCGCGGCCATCGCCACGGTGCCGCTGCTGGTGCTGTTCGCGGTGTCGTCGCGCCAGCTGATCGCCGGCCTGACCTCGGGGGCGGTGAAGTGACGCCTGCCCACGCCGCGGCCAACACCTGCACCCCGTTCGATGTCGAGCTGGCGCGGCGCTTTCCGGCCGATTTCACCTGGGGCGTGGCCACCAGCGCCTATCAGATCGAAGGCGCGTCCAGCGCCGACGGCAAGGGCCCGTCGATCTGGGACACCTTCTGCCGCGTGCCCGGGGCCATCGGCGATGGCAGCACCGGCGACGTGGCCTGCGACCACTACCACCGGCTCGACGCCGACCTGTCGCTGATCGCCTCGCTGGGCGTCAACGCCTATCGCTTCTCGGTCTCGTGGCCGCGCGTGCAGCCGCAAGCCTATGGGCGCTGGAACGAGGCCGGCCTGGCCTTCTACGAGCGGATGGTGGATGGTCTGCTGGCCCGCGGCATCCAGCCCTGGCTGACGCTGAACCACTGGGATCTGCCGCAGGCGCTGCAAGACATGGGCGGCTGGGCCTCGCGCGACACGGTGCACCGCTTCGTCGACTATGCGCGCGGCATCGGCCAGCGGCTGGGCGATCGGCTCGCCGGCCTGACCACGCACAACGAGCCCTGGGTCGTGGCTACGCTGGGCCACGAGCTGGGCATCGTGGCGCCGGGCGACAAGAGCCGCGCCACCGCGGCCCAGGTGTCGCACCACCTGCTGCTGTCGCACGGGCTGGCGTTGCAGGCGCTGCGCGCCGACCGCTGCCGCCCCCGGCTGGGCATCGTGCTCAACATGGCGCCGATGGTGCCGGCCACCGACAGCGCCGCCGATGCCGCCAAGGCCCGGCTCGAGGACGGGCGACTGCAGCGCTGGTACCTCGATGCGCTGTTCCGCGGCCGCTACCCCGAGGATGTGCTGGCCGACCTGGGCGCCGACGCACCGCGCATCGAGCCGGGCGATGCCGCCGCCATCGCCCAGCCGATGGATTACCTGGGCATCAACTACTACACCCGCAACCTGGTCAGCGCCGAGCGGCACGTGGAGCCCGCCGCGCGCGGCCTGCCGGTCACCGACATGGGCTGGGAGATCCACCCGCAGGGCCTGACCGACCTGCTGCTGCGCCTGCACCGCGACTACCCGGTGCCGCCGATGCTGGTCACCGAGAACGGCGCGGCCTTCCGCGACACCCGCCAGGGCGGCGTGGTGCAGGACGACGACCGCATCGACTACCTGCGCGGCCACATCGCCGCCGCGGCCGAGGCCATGCGCCGCGGCGCACCGCTGGCCGGCTACATGGTCTGGAGCCTGATGGACAACTTCGAGTGGGCCTTCGGCTATGCCAAGCGCTTCGGCATCGTGCACGTGAACTACGCGACGCTCGAGCGCACCCCCAAGGCCAGCGCGCGGTGGTACACCGCGATGCTGGATGCCTGGCGACGCCGGCCGGTGCGCGCCTCGACTGGACAGTGAAGGAAACCCGGATGGGACAGGTCAGCCTGCGCGGCGTGCGCAAGAGCTTCGGCAGCAATGCGGTGATCCAGGGCATCGACCTCGAGGTGCGCGAGGGCGAGTTCATGGTCTTCGTCGGGCCCTCGGGTTGCGGCAAGTCCACCCTGCTGCGCATGATCGCCGGGCTCGAGACCATCGATGCGGGCGAGTTGCTGATCGACGGCGTGCGCGCCAACGACCAGCGGCCGGCCGACCGCGGCGCGGCCATGGTGTTCCAGAGTTATGCGCTGTACCCGCACATGACGGTGGCCGAGAACATGGGCTTCGCGCTGAAGATGGCCGGCGTGCCGCGCGCCGAGCGCGATGCGCAGGTGCAGCGGGCCGCCGAATCGTTGCGCATCACCGAGCTGCTGGGCCGCCATCCCAAGGCCCTGTCGGGCGGCCAGCGCCAGCGCGTGGCCATCGGCCGGGCCATCGTGCGCAAGCCCAAGGTGTTCCTGTTCGACGAGCCACTGTCCAACCTGGATGCCGCGCTGCGCGTGAACATGCGCATCGAGCTGTCGCGCCTGCACGATGAGCTGGGCACGACGATGATCTACGTCACCCACGACCAGGTCGAGGCCATGACCATGGGCGACCGCATCGCGGTGTTCCACCAGGGCCGCGTCGAGCAGCTCGGCGCGCCGCTCGATCTGTACAACCAGCCGGCCAACGAGTTCGTCGCTGCCTTCCTGGGCACGCCGAAGATCAACCTGGTCGGCCGGCCCGGCAACGATGCGCCCGGCCCGGCCCGCCAGTTGTGGGATTCGCTCATGGCCGTCCGCGCGCCCGCGTTGACGGCCGGTGCCGGTTCGCACCCGGTGCACCGCGCCGGCCTGCGCGCCGAGCACCTGGGCGTGGCCGCGGCGGGCCAGGGCGTGCCGGCCACGGTGGTGCTGGCCGAGCACCTGGGCGATGCCTCGGTGCTGCACCTGCGGGTGGAGGGGCTGCCCGAGCTGCTCAATGCCAAGGTGGGGGCCGGGCTCCAGCACATGGCCGCCGGCCATGCCGTGGGCCTGGTGCCCGATGCCCGTGCCACGCTGGCCTTCGATGGCCAGGGGCGGCTGATGCCGGCGTGATGCGGAGCCTGCCCATGACAACGTTCCACACGATCCGAGCGATGCTCGAAGCGGCCACACCGCACGCCTGGCAACGCCACGGGCTGGTGGCAGTGCTGCTGGCGGGCCTGGCGATGAGTGCCGCCGCCCAGTCGCCCGAGTCGCCCGCGCCGAACAGCGTGCCCGCCGGCTACCGGCTGGTGTGGTCCGACGAGTTCGACCGCGACGGCCACCCCGACCCGGCCAAGTGGGTGCACGACACCGGGCGCAACAAGGAGGGCTGGTACAACAACGAGCTGCAGTACTACGCCGGCCCGCGCCTCGAGAACGCCCGGGTCGAGGGCGGCCGGCTGATCATCACCGCCCGCCACGAGACCCTGCGCGATCGGCCCGACTGGGGTGGGCAGCGTTACACCTCGGCCCGGCTGATCACCCGCGGCAAGGCCGACTGGACCTACGGCTTCTTCGAGATCCGCGCCAAGATGCCCTGCGGCGGGGGGACCTGGCCAGCCATCTGGCTGGTGGGCAGCGGCGGCCGCTGGCCCGACGATGGCGAACTGGACATCATGGAGCACCAGGGCCACCGGCCCGAGCGCGTCTCCAGCGCGGTGCACATGCGCGCCGGCCATGGCGGCGACAACGTCGGCGGCGCCACCCGCCTGCCCGATGCGTGCAAGGCCTTCCACAACTACCAGTTGCACTGGACGCCCACGGGCACCTGGTTCAGCGTGGACGGCATGGTGCACCTGCACTACCCCAACCTGAAGGCCGGCTGGCGCTCGTGGCCGTTCGACCGGCCACAGTTCCTGATCCTCAACCTGGCGCTGGGCGGCGACCTGGGCGGCCCGATCGACGACGCGGCGCTGCCGGTGGCGATGGAGGTCGAGTACGTGCGGGTGTACCAGCGCCCTGCCAAGCCCTGACGCCCGGCGCCTCGCGCCAACTTTGACACCCCGCGCCGCGCTGCGCCGGGCATCGCCCGCCACGCCGCACCGTGCGCTGGCCACAATAGGCGCCCAGAGCGCGGCCGTCGCCGCGAATCGTCGCGAAGGGGTGCTGCGCGTGAAACTCATGGTCAACGGCCAGGCGCACGAGCTCGATGTCGAGCCCGAGATGCCGCTGCTGTGGGTGCTGCGCGACGTGCTGGGGCTGACCGGCACCAAGTATGGCTGCGGCATGGCCCAGTGCGGCGCCTGCACGGTGCACGTGGACGGACAGCCGATGCGCTCGTGCGCGCTGCCGCTGCGCGAGGTGAACGGGCCGGTGACCACCATCGAAGGGCTGGGCACGCCCGAGCATCCGCACCCGGTGCAGCAGGCCTGGATCGACCTCCAAGTGGCGCAGTGCGGCTACTGCCAATCGGGGCAGATCATGACCGCGGCGGCGCTGCTGGCCGCGCAACCGCATCCCACCGACGAGGCCATCGACCAGACGATGACGGCCCACCTGTGCCGCTGCGGCACCTACCCGCGCATCCGCGCCGCGGTGAAGGCCGCCGCCGGCCGCGGCCCGGCGCGCTGAGCGGCCAGCGGCCAGATGAATCCCTACGACCGGCCCGCGCGGCACCAGCCGCCGCCCGCGGGGGCCGAGACGCGCAAGCCGGCGCCCCGGCGCACCTCGGTCGACCCCTACGCCCAACCGGCCGTGGCACAGGCGCCGGTCGAGATCGAGCCGTCGGACGCAGGCCCGCCTGCAGGCCGGGCCACCTCGGTCGACCCCTATGCGCAGCCCGCCCGCCACGAGCCGGTGCCCGAGGCCTCGTGGCCCCTGGCCCGTCGCACGTCGGTCGACCCCTACGCGCAGCCGGCCGGGCCACAGCCGGTGCTGGAGTTCGGGCCCCGCGACGAGCGGCGCACCTCGGTCGACCCCTATGCACAACCCGCCACCTGGGTCGAGCCGCCGGAGCGGGAAGCCACCGGCCCGCGCCGGCGCCCGCTGGACCCCTACGCCGAGCGTTCGCACCAGGCGCCTGTGCCGCGCGACGCGCTGCCGCCTGCGCCGCGCTCGCCGACCGATCCCTACGCGCAGCCGGCGGTGTATCAGCCACCGCCCCCCACGGCCGAGGCCAGGCGCACCTCGGTCGACCCCTACACGCAACCCGCCGGGCACGAGCCGCCGCCGGCACCGCTGCCGACGCCAGCGCGCCGCACCTCGGTCGATCCCTACGCCGGGACACCCGGCGCGGACGGCTCAACGTTCGAGGCCACCGATGGTCGCGAGGCCGACAGGACCTCCTCGACGGCCGGCCCGCTGCCGCTCGATCCCTTTGCGCTGCCGCCACCGCCGACGCCTGCCGTCGCCGCCGCGCGGCGCAGCGCCACCGTGCGCACGCTGGCGCGCCGCGGCTTCCTGGTCGGTGCCGCCGCGCTGGGTGGCGGGCTGGCCGTGGGCTTCATGGCCTGGCGGCGCGAGCCCAACAACCCGCTGCAGGCCACGCTCGAACCGGGCCAATCGTCGCTGAACCCCTATGTGCGCATCGATGCGCAGGGCATCACGCTGATCACCCCGCGGGCCGACAAGGGCCAGGGCGCAGCCTCGGTGCAGGCCGCGCTGCTGGCCGAGGAACTCGACCTGGCCTGGGGCGCCTTCGCCATCGAGCCGGGCCCGCCCAGCGCCGCCTACTACAACGGCAAGGTGCTGGCCGAGGGCTTCCCGATCGCGGCGGTCAGCGAGACCTTCCTGGCCTCGGCCGGCCGCGGCGCCGGCCAGGCGCTGGGCAAGCTGATGGGCCTGCAGATCACCGGCGGCTCGACCACCGTGGCCGATGGCTTCGACCGCCTGCGCGTGGCCGGCGCGGTGGCCCGGCAGATGCTGCTGGCCGCGGCCTCGATGCGCAGCGGCGTGCCGGCGGCACAACTGTCCACCCGAGAGGGGCAGGTGATCCTGCCCGATGGCCGCGCGCTGCCCTACACCGCGCTGGCCGCCGATGCGGCGCAACTGCGGCCGCCTGCCGAGGTGGTGCTCAAGCCGCCGGCCCAATGGCGCCTGCTGGGCAAGCCGATGCGCCGGCTGGACATCGTGGCCAAGTCCACCGGCACCGCCCGCTACGGCATCGACCTGCGCCTGCCCGGCATGCTGCACGCCACGGTGCGCGCCAACCCGCGGCTGGGCGGGGGCCTGCGGTGGATCGACGACACGGCCGCGCTGCAGGAGCGCGGCGTGGTGCGCGTGGTCTCGATGCCCGATGGCTACGGGGTCATCGCCGACAACACCTGGCGCGCCTTCCAGGCCGCCGAGCTGGTGCGCGCCGAGTGGGGCGAGGCCCCCTACCCGGCCAACACCGAGGGCCTGTTCGGCGAGATCGCCGGCGCCTTCACCCCCGCCGCCCGCGACAGCCGGCTCAAGGACGAGGGCGACGTCCAGTCTGTGCTGGCCCCCAAGGGCCCGGGCTTCTGGCAGGCCGACTACCGCGTGCCTTACCTGGCCCACGCGCCGCTGGAGCCGATGAACGCGGTGGTGCAGCTCAACGGCTCTCGTCTCGACCTGTGGGTGGGCACGCAGATCCCGCGTTACGCGGTGGCGGCCGCGGCCCGGCTCACCGGGCTGCGCGAAGACCAGGTGCACCTGCATGCGCAGATCATGGGCGGCAGCTTCGGCCGCCGCCTGGAGGACGACTTCATCCGGCAGGCGGTGCTGCTGGCCATGGCGCACCCCGGCCCGCCGATCCAGATGACCTGGTCGCGCGAGGAGGAGATGACGCACGACTTTCCGCGGCCTGGGGCACTGGCCCGCGCCCGCGGGCAGGTGCGCGCGGGCCAGGTGCTGGCGCTCGACCTGTCCATCGCCAGCGCCTCGGTCACCACCTCGCAGATGGGGCGCCTGGGGCTGTCGCCCGCGGGGCCCGACGTGGCCCTGGTGGCCGGCGCCTGGGACCAGCCCTTCGCCCTCCCGCACTACCGCGTCACCGGCTACCGGGCACCCGAGACGGTGCCGATCAGCTCGTGGCGCTCGGTGGGCGCCTCGGGCAATGCGTTCTTCCACGAGTGCGCGCTCGACGAACTGATCCACGCCGCCGGAGCCGACCCGCTGCGCGAGCGGCTGCGGATGTGCACGCACGCGCCCTCGCGCCGGGTGCTGCAGGCGGTGGGCGAGATGTGCGGCTGGGGCACGCCGCTGCCCAAGGGTCGCGGGCGCGGGCTGGCCTTCTGCCTGTCGTTCGGCGTGCCGGTGGCCGAGGTGGTGGAGGTCAGCACCACCCCGCGCGGCATCCGCATCGAGCGGGTGTTCGTGGCCGCCGAGGTGGGCCGGGTGATCGACCCGGTGAACTTCGAGGCCCAGGTGCAGGGCGGCGTGATCTGGGGCCTGGGCCATGCGATGAACTGCGAGCTGACCTGGGCCGATGGCCTGGTGCAGCAGACCAACTTCCATGCCTACACCGGCATGCGGCTGCACCAGGCGCCCGAGATCGTGGTGCGCGCACTCGAGACCACCGACGAGGTGCGCGGCATCGGCGAGCCGCCGGTGCCGCCGGCCGCGCCGGCGCTGGCCAATGCCATCTTCGCCGCCACCGGCCGCCGCCTGCGCGAGCTGCCGCTGGCGCGGCACATCGACTTCGTCTGAGCGGCGGGCAACGCCGCGTTGGCGCTCGGCTCCGCTCAGATCGGCGAGCGGGTGGGCACGCACTGGGCCTCGGCGGCGGCCTGCTGGGCGGCCAGCGCCCGGGCGTACGAGGGCTGTTGCTGCAGCCGGCGCCAGTAGGCCAGCACCTCGGGCGGGAACTGCTCGTGCAGGCCCAGGATCTCGCCCAGCATCAGCGCATAGGCCACCGACACATCGGCCGCGGTGAAGCGCCCGGCACACAGGAACTCGCGCCCGGCCAGCTGCGGCGCGAGCGGCTTGAGCCGGGCCAGGAACCACTTGGCGTAGTCGTCGGCCACCTGCGGCTGACGGCGCTCGGGCGGCTCGAAGCGCGCATAGCGCAGCACCAGCGTCTGCGGAAAGGTCAGCGTGGCCTCGCCCTGGTGCAGGTAGTTGAGGTAGCGGCCGTACTCGGGCTCATCCACGCCCACGTCGAAACGGCCCGGCGAGTGCCGCGCCGCCAGGTACTGGCAGATGGCGGCCGACTCGGTCATGCGCGTGTCGCCGTCGATCAGCGCGGGCACCGTGCCCAGCGGATTGACCTCGAAGTAACGCTTGTCGTGAGCGCGCGGCGGAAACGGCCAGACCTTCAGCTCGTAGGGCAGGCCGATCTCCTCCAGCGTCCACAGCGGGCGGAAGGAGCGGGCGTTCAGGCAGTGGTGCAGGGTGATCATGGACTGGAGTCTGCCGCAGTTGCGCGGGGGGTCGCAGCGGGATTGCCTGGGGTCGCCCACGTCAGGTCGCCCACGTCAGGCCGCCACGCCCGGACCCCGAACGGCTCGCCCGGGCCGTTCGGCCCGACCCTGAACCCCCAGGGGTCGGACCCGCGCGCCACGTGTGGCGGCCGCCCGGCGGCATAGACTCTCGCACCCCTGTTCCACCCCCCTGATCACGGAGCGCCCCTCATGAAGTCGATCTGCACCGCCTCCCTGCTCGTCGCCGGCCTGCTCGGCTCCACCGTTGCGAGGGCCGCAGAGCTCACCGTGACCCTGCAGCTGGCCGAGGCCAAGGGCAGCGGCGCGGCGATCGGCACGGTGCGCATCGTCGAGACGGCCCACGGGCTGGTGTTCCACCCGGCGCTGTCGGGCCTGTCGCCCGGGCTGCATGGCTTCCATGTGCACGAGAACCCGGCCTGTGGCCCGGTCGAGCGCGACGGCACCGCCATCCCGGCCGGCGCGGCCGGAGGCCACTACGATCCGCAAGGCACCAAGAAGCATGGCGAGCCGTGGGGCGACGGCCACCTGGGCGACCTGCCGGGCCTGGTGGTGGGCGCCGACGGCAAGGCCGGCTACCCGGTGCTGGCCCCGCGCCTGAAGCGCCTGGCCGACATCCAGGGCCGCTCGCTCATGGTGCATGTGGGTGGCGACAACCACGCCGACCATCCGGCCCCGCTGGGCGGCGGCGGGGCCCGCGTGGCCTGCGGCGTGATCAGCTGACGGGCAACGCCTCGCGCAGGCCGGCCGAGGCCTGCAGCGCGCCGATGCGCGTGCCGTTGCAGTTGAGCAGCGGCACCTCGCTGAAGCGGCGCATGAAGCCGCGCTCGGCGTCGCCCAGCGACACCAGCGACTCGATCACCGCCGCCATCACCACCTCGGCGGCGCGGGCGGTGTTGCCGTCGTCGATCTTGATCGCCACGCCCAGGCCCTGCCCGGGCAACGCGGCGCAGTACACGCCCTCGGCGCCTACCTTGCAAAAGACGCGTTCGCCCAGCCGCTCCATCACGCGGGTGTCGAAGCGGCCAGTGCCGGCCACGTGGAAGGGCGAGCGGGCCACCGCCTCGCGCAGCCGGCGCGCCGCGCGGGCATGCTCGGGCGAGAGCCCCTGGCCGGTGGCCACGCGCGCAAAACCCAGCGCCAGGCCGCGCAGCGGCAGCGCGAAGGCCGGGATCGAGCAGCCATCGGTGCCCACCGGGGCCCGCGACAGATCCACCCCGGTGGCCGCCTGCAGCGCCGCCGTCACCTCGCGCATCACCGGATGATCGGGCCGCACATAGCCATGCACGAACTCGCGCGCATCGCGTCCCTGGGCCCGGGCCATCAGGCAGCCCACGCAGACGAAGCCCGAATGCTTGCCTGAACAGTTGTTGTGCAAGGGGCCGGGCTCCTCGCCGGCACGCGCCATGGCGCGCTGCGTGGCCTCCAGCCGCGGCCAGTGCGTGCCGCACTCCAGCGCGCTGGCATCCAAGCTGGCCTTGGCCAGCATGCCGGCCGCGGTGGCCACATGCCCGGGCTCGCCGCCATGCGAGGCGCAGGCCAGCGACAGCTCGGCATCGGTGAGCTGCAGCGCCTCGGCCGCGCCGCTGGCCACCAGCGGCAGGGCCTGCAGCACCTTGCACGCCGAGCGCGGAAAGACCGGCCGATCGATGTCGCCCAGCGCCAGCCGCACCGCGCCCGAGGCATCGACGATGGCCACCGAGCCGCGGTGCAGCGACTCGACGATGCCGCCGCGGGTGGCGTGGACCAGATCGGGAGAGGTGGTGCTCATGAATGTGACCTTCAGGGGATGCCCCGCACTGTAGCCGCTGGGACCTCCGGCCGCGCGTGGCGAACCGAGGGCCGCGCCGCCCTCGGCACAATGCCCGCATGCCCTTGACCGCCCTCGCCCTCGTGCTGGTGGCCGCGCTGCTGCACGCCGGCTGGAACATCGTGGCCAAGCGCAGCGGCGGCGGGCCGCATTTCGTGCTGATGGGCGCGGTGATGATCGTCGTACTGTGGTCGCCGCTGGGGCTGGTGCTGGCCTGGCAGCAGTTGCCGGCCTGGGGGCGCCTGGAGTGGGCGATGGTGTTCGCCAGCGGCATCGCGCACCTGGTGTACTTCAACTGCCTGCTGGCCGGCTACCGCGCGGCCGACCTGACCGTGGTGTACCCGGTGGCCCGCGGCACCGGCCCGCTGGTCACCGCCTTCGCCTCGCTGGTGGTGCTTGACGAGCGCCTGGGCGCCTGGGGCGTGGCCGGCGTGCTGGCAGTGACCGGCGGCGTGTTCCTGATCGCCGGAGGCCCGGCCCTGTGGGCCCAGGCCCACGATCCGGCGCAGCGCCAGCGGGTGCGCGCCGGCCTGGCCTGGGGCGCGCTGACCGGCCTGCTGATCTCGACCTACACGCTGATTGACGGCTACGCGGTGAAGGTGCTGGCGCTGTCGCCGATCCTGATCGACTGGATGGGCAACCTGCTGCGCATCCCCTTCATGCTGCCCGGGGCGCTGACCGACCGGGCCGGCTTCGTGGCCGACTTCAAACGTCAATGGAAGGCCGCGCTGCTGCTGGCGGCGATCAGCCCGCTGGGCTACGTGCTGGTGCTGTATGCCGCGCAGCAGGCCCCGCTGTCGCATGTGGCGCCGGCGCGCGAGGTGTCGATGCTGTTCGCCGCGCTGCTGGGCGGCCGGCTGCTGGGCGAGACCGACCGCGGGCTGCGTCTGCTGGGCGCGGCGTGCATCGCCGGTGGGGTGATGGCGCTGGCGCTGGGGTGATGGTGCCGGGGTGATGACGGGGGATGATGACGGGGGATGATGACGCGGGGTGATGAGGCGGGGTGATGGCGCCGGGGTCGTGGCGGCGCGCCCTCACACCGTGCGCACCGTCACCGCCATGCCGTCCTTGAGCCCGGCCGGCGGGTAGACGACCACCGCCGCGCCGGCGGCCAGGCCCTCGCGCACCCACACCTCGCCGCCGCTGCGCGCACCCACCGTCACCGGCACCAGTCGGGCGTGGCCTGCCTGCACCGCGAACACCGCCATGCCGGCACCGTCGGCCCGCGGGAACACCGCCGAGGCCGGCACGCGCAGCGCCTGCTCCACGCTTTGCACCACCAGCCGCACGCCGACGCGGAAGCCGTCGCCCAATGCCGCCCATTGCGCCGGCGGGCTGGTCAGGTCGATCAGCACGTTGACGCGCTGCTCCTCCACACCCAGCGCCGAGACCTTGGTGAAGGCCGCCGGCTCGACGCGCCGCACCCGGCCCTCGAGCACCGCCGGCCCGCCCCAGCGCTCGATGCGCACCGGCGTGCCGGGCACGGCCTTCAGCGCCTCGGTGGTCAGCAGCTCGGCCACGATCTCCAGCCGCGAGGTGTCGCCGATCTCGAGCAGCGCGGTGCCGGTGGCCACCGTGGCCTCGCTGGTGAGCGGCACGCGAAGCACGCGTCCATCCACCGGCGAGCGCAGCGCGAAGTCGCGCCGCGCCGTCGGGCCGCCGGCGCTCACTCCGTCCCGCGCCGCGCGGGCCCCTTCCACCCCGGCCCGCACGGCGCGGGCCCCTTCGACGACCGCCAGGGCGGCCCGCGATTCCTCCACCGCGGCCTCGGCCACGCGGCGCTCCTGCACCGCGGCCTCCAGCTCCTTCTGAGCCGCCTGGCGTGCCAGGCGCTGGGTGTCGAGCTGCGTCGGCGCGACGAAGCCCTGCTGGGCCAGCTGCTCGGTGCGGCGCAGCTCGGTCTCGGCCTGGCGCACGGCCACCTGCGCACGCTCGATCTGCGCCGCCGCCACCCTCACCCGCACCTGCGCGGTGTCGAGCCGGGCCTGCTGCTCGCGCCGGGTGCGCTCGTCGGTCATCGGCGCGGCCACCGGCGTGAGCGTGGCCACCACCTGGCCGGCCTTGACCGCATCGCCGGGCTGCAGTGCGATGCGCGCCAGCTGGCCGGCCAGCGGGGCCGAGACCAGGTAGCGGTCGCGCAGCCGGGTCTTGCCGTCCTCCTCCACCGTGGCCTCGAAGCGGCCCAGCGTGGCGCTGGCCGTCTCCACCGGCATGGGGCGCGGGGCGAAGGCCCAGGCCAGCGCGAGGCCGGCGGCCAGCACGGCCAGGGCCGAGCGGATCAGCGTGCGGCGGTTCATGAGGGGTCTCCTGGGTCGCCTGGGCCTCCTGATCCTGGGCGGCCCGACCGGCCTGCCTGAGCTGCTGGGTCTGCCGGGCAGGCCCAGCGGGCCCAGCCGCCCCGCGGCGGATCGTGGCGGGTGCGTGCAGGCGCCTCAACGTTCGAGATCATTCTTCACTCCCTGGTCTTGAGCGCCGCCACCATGTCCAGCCGGTCGATGCGGCGGCGCACCACCCAGGCGCTGCCCAGGCCGGCGGCCACCACGCACAGGCCGGCCCAGGCGAAGGTGCGGGCGCGGATCACCACCGGAAAGTCGAACTGGTCGTTGCGCAGCAACTGCACCACGGTGTGCACCAGCGCATCGCCGGCGGCCATGCCCAGCGGCAGCGCCAGCGCGATCACCAGCGCCATCTCGCCCAGCAGCAGCGTGGCCACCTCGGCGCGGGTGAAGCCCAGCACGCGCAGGCTGGCCAGCTCCCAGGCCCGCTCGGCCAGCGCGATGCGCGCGTTGTTGTAGACCACGCCCACCGCGATCACCGCCGCGAACAGCGTCAGCACCGTGCTCATGATGCGGATGTTGCGCGCGCTGATCTCCTGCATGTTGCGCCACAGCGTGGCCTTGCTGAAGACGCCGGCCACGCGCGGCAGGGCCCGCACCGCAACCATCACCTGGGCTTCGCGCCCACGCTCGATGGCCAGCGAGAACTGGTCGGCCAGGTCGCCCTCGCCGCGCAGCCGGTTCAGCGCCGCACGCGGCAGGTAGGCGTTCAGGCCCATCATCTCGCGCACCGTGGCCGCCAGCGGCACGCGGGCGGTGCGCGCGCTGCCGTCCTGCAGCTCCACCTCCAGCGCATCGCCCACGCGGGCCTGCAGCTTCTCGGCCAGCCGGTCGGTCAGCACCAGGCCATGCGGCTGCGGCAACACCTGGCGGCCGTCGCGGTCGATGATGCGGCGCAGCTCGGGCTCGGCGGCGCCGCCCTGGATCGAGGTGCGCTCGCTGCGGTGCCCCTTGGACAGCCTGACCGCGATCTGCCGCGAGGCCTCCACGCCGATCACGCCGGGCAGCCGCGACACTTCGGCCACCACCCGCGGCGCGTCGGCGGGCTCGGCCAACCACAGCACCAGGTCGTTGCGCATCGAGAGGTTGAAGGTCGAGTCGACCACCTCCTCGATGGCATCGCGGAAGAAGTTGCCCATCACCACGATGGCCACCGAGGCCGCCACGCCACCCACCGACAGCGCGCTGCGCCAGGGCCGGCGTTCCATCTCGCGCAGGATCATGCGCAGCGCGGTGGGCAGGCGGGTCAGGCCCAGCCGCTCGGGCCAGGTGGGCCGGAAGCGGCCCGGCGCCGGCGGGCGCATCGCCTCGGCCGGGGCCAGCCGCACCGCCGCGCCGATGGCCTGCAGCGTGCCGACCACCGCCGTCAGCGCGGTGACGGCGAACGAGATCGCCACCAGCTCGCCGCCCAGCCGGTGCTCGAACACCGGGAATCGGAAGAACTCGGCATACAGCCCGACGAACAGCACGCCCAGCCACTTGCCCAGCACCAGGCCCAGCATCCAGCCCAGCAGGCAGATCGCGCCGACCAGCTTCAGGTAATGGCCGGCAATCGACGCGTCCGCATAGCCCAGCGCCTTCAGCGCGGCGATCTGCTCGCGCTGCACCGAGACCACGCGCGAGATCACCACGTTGAGCAGGAAGGCTGCCACGCCGAGGAAGATCGCCGGCAGCACCGTGCCCATCACCTGCTGCTCGGCGATCTCGTTGTCGAGCATCTTGTGCGAGGGCTGCTCGTCGCGCCCGGTGGCCTCGCGGCCGCCGTAGGGCGCCAGCGCCCGTCCCAGGGCCTGGGCCACATCCGCCGCCCTGGCGCCCGGTGCCAGCCGCAGCGCCACGCGGTTGAAGGCACCGCGCAGGTCGAAGGCCGCCGCCAGCGCCTCGCGGTCGACCCAGAACACGCCGAACCCACGCTGGTCGGGCATGCCGCCCAAGCCGGCGAACACGTACTCGGGCGACAGCGCGATGCCGACGATCAGCAGCTCGCGCCGCTTGCCGTTGACCAGCGCCGCCAGCCGGCTGCCGGGCTCGAGGCCACGCGCAGTGGCGAAGGCCTCGGAGACCAGCGCCTCGAGCGCCTCGCCAGTGCCGCCGGCGCCACCGGTGCCACCGGTGCCGCGGGCATTGCCGGCGCTGCCGGCGCCCTCCAGCCCGCGCCCCGAGCGCAGCACCACCTGGTTCAGCCGCGGCGGCTGCGCCGGATCGAGCCCGATCAGCTGGCCGATCACCGCATCGGCCGGGTCGTCGGTCTCGATGCGCACGCCCTGCTCGATGCTCACCTGCACATCGGCCACGCCGGGGATCTGGCGCAGCCCCTGGACCAGCGCCAGCGGGGCCCGGCGTACCGAGGCAAACACCTCGGCGAAGTGCGCCTCGGCGTAGAACCGCTCGCGCGCCGCGGCCAGCGACTCCACCGCCGACAGCGTGGTGAGGAAGCCGCCGATGCCGCTGGCCACCACCAGCGCGATGGTCAGCGCCTGGCTCCACAGGCGGGCCAGGTCGCGCAGCAGCTTGCGGTCGAGCGCCTTCACCGCACGCTCCGATGGCGCGTTACCACGACAGCTCCGAGGCGCGGCAGCGCTGCGCATGGGCCTCGATGCGCACGATGCGGCCGTCGCCCAGGTGGATCACGCGGTCGGCCATGCCGGCGATGGCCGCGTTGTGGGTGATCACCACCACGGTGGTGCCCAGCTCGCGGTGCACGCGCTCGATCACCTCCAGCACCAGGCGACCGGTGACCTGGTCGAGCGCGCCGGTGGGCTCGTCGCACAGCAGCACTTCGGGCCGCTTGACGATGGCCCGCGCGATGGCCACGCGCTGCTGCTCGCCGCCGGAGAGCTGGGCCGGGAAATGGTCGCGCCGCGGCAGCAGGCCCACGCGCTCGACCGCATCGTCGATGGCCATCGGGTCGCGGGCGATGTCGGTGACCAGCGCCACGTTCTCGCGCACCGTCAGGCTGGGGATCAGGTTGTAGAACTGGAACACGAAGCCGACATGGTCGCGTCGGTAGGCCGTCAGCGCGGCCTCGTCGGCGCTGCCCAGGTCGTGGTCGGCAAAGCGCAGCGTGCCGGCACTGGCCGCATCGAGCCCGCCCAGGATGTTGAGCAGCGTGCTCTTGCCGCTGCCCGAGGGCCCCAGCAGCACGACGAACTCGCCGCGGGCGATGTCCAGGTCCACCCCGCGCAGCGCCTGCACCTGGGCCTCGCCGCTGCCGTACAGCTTGGCCAGGCCGCGGGCGCTGAAGATCGGCGGGCAGGTCGCGGCAGGCGTCGCGTCGGTGGGCTGACCCAGGGCGTGGACGCCGGCGGCGGCCGCCTGGGCGGACGACGCGGTCGTCATGCCGGTCATTGTGGGCGCAGCACCCGGCCCTGTGTTGACCCGGGTCAGCCCGCACCCGGTCCACGACGCTGGCGACAATGCCCCATGACCGCCGCCGCCCCCGAAGCCCCGCTGTTGCTGGGCGTGGACTTCTCCAGTGCGCCCAGCCGGCGCAAGCCGATCGTCATGGCCCTGGGCCAGCGGCGGGGCCCGGTGCTGCAACTGCAGCGGCTGGAACGCTTCGAGACGCTGCCGTCCTTCGGCGCCTGGCTGGCCGCCACGCCGGTCTGGATCGGCGGCTTCGACCTGCCCTTCGGCCTGCCGCGCGAGCTGGTGCAGGCGCTGGGCTGGCCGTCGGACTGGGCCGCGTGCCTCGATCATTACGGCCGAATGACGCGGCCACAGATCCGCGACACCTTCTCGGCCTTCTGTGCGGCGCGGCCGGCGGGGGCCAAGTTCGCCCACCGGCGTTGCGATGGGCCGGCGGGCTCGAGCCCGTCGATGAAGTGGGTCAATCCGCCGGTGGCCTACATGCTGCATGCCGGGCTGCCGCTGCTGCGCGCGGCCGGTGCCTGGTGCCCGGCGCACCAGCCGCCACCCGCATCGACGCCCCGCCGGGTGGCGCTGGAGGCCTATCCGGGCCTGCCGGCGCGCGAGCTGCTGGGGCGGCGCCCGTACAAGAGCGACGACTCGGCCAGGCAGACGCCCGAGCGCCTGATCGCCCGCAAGGACCTGATCGAGGCGCTGGAGCAGGGCCGCAGCCGCTATGGCCTGCGGCTTCGGCTCAGCGCGGCCCAGCGCGAGGCACTGGCCGACGATGGCCGCGGCGATGCCCTGGATGCGGTGCTGTGCTTGGTGCAGGCGGCCTGGGCCGCCGAGCGGCCCGACTGGGGGCTGCCGGCCGAGGTGGATCCGCTCGAAGGCTGGATCGTCGGCGCGGGCGGTCCGGAATTCGGGGGCTGCACCTAATTTTTCGGGCCGAGTTGGGTTTCGTTGCCTAGAACTCCGTGGCGACACTCTCACCATCCTCAACCACTGCCCCGGGCAACCCACCATGAACCGCCAGAACCTGCGCAGCGTCACCCTCAAGACCCTCGAGAACTACCGCCTTGCCGCCGAGCACACGGTGCGCGCCTATCGCCACAGCGGCCAGCGCCTGGTGCGCGCGATGAGCACGCAGCTGCAGCGCGGCGTGGATGCCGGCGTGGCCCGCTTGGCGCCGCAGTGGGTCGAGCGCCTGCAGCAGATGCAGGGCCAGGTGCGCAGCTACGCGCTGAAGGGCATCGAGCAGGTGACCCACCGCACCGAAGGCATGATCGGCAGCGGCACCGCGCTGGCCGCCACGCAGATCCGCCGGGCCGCCGAGCGCGCCGCCGCGATCGAGAACCGCACGCTGGCCAGTGGCCTCGAGGCTGCCGCCCGCTTCACGCTGCCGGGCGCCCAGGCCGCGCTGGCGTTCTCCGAGCGGCTGGCTGGCGGCGCCACGCGCCTGTCCAGCGTGGCAGCGGGCCGCACCACGGTGAAGGCTGCGGTGCGCGAGGTGACCGAGCCGGTCGAGAAGGCTGCCGCCAAGGCCACCAAGTCGGTGAAGAAGACCGTGCGCAAGACGGTGCGCGCCGCCAAGCCGGCGGCCGAGAAGGCCGCGGCACCCAAGCAGAACCTCGAGTCGCTGCTGGCCGCCACCAAGACCCGCGCGCCCAAGGCCAAGGCGGCCGCGCCCAAGCGTCGCGCCGCCAAGGCGGTGAAGGCCGAGAAGGCCGCCGAGTAAGCTAGCGCCTTCAGCCACCGAACCGCCCGTCCATGCAGCGCCAGCTCAGCGGCCACGAAGCCGCGCACCTGTACTCTGACACCACGCATTCCAACGCCAACGTCAGCCTGCTGCACATCTACGACCAGTCCACCGCGCCGGGCGGGACGGTGCGCTTCAAGAGCATCCTGGCGCATGTGGGCGCGCGGCTCGATCGCGCGCCGCTGTTCCGCCAGCGGCTCGAGCGCGTGCCGCTGGGGCTGGACCTGCCCTACTGGATCGAGGACGACCAGTTCGACCTCGAGTACCACGTGCGCCACATCGCCCTGCCCAAGCCGGGCGACTGGCGCCAGTTCTGCATCCAGGCCTCGCGCATCCATGCGCGGGCACTGGACCTGAACCGCCCGCTGTGGGAGTTGTACGTCATCGAAGGGCTGGACAGCTTCCTCGACCTGCCCGAAGGCAGCTTCGCGGTGTTGTTCAAGACCCACCAGGCCGCGATCGACGTGACCCAGGCGGCCGAGCTGACGCAACTGCTGCACGACATCGAGCCGCTGCCCGCGGCCGCGCCCCCTCCGCCGCCCTGGTTCGCCGAGCCAGGGCCTGGTCGCCTGCACATGCTCGGCAAGGGCGTGGTGCACACGGTGAGCTCGCCGCTGCGGCTGGCGCTGCCGCTGGCGCGCGCGGTGCGGCAGGCGGCGCCCGCCGCGCTGGGCCTGGCCGGCGACCGGCTGCTGGGCCGCGACGACACGCCCACCACGCGCTTCAATTCGGTGGTGTCGCCGCACCGGGTGTTCGACACCCGGCGCTTCATGCAGTCGGAATTCGACGAGATCCGCGCGCTGGTGCCCGGCGCCACGCTCAACGACGTGGTGCTGGCCATCTGCGGCGGCGCACTGCGCCGCTACCTGGATGCGCAGGCCGAGTTGCCCGAGACCAGCCTGTCGGCGATCGCGCCGCGCTCGATCGGCAACGAGGCGCGCCCGCCGGCTGACGAGAAGGTCGACTGGCTGCACGTGCCGCTGGGCACGCACATCCCCGATGCCACCGACCGCCTGGCCGCGGTGCACGAGCACACCCGCCATGCCGACAAGGTGGCCAAGGCCGCCGGCTCGCATGCGCTGGCCGAGTTGGCCGACCGCGCGTCGTCGATGACGCTGTCGGTGGCCCGCAAGGCCGTGGTGCGCGTGGCCGCCGGGCTGTCGCGCCATGCCCCGCTGGCGCATTGCCGGGTGATGCAGGTGCGCGGGCCCGAGCGGCCGCTGTACCTGTGCGGCGCGCGCATGACCTACTTCTCGGCCATCCTGCCGATCGCCGACGGCCTGGGGCTGGCGTTCGCGGTGACCGAATACGACGGCCGCATCGTGGTCTCGCCCACCTCGTGCCGCGAGCTGGTGCCCGACCCCGAGGCCTTCGCCCAGGCGCTGCGCGACAGCTTCCAGGAATACCTGGCACTGGCCCGCAAAGCGGCCAAGCCGACGCCCTCCCGCAGCGCGGCCAAGCCGACGCCCTCTCGAAGCGCGGCCAAGCCCACGCGGGCCCCCCTCGCAGGCATGCCTGCGGCCTCACGCAGCGCAGGCAAGCCTGCGGCCTCACGCAGCGCGGCCAAACCCGCGCGGGCCCGCAGCGGCGTCAGGCCGACACGGGCTCGCCAGCGAGCATCCGGTACAGCGAGCCGTTGAGGCCTTCGGGCTTGAACGGCCGCCACTGGCCTTCGGGCTGGGCGAGCCGGTCGGCAACGATCCACATCACCATCGCGTTGAAGCCCATGCCGGTGTGGCTGCCGGCCACGCGGATGTTCTCGTGCAGGGCGGGGTCGCCGTCGATGGTGGCCTCTTGCGGCGGCACCACGCCGTCGCTGAGCGAATACAGGCAACTGGTGGGAAGCGGCAGCGCGGCGCGCTCGCGCAGCTTCTTCACCCGCGGCTGCATCACATGCACCTGCGGGCCCATCGGGTGCGCGATGATGCGGTACAGCGCCTTGACGAAGGGCGGCGACTGGCTGCCCTCGGGATCGACGCTGACCGGGCTGCCCAGCGTGATCACCTGGCGCACGCACTCGGGCGCCTGGTGCGCGCCGTAGATCGAGAACACCCCGCCCAGGCTCCAGCCGACCAGGCTCACCTTGCGGCCGCTGACATGGTGCATGTAGCGGATCTTCTGCTCCAGCGCGTGCGCATGCTTGCTGTGGAAGCCCAGGTTGCGGCCGAAGCCCCAGGTCTGCACGTCGTAGCCGCGCTGCCGCAGGAAGGCCTTGAGCGCGAACAGCGTGGCCTCGTCGGCCATGAAGCCCGGCAGCAGCAGCACCGGGTGGCCATCGCCGCGGGCGGCGTTCATCAGCAGCGGCAGCGTGGAGGGCAGCAGTGCCATCTCGAGGAAGGCCCGCCACTCGGTGAGCGAATGCATCAGGTGCGGCGTGCCGCGGTGCGCATGTCGTCGGGTCATGGATGTGTCTGGTCGTCGCCCCGATCCATTCTGCGCCCGCACGGCGCCAAATCGCGCAGCCTAGGCGACACCGAATTAGGGTGGAGGGCCGAACCTGATCGGGGCAAACCCGCGGTCCGGGTGCGCCGGGCGCGCCGCGAATAATGCGGCGCATGCAAACCCCGGGTGCCGATGCCGGACAGTGGTTCGCCCAGCGCGGCTGGGTGCCGTTCGACTTCCAGCGCGAGGTGTGGGCGGCCATCGGCGAAGGCCGCAGCGGGCTGCTGCATGCCACCACTGGGGCCGGCAAGACCTATGCGGTGTGGCTGGGCGCGCTGATGCGGGCCATGCGCCCGGCCGGTGCCGGGGCGCGCGAGGCGCCGCCGCTGTCGCTGCTGTGGATCACGCCGATGCGCGCGCTGGCCGCCGACACGCTGCGTGCACTGGCGCTGCCGCTGGCCGACCTGGCGCCGCAGGCCACGCTGGGCCTGCGCAGCGGCGACACGCCTGCGGCCGAGCGCGCCCGCCAGGACCGCCGCCTGCCCACCGCCCTGGTGACCACGCCCGAATCGCTGAGCCTTCTGCTGACCCGCGCCGATGTGCGCCTGCGGCTGGGCGGGGTGCAGGTGGTGATCGTCGACGAGTGGCACGAGCAGGTGGGCAACAAGCGCGGCGTGCAGGTGCAGCTGGCGCTGGCGCGGCTGGCCACCTGGAACCCTCGGCTCATCGTGTGGGGGCTGTCGGCCACGCTGGGCAACCTGCGCGAGTCGATGCAGATGCTGCTGGCCCCGGTGCGCCCGCGGCCCGCGCCGCGCCTGGTGCAGGGACGCATCGACAAGGCGCTGCGGGTGGACACGCTGCTGCCCGTCGACCCCGGGCGCTTCTCGTGGGGCGGGCACCTGGGCGCGCAGATGTGCGAGCCGGTGGCCGCCGAGATCGAGCGCAGCGGGCCGACGCTGGTGTTCACCAATGTGCGCTCGCAGGCCGAGGCCTGGTACCAGATGCTGCTGCAGGCGCGCCCCGAGTGGGCCGGCCAGATCGCGCTGCACCACGGCTCGCTGGACAAATCCGTGCGCGAGTGGGTGGAGGCGGGCCTGAAGGCCGGCACGCTGCGCGCGGTGGTGGCCACCTCGTCGCTGGACCTGGGCGTCGACTTCCTGCCGGTGGAGCGGGTGCTGCAGATCGGCTCGGCCAAGGGCGTGGCGCGGCTGCTGCAGCGCGCCGGCCGCTCGGGCCACCAGCCCGGCCGCGCCAGCCGCATCACGCTGGTGCCGACGAACACGCTCGAGCTGATCGAGGCGGTGGCCGCCCGCCGTGCGGTGGCCGCCGGCCGGGTGGAGCCGCGCCAGGCCCCCGACCAGCCGCTGGACGTGCTGGTGCAGCACCTGGTGACGGTGGCGCTGGGCGGCGGGTTCGAGGCGCCAGCGCTGCTCGACGAGGTGCGCCGCACCTGGAGCTACCGGCAGCTGGATGCGCAGGCCTTCGGCTGGGCGCTGGACTTCGTGGTGCATGGCGGGCGCTCGCTGGGCGCCTATGCCGAGTACCACCGGGTGGTCGTGCAGGATGGGCGTTATCAGGTCACCGACCGCGGCATCGCGCTGCGCCACCGGCTGCAGGTGGGCACCATCGTCGGCGAGTCGTCGATGCTGGTGAAGTGGTGGTCGCAGGCGGGCGGGGGCGGTGGCAGCCTGGGCCAGGTGGAGGAGAGCTTCATCGCCCGGCTCAAGCCCGGCGACCACTTCGTCTTCGCCGGCCGGGTGCTCGAGTACGTGCGCACCCGCGACATGGTGGCCTATGTGCGCAAGGCCACCGGGCGGCGCGGCGTGGTGCCCAGCTGGGCCGGCGGGCGCATGCCGCTGTCCAGTGAGCTGGCCGATGCCACG
>Ga0268298_10000297_pt1 | contig 64994 bp, 45 predicted proteins | sample WWTPWeurt_MetaG_FD_194462 | JGI IMG/M metagenome (GOLD analysis project Ga0268298, IMG submission 194462) | Activated sludge microbial communities from WWTP in Nijmegen, Gelderland, Netherland - WWTP Weurt | ecosystem: Engineered > WWTP > Aerobic digester > Activated sludge | place...
GATCAGCCTCGTCGGCACCTTCACCGCCGACGGCACGACGCAGACCCTGTCCTTCGACGCCAACCCGGCGGACAATCCGATCCTCAACGCCTACGTCCTGCGCCAGGTGACTGCGGTGCCTGAGCCCGCCAACCTGATGCTGATGCTGGCCGGGCTGGGCGCCTTGGGGGTCCGGCTGCGCAGGCGCAGCTGAGCGCAGTTGGGCGCCGCTGACCGGCGCTGAGTGCTCCGGCGCCACCTGCAGGCGGGGCCGCTTCTTGGGTGGTGGCGGCTGCGACCGCCCGTCTCGCCGCACGCCGCGCAGACCGTCGTAGACGGAGTCGATTGCTGTAGCATTGCGCTACCGATTTCCACCGCCGACGCGCCATGCCCACCGCCGCCGCCCCCATCCGCCTGGACCGTGAACTGGCCGCGGCTGCCCGCGATGCGGCGCAGACCATGAGCCGCAGCGTGGCCGAGCAGGTCAGCCATTGGGCCCGGCTGGGCCGCGAGCTGGAGCGCTCGCCCCAGGTGAGCGTGCAGCAGGTGCAGGCGGTGCTGCGCGGCGAGGCCGACTACGACGCCCTGAACGCCCCCGCCCAGGCGGTGGTGCGCACCGCGTGGGAAGAAGCCGTCACCGCGCGCCTGGCCTCGCTCGACCTGGCCAGCGAACTGGCCGCCGCCGGCCGCGACTACGCCGAGGGCGGGCCCGATGGCACGGTGCGCATCAAGCGTGCCGGGCGCGCCGCCAAGGGAAAGGGCCCAGCGGTGGCGACCGAGGTGCCGACGCCTCGTGCCTCTGCGACACCGGCGACGCGGCGCCCGGCGAACGAGGCTGCACCCACGACGAAAGGCGCCCGCGATGCCGGTGCTGCACCTGCTGGTCGGGCCCAACGGCGCCGGTAAGACCACCTTCCACGAGCGGGTGCTGGGCCCGGTGACCCGGCTGCCCTTCGTCAACGCCGACGTGCTGGCTCGGCAGCACTGGCCGGGCGACGAGGAGGCCCATGGCCACGAGGCCGCGGCCTTGGCCGAGGCTGCGCGGCGCGAGGCCATGGCGCAGGGCCGCTCGTTCATCGGCGAGACGGTGTTCTCGCACCCCTCGAAGCTGCAGCTGGTGCGCGATGCGCGGCAGGCCGGCTACGTGGTGCACCTGCACGCCATCCTGGTGCCGCTGGCGCTGTGCCTGGCCCGCGTGCCGCTGCGCCATGCGCAAGGCGGCCACTCGGTGCCCGAAGACCGCATCCGCGAGCGCTACCAGCGGCTGTGGCCGCTCATTTCACAGGCCATCACGCTGGCCAATGCGGCGCGCGTCTACGACAACAGCAGCGCCCGCAAGCCCTATCGAGTGGTGGCCACCTACGAGAACGGCCGGTTGATCGGCGAGGCGGCGTGGCCGGCCTGGAGCGCCTGGCGCGGGCAGGTCTGAACCGGTGTGCCCAACCGGGCACCGGCTAGGCACTTCGGTCGATCGGGGTTGTTGCGGCGCAGCGTGTGAACGGCAGCGCGCTGGCGTAGGATCGGCCCCCCATGAATGCACCTGCAGCAGACGGCGCGCCAGGAACGCCCGGCCAAGGGAGCGACAACGGGGGCCCTGACGATCCGGTGCCCCATCACATCGTGGGCATCGGGGCCTCGGCCGGCGGGCTTGAGGCGCTGGAGCGTCTGTTCGCGGCCATGCCCATCCACACCGGCATGGCCTTCGTCGTCGTCCAGCACCTCTCGCCGGACTTCAAGAGCCTGATGCCCGAGCTGCTCGAGCGGCACACCTCGATGCAGGTGGTGCCGGTCTCGGCCGACCAGCAGCTGCAGCCCGACACGGTGTATGTGCTGACCGCCGGGCTGACGCTCACGGTGAGCGGCCAGCGGCTGCAGGTGCAGCCGCGCGGCGGCCCGGCCGGCCACCACCTGCCGATCAACCGCCTGTTCGAGTCGATGGCCTCGCTGGGCCCGCGCGCGGTGGCAGTGGTGCTCTCGGGCACCGGCACCGATGCCACGGCGGGCGTGCAGGCCGTGCATGCCGCCGGCGGGCTGGTGCTGGCCCAGCTGCCGGCCACGGCGCGGTTCGACTCGATGCCGCGCAGCGCGATGGAAAGCGGCAGCGTCGACATCGTCTGCGATCCGGCCGAGATGCCGCGGGCCATCGCCGGCTGGCTGGCCGATCCGGTGCACGGCCGCCAGTTCGGGGCGTCGGGCCCCACCGGGCAGGGCGATGCCGGGGATGCCCATGGCCGCATCCTGGCGCTGCTGCATGCGGCCTTCGAGATCGACTTCGAGCACTACAAGCCGGGCACCATCGTGCGGCGCATCGAACGCCGGCTCAAGGCCGGGCCGGCGCCGATCACGGCGGAAACCTATGCCGACCGGCTGGCCAAGAGCCGCACCGAGCTCGATGCGCTGTTCTCCGACCTGCTGATCGGCGTGACGCGCTTCTTCCGCGACGAGGCCGCCTGGGCGGCGCTGGCGCAGCAGGCGCTGGGGCCGATGATCGATGCGCTGGGCGCCAAGGACGAACTGCGGCTGTGGAGCTGCGGCTGCTCCACCGGCGAGGAGGCCTACAGCCTGGCGATGCAGGCGCTGGAGGCCTTCGAGGCGCGTGGCCGGGTGCCGCGCCTGCGCATCCTGGCCACCGATCTGCACGGCGCCTCGCTGCAGGTGGCCTCGCAGGGCGTGTACAGCGCAGAGGCGCTGGCGGCGGTGCCGGCGGCGTGGCGCGAGAAGTACTTCGTGCCGCAGCCCACCGGCCTGTACAAGGTGTCGGACGACCTGCGCCGGGTGGTCATCTTCTCGGCCCACAACCTGCTGCGCGACGCGGCGTTCACCCGCATCGACGTGGTGTCGTGCCGCAACCTGCTGATCTACCTGCAGCCGCCGGCACAGACGCGCGCACTGGCCGCGTTCCACTTTGCGCTGCGCCCCGGGGGCATGCTGTTCCTCGGCGAGAGCGAGGGCACCGGCGAGCTGCACGAGGCCTTCGAGCCGGCCGACCGCGAGGCGCGGCTGTTCCGCAAGGCGCCGGGCGTGCAGCTGCCCACCGAGATGCGCGCCTCGCTCACCTCGCTGGTGCCGGCGCGACAGGTTTCCACCTCGCTGGACACCAAGGCCACGCACCGGCTCAACGAGCTGCTGCTGCAGCGCTACCTGCCGGCCGGCCTGCTGGTCAACCAGCAGCACCAGGTGCTGCACCTGTACGGGGATGCCGGGCGTTATCTGCAGCCCAGCGCGGGGCGCTTCCGGGGCGACCTGGCCACGCTGCTGGGCGGGCCGCTGCGCAGCGCGGTGTTCATGGCCCTGCGCAAGGCGGCGCAGACGCGCGAGAGCGTCTCGTTCGGCGACATCCTGGACGACAGCCGCGGCCGCGGCGAGAAGCTGCGCGTGATCGTCGACCCGATCACCGATCGCTCGCTGCCACAGGTGTACTTCATGGTGCGGCTGGTCAGCGATGCGCTGGCCGAGGCCATGCCGCCCGCGCTCGAGATGCATCTGCCGGGCGGCACGCACCTGGCGCTGCAGGTCGAGGAGCTCGAGGGCGAGCTCAACCGCGTGCGCGAGGCGCTGCAGCACACGGTGGAAGAGCTGGAAGCCGCCAATGAAGAGCTGCAGGCCGGCAACGAGGAGCTGATGGCCTCCAACGAGGAGCTGCAGAGCACCAACGAAGAGCTGCACGCCGTCAACGAAGAGCTGTACAGCGTCAATGCCGAGCACGAGCTGAAGATCCAGGAGCTGCGGGCCGCCACCGCGGACATGAACAACCTGATCCGCGCCACCGAGCTGCCGATCCTGTTCCTCGACAGCGAGGTGCGGCTGCGCATGTTCACGCCGGCGGCCGGCGAGCTGTTCCCGCTGCGCCCCGGCGACATCGGCCGCGACCTGCGCGACTTCATGCCGCGCGAGGCCGACCAGCACCTGGTGGCCGACATCGCCACCGCGCTGGCCGAGCCGCAGGTGATCGACCGCGAGCTGACCCTGGCCGACGGGCGCTGCCTGCGCCGGCGCCTGACGCCCTACCGCGACAACAGCCAGCGCGCCAACGGGCTGGTGCTGACCTATGTCGACGTGAGCCTGTACGTGCGGCTGCAGGAGGCCGGCGAGCGCCACGAGGCGCTGCGCGAGGCCATGGCCGCGCTCGACAGCGTGTTCGCCGCCTCGCCCTCGGCGATGCTGGTGATCGCGGTGGCGGGCGAGATCCTGCGCAGCAATCCGGCGGCCGAGCAGTTGCTGGGTTATTCCAACCACGCACTGGCGCAGATGACGGTCGAAGACCTGGTGCCGCCGGCGATGCGCCAGCGCCACCGGTTGATGCGCACCGGCTACATGGAGCATCCCCGGCCACGCCCGATGGGCACCCATGCCACCTTCCCGCTGGTGCGCGGCGACGGCTCGATCGTTGAGATGGACATCCAGCTCTCGCCGATCCAGTACGCCGGCCGCCCGGTGGTGGTGGCCGCCCTGCGCGACCTGCGCAGCGCCGGCACGCCCATGCCCCCGGCCGACGCGGCGCTGCAGGCGCGGGGCAACTTCCTGGCCAACATGAGCCACGAGATCCGCACGCCGCTCAATGCCATCCTGGGCATGGCGCAGCTGCTCGAGCTCGACGACCCGTCACCGCAGCAGCTCGATCGGCTCAAGCGCATCGAAGAGGCCTCCAAGCACCTGCTGGGCATCGTCAACGACATCCTCGACCTGGCCAAGATCGAGGCCGGCCGCGTCGTGCTCGATCCGGTGGTGTTCGACCCGGCCGAAGTGCTCGAGCGCTCGATCGCGATGGTGGCCGACCGCGCCGCCATCAAGCGGCTGGAGATTCGTCCGCATCTGGCCAAGGAGGCCGCGGGCCGGCGCCTGGGCGATGCCCGGCGCATCGAGCAGATCCTGGTCAACTACCTCACCAACGCGGTCAAGTTCACCCCCTCGGGGCACATCGATGTCAGCTTCAGCCACCAGGCCGGCGCCGACGGCACAACGGGCTGGTTGCGGGTGGAGGTGGCCGACACCGGGATCGGCATCGACGAAGCACAGCTGAAGCGGCTGTTCATGCCGTTCCAGCAGGCCGACGACGGCAATGCCCGTCGCTACGGCGGCACCGGCCTGGGCCTGGCGATCTCGCGGCACCTGGCGCGGGCGATGGGCGGCGATTGCGGGGTGACCAGCTCGCCCGGGCGCGGCAGCACCTTCTGGTTCACCGCCCAGGCCGCGCCGGTGCTGGCCGTGGCCGCTGCACCGCCGGCACGGGCGAGCGACGACCTTGCCGAGCACCGCCGCCGACTGCACGCCAGGTGCATGGGGCGGCACATCCTGGTGGTGGAGGACGACGCGGTCAACCGCATCATCGTCACCGAGCTGATCCGCTCGGTGTGCGGAGTGCAGGCCGAAGTGGCCGAAGGCGGCGAGCAGGCGCTGCGAAGCCTCGAACGGCAGCGCGCCGACCTGATCCTGATGGACATGCAGATGCCGGGCGTGGATGGCCTGGAGGCCACGCGGCGCATCCGGGCCATGCCCGGCATGGCGTCGATCCCCATCGTGGCCCTCACCGCCAGCGTGATGGCCGACGATGTGGCGCAATGCATCGCCGCCGGCATGTCGGGCCACCTGGGCAAGCCGCTGATGGCCCACGACCTGGCCCGGGTGATCGATCACTGGCTGCCCGAGCTGCCGGGCGCACCGATGCAGGCGGCCGCCGACTGACAGGGTGTGAGAGAACCGGCTGCGCGGGCCGATCTTCGGCCTGGGCTGCTCGACATGCGGGTGTGCCGCGGCGCTGACCCACCCCTCCTCAGCCCGCTCGCGACGGTTCTTTCACCCCTTGTGAGCGGTAGGGGTCTTCAGTTCGTCACGAAGAAGCGGTCGTTGTTGGCCAGGTACGGCACCAGCACCGAGCTGTCCTTGATCGGCTCGGCGTACAGGTACGAGGTGGTGGCCACCGAGAAGTCGAAGGCGGTGCCGTCGGCATAGCGGCCCGACAGGATGGTCTTGCGCAGTGCGGCGAACTTGGCCTTCTGCTCGGTGCTGAGCGAGCCCTTCACCGTGGCGAAGGCGGTGGCATAGGCGTGGTTGTTGGCGCCATCGAGCTCGCCGTACAGCGCCGAGAGCTCGAGCACCCGCGACTTCACCGCGGCGGCCGAGGTGCCGGCATCGAGCAGCGAGCGCAGCAGCGAGGCGATCTCGGTGCGCGCATCGACGATGTTGGCGCCGGTGGTGGCATACAGCCGGCCGCGCTGGGTGTCGACCAGCGCCGACATCACCTTGGCCTGCTCGGCCGTCACATAGCCCAGGCTGGCATCGACCAGCACCGCGCCGGCGGTGGCGGTGAGCTGCTCGTCGATGCTGTAGCCCTCGTGGCCGATGGCCGGCGCATCCTTGATGTAGAACGAGCCGAAGTAGGTGCCGTGCCGCTCGGGGCAGAAGTACACGTCGGCGGCCAGCGAGCCGGCCCACCAGCTGTACAGGTCGCTGGCGTAGGTCATCACCGCCACCGCGGTGCCCTGCGGCAGGCCCTGCAGCCTGCTGCGCACCTGGTCGTCCGTGACGTTGGGCCACGACGACCAGCCCTTGCCCTTCATCGCGCCCAGGTAGGCCAGCTGCGAGGCATCCAGCGAACGCAGGATCTCGGCGTACAGCACCGCGCGGTCGTACGAGATCTGGCCGTCCACCAGGTACATCTCGCGCGAGGCCAGCTTCACCGCATCCAGGCTCAGGCCCTTGCTGCCGGTGGGCACGTCGCCGTCGGCCAGGCGCCGGAAGGCCTTCATCAGCGCGAAGCGGCGCAGGCCGTAGTCGCTGCTCTGCGATTGCTGCGCGGCCGCCAGCGTCTTGAGCTTGGCCATCTGCGCATCGTTGAGGATGAACAGCACGTTGTTGGCGATGCGCGTGAGGAAGCTGGTGTTGTGACCCATGTTGTCCGGGTCGTTGTCGCGCAGGTACTGGAACCCGGTGTAGTCGGCCACCTTGCCGGGCGGGAAGAACGACTGGGCCTCGAGGTTGCCGGTCATCAGCGCCAGGCCTGCGAAGGCGAGCGTGGTGCGCTGCGCGCCGTCGGACAGCGTCTGCGCCATCGTGAACTGCGCCTTCGGGTCTTCGCAGGGCACCACCTTGGCGGTGGTCAGATCGAACTGCATCGTGGCGGCGGCACGCCTGGCCAGCTCGACGTTGAAGCAGGTGGTGGCGGTGGCGCCCACCACCTTCAGGCCGGTGAGCGAGAGCACGCCGCTGCCGTCGTCGTAGCCACCCCAGGCCGGCACCGGGTCGGCACAGGTGCGGGCGGTGGCGGTGCTCACCTCCAGCCGGTAGCTGGGCGAGGTGGCCAGCGTGCGCAGCGTGGCGTCGTAGCAGCTGCGCTTGCCACCCAGGGTGACCGGCAGGCCGTTGAGCACGAGCTGGCCGGTGGCGCCGTCATAGGCCGGCGTGGCATCGACCGTGGGCGGGGCAGGAGGTGCCGAGGCCGCCGCGGCCGGCGTGGCGACGACGGCCGCGAAGCCCACCGCGAGGGCCTGGCGGCGCGAGGCCGATGCGGCGGTGGCGGCATCGTCGGAGCCGCCGCCACCACAGGCGCTCAGCAGGGCGATCGCGGCGGTTGCGACTGCGCGCAGGGAACTCCGAAGGGGGGATTCAAAAGGGGTTGAGGCTTGCATGGCAGCGCTCGATGGGTGTCTCGGGAGTTCCCAATCTAGGCCGATGGCGCCGGGGGTCGATGACATCTTCGTCATGCCGGGGCGACGCTGGGCAATGCGTCACGCCCGACGGGCCGTCGGCCGTTGGGCGCCAACGGTCACGGCAACGTGTAGCCGAACGCCACCGACCCGCTGACCTTGCCGGGCCCTTCGTCCTTGGGCAGCCAGGTGCGCACGTACTCCACCTTCACGCCGGCCGGCGAGACGTTCACCCGCGTGTAGCCGGTGTTGGGAAAGCGCTCGCCGGTCAGGAAGGCGTCGGCATTGAACAGCGAGTAGTTCGGGTCGGCCGGCTCGGGCAGCGTCTGGTAGGTGACGCCGTCGAGTTGCTGGCGCACCCAGATGTGGTCGTGGCCCTGGAAGAACACCGTCACCTTGTTGGCCACCATCAGCTGGTGGATCGGCTGCGTCCACGACGGGCGTTCGGACGGAAAGCGCCAGTTCACGCCGTTGCCGTCGTAGCCGCCCCACTCGTAGCTGCGGGCCAGCTCGATGCCGCCGCGGCCGGTGCCCATCACGTGGTGCGCCAGCACGAACTTGTACTTGGCGCGGCTCCACTCCAGCGTGGTCTTGAGCCACTGGTATTGCGCATCGCCGTGCGTCACCGTCCACAGGTTGCTGCGCTTGCTGCTGCCGTCGAAGGGGTTGTCCACGCACACCGGCGAGCCCCAGTACGGATCGATGACGACGAACAGCGCATCGCCCCAGTGCCAGGCGTAGTGGTTGCGCAGCAGGCCGATGTGTGGCACGACCTCCGGGTTGCCGGTGTAGAAGGCGTCGGGTGCCGGCTGCGAATAATGCGCATTGCGAGCGTTTTGCGCCCACACCGTCACGTTGTTGGGCGTGCCGTCGAGCAGGTAGCGCGCGGCCTGCTCATGGTTGCCGTTGACCAGGAACACCGGCGCATTGCGGCCGATCAGTCCGAGGTAGGGCCGCTGGATCGTGTAGCGCTCGACCACCTTGGCCTGGGTGATCGTCTTCGGGTCGAGCGTGTCGACGCTGAAGTCGTCGCCCATGGCGATGTAGAAGTCGGGCTGGTCGGCGGCGGCCGTGAGCAGCGTGCGGGCGTAGAGGGTCGCGTCGAACTGTGAGCGATCGCGCTCGGGGTGCGAATCGCCCTGCAGCGCGAAGCTGAAGCTGGCACCCGGCGGTCGCGCGGTGTGGAAGCCGTACTCTTCCGTTGGCCCGGCGCCGCTGCCGCTGGCCGGCTGGAAGTGCAGGCGGTAGCGGTAGGCGGTGTCGGGCGCGAGGTCGTCGAGCGCGATCTCCAGCGGCTGGCCGGCGGCCAGCGCCTGCGCGGCCGTCTGGTGCGTGTAGACGCCCGGCGCGATGCCATAGGCAATCCACACCGTGCCCGACTGGTCGGGTGCAAAGACGTTGGCCTTGATCGAGCGATCGGTGGGCGAGCCCAGCACGATGTTGCCCCGGAAGCTGCCCAGCGCCACGCTGCCGCCGCCATTGCTGGCGCAGCTGGCCTCCAGCGCGGTCTGCAGCGTCAGGCGGATCGGTGCCTCGCTGCTGCGGCGCATCACCACGTCGTAGCACTGCGTGCCGGTGGGGCGCACCACGGCCAGGCCGGGCAGCGTGAGCACGCCGCTGGCGGCCTCGTAGCGCCCGGCGGCGCCGGAGGGGCCGCCGGCGGGGCAGGCCAGTGGCGAGGCGCTGTCCAGCTCGATCTGCACCGGCGCGGTGGCAATGGTGCGCAGCTGCACGGCCCAGCAACTCACGGTGTTGCCCTCGGCGAGTGCCAGGCTGGGTAGGGTGAGCAGGCCGGTGGCGGCATCGTAGGCCGGCAGGGCGGGCGTGCCGGCATCGCCGGTGGCCAGCGCGCGCCGGCGCACGAACGACGGCGGCGGAGTGGTGGCCTCGAGCGAGGGCCGTGCGGCGCTGACGCGCAGGCCGGCCGAGAAGCTGGCGGCCACCGGCTCGTCGGCGCTGCCGCCGCAGCTTGCCAGGGCCAGCGACAGGGTGATGGCCAGCGACACGGTCTGCGGCAGCGCCAGGCTGATGCGCCGCGCCGATCGGCCGACGCTGCGGCGGCCCGGGGTGGCCGCCACTTCGGCGGGATCGGGATGGTGGGGTGTGCTCATCGCGCGCTCCCGCTGGCCTGGGTGGGTGCGCTCACGCGCCAGCTCTCGGCCACCTGGCCGTTGCGGCGCTGGGCGTTCTCCTGCGAGGGCAGCCAGGCACGCACATAACTCACATTCACCGCGTCCGGGCCCACCTCCACGCGCAGGTGGCCCGAGCTGGACTGGATGGTGCCGCTCGTGTAGTGGTACTCCTTGGCCAGCGTGGCGCCGCTCACGAAGTTCTTCGCGCTGGGCTGCGGCACTTCCTGGTAGACGATGCCGTCCAGGTCCTGCTTGACGTAGACATGGTCGTGCCCGTGGAAGACCGCGGTGACGCGGTGCTGCGCCAGCAGCGCGTGGATGGGCTGGGGCCAGCCGGGGCGCTTGCTGGCGAAGGCATTGCTGCCGTCGGCCGCCTTGCCGCCCCACTCGTAGTACGGCGCGGCCTCGATGCCGCCGCGCATCTGGCCATCCAGCCCGCCGACCAGGTTGTGGATGAAGACGAACTTGTACTTGGCGCTGCTGGCCGCCAGCGTGGTGGCCAGCCATTGGTACTGGCGCGAGCCCAGGCTCATGCCCCAGCCGTCGTTGCCGGCCAGCTTGGCGCTGTTCCAGAACGGATCGAGGGCGATGAAGAGCGCATCGCCCCAATGCCAGGCGTACCAGGCGGCGCGTTCGCCGACGAAGGGCTCGAACAGCGTGTCGCCCGAGTAGAAGGCATCGGGCAGCGGATTGGCGAACCAGCGCAGCCGGGCCTGCGTGGCCCACACCGCCAGGTTGCGGTCGGTGCCGTTGTTCATCCAGCCCAGTTCGCCGTCGTGGTTGCCGTTGACCATCATCAGCGGCACCGAGTGCGCCATGCGGCCGAAGTTGGCATGCTCGTAGGCATAACGCGCATCCACGGTGGCCGGATCGTTGGCGGTGCGCAGGACGGCCGAGAGCGGCTCGGTGTGCTTCTCGGTCATGAAGGTGTCGCCCAGGTCGATGTGGAAATCGGGCGCGTCGGCGGCGATGTTGTCCAGCGTGCGCTGGTACACCGCCAGGTCGGAGTTCTCGTCCAGGTGCGAATCGGCCTGCATGGTGAAGACGAAGCGGCTGCCCGCCGGCCGCGCGGTGTGGAAGCGCCGCTCTTCGCCGGCCCCGGCCGAGCCGCTGGAGGGCGCGTAATACAGGCGATAGCGATGCTCGGTGTCGGTGGCCAGGTTGGCCAGCGTGAAGGTCACTGGCGCACCGGCCTGAAGCGCGCGCTCGCCGGTGGTCTGCGTCAGGCCGGTGGCGGCGCTGCCATAGGCGATCCACACCCGCCCCGATTGGTCGGCCGAGTACACGCTGAGCGTCACCGAGCGGTCGGTCGGTGCCCCCAGCACCACGCTGCCGCGGAAGGCGCTGGTGGCGCTGCCGCCGCAGGGCCGCTCGATGGCGGTGTCCAGCTGCACGCGGATCGGGTCGGCCTGGGTGCGGTGCAGCGTGACATCCCAGCAGCGGGTGGTGGTGCCGTCGGTCACCGGCAGGCCGGGCAACGCCAGCCGGCCGGTGGCATCGTCGTAGCGGCCGATGGCGGTGGCTGGATCCGTCGCCTCGGCGGTGCAGGCCATCGGGCTGGCCGACTGCAGTTCGAGCGTGATCGGCGTGGTGCTCACCGTGCGCAGCGCGGCATCGAAGCAGGCCATGGCGCCGGGCTGCACCACCGGCAGCCGGCGCAGCGTGAGCTGGCCGCTGCGGCTGTCGTAGCCGGTCGGGGTGAGCGGAACCTCCGACAGCGCGCGCATCGAGCCGGCGCTGCTCACCCGCATGCGCGCGGCGAGCGCGGCGGCGCCGCCCGTCGGCTCGTCGGCACCGCCGCAGCCGGCGAGGGCCACCCACGCCAGCAGCCAGGGCCACAGGGACGCCCAGGCCGTGCGGCGCCGTGGCCCTGGGAGGCCTGGGAGGCCTGGGAGGCCGGAGGAGATCGAGTGAGGTGAAGCGTTGGTCATGCGGGGCGGCTCGATGAACAGGCGGGGGCGTCGGTGGCCTCGAGGGTGCGGGCCTGCGCGGCTCAAGGGCCGCGGGCCGCCGCGGCCGGCAGGTCGGGCAGGCGCAGCCTCAGCTGCAGCTCGGTGTCGGGCGTGGGCTCCAGGCCGAGCTCGCCGCCATGCGCGCGGGCGATCTCGCGGGCCAGGCTCAGGCCCAGGCCATGGCCTTCGGTGGCCCGGCCCAGTGTGGCCTGGCCGCGGTAGAAGCGGTCGAACAGGCGTTCGCGCGCCGGGCCATCGAGCGGGGCACAGTCGTTGGCCACCTGCACCTCGACCGCGCCGGCCACATGGCGGGCGGCGAGCTCGATCCAGCCACCGGGGCGGCCGTGGCGGATGGCATTGCTGATCAGGTTGTTGAACAGCTGGCGCAGCAGCAGTTCGTCGGCCGCCAGCGTGAGCCCGGGATCGATGCGCAACTGCAGGCGCCGATCCGACGCGATCATGCGCGCATCGGCCGCCAGGGCCTGCAGCTGGGCGCTGATGTCCACCGGGGTGCGGTTCAGCGCCAGGCTGCCGGCATCGGCCTGCGACAGCAGCAGCAGCTTGCGGGTGATGGCCGCCAGGCTGCCCACCTCGTCGAGCATCACCGTCAGGTCGGCCTGGATGGCGCGGTGGTCCGACTGGTTCACCGCCTGCTCGATGCGGCCGCGCAGGATGGTCAGCGGGGTCTTCAGCTCGTGGGCGGCATCGGCCGAGAAGCGCGAGGCCTGGCGGAAGCTGGCCTCCAGCCGCTCGAGCATGGTGTTGTAGGCGTGGATCAGCTCCTGGAACTCGCGCGGCTCGCCCTCGGCCGGCAGCCGCTGGTCGAGGGCCTGCGGGTTCACCGCCGCCATGGCCTCGCGCAGCCGGTTCACCGGCCGCATCATCAGGCTGGACAGCAGCCAGGCGCCCAGGCCGGCCAGCCCCAGTGCCAGCGGCAGCACCCAGGTGGCCAGGTTGCGCATCGCCCCACCGATTTCGGCGCGCAGCGCCGCCAGATCCACCGCGATCAGGCCATCGACCTGCGGCCCGTCGTAGCGCACCACGCGCCACGCGCCGTCGTCGGCCAATGTGGCGGCGCATGCCTGCAGCGCCCGGCGCTTGCCGCGCGGCGGGCGCGGGCCGCGGCCCTCGTCGGCCTCGGGCGGCGTCTGGGCCTCGGCGGGCGCCAGGGCCGACCAGTCGGCCTGCGGCGAGGGCCAGGCAAATGGCGGCGTGGCGGCTTCGATTGCCCCGCTGCCGTCCTCGTGCTCGATGCGCCAGCGCAGCCGCGAGCTCGAAGGCAGGTGCAGCTTGGCGGCGATGTCCTCGGCCAGGCGCTCAGGGTCGCCGTGGCGAAGCGGCTGCGTGGCCAGGCGCCGCGCCTCCAGGCACATGCGTGTGTCCAGCCGCTGGCGCTCGTGGCCCAGCAGCTGCGATCCGCCCAGCGCCAGAACTGCGGCGACGACCGCGAGGACGATCGCCAGCGCGGTGACGAACAACCGGGTGCGGAACGACCGCATCTCGGCGCCGGTGGCCCCCAGCGAGGAAGCGCTTGGCGGCGCGGTCACGCGGGCTCGCCTCGCTGGAAGCGATAACCCACGCCGCGCACCGATTCGATCGGCGACGCCGCCGAGGCGTCGGGCTCGACCTCGGCGATCTTGGCGCGGATGCGCTTGACGCACACATCGACCACGTTGGTGCTGGGATCGAAGTCGTAGCCCCACACATGCTCGAGCAGCTGGCTGCGCGTGACCACCTGCCCGGCCGAACGCATCAGCACCTCGAGCAGGGCGTACTCGCGCGCGGTGAGCTCGACGCGCCGCGCACCGCAGGCCAGCTCGTGCACGATGCGGTCCAGCGTGTAGCGCCCCACCGGCAGCGTGGCCTGTCGTTCGCCGGCCAGGCGCCGCAGCAGCGCCTGCATGCGCGCGGCCAGCTCCTCGACGTAGAAGGGCTTGGCCAGGTAGTCGTCGGCGCCGAGGTTCAGCCCGTTGACGCGGTCGCCCAGCTCGTTGCGGGCGGTGAGCAGGATCACCGGCGTGGTCACGCCTTCGTCGCGCAGGATCTTCAGCACCTCCAGGCCGTCGCGGCCGGGCAGCATGATGTCGAGCAGGATGACGTCGTGCCCACCCCGGCGGGCGGCGTCCAGCCCGCTGTGGCCATCGGCGCAGTGACGCACCTCGACGCCGCGCGCGGCCAATCCGGCTTGGACGAATTCGGCGATCTTGGGCTCGTCCTCGATCAACAGGGCCTTCATCGGCAGACCTGAGGGGGGATGACAACCGGAATTGGACATCCGGGCTTGCCGGCGGGCGATGACATTCTTGTCATTCAAGGGCCGCAGGCGTGGCCGATGCGAACGATGGCGCACCGCGGATCGCCCGGGCCGAAAAATTCTGCGGTCGGTTCAACCCCGCCGGTGTGGCTGGTGCGTATCACCTCTGTCCATCGTTCACGGAGACCGACATGTCCCACACCCCGCGCCGCGCCGCCACCTCTTCCACGATGCCTGTGCCATGCCTCACCAACCGCCGACGGGTGATCGGCGCCCTGTGTGCCGGGTCGTTGGCCGGATGGCTGGCCACCGGACCGGGCCTGGCCGGCCGGCCGGCCCTGGCTGCTCCGAGCGCACCGGCGACCACGGGCCGCCACCTCAGCGCCTATGCCAGCGAAGCCGAGTTCGACGCCGCGCTGGCCCGCTGGCGGCGCGCCTCGGAGGCCTTGCAGGCCACCCGACGCCGCGCCGCCGGGCCGTCTCCGGCAGGTGCGGTCGGCTCAGTGATGCCGCAATCGGCGCCGCCGGCCAGCGAGATGGCGACCGCCGCCGCCCCGATGCCGGCGGCGCCGGCCATGGCCAAGGCGGAGGCCGCGCCGGCGGGCGCGAAGGCCTCGGCCGACCGTGCGGCCGCCGACGAATCGATCACCAATGTGCAGACGGCGGGCGTCGACGAAGGCGGCATCGTCAAGCGGGCCGGCGATCACCTGGTGATCCTGCGCCGCGGCCGTCTGTTCACGGTGCGCATCGGCGGCGATGCGCTGCGGCCGGTGTCGGTGGTGGACGCCTATGCGCCGGGCTCCAACCCGCAGGGCGCCTGGTACGACGAGATGCTGATCTCGGGCTCGACGGTTGTGGTGGTGGGCTTCAGCTATGCGCGCGGCGGCACCGAGATCGGCCTGTTCGAACTGAGCCCCGACGGCCAGCTGGCCTACCGCGCCACCTACCACCTGCGTAGCAACGACTACTACTCGTCGCGCAACTACGCCAGCCGGCTGATCGGGCGCACGCTGGTGTTCTATTCGCCCACCTTCCTCTCGCCCTGGGGCCCGTCGCCGTGGGAGCTGATGCCGGCCGTGCGCCGCTGGCACGGCGAGGCCGATCGCAGCGGCTTCCAGCGCATCCTGCCGGCCACCCGCATCTACCGCACCGACGACGAGTTCAACCCCGGCGAACCGCTGGCGCTGCACACGGTGACGGCATGCGAGCTGGGTGGCGACTCGATGCGCTGCGAATCGACCGCGGTGCTCGGCCCGGCCGGCCGTGTCTTCTATGTCTCCGGCGGCTCGGTGTATGTGTGGACGAGCAGCCAGCGGCGGCCGCTCCCGGTGCCGATGGGCGCCGGCATCGGCGGTGCTGCGCCGCCGGAGGGCGTGCCGGTGTTGCCGATGCCGCCCCGGCCGGAGCCCGCAGCGCCGATGTCCGCGGTGTTTCGCATGCCGCTGGACGGCAGCGCCCCCAGCGCCCTGAAGACCGCGGGGGTGCCGATCGACCAGATGAGCTTTCTCGAGGACCGTGGCCACCTCAACGTGCTGCTGCGCGAATCGGGCCGTGGCGAAGGCATGTGGGGCAGCGAGCGCACGCAGGGCCGGATGGCGCTGCTGCGGGTGCCGCTCGCGGCCTTCGGCGACGGGCGCCAATCCGCCGAGCGCGAGCACTATCAAAGCCTGCCGGCACCGGCAGGTGGCGCGGTGCAGAACCGTTTCGTCGGCGACTGGCTGCTGTGGGGCGGCGCGGCCTCGGGTGACCGCGCGGGACGTCAGGCGGGCGCGTATGCCTTGCGTTATGCCGCGCGCACCGAGCCGCAGTGGCTTGAGCCCGGGCACGCGGTCGAGCGCATCGAGGCCATGGGGGCGCATGCGGTCCTGGTGGGCAACGGCTCGGGCTACGGATCCGGCAGTGATCGGGGCGATCTGCACTTCACCAGCGTCCGCCTGGGCCGCGGCCGGGCCGAGCTGGCGGGCCGCCACGTGCAGCCCGGGGCGGCGCAGGGCGAGACGCGCACGCATGGCTTCTTCTTCCGCCCGACGGGCGATGAGGAAGGGCTGCTCGGCCTGCCGGTGCTCGATTCAGGCCAGCGCTCTGGCGGCGTGTACGGCGGTGCGCAGGGTTCGGCCTCGGTGCTGTACCTGCGCCAGCGCGAGCTGGCCTTCCGCGCGCTGGGCCGCCTGCGCGCCCGGCCCGAGGCCGCGCGCCCCGACCAGTGCCGCGCCTCGTGCGTCGACTGGTACGGCAATGCGCGGCCGATCTTCATCGGCGAGCGGGTGTTTGCGCTGCTGGGCTACGAGCTGGTGGAGGGCCAGTTGAGCGGCGGCTGGCGCGGCGAACGCATCGACGAGCGGCGCCGCATCAGCTTCGCGCCCGGCGGCGCGGCCGGAGAGCGCTGGTCGCCGTTCCAGTGACGTCGGTTCAGGCGGCGCCGCGCCGCGGCAGCGTGGCCGCCTGCTCGCCCACCTCCCACAGCAGCGCGGCGGTCATGGCCAGGCCCTCGCGCATCAGCGGGGCCAGCACATGCTCGTTGGGGGCGTGCTGCGAGCAGGCCGGATAGCTGTGCGGCACCCACACCGTGGGCAGGCCCAGGATGTCGGCGAACACGTCGTTGGGCAGCGAGCCGCCCAGGTTGGGCAGCAGCGCCGGCTTGCGGCCGGTGGCGCGCTCGAGCGCGCCCAGCGCCAGGCGCACCCAGGGGTTGTCGGGGTCGAGCCGGCTGGCGTTCATGATCACCGGCTCGCTGACCTGGATGTCGCCGTACCCATGCGCCGCCAGGTGCTGCAGCACCCGCTCGCGCAGCCGCCACGCCTCGGTGCCGACCACGAAGCGCAGCTGCAGCGTGGCGCGCGCCGCCGGCGGGATGGCATTGACCGGGGCGGCCGGGTTGCCGCAGCCCATCGCCAGCACCTCCAGCGTGTTCCAGCCGAACACCCGCTCGGCCGGGCTGAGGCCAGGCTCGCCCCAGTGGCGATCGATCGCCGGATCGCCGGCATCGGTGCCCACCTCGATGTCGGCCAGCGCGGTGCGCACCGCGGCCGGCACGGGAGGCGGCCGCAGGCCCGGCACCTGGATCACGCCGCGCCCGTCGACCAGCGTGGCGATGGCGTTGGCCAGCACCGTGCCCGGGTTGCGCAGCAGGCCGCCCCAGTTGCCGCTGTGGTGGCCCCCATCACGCAAAGTGAGCGTCAGGTCGATGTTGGCCACGCCGCGCGAACCGAGGAACACCGTGGGCCGGTCGGCGCGCAGCCGTGGGCCGTCGCTGGCGATCAGTGCATCGGCGGCCAGCAGGGCCTGCTGCGCGCTGCAGAACTCGGCCAGGCCGGGCGAGCCGGTCTCCTCGCCCATCTCGAGCAGCCACTTGGCGTTGAAGCCCAGCCGGCCGCCGCGCGCGGCCATCACGCAGGCGGTGGCGGCGATGTTGATGCTGTGCTGCGACTTGTTGTCGGCGCTGCCGCGGCCATACCAGCGCTCGCCCGCCTCGGCCAGCGTCCATGGGTCGCGGCCCTCGGCCCATTGGCCTTCATGGCCGCGCACCGTGTCGCCGTGGCCGTAGAACAGCACCGTGGGCAGTGCCGGGTCTTCGATGCGCTCGGCGGTGAGCAGCGGGGGCGCGCCGGCCACCGGGTTGTCGTGCAAGCGGCTGGCAAAGCCCATCCCGGCCAGCGTGGGCGCGATCTCGTCGGCCAGGTAGGCCTGCAGTGCCTCGGCATGCGTGCCGCTCTGGCTGTCGGTGGGGATGGCGACGCGGCGCGCCAGGTCGCGCCGGAAGTCGCCGCGATCGAAGTGGGCCAGGGCCTGTTGCTGGGCAGGGTTCATCATGGTCGGCGCAGGAGGGACGGTTCGGCGCCATCGACACCCGAGGCGCTGGCCGGGCACATGGCGGGGGCGAGCCGGCATGACCTTGGTCGCCCGGGTCATGTGACGTTCGGCGATGGGAGTGTAGGCAGTCGGGGTGCACCATGCCGCCCTTGCGGTGATGTCGTGGCGACCCGCCGTTGCAACGGAGACCTCCATGCCCCTGACCATCTTCTTCGGCTCGATCGGCTCCAACGTGTCGCAGCTGCAGTCGGCCCTGAACCAGCTGGCCCCGACCGGCCTGGCACGGCTCGTCGTCGATGGCGTCTTCGGCGCATTGACGCTGGGCCGGGTGAAGGAGTTCCAGGACCTGAACGACCTGGTGCCCGACGGCATCGTCGGCCCGCTGACCTGGGCCAAGCTGGCCGAGCTGCTCAACCTGGTGGCCAAGGGCGGCATTCCGGTCACGCCGGGGGTGAACAAGAGCACCTTCGACCTGCTGCGCCCGCTGGTGCTGCTCATCGCCCAGCAGCACATGGGCCGGGTCGACTTCTCGATCATGGAGAACGGCAAGCCCAAGGGCCTGAAGTTCCTGATCGACATGTTCTCCTTCGCCGCCAACCAGACGCTCACCGAGGCCAATTTCCGCAAGAACGGCGGCAAGGGCGACTGGACCTGGACCCCGTGGATCGGGCTGCCGACGCAGTACAAGAGCTGGTGCGGGGTGTTCGCGGTGTACTGCTACCGCATGGCCGGCATCCCGATCACCTGGGACCTGGGCGGCGGCGGGCCGATCGGCCCGGTGAAGCTGGCCTCGTTCAGCAACAACTACGCCGCCGGCATCCTTCCAGCCGACATCGGCAGCGTGGCCACGCAGAGCCATCACTTCCTGATCGAGAGCATCGGATCGGGCATGACGCCCTCGATGACCAGCATCGACGGCAACACCGACTACGGCCGCATCCAGCGCAAGGAAACGCACAAGGTCGGCCTCGACAACTTCAACCACTACGAGTTCAAGGGGTGAGGCGGCGCGGCGCGCTCGGCGCCGACAGGTGCACCCGCGAGGCCTTTGCAGGTCAGCCCGACTTGCCCACCAGCTCGAAGTGCTCCACCACCGGCGGCACCGCGAAGTACGGGCCGACAATGGCGCGCCACTGGGCGAACAGCGGGCCCTGGCGGAAGCCCACCGTGTGGTCCTCCAGCGTGGCCCAGAAGATCTGCAGGATGTAGCGCTCGGGGCTCTCGATGCCCTTGTTCACCTTCCACCCCATCATGCCCTTGGCCTGCGCCGCCACGGTGGTCAGCCCGCGCACGATGGCCTCGTCGAACTCGGCCTGCTTGCCGGGCGGGATGCGGATGTCGGCGATTTCGAGGATCACGGGGCGCTCCTGTGCGGATGGACGGGCGGATGAACGGGCGGCCAGTGTAGGCGGGCCATGAGCAACCCCATCGACCCGTTCACGCTGGGCCTGCTGCTGCTGTTCGGTGGTGCGGCCGCCGGGCTGCTGCTGGGGGGCCTGGTGGGGTGGATCACGCACTTCACCTGGGGCCTGGCCTGCGGCCTGCTGTGCACCGGCCTGTGCGGCCTGGGCGGCGCGGGGCAGATGGCCTGGTTCGTGGCCCGCGGCTCGGCGGTGGCCGAGAACGCCCGCGTGGTGCGCTGCGAGGAGCATGCCGTCGGCACCGGCCGCGACCCCTTCGTGCGCATCCTGCACCTGCAGGCCAGCGCCGGCGATGGCCGGGTGCTGGCCCTGCGGCTGCCGTTCGTCACCGGCCGCTGCAGCCAGGTGGAGGTCGCGCAGGAGCCGCCGGTGCGCGTGCGCTATGCACTGAAGGACGCGGCCAACGCAACGGCCGGGATCCTGTCCGGGATCGCGCCCGAGATCGACGCCGAACGCGAGGACGATCCGCGCTCGGCGTGGGCCGGCGTGGGCGTGCTGGGCACGTTTGGCGGCTTCACGCTGCTGGCGGGCGTGTTCTTCGGCGTGCTGGCCCGCCGCGAAGGCCAGCCGTCACCGGTGGTCGAAGGCGCCGCCGCCCGCCCCGACACCCGGCCGCTGGCGGCCTGGCGGCAGCGCATGGGTCGTGGGCTGATGACCGCGGGCAACCTGGCGATGCTGACGGGCGCCGTGGTGGCCGGCATCAGCCAGGCGCCCACCGAGCTGGTGCTGGCCAGGCTGTTCGGCACCCTGGCGGCCGCCTGCGCCATCTACCTGGCTGCCTTTGCGCTGCTGGGCCGGCTGAGGGCCGAGGTGGCGCTGGTGCTGTTGATCGTGGGTGGCGGGTGCGGCATGGCCGCCTGGGCCGTGGCGGCCATGGGCTGACGGTTGCTGGGGTCAGGCCCGGGCCAAGAGCTGGCTGGGCCTGAGCTGGACGGTGGCCGGGCGCTGGCTGCGCGGTGGCGCGTCCGATCAGGCCGGCGACTCGGCCGCCGCCCACTCGGCCAGGCAGGCCACCGCCGGCACCAATCCGTCGCCGTGCGGGATGCCGCACACCCGCAGCGCCGCCTGCACGCCGCCCAGGGCGCCCAGGATCTGCGCCGGGTTCTGGTCGCCCAGGTGGCCGATGCGAAACGCCTTGCCGGCCAGCGGCCCCAGCCCGCCGGCGATGGCCACCTGGAAGCGCTCGCGGGCCACGGCGCGCAGCGCATCCACATCGGTGCCCTCGGGCACGCGGATGGTGGTCACCGAGCAGGAGCGCGCGGCCGGCTCGAGGCAGAAGAAGTCCATCGCGCCGGCTTGCCGCCAGCCCTCCACCGCCGCATGCACCGTGCGCGCCAGCAGCGCATGCCGCGCATGCACCTCGGCAATGCCTTCTTGCGCGATGAGCTGCAGCGCGGCCTCCAGGCCGAACATCAGGTTCTGCGGCGCGGTGCCGCAGAACTTGCGGTACGAGAGCTCGCTGCGTCGCAGCCGCCAATCCCAGTAGAAGCGCGGCGCCGGGTTGGCCTCGGCCAGTGCCCAGCCGCGCGGGCCGACGGCCACGATGCCCACGCCCGGTGGCGTCATCAGGCCCTTCTGCGAGGCGCCCACGGCCACGTCGCAGCGCAGCGCATCCATGTCGAAGGGCGCGGCGCCCAGCGAGGCCACCACGTCCACCACGAACAGGGCCGGATGCCCGGTGGCGTCGATCGCGGCGCGCAGCGCCTGCAGGTCGCTGCTGACGCTGCTGGAGGTGTCGGTGTGCACCACGAACACCGCGGCGATCTCACGCGCGGTGTCGGCGCGCAGCGCCGCGGCCACCGCCTGCGCATCGATCGGGTGGCCGGGATGCCAGGGCGTGCGCACCACGTGCCGTCCGAGGGCCTCGGTCTGGATGGCCCAGGATTCCGAGAAGTGCCCGGTGCCCGGGATGAGCACGCAGGCGCCCGGCGCAAGCAGGTTCTCGACCGTCGCCTCCCAGGCACCATGGCCGTTGGCGGCGAAGAACAGCACCTCGGCGGTGGTGCCCAGCAACTGCTGCAGACCTCTCTCGCAGGCGGCGATGTTGGCCGAGACGCGCGGGTCGCCCAGGTCCATCGGCTGGCGGGTCAGCGCATGCTGCACCTCATCCGGCAGGGGCGTCGGGCCGGGCGAATGCAACAGCCTGCGGCCGGGAATTCGTGCGTGGGTTGGCATGTCCGTTCAGAATCGCGTCGTCAGGGCCGCATGGTACGGCGCGGCCTGTCTCAACTTCGTCCCCAACCTGCCGAACTTGGGCTGAATGGAATCGCCACCGCTTCACCGTCTCTTGCAGCGCCAGCTCAAGCGACTGGGCATCGACTCGGCCCAGGGCCCGCCCTCGCCCCAGGCGTGGGGCGAACTGCTGCAACGGGTGAGCCAGGCCTATGACGAGGCCGACCAGGACCGCTACCGCCTCGAACGCTCGCAGGAGCTCGCCTCCAAGGAGATGGGCGAGCTGTACAGCAAGCTGCAGGCCGAGAGCGCCAGCCTGAACATCCGCGTGCAGGAGCGCACCGACGCCCTGCAACGCCAACTGGCGCTGACCGCCCGCCTGCTCGAGGTCAGCCCCAACCCGATCTTCGTGAAGGACCGCTACGAGCGCTTCAAGCTGGTCAACGACGCCTGGGTCGATTTCTTCCAGGTCGAGCGCGACGACGCCATCGGCCGCCGGGCCGACGAGCTGTTCACCACCCACGCCAACCTCACGCTGCACCACCACAAGGATCGGCAACTGATGGCCGAGGGCGGGCGCACCGTGTACGAGTACCAGTTCAAGCGCAAGGACGGCGACGTGCGCGACGTGGTGCTGGCCAAGGTGGCGCTGCTCGACGACGACGACGAGCCCATGGGCGTGGTGGGTGCCATCACCGATGTGACCCGCTTCCACGAGGCCGAGCGGCAAATCGCGCAGGCCCGTGACGAGGCCCAGACCGCGTCGATGCTCAAGACCGAGTTCATCGCCAACATCAGCCACGAGCTGCGCACGCCGCTGACGCTGATCATCGGCTTCTCCGAGCTGGGCACGCGCCGGGCGAAGGAGCAGCCGCGCCTGCTGGAGATGTTCGATGACATCCACACCGCGGGCCAGCGCATGCTGCACCTGGTCAACGACCTGCTCGACCTGTCCAAGATGGACATCGCCGCAGGCGCTGCCGACCTGCAGGTGGAAGACGTGGTGCCGCTGCTGCGCGAGGTGATCGACGAGATGCGGCCGTTGGCGGCCAAGCGGCAGGTGGTCATTGCAGAGGCCGGTGTCGAGCCGCGTCACCCGGCCAATGTCAACTCGTTCCGGCTGCAGCAGGTGGTGCGCAACGTGCTGGCCAACGCCATCCGCTACAGCCCGCCCGGCACCACCATCACCGTGGATTGGCGCCCCCAGGCCGACGGCGGCCTGGCGCTGAGCCTGGCCGACCAGGGGCCGGGCATTCCGCCCAGCGAGCTGGAGAGCATCTTCGACGCTTTCGTCCAGTCGTCGCGCACCAAGGATGGCTCGGGCGGCACCGGGCTGGGCCTGGCCATCTGCCGCCGCATCATGACCGCGCATGGCGGCCGCATCTGGGCAGAGAACCATCCTGCCGGCGGCGCGGTGTTCAAGATCCTCGTCCCGCCGGTGATCGCCATCGACGAGGCCTTCAGCCAGCCGGCGTCGCTGCCGGCGTAGGTCGGCGCATGCCTGTCGGCCTGGCCTGACCCCCACCCGCATCGACGAGGGCCAAGGTGCTGGATGTGCATGAAATCGTCCGGCACTCGCCGGTGGGCATCGCGGTGATCGACCGCGAAGGACGTTACCGCTCGGTGAACCCGGCCTATGCGGCCATGTACGGCTATGACCCGACCGACATGGTCGGCCTGAGCTTCACCGTGGTCTTCGTCGAATCCGAGCGCCGGGCCTTCCTCGAGCGCCACCGGGCCTTCCTCGACGGCGACCCGGCGACGCTGCGCGGCGAGTACGACGTCAGGCGCCGCGACGGCTCCCGCCTCACCATCATTGCCGAGTCGATCCGCATCGCCGACGAGGCAGGCGAACCCTGCCGGCTGGTCTACGTGACCGACGTGACCGAGCTCAAGCGCACGCAGGAGGCGCTGCGGCAGCGCGATGCCGCCCTGCAGGACATCGCCGATTCGATGCCGGCGACGATGTTCCGCATGGTCACCGGTGAAGACGGCTCGAGGCGCACCACCTACGTCAGCCCGAACGTGGTGCGCTGGTTCGGCATCAATCCCGAGGCGGTGATGGGCCGGCAGCGGCCGCTGGCCCAGGCGGTGCTGCCGGAGGATCTGCCGGCCTTCGAGGCCTCATTGCGCGAGGCCATCGCCGCACGGGTGCGCTGGGCCCACGATTGCCGGGTGAGCACCCATGACGGGCGCATCCTCTGGGTGCATGCCGAGGCCGATCCGAAGGTGGGCGACGGTCAGGAGGAGGTGGTGTGGACGGGCATGCTGACCGACATCACCGATCGCGTGCGCATGGAGGCCGAGCTGCGCGACAGCGAGGCCGTTTTCCGCAGCCTGTTCGAGACCGTGCCGCAGGGTGTGGTGTACCAACTGCCGGGCGGCGAGATCTCGGCGGCCAACCCGGCGGCCCAACGCATCCTCGGGCTGACGCTCGACCAGTTGCAGGGGCGCACGTCGGTCGATCCGCGCTGGAAGGCGCGACGCGAGGATGGCAGCCCGTTCCCGGGTGAGGAGCATCCGTCGATGGTGGCGCTGCGCACCGGGCAGCCGGTGCGCGATGTGGTCATGAGCGTGTCCCGACCCGACGACACCGAGGTCTGGATCCTGGTCAATGCGGTGCCGCAGTTCCGCGACGGCCGGCTCAGCCGCGTCTATGCCAGCTTCGAGGACATCACCGAACGGCGGCGGCTGGAGCAGGAACTGAGGCAGCAGGCGGCGACCGATTTCCTCACCGGCGTGGCGAACCGCCGCAGCTTCATGGCCCGACTGGGCGACGAGTTCGAGCGGGTGCGGCGTCACCCTCAGGTGAACAGTTGCCTGCTGACGCTGGACCTGGATCACTTCAAGCGCGTCAACGACACGCATGGCCATGCCGTCGGCGACTCGGTGCTGTGCCATGTGGTGGCGGTGCTGCACCAGCACAGCCGGCGCATCGATGTGCTGGGCCGCACCGGCGGCGAGGAGTTTGCGCTGCTGCTGCCCGACACCGGCGAGGGCGAGGCTCTGGCGCTGGCCGAGCGCCTGCGCCAGGCGGTGCAGGCCTCGCCGGTTGATCGCCAGGGCACGGCCATCGCCATGACCGTGTCCATCGGCGCCAGTCGCATCGCGGCCGACGACGCCAATGCCGGCCTGGCGCTGTGGCGCGCCGACGAGGCGTTGTACCGCGCCAAGCGACAGGGCCGCAATGCGGTGCAAAGCCAGTGGCCGGCTCAGGGCCTGGAGCCCGCGGCCGGCCCCGGCGACCTCAGGGCTTGAACACGTCGCCCAGCACCACGCCTTCGCGCCGCGGGTCGGCGCCGCCCTCGTAGTAGCGGAAGCCCGACGGCGCGGTGCGCGCCACGATGGTGGACAGGCCGCTGGATTGCTGCGCCGTGTTCACCGTGTGGCCCAGCGCCTTCAGGCCGGTGATCAGCAAGTCGTTCGCACCGCTGTTGGTGAGGTCGACGTTGGGGTGCTCGCTGCCGACGTTGGTGTTGGCGCTGTTGGCGGCGCCGAAGTCGATCATCGAGGTGGCCTGCTGCGCATCCATGCCCCAGTCGAGCACGCCCACCAGCGTCTTGCCCACGTACTGGATGATGGTCGAGCCACCCGGCGAGCCGGTGCTCATGACGAAATCGCCACGCTCGCCGTTGACCAGCTTGAACACCAGCGTCGGTGCCATCGAGCTGCGCGGCCGCTTGCCGGCCGCCACCCGGTTGGCGATGACGTTGCCGGCCGCATCTGTGGGCGTGGCCGAGAAATCGGTGAGCTGGTTGTTGAGCAGGAAGCCGCCCTTGGTCATGTGGAAGGAGCCAAAGCCCGACTCCACGGTGGTGGTCATGGTCACCACGTTGCCCGAGGCATCGACCACCGACAGGTGGGTGGTGCCGTTCTCGGGCGAGGGCGGGTGGATGCCCAGGCTGGTGGGGCCGAGGTTGCCCGGCTGCGCGGTGCCCATGCTCTTGCTCAGGCTGATCAGGCCGGCGCGCTGGGCCAGGTAGCCCTTGTCCAGCATCAGGGCCGGGCTGCCGCCGGGCAGCGGCACGAAGTCGGTGTCGGCCACGTACTTGTCGCGATCGGCATAGGCCAGCCGCTGGGCCTCGCTGACCAGGTGCACGCCCATCACCGTGGGCTTGCCGCCATTGATGTCCATCGCCGTGGGCTTTTGCGCGGCCAGGTCGAAGCTGGAGAGGATGCCCAGCGTCTGCGCCACGGCGATGCCGCCCGAGGACGGAGGCCCCATGCCACACACCTGGTAGCTGCGATAGGTGGTGCACACCGGATCGCGGCGCTTGGACTGGTAGGCGGCCAGGTCGGCCAGCGTGGTCAGCCCCGGGGTGATGCCGCCGGTGGTGTCGCCGATCTTGTTGACGATGTCCTGAGCGATGGGGCCGGTGTAAAAGGCCTTGGCACCGCCTTCGGCGAGGGTCTTGAAGGTGGCGGCCAGCGCCGGGCTCTTGAGCAGCGTACCGGCGGCCTTGCCGGTGCCGTCGGCATTGAGGAAGTAGGCCTTGGCATCGGGGTCGCGTGTCAGGCTCGAGGCCGAGCCGGCGATCGAGGCGGCCATGCGCGGGCTGATCTTGAAGCCATCGGTGGCGATCTGGATCGCCGGGTCGAACAGCTCCTTCCAGCTCAGCCGGCCCTGCTCCTGGTGGGCCGTCTCGAGCATGTGCAGCACGCCAGGCGTGCCGATCGAGCGGCCGCTGGCCCGGGCATTGGGCAGCGGCGTGGTGGGCTGCGTGGCACTGATCCAGCGCAGGTAGTTCTCGGTGGCGGCGGCCGGAGCGGTCTCGCGGCCGTCGTACGAGCTGACCAGCCGGGTCTTGGCGTTGTAGGTCAGCATGAAGGCGCCACCGCCGATGCCCGACGACTGCGGCTCGACCAGGTTGAGCACCATCTGCACCGCCACCGCGGCATCCACGGCGCTGCCGCCCTTCTTGAGCATGTCGCAGCCGGCCTTGGTGGCCAGCGGATTGTTGGCCACCACCATGTAGCTGCGGGCCTGCACCGCGGCCTTGCTGGCGAATCCGGTGGCGATCTCGGGCGCCCCGTTCTCGCCCGGCGTGCCGGGGTTGTACACCTGCCCGGTGGGCGAGACCTGCAGGCAGGCATTGGTGTCGACCGCGTCTTCGCCGCCGCAGCCCGGCAGCAGCGGCACCAGGGCCAGCGCCAACAGCCAGGGCCAGGGCTTGCGCCCGCCAGGGGGGGATGTCGTCATGCGTGCCTCCTCGAGCATTCGGTGGGTGAAGCGCCGATCCTGCCCGAAGCCCGGCGGGCGTGTGAACCCCTGTTGCCCCCAGGGTGTTGCCGCCTGCGGACCGCCGGCCGGCCGGCCGCGCTAACGTCCGGAACGAGCCAGCCGGCGACGCTGCCCGGCACGCCGGCGCCGCGCCAGCGCCGAGAACCAGGCCGAGGCGCGCGCCGGCGCCAGGCGGAACATCCAGTCCCCCAGGCGGGCATCGATGCCGATCAGCAGCCGAGTTTGCCCGCGCTCGATGGCGCGGGCCAGGGCCTGCGCCGCCTGGTCGCTGCTGGTGATCGCCGACTGGGTGAACTGGGCGTGCAGCTGGGCCGGGTTGTCGGCCAGACCGGAAATGTCGCCCAGCCGCGCCTGCTCGGCGATGCGGGTGCGCACACCGCCGGGGTGCACGCACAGCACCCCCACGCCCGCAGGCCGCAGCTCCTCGCGCAGGGCATCCGAGAAGGCCCGCACCGCCGCCTTGGCGGCGTTGTAGATCGACTGGGTGGGCATCGAGACGAAGGCGAACACGCTGGAGACATTCACCAGCAGCGCGCCGGGGCGGCCGGCCAGCTGCGGCGCGAACGCGCGGCAACCGTGCACCACGCCCCAGAAGTTGATGTCCATCAGCCAGCGCGCATCGGCTTCGTCGAGGCTGTGCACCGGCGAGACCAGCGCCACGCCGGCGTTGTTGACCACGATGTCGGCCGCGCCCCACAACTGTGCGGCGCGGTGGGCCAGCGCCTGCACCGCCTCGGCCTGGGCCACGTCGGTGGTCTGGGCGTGGCAGTCGGCGCCCTGGGCCCGCAAGGCTCGCGCCAGCGCATGCAGCCGCTCGGCATCGACATCGGCCAGCAGCAGCCTGGCGCCGCGTGCGGCCAGCACCCGGGCCAGGGCTTCGCCGATGCCCGAGGCCGCACCGGTGATCACCACGCCGCGGCCGAGGAAGAAGTCGTGCGGGCGCATGGACGTGCCGGGTCTGTGGGCGTCACGCCGAGGCGTCCGCCACGGCCGCGAAGAAGGCCGACAACCGTTGCGCATCGAGTCGACCGTTGACGCGCACGCCGCTGCACAGGTCGAGCCCGTGCGGGCCGACCTCGCCGATGGCCTGGCGCACGTTGTCGGCACGCAGGCCGCCGGCCAGCCAGACCGGGCGCTCGACGGCCTCGACGATGCGCCGGCTGGTGGCCCAGTCGTGGGTGCGGCCGGTGCCGCCGAGCTGCTTGACCGTGGCCGCCGGGTTGCCCGAGTCGAGCAGCAACGCATCCACCCAGGGCGCGACGGCCAGGGCCTCGTCGATCGAGGCCGGCCCGACGACATGGATCACCTGCACCAGGGCCACGCCCGGCACGGCCTCGCGCAGCTGCCTGAGCTCGTGGGGCGCCACCTCGTCGACCAGCTGCAGCGTGGTGGTGCGGCAGCGTCGGTGCTGGGTGGCGATCGCATCGGCCCGCTGGTGCGCGGTGAGCAGAAACGTCTGCACCGGCTCGGCCGCCACGGCGGTGGCCACCTCGGCGATCACCGCCTCGTCGATCACTCCGGGCCCGCTGGGCATGGCCGACACCAGCCCCAGCGCGGCGGCCCCGGCCGCCATTGCCAACCGGGCCTCGGCCAGGTCGGCGATGCAGCAGACCTTGACCTGCGGCGCGGCCATCGCAACGCCGCCGGTTCAGCGCCGGGTGACGGCATCGCCCGGCTCGTAGTCGGCCACCTTCAGCGGGCTGCGGCTGGCGATGAAGGCCCGCAGCACCTCTGCATCGACAAAGCCGGAGTTCACGTAGCCAGGGTGATTGATCAGCTTGGGATAGCCGTCGCCACCGGTCGCGGTGAAGTTGGTCAGCGCCAGGCGATAGCTGCGCAGCGGATCGATGGCGTTGCCGCCGATGCGGGCCTCGACCAGCTTGCCGCCCTCGATGACCATGCGCACGCCGGCGGTCTGCGGGAAGGCGCCCGAGCCCGGTGTCATGGCCGCCGCGGCGCGCAGGTAATCGAGCAGTTCGCTGCCCTTCATCTGCACCACCGCCACGGTGTTGCCGAAGGGTTGGGTCTTGATCACGTCGCGGTAGGTGATGGCGCCGCCCGGGATCGAGTCGCGCACGCCGCCGGAGTTCATCAGCGCCAGGTCGGCACCGGTTCGGTCCATCATGGCCCGGGCGATCATCGTGCCCAGGTTGGTGGGCTGCTTGCGCACCCGCTCGCGGTCGCCGTCGAGCAGGCCGTCCGAGCGGCCCACCGGCGCCGACAGGCGGGCCTGGCCGGCGGCCTGGAAAGGCTGCAGGAAGGCGCGCATCGCGCCGTCTTCGGGGATCTGCTCGGTGTAGGGCACCTTCTTGCCGTCGGCGCCCTTCTTCATCAGGTTCACCGGCAGCAGCTGGTACTTCACCAGCTCGACCTTGCCGCCGTCGATGACGAAATCGGCCCGGCCGACGTACTTGCCCCACTCGTGCGCCTGCACGATCCAGGTGCCGTTCTGGCGGTCGGGTGCGCAGGGCTGGCCCGGCACATAGGCCTCGGTGCGCCGGTTCTCGGCGGCCATGCACACCGGGTTCTGGCTGTGGCCACCGACGATCAGGTCCAGCCCCTTTACCGCGCGGGCCATTTCCACGTCACCTGGCGCGTTGACGCCGCGGTTGCCGTCGGGATAGTGGCCCATGTGCGTGGCGGCGATCACCATGTCGGCACGGCCGCGTACTTCGGGCAATACCTTGGCCACCTCGTCGATCGGCTTGCGGAACTCGATGCCGACGATGTTGGCGGGCAGCACCATCTTCTGCGTGTCGTCGGTGGTCAGGCCGATCACGGCGATCTTGTAGCCCGCACGGTCGAACACCTTGTAGGGTTCGAACATGCGCTGGCCACCCTGGTAGATGTTGGCGGCCAGCAGCGGGTAGTTGGCCCACTGGCGCTGCTTGGCCAGCACCGCCGGGGGCTTGTCGAACTCGTGGTTGCCCACCGCGCTGGCGTCGTAGCCGATCAGGCTCATGCCCTTGAAGTCGGGCTCGGCATCCTGCAGGTCGCTCTCGGGCACGCCGGTGTTGACGTCGCCGCCATCGAGCAGCAGGGTCTGGCCGCCGGCGGCAGCCACCTCGGCGCGGATGCGGTCGATCAGCGTCTTGCGCGCCGCCATGCCGTACTCGCCGTCGGCATTGGTCCAGAACCGGCCGTGGTGATCGTTGGTGTGCAGCACGGTCAGCTTCAGTGGGGCACGCGGGGCCACCGAGGCGCATCCGGCGAGGGCGGCGGCCATCGCCACGGCGGTGGCCGCACGGAGGGCGCCTGGCCTTTTGCCTCGAGCTTGGCCGTCGTCGGGGGCAGGCGCGGTGGAACGCGAAAGGGGCAGGGCGTGGCGTGGGTTCAAGGCAACTCCTGGCGCGGGCGTGTGCAAGCTGCCGAGCATGCCACAGGGGTGCACCGGGTTGGCCGCATCGACGCGTGGACGCCGCGACCGACCTGCCGGTCGCCGCCGGCGAATCGTGAAATTTGGTAATTTCAAAACGATATATTTGTTAGAAAATCGGCCTGCCTTGCCGAATTCTGGATTCCAGCAGTTTGGTGCGGCCCAGGAGCCAGACCATGACGCAGCACCCGTCCGCCTTCGTGGCAACCCAAGCCGACTCAGCCACGCCCGATCGTCGCCAGCCTGATCGCCGGGCCAGAACGACGGCCCGCGAGGTGCTCGATGCGATCGTCCAGGCGCTGTCGGCGTCGTTGCTGGGCGGGGCGCCTTCGCCTCGGCCGGGAGGCACCGATGCCGGTCGCGTGGAGACGGTGCGCTGGCTCAAGCGCATGATGGTGCTGTCGGCCACCTTCGTGCTGACGGTGGCGTGGGTTTCGGTGGCCGTGGTGCTGCACCTGAAGCGCCAGGACGCGATCAACGCCGAGATCCGGCAGAACACCAACCTGGCCCGCGCCTTCGAGGAGCAGACGGCGCGCGTGCTGGCCACCACCGACCAGGCGATCCACCGGCTGCGCCAGGCCTGGGCGGCCGATGGCCAGGTGCCGGGCGACATCGTGAAGGTGGCCAACGAGACCGGCCTGGTGCCGGGCATCATGGCCCAGCTGTCGCTGGTCGATGCCACCGGCCGCTTCATCGGCAGCAACCTGGATCCCGACGGCAGCAAGACCGGTCATGTCGACCTGACCTCGCGCGAGCATGTGCGGGCCCACCTGGCGCCGGATCTGCTGCGTGCCGAGGACCGGCTGGCCAACCCGGCCGACCTGTTCATCGGCAAGCCGGTGCTGGGCAAGGTCTCCAAGAAGTGGACCATCCAGCTGTCGCGGCGCGTGGCCGCCGCCGACGGCACTGTGCTGGGGGTGATCGTGGCCTCGCTCGACCCGGTGTACTTCGAGGATGTGTACAAGCGCGTGTCGCTGGGCCGGCTGGGCGGGGTGGCGCTGGTCGGCCGCGACCTGAACCTGCGCGCCCGGGTCATCGGCGGGCAGAGCAACGGCATGGGCTCCACCGCGTCGACCAACAGCCCGTTCGCCCGCGAAGCCAAGGGGCGCGAGGGCAGCTACATCGGGCCGAGCTCGCTCGATGGCGTGAACCGCATCGGTTCATACCGCCAGGTGGCCGAGTTCCCGCTGTACCTGCTGGTGATCACCTCGGAAGACGAAGCGCTGTCCGAATGGCGCCTGACGCGCAGTGTCACCGTCGGCCTGTCGGTGGCATTGAGCCTGGCGGTGCTGCTGGGCGTGACCGTGGTGCTGGTGAGCCTGCAACGGCTCGAGCAGGGCAACGCCGCGCTGCGTGCCAGCGAGGCCAAGGCCAACGCGGCCAACCAGGCCAAGAGCGAGTTCCTGGCCGCCATCTCGCACGAGCTGCGTACGCCGCTGACCAGCATCCGAGGCTTTGCCGAGCTGATGGAGCATCGACTCGACCAGCCCAAGTTCCGCGAGCAGGCGGGCCTGATCCGCAAGGGTGCCGAGCACCTGAACCAGCTGCTGACGCAGATCCTCGACCTGGCCAAGGTCGAGGCCGGTGCGATGCCGCTGACGCCCGAGTCGGTCGAGATCCGGCCATTGATCCAGGGCACGGTCGATTTCTTCTCGCTGGCGGCCGCGGGCAAGGGCCTGGAGCTCAGGCAACTGATCGCGCCCGACGTGCCCGAACGACTGGTGTGCGACGACCTGCGCGTCAAGCAGGTGCTCAACAACCTGCTGTCCAACGCGATGAAGTTCACCACCCAGGGCAGTGTGACGCTGGGTGTGGAACGGGCCGGGCCGCAGCAGGTGGTGTTCTACGTGCAGGACACGGGGCCGGGCATTCCGCTGGAGCTGCAGGAGACGATCTTCGAGAAATTCCGCCAGGCCAACGCCAGGATCAGCCACGACCATGGCGGCACCGGGCTGGGCCTGGCGCTCTCGCGTGGGCTGGCCGAACTGATGAAGGGCAGCCTGACCCTGCACTCGGTGCCGGGGCAGGGCTCGCGTTTCTCGCTCGTGCTGCCGATCGGCCCCGCCGACTGAGCGCAGGCGACGGCGCGCTTCGCCCTCGTGAGGAGGGGAGTGCGCGGTCGCTGCCGCCTGTGGCCCGTTCACACGACGGAGCGATCACCTCTGGAACGTGAACAGGCCCTGGCCTCGCCGAGAATGGACCCGCCGCCGATGATGACGGCGCAGCGAGGAGCCCCCCGATGAGCGATGCAAGCCGGCTGCCGCGGCGGCGATTCGGGGCGTGGCTGGCCCGATGGGGGGCCGCGGCCTGCGCGGTGGGGGGTGCCCCCGGGGCCGAGGCCGCGTCTGCCGCGGCAGGCTTCCCGGAGCGCCCGATCACCCTGGTGGTGCCGTTCGCGCCCGGGGGCATCGCCGACCTCACGGCCCGCGCGGTGGCCGAATCGATGGCGCGCACGCTGGGCCAGCCGGTGGTGGTGGACAACCGCCCGAGCGCCGGCAGCATCGTCGCCTCGCAACTCGTCGCGGCGGCCCGGCCCGACGGCCACACCCTGCTGCTGATGAGCAACAGCCATGCGCTGTCGGTCTCGCTGTTTCGCAAGTTGCCGGTCGATCCGCTGCGCGACTTTGCGCCGATCTCGACGCTGGGCTCGTTCGACCTGGGGGTGTTCGCGCCACCCGGCTCGCGCTGGGGCAGCCTGCGCGACGCGCTGGCCATGGCAAGGGCGCAGCCCGGCAAGCTGACGCTGGGCACCATCGCCGTGGGCAGCACCCAGCATCTGGCGGCCAAGTGGCTTGAAACGTTGGCCGGAGTGGATGCTCTGGTGGTGCCCTACAAGGGCACGCCAGCGGTGCTGACGGCGCTTCGGGCCGGCGAGATCGACCTGGCGGTGGAGATCCTCGGCCCGATGCTGCCGCACCTGCGTGGTGGTGCGGTGAAGGCGCTGGCGGTGTCGTCGCAGCGTCGGCACGCGTTGCTGCCCGAGGTGCCGACCGCGCAGGAGCAGGGCGTGGACGGCTGGGTGGTGGCCTCGTGGAACGCGCTGGCCGCGCCGGCGGGCACGTCGCCGGCGGTGATCGATGCGCTCAACCGCGCGGTGCGCGCGGCCCTGGCCTCGCCCGAGGTGGTGCAGCGCCTGGGCCCGCTGGGCCTGCGCCCGATGCCCGGCTCGCCGATCGAGATGCGGGCGTTGCTGGAGTCTGAGATCAGACGTTGGGGGCAGGTGATCCGCGAGGCGCGGATCGAGGCCGAGTGAAGGGCCGTCTGCTGGACGATCCGCGGCCGTTCTTCGGAATCATGCCCGCACGCAGGTGCGGGCATGAGGCCGCGATCAGAACTTGCAGGCGTTGTCGGCCATGTAGTCGGCGACCTTGATCTTGCCGGCGATGATGTCGGCCTTGGCGGCGTCCACCCTCTTCTTCATGTCGGCGCTGACCAGCTTCTCGTTGTGCTTGTCGAGCGCGTAGTCGACGCCGCCTTCCTTCAGGCCGAGCACGGTGACGTTGCCCGGGGTGGTCTTCTTGAACAGGTTGTTCACTGCCACGTCGACGCGCTTGACCATCGAGGTGAGCATGGTGCCGGGCTGCAGGTGGTTCTGGTTGCTGTCCACGCCGATGGCCAGCCTGCCGGCATCCTTGGCGGCCTGGTACACGCCCACGCCGGTGCCACCGGCGGCGGCGAAGACCACGTCCACGCCCTTGGCGAACTGGGCCTTGGCCAACTCGCCGCCGCGTGCAGGGTCGTTCCAGGCGCTGGGCGTGGTGCCGGTCATGTTCGAGGTGACTTCGGCCTTGGGGTTGGCGTACTTGGCGCCCTGCTCATAGCCGCACTGGAACTTGCGGATCAGCGGGATGTCCATGCCGCCGATGAAGCCGACCTTGCCGCTCTTGCTGGCGATGGCGGCCATCATGCCGACCAGGAAGCTGCCTTCCTGCTCCTTGAACACCACCGACTCGACGTTGGGCGCCTTGACCACCATGTCGATGATGGCGAACTGCTGCTTCGGGAAGTCCTTCGAGACCTTCTCCACCGTGGAGGCCATCGAGAAGCCCACCGCCACGATCGGGTTGGCGTTCTTCTCGGCCATGCGCCGCATGGCCTGCTCGCGCTGCGTCTCGTTGGCGATCTCGAAATCGAGGTAGGGCTTGCCGCCATTGGCCTTCTTCCAGGCCTCGGCGCCCATGTAGGCGGCCTCGTTGAACGACTTGTCGAACTTGCCGCCCATGTCGTAGATGACGGCCGGGTCGGCGAAGCTGGCGGTGGCGAAGCCGGCCAGGGCGAGAAAGGCGGCGAGGCGAAGGTTCATGGCGTTCGATCCTGCGGATGAAGAAGTGAGTGACGGATGTGGCCGGCAGGATAGCAAGTCCGGCGCCACCGGCCATGAGGGGAAGGCCTGCCTCGGGCGGGCCGGGCGAGCTTTCAGAATGGCGCATGCAAGGCAACGCCCCAACCCAGAACATCGCCGACACTGAAGGTGTCGATGCGCAGGCGCCCGTGGCCCGGGCCTGCCCCAAGGTGCTGCTGCATGAGCACCTCGACGGCGGCCTGCGCGTGGCCACGCTGCTCGAACTGCTGCACGCACGGGGCCTGCCGGCGCCGGCCGACGACGTGCCGGCCCTCTCGCGGTGGTTCGACGAACGCGCCCATGCCGGCTCGCTCGTCGAGTACCTGCGCGGCTTCGCGCTCACCGTGTCGGCGATGGCCACGCCCGAGGCGATGGAGCGCGTGGCCTTCGAAGCCGCCGAGGATGCGGTGCGCGAGGGCTGCGTGCTGGCCGAGTTCCGCATCGCCCCGTTGCTGTTCGAGCCGTTCGGCGTCGCGCCCGATGCGGCCGTCGAGGCACTGGTGGCGGGGCTGGCGAGGGCCCGGCGTGACTGCGGGCTGCCCTCCGGGCTGATCGTCTGTGCCATGCGCGAGCAGCCGCCCGACCACATCGCGCGCGCCGCGGCGCTGGCCTTGCGCCACCTGGGCCAGGGCGTGATCGCCTTCGACCTGGCCGGCCCCGAGGCTGGCCATCCGGCCACGGCGCAGGCCCCGCTGCTGGCGCATCTGCGGGCCGAGGGCATGCCCCTGACCCTGCACGCCGGCGAGGCCGATGCGGGCTGGCGGGTGATCGAGGCGGCGCGGCTGGGCGCGCGCCGCGTGGGCCACGGCGTGCGCTTCGCCGACCTGCTGGGCGAGCCCGAGGCCCCCGACTGGCTGGCCGAGCTGCGCGAGCGTGGCGTGCACTTCGAGGTGTGCCCGACCAGCAACGTGCACACCGGGGCCGCGGCGTCGGTGGCGGCGCATCCCATCGGCGCCCTGTGGCGGGCCGGGGTCTCGTTGTCGTTCCACACCGACAACCGCCTGATGTCGTGCACCGACATGGTGGTCGAGGCCCAGGCGCTTCGGCGCGAGGCCGGGTTTTCGTGGGACGATCTGCGCCACATGGGATTGCTGGCCGCAGAGGCCAGCTTCCTGCCGGAGGCCGACCGGGCCGCCGCCGATGCGGCCTTGCGCGCCTGGCGGCCGCCGGCCGACCCTGCTGCCTGAACTGGAGCTTCGATGTCCTTCGCCCTTCGCCGCGCCCTGCGGCCTTTGGCCGTGCCGTTGCTGCTGGGCACCGCGCTGCTGGCAGGCTGCGCGCAGACGCCTCCAGCCAACGCGCCTTCCAACCCGGCGCCTGCGGCTGCCGCCACGTCGCCCACCGCAGGTGCCGCCCGGGTGCCGCTGCGGTTGATCGCCTTCAACGACTTCCATGGCCACCTCGAGTCGGCTGCGCTCAGCCTGACCCTGCCCGATCCGGGCCAGGCCGGGCGCACCGTGCGCGTGCCGGTGGGCGGTGCGGCGCCACTGGCCGGCCTGGTGCGGGCGCTGCGCGCGCAGGTCCCGCACAGCGTGGTGGTGGCCACCGGCGACCAGGTCGGCGCCACGCCACTGGTGTCGGCCCTGTTCCGCCACGAGCCCACCATCGAGGCACTGAACCTGATCGGCGTGGACGTGGCCACGCTCGGCAACCACGAGTTCGATGCCGGCTGGCCCGAAGCCAGGCGATTGCTCGAAGGCGGCTGCGACGGCGGGCAGGCCCCGGCTGCCGGCGTGGCGGCACGCGCCTGTGCGCTGCGCCCGCACCGAGGGGCCCGTTACGCCACCGTGGTGGCCAATGTGCACGGCGCCGACGGGCTGCCGATCCGGGCCCCGTCGTGGGTGCGCGAGGTGGGCGGGGTGCGCGTGGGCTTCATCGGCGCGGTCACCCGCAGCACGCCGACCATCGTGGTGCCGTCAGGGGTCGCCGGCCTGACCTTCGGCGACGAGGCCGAGGCCATCAACCGGGCCGCGGCGGCGCTGCAGGCGCAAGGGGTGCAGGCCCTGGTGGCGCTGCTGCACGACGGGGGCAACCTGGGGCCTGGCGCGGCGGACTGGAACGACCCGACCTGCCCGGGCCTGCGCGGCCCGGTGGTCGACCTGATGCGGCGCCTGTCGCCGGCGGTGGATGTGGTCTTCACCGCGCACACCCACCAGGGCTACCGCTGCCAGATCGACGGCCGGCCGGTGGTGCAGGCGTATTCATATGGGCGCGGGGTGTCGGTGGTCGATGTGATGCTCGATCCGGCCACCGGCGACGTCGATCGTGAGGCGACCCGCAGCCGCAACCTGCCGGTGCTGCACGAGGGCACGCCGGCGGTGCTGCGCGAGGCCATCGCGGCGGCCGAGCCCGCACCCTTCGGCCAGGCGCTTCGGCAGGCACAGCCGGACGCAGCGGTTCAGGCCATGGTGGCGCAAGCGGTTGCGGCTGCCGCGCCGCTGGCCAATCGGCCGGTGGGGCGCATCGGCAGCCCCTTCGAACAGGGCAGCCGCGGTGATTCGCCAGCCGGCCAGCTGGTGGCCGATGCGCAGCTGGCCGCCACCCGCGACCCGGCGCGCGGCGGTGCCCAGATCGCGCTGATGAACCACGGCGGCGTGCGGGCACGACTGGCCTGCGCCGGCTCGCCGCCCTGCGCCGTGACCTATGCCCAGGCCTTTGCGGTGCAGCCGTTCGGCAACAGCCTGGTGGTGATGAGCCTCAGCGGGGCCGAGCTCAAGGCCTTGCTCGAAGGCCAGCAGCCGGCCGGGCGCCATTCGCCGACGATGATGTCGGTCTCGGCCGGCCTGAGCTATCGGTGGGTGGCGAAGGCGCCCCACGGCCAGCGGGTGCAGGACCTTCGCCTGAATGGCGCCCCGATCGAGCCGACCGTCGATTACCGCGTGGTGGTCAACAGCTACATGGCCGAGGGGGGCGACGGCCTCGACGGGCTGCGCCGCGGCCGCCACCGCCTGGGCGGGCCGCAGGACGTGGATGCGCTGGTGGCGCACCTCGCCGGTGCGCCAGCGCCCCACTCGGGCCCTCGAATTCAGTGGGTGGATTGAAACTTCCTGCGCGACGTCATGGCTGCGTCATGCCGCCTTGGCACCATCGCGGCTTGGCCCGTGTCTTGCGTGGCCCGGCGCCATGGTGCGCGGGGCAGCAGGGAGAGGCACAAACCCGCCCGGGATTCAAGCCGTGTTTTCTCGGGCCCGGCGCAGCAGGAAAGCAACGGCCTGCCCAGTGGGCCGGTGCTAAATTTTTTGGTTGATTGAACCGTGGACGACCTTCGAGGGGTGATGGGATGAGCATCGAACGATATTCCGTATTCGCCAGGACCGCGCTGAGCGCGGCAGCCATCGTCGTGATGGCCGCGCCGGCGCTGGCGCAGAACACCACCGCAGGCATCGCCGGCCGCGTCACCGATGCCGCGGGCAACCCGGTGGCCGGCGCCACGGTGTCGGTGCTGCACGTCGAGTCGCGCTCGGTCAGCCAGGCGGTCACCGACGCCGATGGCCGCTACTCGGCCCGTGGCCTGCGCGTGGGCGGCCCGTACAGCATCACCATCACCAAGGGTGGCCAGACGGAAAAGCGCGACAACGTGTTCCTGTCGCTGGCCGAGACGCTGGCCTTCGACGCGCAACTCGGCGTGGCCACCGCCACGGTGGTCGTCACCGGGCAAAGCAATGCCAAGTTCAACACCGGCGTGGCCGGTGCCGGCACCAACATCGGCAGCCGCGAGCTCAATGCCCTGGCCTCGATCCAGCGCAACCTCCAAGACTACGCCCGCACCGACCCGCGGGTGTCGCAGACCGACAAGGAGCGCGGCGAGATCTCCGCCGGCGGCCAGAACAGCCGCTACAACTCGATCACCATCGACGGCGTCAACATCAGCGACACCTTCGGCCTCGAGTCGAACAACCTGCCCACGCTGAAGCAGCCAGTCTCGATCGACGCCATCCAGTCGGTGCAGGTCAACCTGTCCAACTACGACGTCACGCAGAAGGGCTACACCGGCGCCAACATCAACGCGGTCACCAAGAGCGGCACCAACGACTGGAAGGGCAGCGCCTACTTCGTGTTCCGCAACGAGCAGCTGGCCGGCGACCGCTGGGATCGCACCGCGGACAGCTTCTTCGTGGTGCCCAACTTCAAGGAGACCACCAAGGGCGTGACCCTGGGCGGCCCGATCATCAAGGACAAGCTGTTCATCTTCGGCAGCTTCGAAGAACTGCGCAGCTCGCGCGGCACGCCCAACTTCGGGCCGGTGGGCGACAGCAAGATCAACGTGGCCATCACCCCGGCCGCGATCTCCAGCTTCCAGCAGATCGCCAAGAACAAGTACGGCATCGACGTCGGCGGCATGGAAGTGCCGGCCGGCGTGGAACTGGTGGTCAAGGACTCGCTGCTCAAGCTCGACTGGAACATCTCCGACAACCACCGCGCCAACGTCCGCTATACCAAGACCGAGCAGAGCGAGCCGATCTTCCCCAACTTCGCCAGCAACTCGCTGTCGCTGCAGTCGCACTGGTACAGCCAGGCCAAGACCATCGAGACCACGGTGGCCCAGTTGTTCTCCGACTGGACGCCCAACTTCTCGACCGAGCTGAAGCTGTCCCGGCGCGACTATGCGAGCGAGCCCAAGAACAACTCCCGGATGCCGCAGATCGCGCTGAACTTCATCAACGCGCTGCCGCCGGGCGTGGCCAGCACCGTGCCTTCGAGCCGCTTCCTGGATGCCGGCACCGAGCAGAGCCGCCACTTCAACCAGCTGTTCACCACCACCGACGACCTGTACCTGGGCGCCAACTGGACGGTGGGCGGCCATGAGGTCAAGGCCGGTGCCGACTACAGCAACAACAAGATCTTCAACGCCTTCCTGCAGAACACGCTGGGCAACTACACCTTCCGTTGCGTCAACAGCAGCTCGACCTACACCTACAACGCCTTCCCCAACGGCATCAACTGCGCCACCGCCTCGGCGGCGGATGTGGAGAAGGCCACGCTCGAGAACTTCGAGCGCGGCCGGCCGTTCCAGTACCTGATCCAGACACCCTTCCCGGGCAAGACGCTCGACGACGGCGTGGCGCGCTGGTCGATGGCCGACACCGGCCTGTTCCTGCAGGACACCTGGAAGGTCAACAAGGCGCTGACGCTGAACCTGGGCGTGCGCCTGGACAAGCTCAGCGTGCCCGAGAAGCCCATCTACAACGCCGCGGCCGCCGCCCCGATGGTGGCCGGCAATGCCGCCACCAACACCCGTCAGAGCGGCGGCTTCGGGCTCGACAACTCCATCACCGTCGATGGCCAGGATCTGGTGCAGCCGCGCCTGGGCTTCACGCTCAACCTGGACAGCGCCGACAAGCGCCGCCAGCAGCTGCGCGGCGGCATCGGACTGTTCCAGGGCGCTGCGGCCAACGTGTGGTTGTCGAATCCGTTCTCCAACACCGGCGTCGCGATCCGCACCGTCGGGTGCGGCGGCAACTTCTCGGCCTGCTCGTCGGCGGGTGGCATCTTCTCCGCCGACCCGGCCAACCAGCCCCTGAACTTCACCGGCTCCACGCCGGCAGCCAACGTCGACTTCCTTCAGCCCGGGCTCACCCAGCCTTCGGTCTGGAAGGCCAACTTGGCGTTCGAGACCGAGCTGCCCTGGTACGGCCTGACGGCCAGCGCCGAGTGGCTGCACACCAAGAACAAGGTCGGCATCTACTACAAGCACCTGAACCTGGGCGCGGTCACCCGCACCGGCACCGACGGGCGCGAGCTGTACTACAACGCCAACGGCTACAACACCAACTGCTGGACGGCCTCGGGCTCCACCAACGCCGGCGGCACCGGCTGCGGCGGCTCGGTGACCAGCAAGTCGCTGAACAACTCGTCGTACGGCAACGTCACCATGGCCGCGGCCAGCAGCCTGGGCGGCGGCGACGCGCTGACGCTGGGGCTTTCGCAGCAGCCCACCCGTGAGCTGAGCTGGAACCTGGCGGTCACCCGCACCACCGCCACCGAAGTCAGCCCGCTGACCTCCTCGGTGGCCAACTCCAACTTCAACGCCCGTTCGATCTTCAACCCGAACGAAGAAGTGGCGGCCAACTCGGCCTACCTGATCAAGAACCGCATCAATGCATCGGTCACCTGGTCGAAGGCCCTGTTCGGCGACCGGAAGACCACCGTCGGCCTGTTCTACGAGGGTCGCAGCGGCCACACCTACAGCTGGACGTTCAACAACGACCTGAACGGCGATGGCGTCTCGGGCAACGACCTGATGTACATCCCGTCCGGCCCGGGCTCGGGCGAGGTGGTGTTTGCCGGCGGCGCGGCCGACGAGGCACGCTTCTGGGACATCGTCTACCGCAGCCCCGAACTCACCCGGTCGATGGGCAAGGTCACCAAGCGCAACGGCAGCGCCTCGCCGTGGGTCAACAACTTCGACCTGCGCCTGAGCCAGGAAGTGCCTGGCCTGCGGACTGGCCACAAGGGCGTGCTGACCTTCGACATCCTCAACGTCGGCAACCTGCTGAACTCGAAGTGGGGCCGCATCGACGAGGTGCTGTTCCAGTCGGCTGGCGGCGCCGCGCGCAGTTTCGTCAACTACAAGGGCCTGGATGCCAACGGCAAGTACATCTATTCGGTGATGCCGGCGGCCGAGAGCCTCGAGACCCGCCAGGTCAAGGGCGAGAGCCAGTGGGCCGTCCAGGTGACGCTGAAGTACGAGTTCTGAGCGTCGCTTCCCGTGGCGGTTCAAGCCGCCACGCCACGAAGAAGCCGGGCCCGCAGCCCGGCTTTTTCATGGGCCCTCGCGCCTCAGCGACCGAGGATGCCCTTGAGCAGGTCCAGTGCCTTGGGCGGCTTCTTCTCGTCCTTCTTCTCTTCAGGGGGTGGCGCCTCGGCCCCGGGACGACCCATGTCGCGTTCGGCACCCGAGGGCATGCCCAGCATCAGCGTGGCCACCGACTTGACCCGCACCTTGGCGGCCCACTCCTGCTCCCAGGTGGCCTTCGGGTCTTTCGGCCTGGGCGGATGCACCAGGTTCAGCTCGCTGCCGTAGGCGATCATGCGCAACATGCCCGCCCCGCTGGGGAACACTCCCTTGGGCACGGTGCAGCGCGTGGTGGCAGCCGACAGCAGCACCTTCTCGCCCACCCACTTGTCGACTGCCGGATTGGTCTGGTAGTCCAGCAGGCCGAAACCGGTGTCGGGCTGCTCGCTGCTGGTCCACAGCACCATCTCTTCCTGGCTGCTGGCGCCCATGCCGGCGATGAAGTAGGCCCGCGCCGTGGCCAGCGATGCCCAGCTGAGCTCGGTGGCGCCGTCGCTGGCCTGCTGCTGCACCTCCAGGGCCGGCATCAGGTCTTGCGCGGCAGGGATCTGGAAGCGAAAGCCGTCGATCACCCCTGAGCCCGAGAACGCATGCGCGCCCACCAGCGAGGCCTGCGCCGGCACCATGCGGCTGTCGGCGGGGCTGGGCCACACCGGGCGCCCGGTGGCGCTGTGCGTGCCGCGCTGGGTGGCGCGGCGCGACTGGAAGAAGCGCGCCAGGTCGGTCATCGACGCGGTGGCCATGTCCAGCACCTTCGGCTGGCCGGCCCGCACCGTGGCGCCGCAGCCCCAGTACAGCAGCAGCTTGCCCTTGGGCCGCTCGACGTTGTGCTCGGTGACCTGGTCATCCGGCGTGTCGGTCACCGTGCCGCGCACTTCCCTGGGCGCCTGCAGCTTCAAGGGACTGGCCAGGAAACCTGCCGGCACCGCCTGCTCGGCCTCGGACAGCGCAGGGTTGGTGCGCGACATCAGCGTCACGTCGACCCAGCGGCCGGCCATGCCGGTCTGGGTGTTGCCGAAGGCGTTCTTCTGCGATCCGCCGCCAAACAGGCTGCCCAGCGCGGCCATCGGATTGGCGCCTGCGGCCGGCATGCCCATGCCGCTGTAGGTGGCCACGTCGATCCAGGCCTGCGCCTGGGGCGGCCGCACGTTCTGGGCTGCGGCCGGGGCGGCGCTCATCGAGAGGGCCGCGGCCATGGCCACGGTCGCCAGGGCCGGAAGGCGGCGGACCGGGGCAGGAAAGTGGGAGATCATCGCTCGCTCCTCGAGGACAGGGGCCCCATTCTGGGCCTGTCCTCGGGCCTCGGGCTGACGCGGCTCAGTCGATTCCGCCCCGCGGGCGCATCGGGGGCTCAGCTCGCGGCGGTGATGCCGCGCATCTGGATGATGCCGCCCAGCAGCGCCGTGTCGGCCTTCATGCGATTGGCCAACCCTTCAGGCGAGGTGCCCACCGCCTGCCAGCCGACGGTGAGCAGGCGCTGGCGCGTCTCGGCCATGCGGATCGCCTCGACCAGGGCATTGCCCAGCCGGGCGACGATGGGCCTGGGCATCGTGGCGGGCGCAGCAGCGGCCGTCCAGATCTCCAGGTCGGCGCCGAACACGTCGGCGGCGCGCAAGGTGGGCAACTCGGGGGCCAGCGAACTGCGCACCGGCGAGGTGATGCCGATGATCTTCAGCTTGCCGGTCTTCAGGTGCGGCTGGGCCAGCCCTGGCGGCAGCAGGGCCAGCTGCAGCTGGCCGCCCAGCAGGGCATTGACCACCTGCGGGTTGCCGGGGAAGGGCACATGCTGGGCGCCGATGCCGGTCTTGCTCTTGATGAGCTCCATGCCCAGATGGCCCACGGTCCCGGGGCCAGGCGTGCCGTAGTTGCCCTTGTCGGCCAGGTTGCGGGCCCACAGCAGCAGTTCATTGGGCGTCTGGCCCGGCGCGGTGCCGACCGTCACCAGCACCAGCGGCGCCACGCCGATCAGCGACAGCGGCGCAAAGGCCTTGGCCGGATCGAACGGGGTGGCCGGATTGAGCAGCTTGGCCACCGTGAGGTTGCCGTTGATCAGCACGCCGATGGTGTGGTTGTCGGTGGACTTGGCCACCAGGTCGGCGGCGATGTTGCCCGACGCGCCCGGCTTGTTTTCCACCACCACCGGCTGGCCCAGCAGCTTGGCCAGCGGCTCTGAAATGGCCCGTGCGGCCAGATCGGGGGTGGAGCCCCCCGGGAAGCCGACCAGGATCTTCAGCGGGCGGGTGGGCCAGGCCTCGGCAGGGGCCACCGCCGCTGCGGGGCGGCGAACGGTCTGGGCCAGCCCAGGCAGCGTCATCGCCGCGGGGCTCGCGGCCAGCCATTGAAGCAGGTGTCGGCGTGAGGTCATCAGGAATCCTTGCGATCAAAGCGTTGAAGTTCGTCGGGGTGACGGCCGAGCCAGGCGCCCTGGGCGTCGAGCTCGCGCTGCACCTGCCCGGCCGGCACCTGGCGGGGTGCGCAACCGAGCGAACGGGACAGCGCGGCCGCGATGCCAGCGGCCTCGCCCATCACCAGGCAGGCTCCCGTCACCCGCGCGGCCGACTGGCCGTCGTGGCTCATCGACGCACAGCGTCCGGCCACCAGAAGATTGTCCACCACCCCCGGCATGATCATCCGCAAGGGCAGCTGGTTGTAGCCGCGCAGACGATCCAGATCAGGAAAGGTGAATTGCACGTCGCCGGCCACATGGGCCTCGATCGGCCAGCCATTGACGCCGATCGAATCGTCGAAGCTGGCGCAGCCCAGCACATCGTCTGCCGTGAGCACCACCTCGCCGACGATGCGGCGCGTCTCGCGGATGCCCACCTGTGGCGCGATCTCGAGCAGGTAGGCGTTCTCGAAGCCGGGCGCGAAGCCGCGCAGGAAGCGCATGAACTCGACGATCTGCCGGCGCCCGTCGACCTCGGCCGCGCTGAGCTGCCACGCGTCGGTGCCATCGACCGCCGAGCCGTCGGCATTGGCCAGCTGGGTGACGTTGGCGCGCCACTCGCCGGTGTGCTTCTGCGGCCGGATGATCGGCGTGCGGCGCGCGAAGCGGTGCCCCTGGCGCTCGGCCTCGTCCATCAGCGGGCCGAAGCGGTTCCAGGCCTCGCCGGCGCGGGCCGCATCGACGCCGTTGACGCGGAACATCGTCGACGGATAGAGCAGCTGCGGCCCCTTCTCGAACGGCGCGCCGCTCCAGGCGGCGAGATCGCCATCGCCCGAGGCATCGATGAACACCTCGGCGCGGATCGCGCCGCGGCCCGAGCGCGTCTCGACCAGCAGGGCCTCGATGCCGCGCGCACCGCCGCCGGCCGAAGGGCCCGGGTCGCCCATCCGCACGCCCACGGCCTGGGCATGGAATAACAACTGAACGCCATGACCCAGCACCAGCTGGTCCGCGGCCACCTTCAGCGCCGCGTTGTCGTAGGCCTGGGCGCAGTTCTTGCCGCCAAACAGCACATGCGGCGCATTCAGCCCGCCCAGCGCGCGCAGCCGGTCGAGCAGTTCGTCGGCCAGGCCGTGCACCACCTGGTGCAACTCGCCCTGCACACGGGCATGCAGCCCGCAGAAATTGGTCACCCCGGCCGCGGTGCCCATCCCGCCCAGGAAGCCGTAGCGCTCCACCAGCAGCGTGCGGCAGCCCGCGCGGGCGGCGGCGGCCGCGGCGGCCAGACCGGCCGGGCCGCCGCCGAGCACCAGCACCTCCGCCTCGGCGATCACCGGCGTGCGCCGGGCCGGCTCTTCCAGGTAGGTGGCTTGAGGCTTGTGCATGGGGCGGATCTCTGGTCGGGACAGGGCGGGCAAAGCCTTGCGAGCCTAGCCGAAGATCACACCGGGCCTGTCGTGGCCATGCCACGGCGCGCTTCGAGGCCCGTGGCTAGAATCGTTTCGACCAGGGACGTCTCGTACGAGAACTCGAAACACATGAAACTGATCGGATCGCTGACCAGCCCTTATGTGCGCAAGGTGCGCATCATGATGGCCGAGAAGAAGCTCGAGTTCCAGCTCGTGCTCGAGGACGTATGGGGCAGCGATGCGATCCTCGCTTCCAATCCCCTTGGCAAGGTGCCCTGCCTGGTGATGGAGGGCGGCGAGGCGGTCTTCGATTCACGGGTGATCGTCGAGTACGTCGACACCCTGTCTCCGGTGGGCAAGCTGATCCCGGGGACGGGGCGCGAGCGCGTCGAGGTGCGCACCTGGGAGGCCCTGGCCGATGGCGTGTGCGATGCGCTGATCCTGGCGCGCATGGAGCAGAACTGGGGCCCGCGCGCCGGTGCACGCTGCCAGGCCTGGATCGACCGCCAGCTCAGCCGCGTCGATGCCGCGTTGGCCGCGATGAGCAAGGGCCTGGGCGACAAGGCCTACTGCCACGGCACGCACTTCTCGCTGGCCGATGTGGCGGTGGGGTGCGCGCTGGGCTACCTCGACTTCCGCTTCGCCCACATCGATTGGCGCGAGCGGCACCCCAACCTGCGCAGGCTGGCCGAGAAGCTGGCCACGCGCCAGAGCTTCATCGACACGCTGCCGCCGTCGGCCTGAAGCTGCCGCTCGAAGCGAGCGGCCAGTACATCCTGAACACGTTGTGCGGCCAGTCGGCCTCGCCGCGCGCGGCCGCCAGCACCGTGCCGGGCTCCACGGTCGGCAGCAGGTGGGCCAGCAGCCGCACCTCGTGATCGGCCGAGCGCCGCACGATGTGCGCGGCGGAGATCTCATTGGGGTGTGACAGGCCCGCGGCCTGCACCAGCTCGCGCAGCGCCTCCAGCGTGTTCTGGTGGAAGTGCAGCACGCGCTCGCTCTTGTCCGAGACCACCAGCGCCTGTTGCCGGATCGGATCCTGCGTGGCCACACCCGTGGGGCAATCGCCGGTGTGGCAGTGCTGGGCCTGGATGCAGCCCAGCGCGAACATGAAGCCGCGCGCCGAGTTGCACCAGTCGGCCCCCAGGGCCATGGCCCGGGCGATGTCGAAGGCGCTGACGATCTTGCCGGCGCAGCCCACCTTGATGCGGTGGCGCAGGTTCACGCCCACCAGCGTGTTGTGCACCAGGCGCAGCCCCTCCTGCATCGGCGCGCCGACGTGATCGGTGAACTCCAGCGGCGCGGCGCCGGTGCCGCCCTCGCTGCCGTCGACGACGATGAAGTCGGGCAGCAGATCGGTCTCGACCATGGCCTTGACCAGCCCGAACCACTCCCACGGGTGCCCGATGCACAGCTTGAAGCCCACCGGCTTGCCGCCCGACAGCGCGCGCAGGCGATCGAGGAACTGCAGCAGTTCCAGCGGCGTGGAGAACGCGCTGTGCGCCGCCGGCGAGACGCAGTCCTGCCCCACGGGCACACCGCGCGCCTCAGCGATCTCGGGCGAGACCTTCGGGCCCGGCAGCACGCCGCCATGGCCCGGCTTGGCGCCCTGGCTGAGCTTGATCTCGATGAGCTTGACCTGCGGCTCGGTGGCATTGGCCGCGAACCTGGCGCCATTGAACGAGCCGTCGTCGTTGCGGCAGCCGAAGTAGCCCGAGCCGATCTCCCAGATCAGGTCACCGCCCTGGCGGCGGTGGTACTCGCTGATCGAGCCCTCGCCGGTGTCGTGGGCGAAGCCGCCTTTCTTCGCACCGGCGTTCAGCGCCATGATGGCGTGCGACGACAGGGCGCCGAAGCTCATCGCCGAGATGTTGAACAGGCTGGCCGAGTAGGGCTGCGTGCAGCGGCTGCCTTCGGCCGCGCCGATCGTGATGCGAAAGTCGTGCGAGTCGATCCGCGTCGGGTTCAGTGAATGGTTGATCCACTCGTAGCCCGCGGCCAGCACGTCCAGCTGCGAGCCGAAGGGCCGCTTGTCGGATTCGTTCTTGCTTCGCTGGTAGACCAGCGAGCGCTGCTGACGCGAGAACGGCACGGCCTCGCGGTCACTCTCCAGGAAGTACTGGCGGATTTCCGGCCGCACCCACTCGAGCAGGTAGCGGATGTGTCCGATGATGGGGTAGTTGCGCAGCAGCGCGCGGCTGGTCTGCACCAGGTCGCGCACGCCCAGCGCGAAGGCCGCCACCCCCAGCAGCGCCAGCCAGGCCAGCTGGTCGAAGGCCACCCACGCAAAGCAGCCCAGCATGGCGGCCACGGCGGCCAGCGTCACCGTGAGGTAGCGGATCGGGAAGTGCCGGTCCAGCGCGATCAGCCAAGCGGGCATGGTGCTCTCCCAGTGCGACGAAGAAGGCGCCCTGCGCGGCTGTGGGCGACGCACGGTCCGCGGATTTCAGCGCAAGTGGCCCCTGTCGATCAACCGATGTGGAGGGCATTGGCCACTCAAACCCCGCGACGGCGGCGTGGCCGGCCCGCACCGTGCCGTGGCGCACCGGATAATCCTCGGCATGGCTTCACTCGGGCATGTCACGCCCCAATCGATGACGTTCGACGAGCCCCTGCGCCTGCGCAGCGGCTCGTCCATCGCCGGCTACACGCTGGTGTACGAGACCTATGGCCGACTGAATGCCGAGCGCAACAATGCGGTGCTGGTGTGCCACGCGCTCAATGCCAGCCACCATGTGGCCGGCACCTACGAGGGGCAGGAGCGCAGCGAAGGCTGGTGGGACAACCTGGTCGGCCCGGGCAGGCCGCTGGACACCGACCGGTTCTTCGTCATCGGCGTGAACAACCTGGGTTCATGCTTCGGCTCGACCGGGCCGATGCACCTCAACCCGGCCACCGGCCAGCCTTACGGGGCCGACTTCCCGGTGGTGACGGTCGAGGACTGGGTCGATGCCCAGGCCCGGCTGCTCGATCGCCTGGGCATCGAGCGCCTGGCCGCGGTGCTGGGCGGCAGCCTGGGGGGCATGCAGGCCCTGTCCTGGACCCTGCGCCACCCGGCGCGTGTGGGCCATTGCATCGCGGTGGCGACGGCGCCCAACCTGTCGGCGCAGAACATCGCCTTCAACGAGGTGGCGCGGCGGGCCATCGTCACCGACCCCGACTTCCACGGCGGCCATTTCTATGCCCATGGCGTGGTGCCCAAGCGCGGCCTGCGCGTGGCGCGCATGATCGGCCACATCACCTACCTGTCGGACGACTCGATGGAAGAGAAGTTCGGCCGCGAATTGCGCGCGGCCGAACTGGGCTACTCCACCCAGGACATCGAGTTCCAGATCGAGAGCTACCTGCGCCACCAGGGCGACAAGTTCAGCGAGTACTTCGACGCCAACACCTACCTGCTGATCACGCGCGCGCTGGACTATTTCGATCCCGCCGCCGAGCACGGGGGCGATCTGGCGCGGGCCTTCGAGGTGGCGCGCGGCATCCGCTTCCAGGTGGTCAGCTTCACCACCGACTGGCGCTTCTCGCCCGCGCGCTCGCGCGAGATCGTCAAGGCGCTGGTGGACAACCGCATCGAGGTGAGCTACGCCGAAATCGATGCGCCGCACGGCCACGACGCCTTCCTGCTGGAAGACCCCCGCTACCACGCGTTGCTGAAGGCCACCTTCGAGCGCATCGCTCGCGATGGAGGGCTCAGGCGATGAGCCAGCGCAAGGATCTGGAGATCATCGCCGGGCTGGTGCCCGAGGGCTCGCGCGTGCTCGACCTGGGCTGCGGCAACGGCGAACTGCTGGCCCACCTGCGCGATGCCAAGGGCTGCACCGGCTACGGCGTGGAGATCAACGACGACAACGTGCTGGCCTGCGCCCGACGCGGCGTGAACGTGGTGCAGCTCAACCTCGAGGAGGGGCTGGCGCTGTTCGAGGACGAGAGCTTCGACGTGGTGCTGCAGCTCGAGACGCTGCAACACCTGCGCAACACCGAGCGCATGCTGCGCGAGACGGCCCGGGTGGGCCGCATCGGCATCGTCAGCTTCCCGAACTTCGCCCACTGGCGCAATCGCCTCTCGGTGCTGCGCGGCCGCATGCCGGTGACCAAGGCGCTGCCCTACCAGTGGTACGACACACCCAACATCCGCGTCGGCACCTTCGCCGACTTCGAGGTGCTGGCCCAGCGCAACGGCCTGCGCATCCTCGATGCCTTCGGTCTGCTCGACGGCGAGCCGGTGCGGCGTTGGCCGAACCTGGCGGCCACCGTGGCGGTGTTCAAGATCGAGCGCGGCTGAGGCCGCAGGGCCGCGAACCCGCGGCGCCGATCCGCACGGGCCGGCGCCGCGAGGTGCCGTCACTGGGCGCGCGCCACCGGGCCGGTGCCCATCGCCAAGGTCACCACCTCGCCGGCGGGCATCAACTCATGTCGGGCGTTGGCGGCGCGAACCTGGCTGCGCACGGCCTCACGGGGCTGCAGGCTGATCGGCGGGGCCGCCTCGATGCTGCGCTCTCCGGCCAGCAACAGCCGGCCTTCGCTGCGGGCCAGATGCACTTCGGCGCGCACGTCGGACCGGCTGCGCGTCGATTCGAACCGGGTGGTGTCCAGGCCGATGTCGTCTGCCCAGGCGGTGGTGCCGGCCAGGGCGATCAGGGCGGTGGCAATCAGGGACTTGGTATTCATGAGCTTTTCCTTAACAGTGGATCAGGGAGGAGTAGGGCCCGACGGTGCGATCCTGAAGCTCGTCGCGGCCATCTCGGTGAGTTCTCAGGGCATGTGGCTCATCGATGGAGGGGACTTTAGGGAAAGTACTGAGCCGCCACAACGAGGCCAGCGCCAATACATAATTTCGAAATCGCAAACAAACAGTCCCCCAGGGCTGACCACGGATGGACCTCTTTCGAGCCATGCGCACCTTTGTGCGCGTCGTCGATGAGCACAGCTTCGCGGCGGCCGCGAGGGCGTTGGACCTGGCACCGGCCGTGGTGACCAAGCAGGTGGCCGAACTCGAGGCCCACCTCGGCGCCCGGCTGCTCAACCGCACCACCCGCCGCATGTCGCTGACCGAGGTGGGCGAGGCCTACCTCGACGATGCGCGGCAGATCCTGGCCGATGTCGAGGAAGCCGAGGCCGGGGCCAGCCGATCGGTCAGCGAGCTGCGCGGGCACCTGAAGATCCTGGTGCCGCCGGCCTTTGCGGTGCACCAGCTGGCCCGGCACCTGCCGGAGTTCCGAGCCCGCCATCCGCATGTCACGTTGGAGCTGAGCGTACCGGGGCCGGTGGAGGCGGTGGACGAGGCGCACGACGTCACCATCCTGATGAGCGGCCAGCCCTTGGTCGACCGCAGCGCCGTCGTGCGGCGAATCGCGGTGTCCGAGATCATCGTCTGCGCGGCGCCGGCCTACCTGGCCCGCGTCGGGCGGCTCACCCATCCGACGCAGTCGCTCGAGATCGATCTGCTGCTGCCCTCACTGACCACCGCCCGGCGCCTGTTGTCGTTCACGCGCCAGGGCGATGAAGATCCGGATTCGCCGCCCGAACGCATCGACATCGAGCCGCCGCGGCCGGCGATGACCACCACGCACCTGGACACCACCTATGCCGCCGTGCGGGCCGGGCTGGGCGTGGCCGGACTGCCGTCGTTCGTGGTGGCCGATGCCCTGATCGACCGCACGCTCGAGCGGCTGCTGCCCGACTGGCGCATCTTCTCGCTCACGCTGTATGCCGGCGTGCCCACGCGCAAGCACCTGCCGGCACGCACGCGGGCCTTCATCGACTTCCTGGTCGAGACCTTTGGCGGTGGTGGCGACCGCGACCCCTGGCTCGAGGCCGCCGGCTGCCCGACCGCGCCCGTGCCTGCCGATGCGCCACCCGTTCCGACCGGGCTTGTGGCAGAGTCGACCTCCCGACGATCCACCCGGAGGAAGCGCACATGATCGGCTACGTCACCCTCGGCACGAACGACCTGCCACGTGCCATCGCGTTCTACGATGCCCTGCTGGCCGAGATCGGCATCAAGCGGCTGATGGACTACGGCCGCGGCATGGCCTGGGGCGTCTCGATGAGCCAGCCCTCGCTGGGCGTGGTGATCCCGTTCGACGAGAAGACCGCCACCGCGGGCAACGGCACCATGGTGGCGCTGGTGGTGGACAGCCCCGACAAGGTCGACCGGCTGTACCGCAAGGCGCTCGAACTCGGCGGCAAGGACGAAGGCGCGGCCGGCCCGCGCGGCGAGGGCTTCTATGCCGGCTACTTCCGCGACCTGGACGGCAACAAGCTCAATGCGTTCTGCATGACGGGCGCCTGAGCGGCGGCCATGCGCCACCGGCTCGATCCGCTCCCGTCCTCGCGCTGAACCGCATGGCCACGCTCACCCGGCCCGATGGCATCGAGCTGCACCTGGTCGACTGGCCGCTGCCGGCCGATCCGGTGCGCGGGGCGGTGGTCATCGTCCATGGCCTGGGCGAGCATGCGCAGCGCTACGCCCATGTCGCCCGGCACCTGGGCACCTGCGGATGGGCCTGCCACGGCTACGACCAGCGTGGCCATGGCCGATCGGGCGGGCCTCGCGGGGGCATGCCGGCCGACGACAGCCTGCTGGCCGACCTGTCGGCGGTGATCGACCGGGTGCGCGGCCGGCACCCGGGCCCGCTGGTGTTGCTGGGTCACAGCCTGGGCGGCCTGCTCGTGGGTCGCTACGTGGCCGAGGGCCTGCAGGCGCAGCCGGCGCCCTGGTGGCGGCCGGTGGATGGGCTGGCGATGTCGTCGCCCGCGCTCGACCCCGGCATGAACGCCGGGCAGAAGCTGCTGCTGGCCGTGCTGGGCCCGCTGGCGCCGACGCTGGCCGTCGGCAATGGATTGAACGCGGCCTGGATTTCGCGCGACGATGCGGTGGTGCAGGCCTACCAGGCCGACCCGCTGGTGCACGATCGCATCACGCCGCGGCTGGTGCGGTTCATCGTCGATGCTGGCGAGTTCGTGCGCATGTCGGCGCCGCGGTGGGGGGTGCCCACCCTGCTGCTGTACGCCGGCGCCGATCGGTGTGTGGCGCCGCGCGGCAGTGCGGCGTTCGCCGTCGCGTCGCCCCGGTCGGTGGTGCAGGTGCACGAGTACCCCGGTCTGTTCCATGAGATCTTCAACGAGCCCGAGCAGGCCCAGGTGCTGGCCGACCTGGCCGCCTGGCTGGCCCGGCGCGCGCATTGAGCGTGCACCCCTGGCCCATCCGCCCCTCAACCCGGGAGACATCCGATGAATGCACGTGATCCGATGCTGGCGGTGCAAGCCGACGAGGCTGCGTCCTTGATGCGTTATTCAAGCGAGCGCTGGGACGAGGCCATCGTGCCTGCGCTCACCGATTACATCGGCATTCCGGCCAAGAGCCCGATGTTCGACGCCGAATGGGCCGCCCATGGCCACATCGACCGCGTGGTGCGCGATGCGGCCGCCTGGGTCGAGGCGCGCAAGGTGGCCGGCCTGACGCTCGAAGTGGTGCGGCTGCCCGGCCGCACGCCGGTGATCTTCTTCGAGATCCCGGCCACCCGTGCAGGCTCCACGGAGACGGTGCTGATGTACGGCCACCTCGACAAGCAGCCCGAGTTCACCGGCTGGCGCCATGACCTGGGGCCGTGGACGCCCAAGCTCGAGAACGGCCAGCTCTACGGCCGCGGTGGCGCCGACGACGGCTACGCGATCTATGCGGCGATCACCGCGGTCGAGGCGCTGGATCGGCAGGGCATCGGCCGGCCGCGCGTGGTGGGCCTGGTCGAGACCTGCGAGGAAAGCGGCTCGGCCGACCTGCCGGCCTACCTGGATGCGCTGCGCCCGCGGCTGGGCCAGGTGGGCCTGGTGGTGTGCCTGGATTCGGGCGCCGGCAACTACGACCAGCTGTGGCTCACCACCTCGCTGCGCGGCATGGTCTCGGGGGTGCTGAAGGTCGAGATCCTCACCGAGGGCATCCACTCGGGCGACGCCAGCGGCTTGGTGCCGTCGAGCTTCCGCATCCTGCGCCATGTGCTCGATCGGCTGGAGGACAGCGCCACCGGCCGGCTGTTGCCCGAGAGCTTCCATTGCAGCGTGCCGGCCGAGCGCATCGAGCAAGCACAGGCCACTGCGGCCATCCTCGGCGCCGAGGTGTGGAAGCGCTTCCCCTGGGCTTGCGGCGCCGATGGCGGCACCAGCCTGCCCACCACCACCGACCCGGTGGAGGTGCTGCTCAACCGCACCTGGCGGCCCACGCTGTCGGTCACCGGCGCCGATGGCTTCCCGAGCCTGGGCAGCGCCGGCAACGTGCTGCGGCCCTACACCGCGTTCAAGCTGTCGCTGCGGCTGCCGCCGCTGGTGGATGGCCACCAGGCTTCGGTGGCGCTGAAGACCCTGCTGGAAGACAACGCGCCCTACAACGCCAAGGTGACCTTCCATCCGGACGGGCGGGCCGGCGCGCTGGGTGCCACCGGCTGGAACGCGCCGAGCCTGGCGCCGTGGCTCGAGCAGGCCCTGCATGCCGCGTCGATGGCGCATTATGGGGCGCCGGTGGGCTACATCGGCCAGGGTGGCACGATCCCATTGATGAACATGCTGCAGCAGGGGTTCCCGGCGGCGCAGATGATGGTCTGCGGCGTGCTGGGCCCCAAGAGCAATGCCCACGGGCCGAACGAATTCCTGCATGTGCCCTATGGCAAGCGGCTCACGGCCGCGGTGGCGCAGGTCATCGCCGCCTGCCCCTGATCCGGGGCGGCGGCACGATCGGTCCCGCCGGAGCGCCAGGCCCGTGGTCCGCGCAGGGGTCAGCGCAGGGTGAAGCCGGTGGTCAGCAGCGGCCCGCTGAGCGGCTCGAGCAGTGCGATCAGCGGCTTGAGCTCGCGGTAGCGCGAGGCCACCTTGGCGGCGTAGCCGAAGAACCGCGGCAGGTCGGTGGCGTAGCGCGGCTTGCCGTCCCGGTGCTTCAGGCGGCTGAAGATGCCCAGGATCTTCAGGTGCCGCTGCAGGCCCATCCACTCGATGGCGCGCCAGCACTCGCCGAAGTCATCCGCCATCGCGTGGCCCGCGAGCAGCCCGGCCTTTCGTGCCTGTTCCCACCAGCGGGCAGCCCAGTCGATCTCGCGCTCCTCGTCCCACGACCAGAAGGCATCGCGCAGCAGCGAGGCGATGTCGTAGGTGACGGGGCCGTGCACCGCGTCCTGGAAGTCGAGCACGCCCGGGTTGTCGTCGCACACCATCAGGTTGCGCGGCATCCAGTCGCGATGCACCGCCACCTGCGGCTGCGCCAACGCGCTGTGCACAAGGGCTGCGGTGACCCGGTCCCAGGCCTTGAGCTGCGCTTCGCCCCACTGCTGCCCATACTCGCGCGCCACGCACCAATCGGGGAACAAGGCCATCTCGGCTCGCAACAGCCCTTCGTCGTAGGCCGGCAGCCCGCGGGCATCGCCATGACGTTGCCATTGCACCAGGGCTCGCGTGGCGTCGCGCATCAAACGGTCGGCCTCATGGGCGCCGCCTTGGCCGAAGGCCTCCAGGTACAGGCGGGTGCCCAGGTCGGCCAGCAGCAGGAAGCCATGCTGCTCGTCGGCCGCGTGGACGGCCGGGGCGTTCAGCCCGGCGGCGCGCAGCCGCCCGGCCACGTCGATGAATGGCCCCACCTCCTCCATCGGTGGCGGGGCGTCCATCACGATCATCGACCCTTCGGGCCCACGGATGCGCAGGTAGCGCCGAAAGCTCGCGTCGGCCGATGCCGGCGCCAGGGTGGCGCGGTCCAGCCGGTGGGTGACACACAGCGGAGCCAACCAGGCCTCGAACGCCTCGCGGCGCCGGGCATCGGCCCAGGGAATGGAATCAACATCGGCAGTCATCGGAGGCGTGGCCCCTTTTTCAGGTCGCAGGGCTCGCGTCGCCTTCGGTGCCCTCGGCAGGCGCGATCGGGCGCGGCCATGCGCTTGGGGCGCTCATGGATAATCGTTCGATTCTACGAAGGGCCGGCCAGTCGTCTGGCGGGGCCGCGGCGCCACGCGCTTCGGCCGGCTCGATCCACTCCGTTCCCGTGTCGTCGATCCTCCGGCCCTTGCTGCATCCGCCTTGCGCCGGGACACCCCCGGGCCCAGGCCTCGCACGTCTTCTGGCGCTCGCACCGCTGGCGGCTGGAGCCTCGCTGGCATGCGCCGAGCCCAGGCTCGAGCTCTCGCCTCGATTGACCCCACCGCCGGCCGGAGAAGCGGCCCGCCAGCGGCCGGTGTACCTGATGGCCGACGAAGTGCGGCTGCGGCCCGACTTGGATGCGGTGGCCGAGGGGCGGGTGGAGTTTCGCCGCGCCGGCACGGTGATCAAGGCCGACCGCGTCACCTACGACAGCGCCGAGGACCTGGCCCACGCCAAGGGCGCGGTGCAGATCCTGCGCGACGGCAATGTCTACAAGGGCCCTGAACTGCAGCTTCGCGTGCAGCGGTTCGAGGGCTTCTTCCTCTATCCCGAGTTCGAACTCGGCAAGCTGGGCGCGGGAGGCAAGGCCGATCGCATCGAGTTCATCGACGATGCCCGGTCGGTGGCGCTGCGCAGCCGCTACAGCAGTTGCCCGCGCGATGGATCGGCCGATCCGGACTGGATGCTGCAGGCCGATCGCGTGAAGTTCGACGTCGAAGCCCAGGAGGGCCGGGCCGAGGGCGCGGTGCTGCGGTTCCTCGGGGCGCCGATCCTGGCCCTCCCGGTGCTGAGCTTTCCGCTGTCCGACTCGCGCAAGAGCGGCTGGCTGCCTCCCAACTTCGGCCTCGACAGCCGCGGCGGCTTCGAGGTCGGCATGCCGTACTACTGGAACATCGCGCCCAACCGCGATGCCACCTTCACGCCCACGCTGCGCACGCGGCGGGGCCCATCGGTCGAGTCTGAATTCCGCTACCTCGAGCCCTCCGACAAGGGGCGGCTGCTGATCGACCTGCTGCCGCATGATCGAGTCGCGTCACGTTCGCGTTACTCCTGGCTGTTCGAGCACGAGGGGCAGCTGGGTGGCGGGCTGCGTTACCAGGCCAACATGCTCAGGGTCTCGGACGACGACTACTGGAAGGACTTCTCGCATGTGACGTCGGTGACCACGCCGCGCCTGCTGGCCACCGACCTGCGGGCCGGGGCCGGTGTGAGCACCTGGCTCGGCCCCGGCGAGTGGTACGCACGGATGCAGCAGTGGCAGGTGTTGCAGACGACCGACCCGAGCACCGCCATCGTGTCGCCCTACCAGCGCAGCCCACAGTTGGGGCTGAAGATCCAGCCGACCCTGCCGGCGGGGTGGAGCGCCTCGCTGGTCACCGAAGTCAACCGCTTCACACGTCCTGACGACTCGGCGTCGGCAGCCTTGCCGACGGGGTGGCGCTGGCATGCGTTGGGTCAGCTCAGTCGACCGTGGTCGGCTCCCGGCTGGTGGTTGACGCCCAAGGTCGCGTTCAACGCGGCAGCCTACTCGCTGGACCAGGCCCCGGAGGGTCGCCCGCGGCATCCTGGGCGCGTGGTGCCGACGCTGAGCCTTGACGCCGGATGGATCCTCGAACGGGACGTCTCGTGGTTCGGCAAGGCCCAGCGCCAGACGCTTGAGCCGCGCCTGCTGTACCTGAACACGCCCTACCGCAACCAGCTCGACCTGCCCAACTTCGATTCGGCCGACCGCGAGTTCAACCTCGTGTCGCTGTTCGGCGAGAACGCGTTCTCGGGCGTCGACCGCGTCTCGGATGCGCACCAGCTGACGCTGGGGGTGACCAGCCGCTTCTTCGATGCGGCCAGCGGGGCGCAGCAGCTGCGGCTGGCCATGGGCCAGCGGGTGCTGTTCCGCGATCGACGGGTGACCCTCGACGGCGTGCCCTATACGCAGAAGCTGTCCGACGTGCTGTTCGAGGCCTCGACGACTCTCGTGCCGCAGTGGTCGTTCGACTCGGCCGTGCAGTACAACCCGGACACGCGCCGCTTCGTGCGGTCGATCCTGAGTGCGCACTACGCGCCAGGGCCATTCCGATCGTTGTTCGCCGGCTACAACTTCTCGCGCGGCTTGTCCGAACAGGTTCAACTCGGCTGGCAGTGGCCGGTGTACCGAGGCAGCGCCACGCCGGTGGGCGCGGCCTCCGGCTGCGGCGGTACGCTTTACGGTGTGGGTCGGCTCAACTACAGCATGCGCGACAGCCGCCTCACCGATTCGATCGTCGGCCTCGAGTACGACACTCGCTGCTGGGTCGGTCGCATCGGGCTGCAACGGCTCTCCACAGGCACCAACACGGCCACCACCCGCTTGATGTGGCAGATCGAGTTCGTGGGCCTGTCGCGCATCGGCACCAACACGCTGCAGGTGTTGAAGGACAATGTGCCCGGATACCAGCTGCTGCGTGACCCGCGGCATTCTCGCCCCCCTGACGCCGAGCCACTTGGCCTGCCATGATCGACAAGCCCTGCCTTTTCCGTGTCCGCCTCGTCCTGCTGGCCTGGGCGGCTGCCGGCCTTCTGGCGGCACCGGCCCAAGCCCAACGGGCTGCGGCCAGCCGCAATGGGGACCACATCGTGGCCGTGGTCAACACCGAATCGGTGACCGCCGTCGAAGTCGAACAGCGCATGGCGCGGGTGCGCGCCGATGCGCAGCGCTCGGGGGCCAAGCTGCCCACCGATGAGGCGCTGCGCAAGGACGTGCTCGATGCCCTCATCGAAGAACGCGTGTTGCTGACCTATGCCCGTGAGACTGGGGCGCGCGTCGACGACGTCGAGCTGGATCGGGCCGTGGGCAATGTGGCGGCGCAGAATCAGATCACCCTTGCCCAATTGCGCGAGCGACTGACTGCCGAGGGCATGGACTTCACCCGCTTTCGCAACAACCTGCGCGACCAGATGATGCTGGAGCGGGTGCGCGAGCGCGAGGTGCTGTCTCGCATCAAGGTGCCCGATGCAGACATCGACAAGTACATCGACGCCCAGCGTGCCGATGCGGCGGGCGACCTGGAAGTGAATCTGGCGCAGATCCTGGTCACCGTGCCGGAAGGGGCCTCGGATGCCGTGGTCGCGCAGCGGCGCGCCCGGGCCGAGCAGGCCCTGGCTCGGGTGATCGGCGGGGCCGATTTCACCGCGGTGGCCCGGGAGATCTCCGAAGACAGCAACCGGGCCGCGGGCGGCGAGATCGGCAAGCGCCCGGCCCGGCGCCTGCCGGATCTCTTCGTCGACGCCACGCGTGACGTGGCTGTGGGGCAGGTGGCGCCAAAGCTGGTGCGCAGCCCGGCGGGCTTCCATGTGCTCAAGGTCATCGACCGTGACAAGGCCAGCGGGTTCAAGGTCACCCAGACCCGCGCCCGCCACATTCTCTTGAGGATTTCGGAGCGGGCGCCCGCCCAGACCGTCGCCGCGCGCCTGGAGCAGGTGCGGCGGCAGATCGAGCGCGGTGAGCGCAAGTTCGAAGAGGTTGCCAAGGCACTCTCGGAAGATGGATCGGCGGCCTCTGGGGGCGACTTGGGCTGGGCCGCTCCCGGTCAGTTCGTGCCCGAGTTCGAAGAGGCCATGAACAAGCTGCCGTTGGGCGGCATCTCGCCGCCGGTCGCCTCGCGTTTCGGTGTCCACCTGATTCAGGTGCAAGAGCGCCGCGACGCCACGCTCGACCCGAAGGAAGTTCGTGAGCAGGCTCGAAGCGTGCTTCGAGAGCAGAAGTTCGAGCAGGCCTACCAGGATTGGACCAAGGACCTGCGCCTGCGCGCCTACATCGAGATGCGCGAGCCGCCGCAGTGAGCGGACAGCATGTGGCGCGCAAGCGCTTCGGCCAGCACTTCCTGGTCGACGAGGGCCTGATCCAGCGCATCGTGCGGGCCATCGGGCCGGCGGCGGGGCAGGCGATCATCGAGATCGGCCCTGGCCTGGGGGCCCTCACGCAGCCCCTGCTCGAGCGTTGCGGCGCGCTCACCGTGATCGAACTCGATCGTGACCTCGCGGCCCGCTGGCGCCGCAGGCAGGGGGTGTCGGTCATCGAAGCCGATGTGCTGACGGTGTCGTTCGAGGCCTTGGCCGAGACCCTTGGGGGACGTCTGCGTGTGGTGGGCAACCTGCCCTACAACATCTCCACGCCGATCCTGTTCCATCTGCTGCCGGCCGCGGCCGTCATCCAGGACCAGCATGTGATGCTGCAGAAGGAAGTGGTCGAGCGCATCGCTGCTTCGCCGGGCGGCAAGGACTACGGCCGACTGTCGGTGATGCTGCAGTGGCGCTATGAGATCGAACACCTGCTCGAGGTGCCGCCCGAGGCCTTCGATCCGCCGCCCCGAGTGGATTCGGCGGTGGTGCGGATGGCGCCGCTTGCTGATCCGCCGGCCGTGAGTGCTGTCCGCTTGGGCGAATTGGTGACGGTGGCGTTCTCCCAGCGCAGAAAGCTGCTGCGGCATACGCTAGGCCGCTGGCTGGACGAGCGCGGATTTCAGGGGAGATTCGATCTTCAGCGCCGGGCCGAGGAGGTCACCGTGGTGGAGTACGTCGCCCTGGCGCAGGCCACCGACTGACAGCCGGCACCAGAAGCGAGAAAGCGGCCCGCAGGCCGCCTTCAGCTCGATCCGACCGCCCTTCAGGCCGCTGTCAACCACATGGCGGTGTCGAAGGCACTGCTCATCATCGGCATGTTCATGCCGAAATTCGGATTCGTGCCGTTCTTCGCCACGGCCTTGGCCACGGGCTTCTCGGGCGCTGGCGCCACTTCGTTGACGCGGTCCCAGCTGCCGGCTTCGGCGCTGTTGCGTGCCACCGAGAACGAGTAGAAACAACGGAACGGGATGCGGCGCTCGGCCCAGAAATCGGCCGCATCGCGGAACACGTCCAGCAACTGCTCGCGGGCCTCGCGGTCGAAGCGCGGGTTGTCGGGCAGTTGCTCGAGCACCACCACGAACCCTGGCTGAGTGCCGGCGCGGTGCACCAGATCGGTCATGCAGTCGAACAGGGCGTCCAGGTTCTTGCCGAAGTGGGACGGGAACAGGAACGACTCGGCGATCTTCTCGAGCACGTCCTGCTTGGACTGTGCATCGATCAGGTTGGCATAGAGGAAATGCTGGCCGGCGGCTTCGGCCGCCTGCATCAGGTCCTCGACACGATAGGCGCGAATGGCCTGGACGATATTGGGTCGGACGGTCTGCAGCAGCATGGTCGCGATCCTCCGCGGGTCTCTTCAATCAAGGGCCGGTTGCCGATCACTGCGCGATGCGCTTGAAGCTCGCATAGTGATCGTCGGTGTAGAAACAGGCTTCAGGCTCGGTGGGTTGACGTCCGCCACAAACGATGCGCCGGGCGCCCCGGTTCCTCTCGCCTGGGGTGCGCACCGTGTACTCGCGATAGAAGCCTCGCTCGCGGCGGGGCAGCAGTCTTTCGCGATTGCCGAACACGGTGCCGTCCTTGGCATAGGGGAACGGACCACCAGCGCGGATCAATCGCTGTGTCTGCTGGGCTTCTTTCGGCAGAGACGACAGCGCCACCATCGGCGTCGGATCGTCGACCACCCCCCTGGCTTGAGCTGCTGGACCGGTCAGCACAGCCAGCGCCATCAGCGAAGCAAGGCCTAACTTCTTGAGGACCTTGGCTGCCGCTGAAGGCACCGCCCATTCCACGGGATTACCCTGAAACATGAGGGCGGAATGATACCGGAGCCCCCCGCAGAACTCAAGGGATCTGCCTCATTATTGGGCAATCGGAAATGGAAATGAGTGTGCGCTTACAACGTCAGAAACCCATGGAAATGAAAGGATCCCATCTTGTCAAGAGTGGACACTCGGGTGTGGGATTCATCAGCGCCTTAACTTCGATGGGCGCACCGGTGTGGTGCGCCCATCGAGCTGGCGCCACGCGCGTCAACGTGCCGCGTTGGCGTCGGCCACCGTCAGGGCCGTCATGTTGACGATGCGCCGCACGGTGGCCGAGGGCGTCAGGATGTGCGCTGGCTTGGCCGCGCCCAGCAACACCGGCCCGATGGCGATGCCGCCACCCGCCGCCGTCTTGAGCAGGTTGTAGGCGATGTTGGCCGCGTCGATGTTGGGCAGCACCAGCAGGTTGGCTTCGCCGCTCAGGGTCGACCGGGGCATCAGTTCCTGGCGCGCATGGGCATCCAGTGCCACGTCGCCGTGCATCTCGCCGTCGATCTCGAGCCAGGGTGAATCGCGGCGGATGATGGCCAGCGCGTCGCGCATCTTCTGCGCCGAGGGCTGGTTGCTGGAGCCGAAGTTCGAGTGCGACAGCAGGGCGGCCTTGGGCTCCAGGCCGAAGCGTCGCATCTCCTCGGCTGCCAACATGGTGATCTCGGCCAGCTGCTCGGGCGTCGGGTCGTAGTTGACGTGCGTGTCGACGAGAAACACCTGCCGGCCGGGCATCACCAGGCCGTTCATGCAGGCGTAGGTGTGCACGCCCGCGCGACGCCCCACCACCTGGTCGAGGTGCGTCAGGTGCTGGGCGGTCGACCCCCAGGTGCCGCAGATCATTCCGTCGACATGGCCCTTGTGCAGCAGCATGCTGGCGATCAAGGTGAGGCGTCGCCGCATCTCGATCTTGGCGAACTGCTCGGTCACGCCACGGCGCTCCATCATCAGGTGGTAGGTCTGCCAGAACTCGCGGTAGCGCGGGTCGTTGTCGATGTTGACGATCTCGAAATCGCGACCTTCCTGCAACCGCAGGCCGAGCTTCTCGATGCGGGCGTTGATGATGCTGGCCCGGCCGACGAGCCAGGGCCGCGCCAGGCCCTCGTCGACCACCACCTGCATGGCCCGAAGCACGCGCCGGTCCTCGCCCTCGGCAAAGGCCACGTTCTTGCGCTGCGCCCGCTTGGCCGCGGCGAAGATCGGCTTCATGGTGTTGCCCGAGGCGTAGACGAAGCTGCGCAGCTTCTCGGCGTAGGCGTCGAAGTCGGTCACCGGGCGCAGGGCCACGCCGGATCGAGCCGCGGCCTTGGCCACCGCCGGCGCGATCATCATCATCAGCCGCGGGTCGAACGGCTTGGGGATCAGGTACTCGGGGCCGAAGCTCAGCGTGGCGCCCGCGTAGGCGGCGGCCACGACATCGTTCTGCTCGGCCTGGGCCAGGTCGGCGATGGCATGCACCGCAGCGATCTCCATCTCGTCCGTGATGGTGGTCGCGCCGCAATCCAGCGCGCCGCGAAAGATGTACGGAAAGCACAGGACGTTGTTGACCTGGTTCGGATAGTCGGTGCGCCCGGTGGCCATGATGGCGTCGTCGCGCACCGACTTCACTTCCTCCGGCATGATTTCCGGCGTCGGGTTGGCCAGCGCGAAGATCAGCGGGCGAGCGGCCATCCGGCGCACCATGTCGGGCTTGAGCACGCCGCCGGCCGACAGCCCCAGGAACACATCGGCCCCTTCCAACACCTCGCCCAGGGTGCGGGCCGCGGTGTCCTGCGCGAATTCGGCCTTGTCCGGGTCCATCAGCTCCACGCGACCCTTCCAGACCACGCCGGCCAGGTCGGTGACGAAGATGTTCTTGCGCGGCACCCCCAGCTTGACCAGCAGGTTCAGACAGGCCAGCGCCGCCGCGCCGGCACCCGAGGTGACCAGCTTCACCTCGTCGATGCGCTTGCCGGTGACCTTGAGCCCATTGAGCAGCGCCGCGCCGACGACGATGGCGGTGCCGTGCTGGTCGTCGTGGAACACCGGGATCTTCATCCGCTCACGCAGCTTGCGCTCGACATAGAAGCAGTCGGGCGCTTTGATGTCCTCGAGGTTGACGCCACCAAAGGTGGGCTCGAGTGCGGCGATGATGTCGACCAGCTTGTCGAGGTTCTTCTCGTTGATCTCCAGGTCGAACACGTCGATGCCGGCGAACTTCTTGAACAGCACGCCCTTGCCTTCCATCACCGGCTTGGCGGCCAGCGGGCCGATGTCGCCCAGGCCCAGCACTGCCGTGCCGTTGGTGACCACCGCCACCAGGTTGCCGCGCGAGGTGTAGCGGAACGCATTGACCGGATCGGCGACGATCTCCTCGCAGGCGGCCGCCACGCCTGGCGAATAGGCCAGCGCCAGGTCGCGCTGGTTGGTCATCTGCTTGGTGGCGTGGATGGCCACCTTGCCGGGCGTGGGGAACTCGTGGTACTCGAGAGCCGCTCGGCGAAGCTCGTTGCGTTTCTCTTCGAAAGTGGGCATGGGGGGGTCTCCGGGCAGGCACAGGGGTGCATCGGTCCGGCCCGGCGGGCGTGCCAGGGCGGACGGCGGCGCATGCGGCGTCGTGCCGCCAGTGTCAGGCCTGACGGCGCGATCGCCCATGCGCGAAACTGCGTAGCAGTTTCGACCCAGGCGAGCGGAATACTGGCCACGCCATGATGGAACTGCATCGCCACGAGCCCGAACCGGCACCGCGCCGCGCCCGCCGGCCCCTGCTGTGGGCGGTGCTGGTGTCGCTGCTGCTGGTGGCACAGACGCTGCTGGTGGTGATGACCTTGCGCTACGAGGCCTCGCGCATGCAGGAGCGTGCCGACGATACGGCCGCGCTGGTGTCCGTCGAGATGAAGCGCCGGGCACAGCAGGTGCTGCAGAGCCTGCAGGTGCTGCGAGTGCGCCCGGAGCTGCCGTCGGCCTGGCCGCAGGAGGCCGAGGCGGCGTTGCGCGCGCACCGCGAACTGGCGCGCATCGAGCGGCGCGATCGATCGGGGAAGATCGTCGAGGCGATGGACTCGCCCTATCGAACGCCGATGTTCCGGCACTGGTCGCGGCAGGAGATGCAGGTCGAGGTCGAGTTGGGCTGCGGGGGGGCTCTGCGCAGCAACTCGCCGGTGTTCTCGCGCAGCCAGTTCGTGCCGTTGGCCAATGGGCTGGGCATGGAAATCGTCGACGTGTGCCTGCCGCTGCAGGAGGCCGGCCAGCACGCTGGCTTCGTCGTCGGCAGCGTGGTGCTGGGCGCCTGGCTCGACGAGATCCGGCCCACCGAGGTGGCGCGGCAGCATGAGATTTCGGTGGTGGAGGCCGACGGCACGCGGCTGGCCCGGGCGGGCGCGGTGCGCGGCGGGGGCGTGTTCGTCTCCGAGCGCATCGTCGACCTGCCCGGCAACAGTCTGCAGATCCGTGTCGATGCGCAGGACCGCAAGCCCAGCCTGATTCCCAACCTGGCCGTGGCGCTGGTGCTGGGGCTGTCGGCCGGCCTGTTCGTGGTGGTGCTGCTGCTGGTGCGCGACTGGCGCCGCCGCGCACGGGTGGAGGCGGCGCTGGCCGAGGCCCTGGCCTTTCGCAAGGCGATGGAGGATTCGCTGATCACCGGCGTGCGCGCGCGCGACCGCCGCGGCCGCATCGTTCATGTGAACCCGGCGTTCTGTGCCATGGTGGGCTACACGGCGGCCGAGTTGCGCCTGGCCGAGACGCCGCCTTACTGGCCGCCAGAGCAGGTGGCCACCTACCAGCAGCGCCAGGCCGAGAGGCTGAATCCGGCCGCCGCCGCCGCCCCGTCGCGCGAGGGCTACGAGACGGTGTTCATGCGCAAGAACGGCGAGCGTTTCCCGGTGATGGTGTACGAGGCGCCGCTGGTTGATTCCACCGGCAAGCACACCGGCTGGATGAGCACCGTGGTCGATGTGACCGAGCCGCGCCGGATGGAAGAACTGTCGCGCCAGCAGCAGGAGAAGCTGCAGGCGACGGCACGGCTGGCCAGCGTCGGCGAGATGGCCTCGCTGCTGAGCCACGAACTGAACCAGCCGCTGTCGGCCATCGCCAGCTATGCCACCGGCTCACTGAACCTGATCGAGCAGCCCGACGGAGACACCTTGGGCCTGCTGCAGCAGGCCATGTCGCGCATTGCCGAGCAGGCAGAGCGCGCCGGCCGCGTGATCAAGAGCGTGCATGACTTCGTTCGCCGCCGCCACCAGGCCCATGAGGTCATCGGCGCGGACCAGCTGATCGAATCGGTGCTGCCGTTGATCCGGCTGCAGGCACGCAAGTCGGGGGCGCGCATCGAGGTGGACGTGCCTCGCCCCGCACCCAAGCTGAAGGTCGACCGCACGATGATCGAACAGGTGCTGCTGAACCTCGCGCGCAACGGCCTGCAGGCGATGGAGGGCGACACGCCGCTGGCCGAGCGGGTGCTGCAGTTGCAGGTGAGGGCGCTGCCGCCGCGCGAAGGCTCGCCCCGCTGGGTG